>Ga0210040_10000168_pt1 | contig 121374 bp, 119 predicted proteins | sample CryGeyCG12114_NA_FD_185462 | JGI IMG/M metagenome (GOLD analysis project Ga0210040, IMG submission 185462) | Groundwater microbial communities from aquifer - Crystal Geyser CG19_WC_8/21/14_NA (SPAdes) (version 2) | ecosystem: Environmental > Aquatic > Deep subsurface > Groundwater | place...
GGTACGCTCCAGAACGCCAATGAAGAAGTTCGGTATCAAGCGGCGGTTTGAGGGGGTGTAGGGGGTGTAGGCTCGGGGATGAGGCTTTGGAAGCACCCGAAAAGCGGAAATTCGATACGTTCCCGATATAAGAAGGTGCTAGCGGCTGTCTTGGTACGAGGAACGGCCAGTATGAGGTCCTTTTCTTTTCACCAACTCAAAGTCGAATAGTAAGCAGGACGACGTCGTCAGAGAGACTTCAGGAGATTCAGTGGAGTTGTCAAACAGGAATGATAGACTTCGATGAGAGTCATTATCGACATAACAAGAGGTATGGCAGGAACCAAGTAAAAGAAAACGACACAGATTGGAGCGCGTTTCTGTCAATCAGGCTCTCATCTCTTCACACCAGGACTCGTTCAGCATCTATTCGCGCCATAGTGCTGGCAAAAGCTTTGCGAAAATGCCCGGCTATAGTGGCCATGGCTCAGCGTGGCGACGATTGGGAACCCCACTTTCAGCTTCGAAGGATACGAGAACTTGCGAAATGAAAAGCTAGAGCTTGTTCTTGATTCTCAACGACGAAGAGTCTCCTTTGATGTGGACCTTGCGACTATCAGTACAAGCTCTGAGTCAAGGAATAATGACTCAATATCATATTACATTCTTTAATTCCTGCCCGGCAAGGAATCTTCGCAAGTTATACGCAATCAATGCCTCGGCATCCTGCGGCCTGCCACCAGCAGCATGCGGCGAAATGATCGTGTTTGGCGTCTTCCAGAGCCTCGAACCTTCGGGCAATGGCTCCGTAACGAATACGTCCAATGCTGCACCACCGACCTTGCCTTGATCTAGCGCATCGGCCAACGCTTCCTCGTCCACACTCGTGCCTCTTCCGACGTTCACGATCCAAGCATGATCCGGCAGCATACCTAGTCTCTCTTTGTTCAGCGCATTCTTCGTGCTCTCATCACCAGGTAGGATCATGACCAGTGCGTCGGTCTTCCCTAGCAACTCGCCAATCTTATCCTCGCCATAAACTTCAATGCCATTTCTGATACCATTTGACCTCGCAATGCCCCGCACATTAGCGCCGAGTGACTGCAGATGTGGCGTCAGAGTTTTAGCAATGTTTCCGAAACCCCAGATCGTGACATTGGCACCGCGCAGACTTGTGAATTTGCCCTTCGGTCGATCAGGTTGAGGTCCACCCAGATGTTGTGGCCACTTTCCTTGCGACTGGTAGTCACGCATTTCATAGAACTTCCTCGCGGCGTTCAGGAGCAGGGCGAGAGTATGTTCTGCCACAGTATGATCATGGAGACCAGAACCAGTAGTTACCATGATAGACTTATCGAACCCAGCATTGAGGATATCATTGGGACCTGCGGCGAGTGATTGGATCCACTTCAGGTTCTTCATCTTCTGAGCAGCATCTTTGAGGTTGTCGGCGCTGTTGGTCCAGGTTATCAGGATCTCGGCGTCGAGCAGGTCCTCTGGGATTGCTTTTTTGACATCATAGGAATGTAGCGATGGTGCGAAGCCCTTGAGGCTGTCGACGTCAAGGACGAGAGATGTTGGGTAAAGGAGCTTCATGCTGGATGGTATGGTAGAGGTATCTTTGTATCACGAAAGCAAGGAAGAGATAGGGCAATAGGTTCTGCGTTTGGGGAAAGGTCACAGCATGGAATGACGCACGTCGGCAATCGGGGTTGTGCCCGTGCTCCGCATGGCCATTCCCAGTGCCGCCTCGGCTACTGATCGCTAACCGATGATACGAGCTATTTTGTCTATCTTGATCGCAATCGATATGTGCCTACTTCTAGCGATGGCAGGATGATGAATGTGAGGTATGTTCAATGGTAACTTGTTGTTCTTGAGATATTCTCGTTAAGCCAATGAGCAAACAGGTGTAGTAGGTAAGTGCAGTAGGGGGAGCGGCCACTTCAGGTTTGCTAGTTGTCGGTGCGGAGCCCGGGATAACCCCACCAAAACTGCCCGCTGTACTAGTAGTACTAGGGCACAGAAGGAGGTGGCTTAGTAAGCTACGATTCAGTACACAGGCATCTGCGTCACTGGCGGGTATACGTTGCCCTACTCTAGCGGTCGATCGAGGCTCATGGCCGTGGGTCTGTTCCTTCCGTTCCACTCTTTCACTCAGACTTCCACCATTCTCCTGTGTTACTGCAGACTCAACTGCAAGGGTTTGTGTCTCGATCAACTTCCTTGCTAAACAATGCTGTTCAGCCTTTGGAAATCTAGGACTTGGAAGCGGAGCGATTACTAAGGGACAGGCGAAATATTCTACCTGAAATTGCCATGAAAAGAATATGGCTACAGATCTCACTGGCCAACACATACAGTAGATGTGTTCTCTCATGTCCGTTGTCGGTGCTCCAAGAAGTGATTTGACTTCACTTTAGCCCTGAGACAAGCTACGCATGGATCGTGGCCAGGACAACCACATCGGGTATGCTGGATGGACTAAACTCAGGCATGCTCGGCGCTCTGTCAGCGAGCTCTTGTTACCTGCTAGATCTTCAGACACTGGATGAAAACGTTGACAAGATAAAGGAGGAAGTCATGGTCGATGACAGGCTTCAATCCGAATGACGAGGATTGGACACGAGAGCTATAACTCGGTGGCGCAGGAGCACATAGCCATCCCACATATATCGTGTCTCTGGCTCTCCACACTCGTGATTCTCTAAGTTCCTGGTAAAATAGGGCTAAGATACCCGCGATCCTGAGTAAGGACTTCGACAAGTACTCTTTCCAATGGACTTCTGACCATTTGGCTTTCCGCCAAGAGATGTCGAAGGGCGCTGACAAACGAACTTCCGGAGGCAGACAGAGACCAACAGCTCATTCGCGCTCAACACAGTATTGGTCATATATTCAACGCTCTATCCGTATCATACTATCTCCCAGGAAAACGTGAGAGATGGGGCGCTACAAATCTATAACTGTCATAATCTCACCATATCATGTTGGTCTCAGAAACATTAGGGTGGGCCGCGGACCTCACGCATTACTCGATGCCGGGCTCATCGAAAACATCAAACAGACTCTACCTAAAGGGTTTGCTTTGAACGTTGAAGAAATTCGATCGGTGCAAACGGTGCTCACGGACATTGAGGGCGACATCGGGCGATCCTTCGCCGTGCTCCGCTACATAAGCGAGGCCGTTCAGAAAGCGGTGCAAGAGGAGAGCTGGCCCCTAGTGTTGAGTGGGAACTGCATGGACGTGGTGGCTGTCAATGCAGGACTGAACCTAGTAACGGAGGAAGGGTTGAAGAAAGGACAGGTTGGTGAAAACAAGACGAGGGAGGTAATCTGGTTCGATGCTCACGCGGATCTTGAGACGCCAGACACGACTAGAAGTGGATACCTGGACGGAATGGGTGGAAGCATGTTGTTGGGAGAAGGATTTGGTAATCTGCTCGGGACAGTACCTGGATACGCAGCCATCGAGGGCAGGCAGCTCTTAGGCGTTGGCTTCAGGGACTTTAGCGAGTTCGAGGAGAGGAAGATAAGGGAAAAGGGGGTCAGAACTGTTTTTGGAAAGAAACCGCTGGACCGTGGACATTACTTAGCCGACCTAGCAAGTGCACTGGAAGACAAGAGCGCGATTGGGCTTGTGGATTCTATATTACATTTGGACGTTGACGTGCTCGACACCAGTGTAGGGAGGGCGAATGACTTCGCCGTTGAAGGTGGCCTGGGAGAGCAAGACCTGATCGACTGTATGGATCTGATAGAAGAGAAGAGAGAAGTGAAGGCGATGCATGTGGCCAGTTTGAATCCCGAGTACGAAAGGTGGGAGAATATTGCTAGAGTGTCTATCAGGGCCATCATTCACATCGTACAGAATGTGTTCAACGACGGAAGCAGTATGTAGGAGCTGCGCAGAACTCCTGAAAACCTCCATCAACCACGACACCAAAACACCACAACACCGGAAAATCATGGCTACCGTTACACAAAGTTCGATCGACAGTCTTACCGTGGTATATATCCCAAGGCTGCTGCGAATTCTTGGCGTGAACGCACAGCCGTGGTAACGAGTGGATCAGAAGGTGTCGGTCTTAGCACCGCCAAATCTTTTGCAGCCGCAGGTGTACCATCATCATAAGTGGCCGCGCGTCCGTTGTCAGAGCTGCAGTGACTTCGCCTAAGTTATTACTGACAGAATCCGGAACAAGATCATCCGCCGCACCCGTAGCCACGGCCACCGGTTGGCATGGCATTGTTGGCGTCACTCCACGTTGCTGAGGCCAAAACCAACCTCAATAGATTACGGTTGTTCGTGGCACCGACGGAGATCTCGCAGCCTCGTCAGACCCATGAGTCCTTACCATTTTTAAATCGTATAACTTGCTTGATTGGGAGACTGTAGCGACACTAGTTGTGACCTAGCAGGGTGCCAATCAGATACGCAGTGGCAGAGAAATAAGACACTCAACGGAATGTTCGATGTCAAAACTCGTTAGATGAGGGCAAGGTTCATGCATGGTTTCCGGATAAGTCTTGGCGAACGTCTGGAAAATCGACCGTAAGGACCAGATCGCGCTGCTTGCGCGAGCTCGAGCTGATGAGGCTCTCATGTTTAGTAAGGCTCGGACCTTAGCATGCCCGCTGTGTACGCTAGGGCTCAAAGACCAGGACCGCCAGGACCGTTGGATGACAGAACGTTTTGGCCGCAGGATGTCTCTACTTATCGAACCGCCAGTACGCCGTACTAGATGGAATCGATGTGCATGGAAGCTGCTTCTCTTGAGTGACTTCGGACAGACAGTAGTAAAATAGTATAAATTTAGGCAAAACACTGACGGCACTGATTTTCAGGACCGGTCAGTTCGTGCCATCTTTCGCCGTATGAACTAGAAGTTTCGCGTTCAGGCGCGCCGGCCCGGCATTGTCTTCGGCGAAGCTTCCTCCTCGTCCGGAGCCTGAGCGTATGCCGATAGCCGTAATAGCGGTCTCAAGTGGCCTAACGCATGCCTCCTTTCTTCTCGCACGCCGAGCTCGAAGTTATGGAACAATAATGTCTCTGGGCGAATACAACAAGGCTGCAATGCCAGTTCATCAAGATATCTCGACACTTTACCGTGTCGACTTCCATACTCTCAGTTGCGCGGCATGCCCAGTCAAACGATCATTTAGAGTAGTGCTTGGGACCGTGGCATATCACACTACTACGTTCAGAAGCTCCCTTCGCCGATGATTGAGGTGGCCGAGGCATCAATTACTTTCCATCCGATCTGCGATATCAGCGAAGTCTTGCTAGCCGGCGGAGAATGCAGTCCTCCGGACACCTTCAGGCTCTGACTCAAACCAGGACTGGCGTCCCCCAGTTTCCCGTCGATGCAAGCACCATCTCTTGGATTGTCTGAGTTGAGATGTAGACCTCAAAACGATGGGCGCGAAGACGAGGACAGTAATGTCCTTTCCCTCCCACTCTTGTGCTTCTCAACGATCGTCGGCCGCCAATAGCATACACTGCAGACACACAGGATGGCACAACTGGCAATCGACCTTGGAGACTACCTGTATGTGAAAGACAATGCAAAGTGCATGTGCTCAATCATTCCTTCGCCTTGTTCGGGAAGCTATTAGCGAACATAGCCACTTGTTTGCTACAAGTTTCCTTAGCCAGTATCCTTGCACTCCAGCTCTCATTTTGTGATATCTTGCGTGCAAACTAATTTTTGACCCAGGTTCAGGTTTTTCGACTTTCAACTTAATGAACTAGAACTGCGTACTCCAATTATCTTTTGAGCATTGTCCATGGATTTAGTTGATGGGATAGAAGGGGCAGTGGTGGGCTCTGAGCACGACCTCAAAAACCGCGGTTAGTGCTTCCTAAAGCGTTCTACAGTGGTGCTTATGTTCTGCAGGATTTACGGACATTAAAGGCAACAAGATGACCGAAACCAGTTTTGTCCATGAGCACACCGCAGGACGGTGGGTTATGCACCAGGCCAGACTTGAAACGCGGTAAACTAAGTTTAGCAGGTATAGCCAGTCGGGCATAACCACCATCGTCGTTGGCAAAGAGAAAGTACTGTTCTCAGTGCATACAAATCTTCTCCGCCAGAAGTCCGAAGCTTTCCGGGCTGCTCTATCAGTTGAGTGGAACAAGAAGGACAGCACCGTCAGTGAAATTGTGTGGGAGGACGAGGATCCTGACGTGGTCGAAACTGTGATCGACTGGATCTACCATGCCGCCCTGCCGAAGCTCACTACCACCAAACTCGACTTCAACCTCTGCCTCATGTGTTACAAATTCGCCGAAACCCGCATGATGTATGAATTGAAGAACACGATCATCGATCTACTACGGAAAGACTACGTCCAGCATGAATATATTGCCGGAGCCACGGAAGTCCAGAAAGCTTACAAGCTTGACCTAGGAAACACGCAGATGGACAAATTTCACCTAAAGTCGGTAGTGTACAAGATCATGGGCAACCACATGATTGAGGAGGGTGGCAAAGCTTGGGAAGACCAACTCATCGAGGCATGCGAAGACGGCGACCTTGCGAAGGACATAGTCAAGGAGATCATCTCTTACAGACATAATGCGTACGGTGCGCCTTACAAAAGTGAGGGCTGTTTCTACCACGATCACGCGGACGGCAGCGCCTGTAAGAAATGAATATAGGGAACCTGCGAGGATTGTGTGAGTGGTAGACGAGATATATGAGGGAAGCAGACACCACGGACACGGTCGCAGCTAGTTGGGTGCTACATAAGGCCTGCATACCAGTATATCACGCTGCGCTTCTGCTTCCACCTTTCACTTGTGGTTGCACCTTCACCGCTAGCGCACTACGAAGACCCTTCCGTTCGATGCCCAAACCCGCAGCTTCCTTGTCTGAAGCATATGTTTCACTCTAATAGCGGTTCCTTCCTCAAGTCGTGCAAAGTTGTCATCTTCCCATCTATCACATACCGTACCCGAGAGAAACCAGTTGTGTTTGCACGTCTTCGTCACTAGAACATCATGGCAACCACTCCTGCAACGAACCAAGCAGCAAAGGATGAAGACCCTCCCACAGAAGTCAGCAACACTGATGTTGCCGCAGACATGCCACAGAGGTACGCAGCTTACCGTGATAACAGACTTACAGTGCTGACCGTGACAGATTCACGCAATCCAAAATTGTGACGGTCTACGTCGGACCAAAGAGAAGGAAATTCTTGATACACAAAGATCTCTTATGTGCGAAGAGCGAATACTTTCGAGCGAGCCTTTCCGAGAACTGGATAGAAGGAAAGAAGAACGAAGTCTATTGGAACGACGAAGGAGACACTATCGAAGTCGTTGAGGAGATGGTCAATTGGCTATATGGTAAAAGCATCGAAGTGAATGCTCTGGGAAAAGCGAATAATATCAAACGTGTTCTCCAGTGTTACAGCTTCGCAGACAAACGAATCATGGTGGACTTCAAGAATACCCTTGCAGACGCGCTTCGTGCCTCTTGCAAGGAGAAGAATGTGTATATGCCTGTTGGATGGTTGGTGTCTGCCCGGCAGCTACAGCGTGAGGCCACACCGTTATACACTTTCCTGCTCAGAAGTTTTCTATGGGGCATGATGGTCGAAAAGGCCAAGTGGGTCCAAGGTGGAGAGCACGCCAAAATGCTCGCGCAGTATCTCAAGGACCCCGCTGTGAGCAAAGAACTGGCCATAGAGCTGGTCGAGGAGATGTTGAAATACCTACAAGCGCCCTACGGCGACCCGGCTAGGCTGGAAGGTTGCCATTTTCACGAGAAGACAGCGTTAGCTCCGAGAGATCAGCTGAGCAAGACCTGAGCCTAACTTGTTAGTTCTAGTATCAACCAATCCAAGCTTCGGGAAAGCGAAGAGGCTGTCAAAGGTCGGGCTTGATCACGGAAGATGTGGGACGCTTTTCAGCACCCGAGGAGGCGCTGTTGACAGAATCGTAGAGGGTGAGGGTAGTGCTACCAACGTGGACGATAGAGAAGAAGAGGCCGGTCAGACTGAAGCACGGGCTGGCACAATAAATAAGCTTCCCAGTACCCTTCACTCACCTTCATACAACTTTCACTTGTTGTAGTCGAGTAGACCCGCAACGCACTACTATAAGATGCTGCTGTTCTTCGCCCTCTCCACTTCTCACCCACCTAGCTCGACTCGCGCGTAAAGCACTTTTGAATTCATCAAACGTTGATCCATTGCATCTGCTCAAAAACAAACGTCCTACCATCGACAGAAACCCTCGCAATGGCGTCGACACCTTCAAGTCAAAGCGCAGCCGCTGTGGAATCACCCTCGACACCGTCCACTGCTCCAGAGCCTGGCCCAGAGACACCTCGAAAGTTCGCCGCATCAGGGATTGTTGCTCTCTTCGTCGGGAAGAAGCGCAAGAAGTTCGACATACACAAGGATTTGCTGATTGCGAAGTCAACATACTTCCAGGCTGCTTTGGCGGCTGACTGGGAAGAAGGCAAAAGCAATGAGGTTTACTGGGATGATGAGGACGTTGACGCTGTTAGCGTGTTCGTTGATTGGCTTTACGGGAGGGATGTGGCCGTTTTAGGGCTGACTGCGGAATCCCTGCTATTCTGCTACGATTTAGCACACAAGAGAGGCATTGTGAGTTTCAAGAACGACGTCATGAATGCGTTCCGAAAGAGATTTGCAGACCTCAGGAAGGCGTGCAACCCGACACTAGTCCAGCTCATCAATGAGAGAGGACTCTCTGACACACCGATGCATGAGTGTATCCTCAGATCTGTGGTCGTGAGCATGGTCAAGCAACCGAACCAGTTCTTGGAAAGGGAGGAGCTCTACACGCAGTTGGACCGTACATTGGAGAAGTCAGACTCAAGTCAGCAAATCGTAAACGGTATCCTGAGATACCTATCGGCACCGTGGCCTATTCCTCATTACGAGAAGGGGTGTTGCTATCACGATCATCCTAACGGAAAGGCGTGTGAGACAGAGAAATGCAACAAATAGTTTCGCGCAGTGGTCACAGCTATCAGCTGGGGAGAAGCGAGCGTATACATCTTGACCAGTGCGAAGGATCAAGGACGCCGAGAACGTTCCATAGGGGAACTGTAGGGTGGTCGGCCACGAAGAAAGCAATCCTGTTGCTTGAATAAGTCACGTGACGATAGTTTTGTACGAGCTCGGTGTTTCGTATTTGCAGGGATCAATCAACCAGGTCACCCATCCTTCATATTCTTCAAATATTGCTCGTGGTCTGTCCTACACTGGAGCCTCTTATCTAAGCCCAACTCAGAGTTACTCTCATCGGCCTAACCATATTTCTAGCATGCAATTCCTCATCATCGAGGGTTATCTATGATTCCCAGAGAAACAGCAGAGGGACTTACACCAATACATATCATGGCACTCTCGACGCTTCGGCCGTCGGCCGTGCTTAGCCATCTCAGGCGTGTTCACGACCACAATGTGAACACGTTCCGCTGTCAGCCTCTTTCCGAGATCTCCGGCAGCCTCGGTGACCTCGGCACCTTTCTCCCACTCCTTATCGCCTTGGCCTCCTCATCCACCCAACCCCATCAGATATCCTTGAGCACGACTCTCATTCTGACGGGCTTGTACAACATCGCAACGGGCATCTTCTTCGGCATCCCACTTCCGGTGCAGCCGATGAAAGCTATCGCGGCCATCGCAATCGCGAAGGATCTGAGCCGCGGCGAAGTCATGGCCGCCGGCATCTTTGTGGCCAGTTGTATTGGGCTGTTGAGCGTGACAGGCTTGCTTGAGGTTGTGAACAGATGGGTTCCTGTGCCGGTCGTCAAGGGAATTCAAGTGGGTGCTGGCCTGTCCTTGGTGGTCGCAGCTGGTGGGAAGGCGCTTGGCAAACTGGAATGGAGAGGACCAACCTGGGCTGATAACAGATTGTGGCTCGGTGTCACATTCTTGTTCCTGCTTGTGTGCAATATTGGTCCCAGAATGAGGAGGCTGCCCTTTGCGCTGGTCGTTACGGTGGTGGGAATTGTGTACGCGATTATTTTGGTGGTACAGAGTAATCACCGTCTACCTGGTATCAGAGCTTGGCACCCTGAGGCATATATGCCGAACGCTACGGAGTGGAGAGTGGGCGTCCTTGATGCTGGACTGGGTCAGCTGCCGCTCACAACGTTGAACTCAGTCGTCGCAGTTGTTGCACTTGCGAGCGATCTGTTGCCGGACGTGCCCACACCTACCGTCACTCATGTCGGACTAAGCGTAGCGGCAATGAACCTGATTGGCTGCTGGTTTGGAGGGATGCCAACCTGTCACGGTAGCGGCGGACTAGCAGCTCAATACCGCTTTGGCGCCCGGTCTGGCTCGAGCATCATCTTCCTGGGCATACTCAAGCTGTTGCTCGGCCTGATCTTCGGCAACAGCTTGACGGGCCTCCTTGACAAATTTCCGACAGCCTTGCTTACGGTCATGGTCATTGCTGCTGGGCTTGAGCTTGTTAGTGTTGGGGAGAGCCTGAACAGCACGACGCGAGCACGAGACCTGAAGCAAGAGCGCATTAATGAGATACACGAGAACGAAAGCAAAGAGAGGTGGACTGTGATGATGGTGACTGCTGGACTACTGCTTGCGTTCAAAAACGATGCGGTTGGCTTTCTTGCTGGTCTGCTTTGTCACTACAGCTATGTGGTCGCCCATCGGTTCGAGCGACATGAGAATGACGACACAAGCGAAGAACGACGACCACTTCTTCCACCTTGATTCGGCTACCATGGCAGTGTTCCTTCAACGTTTGTGAAGGTAGCAGTCTGAATATTTGCCTCAGTCGCCAACCTGACAGTATTCTCCGCACCTTTCGCCGGATCCTTATCACCACTCATCTCCGTGTCGTCGGAGGCGGTAGCTCTATAGCCTGGACAAGAAGCATTCACCTTGAAATGTGGATACATCATGGCATAATCCACAGTCATCATGTTGATGGCCGCCTTGCTCGAGCAAAAGGGCACCAGCTGGGGTTCGTTTGGCTGCTTCGATTGCAACATCTTGCCAATGCTCGCAATCTCAGCACTGACAAAAATTATCCTGGGGTCTTTGCTCTGCTCCAGCAGTGGTATTAGCCGTTGGGTAAAGACCTCTGTACTGATGACATTGACGTTGTACACAAACTGCCAGACCTGCCTTCGTGTAGGCTCCAATTCCGTGCCAACAAGGTCTTTACCAGCAGTCCCAGCATTGTTGATGAGGACGTCTACCCGGCCAAAGTGCTGTTCGATGGCTTTTACGCAATTATCAATGGACTGATCATCGGTGATATCGAGCTGTATCGGGTTGACGTTGGACGGAGCGCCCATGGAGGAAACAGCTTTTTCGCCTTTGCTGGTGTCGCGGCATCCTAGCAATACCTGATAATCTGATCGGAGGAATGCCAAGGATTTCACGATCTCGTAGCCAATGCCTAAGCTCATGTCAACTAACGATCGTTCCCTACCCTCATTCCAATGGATTCATACCTGTGTTTCCTCCTGTAACCAACACGATAGTTTTGTTGGCGGTTGCTACGCTTGAGCCAGCTCGCATCAATCCGGGTCGTGACATTGTGAGAAGGGCCGAGGTATATCGGGCTGGGTATTCTAATGATTCTTCTGCTGTCCAAACCAGAGGACACTTCGGCCTCCGCTATGCAATTTCGACGATTTTGACGACGGCAACTCTTTCGCAAGGATCTGGCCTGCAATTCTGTTCAGCAAATGGCCACATGAGTCGAGGAAACAGCCGTGTCGGTCAACATCAGCAAGTGGCATTGTGGGACTACGTCATGAAAAGTGGATACCAGCTCTTCGGGCCAGACTTGAAGTGCTTTCTGCTGATCATGATTCTCCTTGACGTTCACGTATACTTGGTAGCTACATGCTCTCTCAGCGAAGATATGCTAAAGTATCTACAAGACACTAGCATTAGCGGAAGAGACCTCTGCATCCGACTGTCCTCCACATCAACAGGTTGACGCTTCAGACGACATTCATGGACCGAAGACATATATGTCATACATCTAACTGACTATTGGTATGAAGCATGAAAAGTCAAGGCTAAATCATCGCTCAAGCCTCAAATACACTTCGGTGGTTCTCGATAAGTCGTGCCTGTTTCATCGCTTTTCACCACCAACTTTCGGCGTGCTTGGTGTCGTTGGAATCATAGCCCACCCACCACTTACTGGTCTCACTTTAGTCGGCTCCTTCATGCACGATCTGACACTTCTGCGGTTGCCCGCATGGTCACCGTCATCAACAGAGTCTCTCCTATCCTCCTCCACGAAGCCATATACCACTGTTCGTCCACCCACTTGCTCAATCAACTGATCTAAGTCTCTCGCCATACCAGCTCCAGCATCGCCCGTTCCAAGCATAGGCGCTCGAAACGCGTACGCAATCTCCATAGGCCCAAGCGTGACCGGTCTTCCAAGCTCCCCGTAGCGCCAGAAGGTGGGGAGTACGAGCAGGATGCACACGATCGTGCTTCCAATGCCCAACGCGAGATATAGATAGTGAGTTCGATAGTGTATCACGTGGCTGAACTGGCTCGAGTCTGGGAGAGCGGTGAAGAATGCCGTTGTGTTCTACACCTGCAGTCGTGCATGAGACTAGCAGAGCTGAGAACAGAGAGACTAGCGAGTGGCTTTCGGACGCAGATACGCCGATTAGGGTAGCATCGCGCAGGTGTGGCTCAGGGAGAGAGGCCGGTCGTGATGGCTTGCGCGTGGCAGCTGGGACGCTAGTCGTCCTGGGTCCCCGAACTGTTGCGTGTCGCAAACGCGCTTTTCACGGTCTCGTTTCATTCCTTTTGGCATGAAAAATGTACCGCTGACTAAACAATGGCAGCCCGGCTGTTTGCCAATCATCCCAGGCTGCGATAAGCAGCTGTGCAGACTGAGCACGCCTCTCGGAAGTCGGTGAAGCTGAAAGAAATTGTGGAAATGCGCCCCGACAGGCCTCTATCCATATGCTCGCGGGACCAAGCTTCCAAGAAGCACAGCTAAGCTCCGGCGGTGGCTTGGATAGTCTGCCGATAGAGACACGATACTATAGCTTCACTTGTCAAAAGGACAGAATCACTGCAACTGTGACAAGGATCTTTGTGTCTCGGGTGTCAGGAAATGCTGCATTGGTCGTGGACTGTGCCGGGCTTCGAGGCAGACTAGCCTCTTCCTTGCCAGTATCTGAGTGTCGATAAGGGTCTGGAGTGTTGACATCCATGCAAGCTCGGCTGAGGAAGCGGCTGAAAGCACCAGCGCCATTCTCAGTCAAATCTGGTTGCTGCGGAATAGCAATTTCGGTAGAGGAGACACTTCTCCGGACGAATCTAAGAGCAGCAATGAGGCTGCGTCTCCACTTATCGTAGACGTTGAACGTGATTTGGTGATACCCCACACAAGCCAAATCATAGCACCTGTCACTCTCCTGATAAGCATCCTCAAGTGCTGCACACGAACTATTCAGCCTTCACAATCGGTGGATATGGGCAGACACTGCAAATCTTGCCTGCGACATCGAGCAGCGCTGGTAAAGCTCAATCGAACGGACACCTCCTACGATGGTTCAGCGCTAGCTACGGGATTCATAACGGATACGAGGGTTCCTCCCCAGCAATCTTTTACAGACTCTTGAGAGTGCTCAGATGTGCTAAGCACATCCAGCTCGCTAATAAACTTTCACCGAGGTAGCGCACACGAGAGCGATTGTTACTGGCACGATAAGTAAGCTTTGATCAAGCTTGCTTAAGCTTCGTCTCACAGCATGCATAATGCGTCGACAAAGACCCTGAGTTGGCATTGAACAGTTAACAACGAAGTGGGAGCGCGACGCATGTACGTAATAGGTTTAGCGCCCAAGCCCCCAGACAGTTCACGGCTGAGGCGTGTCGGCCTGAGCACTGCGTGTATAGAGCCGCAGCCACAGACCTTCTCGGTGACTAAAGAATTGAACAGCGTGACTACTAGCATAACAGGGGGTACTACCTCAGTAGCAAGCACTATTAAGCCATCCATTTGGGAAGCATGACTCATCACCCAAGTTCATCAGTTCAACAACCGAGAAGTAAGTAATTTTCCTATATCGATCTTGTCTCCCGTCCAACTGCACACATCGGTGTACATCCATTCGCATGGTTGCCCACTCGCCCTAAACCCCCTCGCCTGACCGATACTCGCTTCGTACACCCTGGCAGTGATTGGGGTCTGCCCTTCATGCAGAGCGCCAAGGCTCAAGCGGTCTATAGTGCAAAGGCTACATGCATGCTGTGAATGACTTCAAGCCACTGCTGCCCGCTACCAGTAGGCTCTCATCTCCGTCGCTCGATGGGCAGTCTAGGACCACCTCATGAACCAATGAACAGAGTCGGGAAAGTGTTGTCCCGATGCTGAAGCATTATGTCCAACACGTCCTTTTAATTCACCATGCAAGGATCCCTGGCTGACGTTAGACGGGATCCTATCAATTATGGCTACACGCACTCGCCAGCTGTGCATGCACTCGCAGTCTCCATACCGACTCGCAGATGCCGCAGAGATCAAGCTCGGTGCTCGTCTATATAATGTATCGAACACGTTGTTGAGACACGAAGCTTATGGTGCTATCTCCTCGAGAGGAACAATAGTACAGTCCTAGGAGGTCCATCCGTTGCTTCAGCGTCTAGCGTCTTTCTCCAAAATGCAACGCGGTCAGGAGAAGTCCGATGCTATGGTTGAGGAACTCTTGATCGACAACAGGGACTCAGAAAAGCCGAGCACGGCCCTTATTTCAATAATACCTGCCAACCGGCGCTCACTGGAACTCTCAAGACCAAAGCTGAAACAGAAGCCACTGCCATTGGATCGCTTTTATAGGACATGCGCCAACCAAGCACCTGTGGTGAAGGGCTTAGCCATCACCATTGTGACCGGCCTTCCGTTCCTCATCTTCCTCCTGGTCACATTGTACCCAATGCCGTCACAGGTCATGACCGGCCCGGAAGAGCTCGGTGCTACTATATTCGAGCTCTCGGAATGGCTATCCGGCTGTTGGGCCAGCTTCATAGTCTTGCTCTGGTGTGGTAGGGTCCTCGCAGCCTTTTCGGCGTGGACTTGCTCAATGGCAAGGAGCTTGGCTGGATTTGAACGCCTTGCCTGCACCTCGTGCTTACGCATGGTCCTACTACTTTGGGCTGCTGTCTGCTACGCGATGTTCATCCACGTCTTCCACCATTCGCTAGGCCCCAGTATCGAGAAGGATCAGAAGACCGTCTACAACTGGGGTCTATGAACTCCAGAAGGCATTCATGTTTCTTATGATCGCTTTTGCTATCATTTTGTTCCAGGGGCTCATCCTCGAGCTCACCTCTGTTACATATATCCAAGGATGGATGGGTCCTCGGTCTCAGCGGGCCTCTGACGAGCTCGAGACGGTGAAGGAGCTGCAGCACCTAGTCAACCCTTATGTGTTTTCGTATTCGACAAGCATCTCTACGATGTTGCCGACTACATAGAAGCAAAGGGCGAGAAGCTCATCGTCAACAAGATCTTCTTGACGCATACAAACTTTGAAGAGGCGGGAGACCCTGATGAGCGTGGTATCGTGGCTCAGATCAGCCATGCCTCGTTTGCATCAGAAGTCATCATCAACTGGACGAGGACGATGGAAGCAGTGGTTGAGAAGAAAAGGCTAAGATGCATGAGGATGATCGCAAGGCCAGGGAGGCTAAGGAGAAGGACGCTAGGGAGAAGGCGGATGATCGGGATCTGATTCTGTTGAAGACTGCACGCTTGAGGAACACGAAATGGTTGTAGTTGGTTGAGCTCTGTACTTACAGGGTTAGTGTGTGATTAGTAGCATCTTTCTTTAGGGATATCTGAGTTATTGATGCCTTGCCGTACTTGGATTACTGCCTGAATATCCCGCCTCTACGAAATTCTTCTCCAAATATTGCGGAAGCCTTATGATAGTTCAGTGTTCACGTCGCAATCTTGATAGATCCAGAACTGCACCATATACCACTATCTATTCGACAATGGCTGCCTTTGGAGGACAGACTCCTACCATTGTTGTCCTCAAAGAGGGTCGGTAGCAAGCATCCTTCCCCTCGAATCGAAGACTAATGGTGGCACAGGCACGGACGATTCGCAAGGGAAAGGTCAAGTCATAAGCAATATCAATGCATGTCTGGCTGTACAAGGCACCATCAAGGCAACGCTCGGGCCTTATGGCGGAGACCTGCTGCTGGTCGACGGCAATGGCAGGCAAACCATCACCAACGACGGCGCGACGGTCATGAAACTTCTCGATATCGTACACCCTGCAGCACGAATTCTGACAGACATTGCACGATCGCAAGACGCTGAGGTCGGAGATGGCACGACGTCGGTTGTAGTGTTGGCAGGCGAGATCCTGAAAGAGATCAAGGACCATGTCGAAACAGGAGTTAGCACACAGACCATAATCAAAGGCTTGAGGAGAGCGGGCGCAATGGCAGTCAACAAAATCAAAGAGATCTCCGTGAGCACAGCAGAAGGAAGCGAGTACGAGACATTACGCAAGTTGGCCGCAACAGCAATGAGCAGCAAGCTGATACATCGGAACGCTGATTTCTTTACGAAGAGTGAGTCTGAATCTAGCACATCTAGCCCTAGGCAACTCAGTCGCTAACCCGGTGAACAGTGGTCGTCGATGCCGTTATGTCACTGGACCAGGAAGATTTGAACGAGAGACTCATTGGCATGAAAAAGATACAAGGTGGTGGAATCCAAGATTCCATGTTCGTCAAGGGCGTCGCATTCAAGAAGACCTTTTCCTACGCCGGCTTCGAACAACAGCCGAAATCCTTCAAAGACCCCAAGATCGTCTGCCTCAACGTCGAACTCGAGCTCAAAGCAGAAAAAGACAACGCAGAAGTGCGAGTAGATCAAGTCTCGGAATATCAAGCAATAGTCGATGCAGAATGGCAGATCATCTTCAACAAAATGGAAGCACTCTACAAGACTGGCGCTAAAGTCGTCCTCTCCCGCCTGCCCATTGGCGATCTTGCTACACAATATTTCGCCGACCGTGATGTCTTCTGCGCCGGCCGTGTTTCTGGGGACGATCTCGAACGTGTCTGTCAGGCAACAGGTGCTGCCACACAATCAACATGCACAGATATCAAGCCAGAGCATCTCGGCACATGCGGTTCTTTCGAGGAGAGGCAAATAGGTGGTGAGCGGTTCAACATCTTTAGCGAATGTCCACAGGCCAAGACATGCACTTTGGTACTACGAGGCGGTGCGGAGCAATTCATCGCTGAGGTTGAGAGGAGTCTGCACGACGCCATCATGATTGTCAAGCGCGCCATCAAGAACAAGACCATTGTCGCTGGTGGCGGTGCTACGGAGATGGAAATCTCAAGTTATCTGCATAGACACGCAGACAAGAATGTGCCCTCGAAACAGCAGGCTATTGTTAAGGCTTTTGCGAAAGCCCTTGAGATCATACCGAGACAACTCTGCGACAACGCTGGCTTCGACTCAACAGATATCCTCAATAGGCTACGAGTTGAGCATCGGAAGGGCAATACTTGGGCTGGTGTCGACTTCGATCATGAGGGTGTGCGGAACAACATGGACGCTTTCGTGTGGGAGCCGGCACTGGTCAAGGTCAATGCCATACAGGCGGCGGTAGAAGCAGCATGTCTGATCTTAAGTGTGGATGAGACGATCAAGAATGAACAGAGTGAAGCTCCCCAAGCGCCGCAACGTGGCCTACCCCCAGGAGCGGCACAACGTGCGCTGAGAGGCCGCGGTCGTGGCATGCCGAGACGTTGAGCTTGTCAGGGGTACATATGCGTGGCGTGGTCTCGAATGCAAACGCGGAAGAAGCGAAAAGTGATTCCTTGTCGACACATTAGCGTGCATGTATTGGGCGTCGCCATACGGGCGACGATATAGACATGATACCAACGAAGCAATGATGACTTCTATAAGAAAGATACATGCTTAACGATTTGGTGGAAGAAAGTGATGAGGTCTCTGTTACAAGCAGAACATCGAGCAGATACAGGGCTATGAGGTCACGATGTCCTTTTGCTTGCCCTGTGGGGGGAGTAAGCCACGAAATGCAGGAGTGAAGCCCCTTTTCCGTTTCCGAACGCCATAGATTGAGTCCTCATGCCACAGCGGCAGCCCTTGGTTAGTGGAAGTCCAGGTGCCTACCAGTTACCAGTGCATGTATTTCTGTATTTTGATCGTCAATCGTTGTTCCAGCACAAGCAACCACTGTGTCCAAGGTGAGCATGACTTAAAAATATAGTACAACGATGCACAAACTCTTCCAGAACTCAGCTAAAACCGTTTATGGCTGTCGAGACGCTGAATATGGTACTAAAATGGAAATGTAAGTTTACCGAAGCTCAACTGGGAACAAAAGAATTTCGAACCAAGCCAAAAAACACACAATCGGTGAAGCCGTAAGGCGAAGTTACAGGCTGTCCAACGCCTCGCAGCCACAAGCGACCTGCCAAGACACTGGTCAGCCCCGTTCGAGTACGCTGTGGGTACCTTATCACATCACTTGAGCGTCTATGACGGCGGGAGGCTCTTCTACCCTGGAAAGCGCCAGCGTCAAGCGTCGTCAGCTTCACAACCAAACAGGCCCTACCCTGTGAATCCTAGCGTTCCCGCATCTGTCCGTCGAAACGCCTGCCTCTGATCACAAAAATAATTCACAGAATTATTGTTGACCCTTTACCTGATATTAAGCGAGCTGATAATCTTACAAGATTCAGGTTGCCAATAACGTGCCTTCCAATCACTCGGGAGCGCACCATATTCACAAAGCAGCCTTAGAACCTAGAAAGTGGTTGACTGTGCTCGACCCAAGTTACCTTGATAGCCGATTAGAAATCGACGCCGAGAAGGGTCTCGCGTATTCATACTAGCGATAGGCTGTCGGGGTTTGTGGTTCGTGGCCCGGTTCCACCGCTGATCCCTTGCCCTTTTCTGCTCTTCGTCTCCGCGACAGCACCACTCGACCGGTTGTCAGCCTGAACCGCCTGCGACTACACATCTCTTCAACTACAGGCAACAGTTGTGGGAAACAGCTGAAGTCCATTACAACCTCAGTCTCTCATTTGTTGACGCGAAGCGCACGCCAACGATGGCATTCCCCGGAGCCGGTGGGTATGGATCGCAGCAACATTCGGGCAGCTATGGTCCTCCGCCGCAATCGTATTCGCCTCAACCTCAATACAATCAGTACAACCAGGGATACGCTCCACAGCCGGGATACGGGTACCCTCCCCAGCAGCAATATGGCCAGTACAACACACCACCACCGCAGGTAGCACCCTACGGCTACAACAACCCTCCTCCTCCACAGCATGCTGGCTACGGTGGCTATAGTCAACCGCCGCCGCAACCGAATGGCTATCCTGGTCCCCAGGCTGGCATGGCCAATCGATATCAAAACCAGAGCGGACCTCCACCGCCGCCGGCGAACGCGCAGCAGTTTGGACATGGCGCTCCTAGTCAATATTCATTCCAGTATTCGCAGTGTACTGGCCGTCGGAAAGCCCTTCTCATTGGGATCAATTACTTTGGCCAGCGCGGTAAGTTTGTATTGATTTGGCCCCTTTTCCCGCTAACTTTTCGATAGGTCAGCTCCGTGGTTGCATCAACGACGTGAAGAATATGTCGAGTTACCTAAACCAGAACTTCGGCTACGCCAGGGAAGACATGGTCATCTTGACGGACGATCAGCAGAACGAAATGTCCCAACCCAAGAAAAGAAACATCCTGAGGGCCATGCACTGGCTTGTGAAGGATGCACAACCCAACGACTCGCTATTCCTACATTACAGCGGACACGGTTTCGTCTCTCTTGCCATCCATTATGCTCTAGACTAACTTATATTGCAGGGGGACAAACGCCAGACTTGGATGGGGACGAGGATGACGGATACGACGAAGTCATTTACCCGGTGGACTTCCGAACCGAAGGCCACATCGTAGACGACGAGATGCACAGGATCATAGTCAACCCGCTGCGACCCGGCGTCAGACTGACCGCTATCTTCGATTCCTGCCACTCCGGCTCCGCCCTCGACCTACCATACATTTACAGCACCCAAGGTGTCCTCAAAGAGCCAAACCTGGCCAAGGAAGCAGGTCAGGGTCTGTTGTCTATTGTCTCATCCTACGCTCGTGGTGATCTGGGTGGAATGGCAAGCCAGGCCATGGGCCTTTTCAAGAAAGCTACAACCGGGAATTCACAGTACGAGCGAGCGAAACAGACCAAGACCTCTCCCGCAGACGTGGTGATGTGGTCCGGCAGCAAAGACGAACAAACCTCTCAAGACGCCGTCATTTCAGGAGAGGCAACTGGCGCAATGAGCTGGGCCTTCGTTACAGCCTTGAAGAAGAACCCACACCAGAGCTACGTACAGCTGTTAAACAGCATTCGAGACGAGTTGAGCACGAAGTATAGCCAGAAGCCACAGTTGAGCTGTAGTCATCCGTTGAGTAAGTTAACCTCACGGCCTCATGATGAGCTATACTAACCTTGAGCGCAGATACAGATATTCTCTATGTGATGTAAGGCCGCTCGGTGAGTACGATCTTTCAGTCAACACGTTGAGCTGGATTGCGTGGCTGCAAGATATTCTGTACAATGCAATGAATAATGAGATAGCGTGGTCAAGCCACCGTTTGGCCCCTTGCAAGTATTTGATACTGGCAAGACTACAAGACCACGAGACCAGTAAATTGAGATTGGTTAGAAGAAAGTTTTAATTTCCTCTCGTACTTGCATACGCTTGACAACTGTACCACAATCTTTGATTATTGCCTTGAGCTTTCTGCACTGGTAGGTAACCACCAGCGGCTCACCCCCAGTTAAAAGCGGACACCATAAATGCAATCCGTGCCGTTGTAAAAGTACATCTCAGTCGCAACTTCCACTCTTCTCGAAATATACGCATGCTCTATCGTCATGCAACGTGCTCTGGCTGCTCTTCACCTTCAGCGCAATCTCGCAGTAACCTTGCTGTGTACGATCACGCAGATGGGCTGAACGATGAATAGCACTGCTCCTGTTATTGGACACATGCAGCAAGCCGTGCAGGCCATGCAGGCCATACAGGCCATACAAGCCAAAAGTACACGCCGAGATTGGGGCTTCGACAAGGCAGATTGCTGACCTTCAGCCTATATGGATGCCGTTTCACTGCAATGTGATTCTTTTCCTCTCAAGGGCTAACATATCTACGGACGTAGTATCTAACTCTCTGTATCGCTAACGTGTACAGATCATTGCCTTCACGATGTCCGCAGACGCAACCAAACCCAAGCCTAAGCTTAGGCTCCTAAAACGCCACGAGGATTACACGATCGGCATTGTATGTGCACTTCCAAAAGAGGCTCGCGCTGTCCGAGCGGCCTTCGACTTTACGGTTCCGTCCTCGGAAATGCTCGGTCCTGTGGAAGGCGACAGCAACGCATACAGCTATGGAACCATGGGCAATTACCATGTTGTACTGGCGCATCTGAGTGGTATGGGCAAGAACAGTGCTAAGGCCGCTGCAGAGAACATGGCACGCAGCTTTCGAAACATCAAGCTGTGCCTTCTGGTTGGCATCTGCGGGATCGTGCCTAAGATAGCCCGCCAAGAGGCAGTCCTTGGAGACGTTGTGGTCAGCACCATGGTCAAACAGTACGATTTAGGGCGGCTGTACCCCTCAGGCTTCCAATCGAAAGATACAGTCGCTTCATCTCTGAGGAAGGCGCCAATAGAAGTCGCAAACTTCATCAGCTATCTTGAAGCTTCCGACGAGCTTCACCTACACACACTCGACCACCTAGCTGCGTTGGAACAGAAGGCGCTGAAAGACTACAGGCTGGCTGAATACCTGTATCCCTACTCTGTCGAAGATCATATTGAAGATCATTTGTACAAACCTAACTACATCCACAAACACAGAGATTCTACCTGTAAGTTTTGCGACGCTGGCAACTTCTGTCAGGCTGCCGCAGATGACGATTGCGAAGAACTTGATTGCGGCACGTCCGAGCTGATCTCTAGAACGCGGGTACAGCAGATAGCCAATGTATGTACAGAGACAACAAATTCACCTTCGGAACGGCAGCAAAAGCTAGCCGAGCTTCTGCCACGAATCTTCCTGGGTGTCGTCGCATCAGGCGATACTGTCATGAAGTCTGGAGCAGTACGAGATGAGATCGCCAAAAAGCACAAAATAGTCGCCTTTGAGATGGAGGGCGCTGGAGTGTGGGATTCGCTTCCTACAGTCGTCGTCAAAGGTGCTTGTGATTATGGTGACAGTCATAAGAACAAGAAGTTCCAGGAGTACGCAGCCTTGACTGCAGCTGCCTGTGCCAAGGCGTTGCTCGACATCGTGCAGATGGGAATACCGAGAAACGTCGAGTATGGATCGGACGATGCCCCCCGACAGACTCAGCAGGAGCAGCAAGCTCAGCAGGCACGTGTTGCCGACACAGGGCGCAGCGATGGTCACGTGTTCAGCGGCACTTTCACTGGAAGCAACTTTGGGATAGGTGAGACCTACAATTCTGGGGGAGACATGTATTTCGGAGGCTCTCCGCAGAATCGGGGTCGGCGGGGCTAAGCACATAACGCGCATATGAGTCGTCTGATACGCCTCACTGCACAGCATTGTTGGTCGAGGTACAAGCTGGAGAATAGCTCCAATCTCCCTCATGCGCTGAGTCTTCTATCAGTCATCTCCTCATCCTCGCGGTATTTGCTGCGCCACCTGCTAAGTGCATGAGGCCTAGACTAGCCTGTTCGACGCTAAGCACTTCTCCAAAGCTCCAAGTTGGCTACGTGGAAAGATGAGCACCAATCAGCTACGAAGACTGTTAACACGCTACTGCACGTTGGGCCTTGTCAAGACACTTCACGCCATTGGTCAGGGCATGCTAGCTGAAAAGGGCGCTTGAGCATGATGAAGACCACAATCACCGCGGTCTCAGCCTGACTTCGAGTTGTGACCCGCGAAGGTATCGATGCGCCTTCCAGAGGAGCAGCCATGCTGTGTGGCACAATGGAGTCGGCCGGGCAACAATATTCCGGGACTTTCACTGGCACGAATATCGGTGACGGCACTGTCTACAACGCAGGCAGAGATCTCTACGTGGGTCGAGATAGTGAGTTCGATGGACAGAAATCTACCTTGGTTTTCGATGCTGACACAAGCTTCGTCCAGCGGGTGTCACCTGGGAGGACGTCTTCCAATGGTTGACTCAAAAACAAGACGATCTGAATTATTTCCCGCGGCAACAGGAACCTTCCAAAATTCGCCAGGAGTTCACCGGAACATGGTTTCTTGAGGAACGAAAGTTCGTTTCCTGGTTATCAGACAGCCCTGGCGTGTTATTATGCTACGGCGAGCGTAAGTTTCACAAGCACTGTTGAAGACCCGCTGATGATAGCAGGCGGATGTGGTAAGAGTATATTGATGTGCGTGCCCCGGGCTGTTGTCCGTCTCGAGGTTGCTAAGTGTTTTCAAGGTCCTTGGCTATCGAACACCTACAAAACTTGACCGCGGGAGAAAGCAACAAGAGTATCGTGCTTTTCCAATACATTTCGCACCTCCACGATTGCGAGCGCCGCGTTGCGGCCCTCTTAGCGCAAACCTTGCAGTATCGCCGGCGGTTATCACCCGCAGTCCGGGATCGAAACGCTCACCATCGGCCTCTCAACAGTCGACCTACCACAGCGGGACTCATTGATGCACTGATCACCGAGCTTGCCGAGTATGAGGACGTGTATATTGTGATTGATGCCCTTGATGCAGCACGAGATCAGGTCCGAGCTCAGTTTGTTAAAAGCCTATGCAGTATCTGCAACAAGCGGCCAGGTGTGCGCTTGCTCTTTGCATCGCACGACAAACAGATACTGGGCAGAGACGTGACTGATGTGCAATATTATGAGGTCGTGGCCAAGTTGAGTGACCTCGAAAGTTTCATCCAGACCCAGATGAAGGACAAGGGTGCCATCAGCAATGTCACGGAAGACGATCCGAAGCTCATCGAAGAGATAACGCGGATTCTGATCAACAGAGCACACGGTTTGTTCCTGCTCGCCTACCAGCATCTTGACGCATCCGCTTCACATGTCACCGACACGCGGCTTGAATCGTCGCTACTGCCATTCGGAGGGTTACAGACCACTAACCTAGTCCTTTCTTCTCCACCTTCTCATTGCTCACGATTACACTTGCTAACTAGCAACACCATTCCGTCGCGCCTGCCAACTGCCTTACGTTCACAGCACCTTCGCTACGAATGATGCGCCAGCCCTGATGCTACAAGCATTGCAAGAAGACACAACCAGTGGTCAAGATTGTTCTCGGATAGATTAGTAGGCAAGAGTGACGAGCCTACATAAGGTAATGAACGGGCAAGCGAGCGAGGTATTTTGAGCCTCTTTGGTAGAAAGGAGCAATGTACACTTCGCGCCCGACTTCGCCTAGTACAGATACGGCGATAAATGCACGTTTACTTTCTTGGATTTGGTCTGAAAATCATTGTTTGAGAAGTGGCGGCTCACATGCAGCAGATCTAACCAGTACTACCCAGCTTAACTAACTCGGCCAAGAAATCTTCGCCATTCACCAACTCCGTCGAGCCGTAGATCACCCTTCTTGCTTTCGCAGACCCTGCAGCACCGGTACCAGTTTGTCCACTAGTGCGCTTGACCCACTCTTGCAAATTGCCGTATTCATCCATACTTCCACCACCCACTGTGAAGACTATTGCCTCCGAATATCCTTGTCTTCTTTGACCGAAAGAAGGAGTTGTGTTTGCGCTGGATTGAGGCCCGTTGCGACCTGGTACACCGGCTGGACCACCTGTTGTGCCTCGGGAATGTGCTGAGCGAGGATCGAAGTAGAGGTAATTCTCCGTCTTGGCTATGGCGGAAGATGAGGCGGCTGGTGGGTCCATGATTGACTCGACGATTTTGGTCACTGTCAGGTCACGATTCGCTGGGAGGAAATTCTTCACGCCGCTGACGAGTGATTCGAGGTTTACTGCAGTGACAGCGTTGCCGAGACCTGTCGAGGAGAGTTTGTCTGTGAAGTTCTTCGAGAGAGAGGCGAGACCACCGAAAGGGGAGGAGGATTGTTGTTGAGTCGCAACGGGTTGAGCTGTGGTCATCATGGTGCCGCGGGTTTCGAAGCGGACATTGGAGATGTGTCTGATGGCCGCGACGGCGTCGCCCACACCTGCGTTGACTAGTGCATGTTCGAACTCAACGAGCTCGGACTTGCTTGGTTCTTTGTCGACAGATAGGTACCATATTATGAATATTCTTAGCTTGTCCAGAGGATTGTTGCCTTTTTCCGACGAATTTATCAACTGAAGCATTTGATCTGCATTCTGCTTGGTGATGGCCTCTTCTAGCTCGAATAGCTCATCGAGCTTTCGATCCTTGATGCCCCTCAGCAGTGCAGTGGCGATATTCATGTGCATGTCTAGTGTAGCTTTTCTCTCCCGTAGCTCGGGTAACAAGGTGATGGCGGCTTTCAGGTGTTGAGCAGAGGCAGCGCCTGATTCGTCAAGATCGTCGATGTTGGTGACACCCGTCTGTCTCGTCACATTCTCGGCATCAGACTTGTATTTTGACAGCTCCTTGTCTATGTCTTCTGCCACGTTGGGAAAGGGCTGTCCTGCATTTCTTGCCCAGAAGAAGTCGCTCGAATTGAGATCGTAGGCTTTCGGTTTCTCATCTGGGTTATTGACTGTGATTCTGTTCAAGTGCATCTTCAAGACATCGTGGACCAGTGATTGGTAGGTCCAGGAATGAGAAAGCATAGGCACAAGATCAACATTTCTGTCCAATATGACGAGGACGGGGCGTGAAGCTTGAGTGTAGGGGCTTTGCTGCTTCTGTGCAGAGGTGAAGAGGTTATCTTTGGAGTTGAGTACGTGGTCTCTCAGCTTGCGATCCAGCTTGGTTGCGATGACCTTGGCCAGTTCTGACTGGGGGCATCGTATGATGGGGACCGAGCCCATGGTGACCGCTACACTAAACAGGCCACTCACTATCCTATCGATTGCTGCCTCTTGTACCGACTCTTCCACCTTCGCACTGCTAAAGGTGTAATAGGATTCTTTGCCCATGCTCAAGCTGAACAGATCTGGCTCTGCAACGACGAAATTCAGATACTGATCGAAGACCTGGGCAATGTGTTCGGCAGTGTTTGTCGAGGCTATCTGAGCAGCCAGATCTTCTAAGAGTGGTCTTGATATGGAGGAAATGAAGTTTATGTATGCGGGAGAGTATAGACCGCTGGCCAGGTCAGAACATATCAGCTGGATGTTGACAGCTGTCGGTTCGACCAGGTAGAGAACGGGTACATCAGGGATCGGGTATCGAGGAGAGTTGATGTTTCTGCATGGTGTTAGTAGGTGTGGTGAAGAGGGATAGATTGACTGACAGATGTATCGTCACACCCTGTGCGCGCAGGTCGTTGACCCGGAGTACGCTGCTGATGACATCCCTGCCTAGGCTGTCGAATACAAGTACTTTCCATATTGGATCGCCGTTCTCGTCAAGCAAAGGCGCAGACTGCTGGCCCTTGCCGTCTGTCGTTGTTCCATCCTCATCGGTATGTTGGTGGTTGAGGCTCAAGATCCGTTCGATCGAAGCTGAAGCGTGTCAGCGAGGCTGGTCGTTGGTCGCGGACAGGACAAGACAGGACTGACCAATCTGCCGATCTTTGAGAGACTGTGTTCGGGTCGCCATATTATATTGTCGGCGGTATGATGTGGTACCTAGTATCTAGTATCTAGTATCTAGTATCTAGTATCGAGTCATTGGCACACCATCTGGCGCTCCTTCCGTTGCGTCACAAAAAGTCTTCCCCTGCGTTAGTCAGAGCAGACCTTAACTTCCGTATGTATGCGCCCTAGTCTCTTGCACTCCCGTGCTCGTGTTGTAGTGCAAGGTGTCCTCTTTATGGGTATAACAACAGACAATGCATCAACTTGGTGCCGTTTTAGGCATGGCTCAGGCCTGCAAGGCTCAGGCTGCTAAAGTGCAATCAATGCTTGGCAGCGCTTGCCGCGACTATGACTTCTGGCTTCCTTCCGCAACGACATCAAACTTCTCTGTTATCCAACACCACTCTTTCTCTCATCACACTTTCCAAACCCTTTACCATCAGTAATTGCGTTTCGCCCTCATACAAGCGTGACGTGTAATCGTGTCAGTTGTCATAAGACGCGCATATCACCATCTGTGACGAGGTTTCAGATCACTGGGATTGGCGTGATTTCTGCAAATTTGTTTGTCGCGTCTACCACTTCCGCGCTCAGCAGTCTAGTTGAGGGCCGGTATCATCTTGCGCTTTGTCTTGTACTCTACTATCGGTGGATGGTGGTTTGGTCAGCGATTATCTGTCTCGCTCTGTCTGTGGTCAAGGAGTCTCGATAGGCAGAAGTCAGGGCTTCTCATTGTCCTAATTACTCTACCTTGCAAGCAGCATACGGTCTTGTCATCTGGCACGAGTCTATCAGGCACGCGAGGATCTTGACCTGCGATTTGTCTCTGAAGGTTCTTCGTCGAACTCAGATGCGGTGCATGTCACGTCAGCCTGCGTCTCCTTGCTAAATCCGCCGAGGGCAAGACTGGTGTGGCAAATCCTCAGCCTGTTTTGGCTCGGCTTCTCCAACTTTGGCTTTGATAATTTTCAGCCACAACCCTGGTCCTTCACGTGATCTGCCTTCCTCCATCTAAAATGGATTCAGCCAATGGTTCATACATGCACTACAATAATTCCAACGACAACGATATAAGTCAATTCCTCCATGGCGTACAGGACTTCGCCGACCTCGATGGAGACCAGCAGACCCAGTTCGACCCTGCTTTGTTCGCGGATAATGGCTTGGTATCCTTCCCACAGCAAGCTCAGCCTTCACGACCTGCACAGTCGCCCTTCAACCAGGCTCAACGACAAGCCCACTCCCAAAGTCCAGCTCTTCCACAATTTAAGCCCGACCAAAACACATACGTTCCGCAAAACTATGGGTCGAATGCCTACAATCAACGTCCTATGGGTCAATCTTTTGACCCTCAGCTGCTTTCAAGACCGACTCCATCACCTGGACCCTTTGATCAATACGCATACCAACCACAGCATATGAATTATGGTCAACCTCAGTTCGACTACAGCTACAATGCCTTCCAGCAACAGCGACAGTCCTCCACTCCCTCCCAGGCCTTCCGACCTCAAGTCAGCCAGCAGGCCCAACATTACATGAACCCAGCTCGACCCTCTCCACAGCCACAAGCACAGATGCAGCAGCCTCAAGTAAGTAAAATCAAGCGAAGCCCGCAAACGATGTCTAATGAAACTCAGCCCTCGAATGACATGTCGTACCCTTTCCAGCAGATCCACCAGTCTCAACATCGTTTTGTTGAGCCTTCAATGCTCAATGCGCAAGGTCAGCTCCATCAAGGTAAGTCCTATACTTCCCCAAAGCAGGTGGGTGCTGACATAGTTGCAGGCATGTCGCAAATGCAGCCGTCGCGGCAGATGGACGCGTCACCATACTTCACTAAGGCCGGACAAGGTGCAACACTTGACCCTAGAGCCCTGCAAATGCAACAATATGCTCAAATGCAGCAAGCTCAAGGTCAAAATATTCAGCCTCGGCAACAGGGTGCCATACACCCTCAGTCATCGATGCAGTCTATGATGCAATTCCCTGCCCAGGGAATGGGTGCTATCAGAGGCGGCAACGCGATGCCCAAGGTCGAGAGGCCAGTAAAGTCTTCCGGTAGTGCCTCGGGTTCCGACGATGATCTGGACATCGAAGATGAAGAGCCTCCCGAGACCAGACCCGCAGTCATCACGATTGCAAAGCCTATTAATGATGAGAGGGGTAAGCTTTTGTGGGAGGTTGTAGACGCCGTTTGGACGCCGAAAAACAAGCCTGCGTCTCCAGACAAGATCCGTTCGGCTGTCAGATTCGTCGGCGAAGCAGTCCGCAGCCTTCGTGACAAGTGGAAGGAGACCAATGACAAGCTCAAGAAAGCAGAAAATGCGAATCAGCCAACTGAAGGGCTCAGAGTCGCGGTTGGCACCTATCGTGAAATTATGGAGACGCTTGCCGGTAGAGTTACCAATTTCGGCCATCCTTCTATCCTTAAGAGGTATGTATCATCCCTTCCCCGTCTCCCGCATGCCAGCACATACTATGCCTTTTCAAGATCGCGAAACGGGTTTCAGAACATGCAATGCGCCGTAATAAGCTTCGCTTTCCTGTCGATGATGTTTGCGGCTCATGTGCCTGTGCCAATCATGCATGATGAGGTCTTGGCATGCTGGCATGCTTCGGTGAACCTTGCACCTTTCACAACAATAGATAGCTCGAATACATACAGTGCTGCCGTGCCTCAACCTCACATTTCAAGCATAAGCTAATTCCTTATTAGACTAGGAGAGAACCTGATTCTACTGTCAGCCATGTACAGCTTCCTGGTCGATCGAGCCAATGCCGAGGACTACGACAGCCCATTGATCGTTGCCATCTTACAGCTAGGCACCAAGCTCGAGACTGTCGACGAGGAGCAACTTGAGAAAGTCAAATGGACTAAAGTCCTCGTCAGCCGCTTTGCCAAGAAGTCCTCTAATGCATCAAAAATGTACGCACAGCAGATCATACTCAACGCAAAGAAAGCCACCGCCAGAAAGAAGGCCGAAGCTGCTGGTCAAGGACCAGCATCGCCATCCGGTAGTTCCACTGGTCAAATAGCAGGTGTCAAGCGGCCGCGAGAGGGTAGTGAGCCCCTTCAGCAGGCAAAGAAAGCTGTAATGAAACCTTCTTCTAAGCCTTTGAGTGTTCAGATAGCAGAAAGAGAGAAGAAGCTGAAGGAGAAGGAGAAGGCAGAGAAGGCAGCGGCTACGAAAGACACAAAGTCAGCTGGCACAAATGGCGCTAACGCTGCTGCCGTTGCTGCACGACCAAAAACCACGCAAGCTCCGCCTCAGAAGGCTAGTCCCTTCGCCAGTTTGATGTCAGCGAAGAAGAGGCCTGGTACCACAAACGCAGAACGTGCGGCAAAGGAGAAAGTGGACGCTGCAAAGAATGCCGCCGTGGCCGGTGCTGGAGTTGCACCGAAGAAAGAACCTGCCATGGCCCGGTCCGAGGCGCCAGCTCCGAAGCCAACCGTTTCGGCAGCGCCCTCGTCTTCCTTCCTTGGCTCCCTCTTCGCAGATATGGAGAAGCCGAAAGAGAACCCAAAAGCCAAAGTGGAAGTCGATCTTGATGAAACACCCGAGGTACGAGCGAAGCGCTTACGAAAAGAGTCTCGTAGGAAACTTCGTGTCACATGGAAGCCTGAAAATGAGCTGGTGGAGACGAAGGTATTCGAGCATGACTCGGATGAAGAAACAGGTCACGACGACAGCCAGATGCGTGACGTTGGCGACACAGGCAAAGAAGGCGAAATGCTGAAACACAGAATTAGCGTTGAAGATGATGAAGACTCAGACAGCAGCGATGACGAACCTTCCATGCCCCCAATGGAGTATTTTACACCGTCGGAAGTTGACTTCTCCTCGATGAAGCAGAAGCCGGAAGATGACTTTGACACCACGAATTTCGTTAAGGGTGGCGGCAACCTAAGACCTGAAAGTTCTAGCAGCGCAGCTCAGGATAAGTATGAATCAGGCAACTTGATGCGGATGTATGCAGCAGGAGAACAACCTAGTTCGCCAACGGAGCCGCTAGAAGCAGACGACGATGATTTCAGTCCAGTCATCGATTTCGGTGAGCCAGGTGAAGATCGTGTCAGACGGCGCGAGCAACGATACCTGGCTAGCAGACAAGCCTTTCAACAGCCGCCACAACCACAAGCTAATGGCTTCAACCTTGCATCTGCGATGTCGCAATTACAGCCACAGCAGCAGCAACATAACGCACCTCAGATGGACTGGCTGCAAGCGCTTAGCATGGCGAACCAACAACCACAGCAGCAAGCACAATTCCAGCAGCAGAATCCGCAACTGGACCTCTCAAAGATCCTCGCCGTTGCCCAACAGATGCATCAGCAGCCCGCTTATCAAGGGCCCGCCCAACCTGTACCTCCTCCTGCCGCCTCAAACGCCGCTGTCACCCCGGACGTCGCTGCTATCCTCAGTCAACTCTCGGGGGGCATACAGCAACCCCAGCCAGGCCTCAGTGCATCGCTACCGACAGGCTTCAGTGAAAACCCGAACCCCTTCCCTGGCACGTCGTCCTCAAAACCAGATAGGAGGGACAAGAAAGAGAAGAAGCGAGGCAAAAATGGGGTGCCACTGACAGATGATGGACTACCGGTCAACTACAAGACTAAGGTTTGCCAGTTTTGGTTGGAGGGAAAGTGTACGAAGGGGAATTCCTGCACGTATAAGCACGAGCCGGAGAGTTCTTAGGGAGCTCTAATTCCATACAGAATGAGTTTGATGCCTTGATGGCGTGATGACGACTCTGACACGACAACACCTTCGAATTTGTACAGGCTTTGTTTCGACTTTACAATGGCAGCCCACAGAGGGGCGCCGCAGCGTTCCATAGAGAGGGGGTGGGTAACGAGCAACTGCGTGAAACAGGGGTACGGTCACCAGGGGCTGAAGTTCACCTGGCGCGGATTCTGAGAAAGCTTCCCAGTGTATAGATACCCCACATGAGCTAGCGTGCTATAATGCCAATCTCGAATCTTTAGTCCTATGCTCTTATTAATCTCGCTCCAGGTGTCACTGATCACTTCCACCTTACCGTAAAACGGTCAGTGCCTTGATAGGATCTAGCTTATCCAGAGCATCTGGCTTGTCGCATTCGCAGTATTCACAGATTAGCGCATGTGTCAGTGCTTAACACTTTCGAGTTTGTCTCGTTGAGACAGCCCGGTTGGTACAGGTTTGCTCAGAGGAGGTTACTGGCGCCGATAGTGCTAGAAGGTGTCGGCTGGGCTTGGAACAAAAATACACGCGGATCAGAACGCTGACTGTTATACGATATTGAGCCATGAGGTCCTTCGAAATTAGCTGATAAGTGATGCCGAAGGTGCGCACTTTTGGGTCGAGGTGGACGAGGGGTATTTGTACGATACACTAATTGATTGACACCTGGTCCCCCCCTATAGGCTTAGCTGATTAGGTAAGCCGAGCATAGTTAGTATCGATTAGACATCGAAGTTTTGTTATAGCGGATGATGTGTCTCAGGACAGGTAGTACTGGGTTTCTAGAAAGGCGGACGGTGCACCGTAACGTGAATTCAAAGACGTATTTATAGCTTAGGTATATAAATGACGCTGTACGTTACTAGCTATTGGGAAGAGTAATGTATGTGATTCATGAAAGGAGTTGCACCAGTGCATGTTTTTCAAGCTCAATGTGGCGCAGATCCTCGCCATGGAGGGGACAATCTGTATCCGACGAGCATCTCTCGTTTATTCAATTTGCTCCAACTCCTCGTTTCGCCCTAGAGTTAATGCATGTAGCATCATCAGGAAGTCAAGGAGCGCTATTTAGCCATCTTGTCCCCGGTGCCCTCCTCGTTTCGTTCGGAACTGTTGGGGAAGGAGCAATGGTCTCGTGTCCATTTGTAAGTAAGCTGAGCCTGGTCACTACTAGGGGCTTTTTGATCGAGACGTTTAGTGTATTGATAGGTCGCCTTTGAACACCTTGAACCGCCTGTCCCACTGTCTGGGCGAGCGCTGACCTAGGAGATGCATCGTCGGAAGCTGTCTGCTCAGGCGATATAGCGGTTACAAGCGCTGACGGCTGATCTGAGCCCTCTGCGCTAGTTGCTACTTGTGCTGGCGTAGCCGGTGTATCCGCAGATGCCTCTGGTGCAGGCTCTTCGGGCGATGGTGTAGGCTTTTTGGTTTGGGGTTCATCGTCGCCTAGGTCGTCCTTCGTGATGCCCATGCTGTCCAAGAAAGCAGCCAATTTGCGCTTGCGGCATTCTTGTTGTTCGCTCTCCATTCGATGCTTCTCAAGCTCGATGCGCTGCTGTTCGACCTGCTTGGTGAGTGAGCCGACTTCTGTACCCTTCTGCTGATTATCTTCTCTCAAATGACTGATCTTTGTAGCGCATTTCGAACTATCTTCTTTGAAACGAGCAATCGTGTTCCGATCCGAATTTGCCGATTCTTTCAGCTTCTTGACCTTCTGCTCCAATTCCTCGATCTGGTGGTCCTTATCAGGGTCAATTTCGGCGGTGCACTCAAGCTCCTTCAACAGATCACCTATTTGCTTGGCCTTTTGGACCCGGTCCTCGTGCAATGCCTGGTTCTCTTTCATGGTGTCCTCCAGGAGTGATTGCCTCGATCTGAGCTTTTTGTTCTCGAGTTGAAGTAGCTCCTGGTCATTCCCTTCTACATGAACGACCGTGGGAGTCGAGCGAGGGCTGGTGTACACATAATGCGCGTCGCCGCAGCGCTGCTCGCGTTCTCTTGGAGAGAGCTGGGCTTTCAAGGTGCAGATCTCACGCTGATACTGGAAACCACGTTGCTGCTCAGCCGTCCATTGCTTGCGATCTGCGGTACGCCTTCTTCTGACGTCTGTGTTCTTTGCTTTCAGGTCGGCATTTTGTAGCTTTGCGGTGCCCAGCTCTTCCTGTAGCTCATGAAGTTTCTGCTTGGCTTCGTTGAGCTGAGCATTGAGATCAGGTTCGGCACCTTCACGTGCAGCCATGATATACCTTGGATGCGTTGTGCTGCACTGATTGTCAACGAGTGGCGAGGGGATACTAAAAGGAGAACTTTTACTCATAAGGAAAAACTAGAGAAAAGGGTCAAGACGCACACTTGTTGTCAAGAACAAGCGAAATGAACAGAACCTGAACAATTCATGTTTGAGCTTCTGCAGGTGAGGTCAATCTGAACTTACCTTGACGACTGCATACGGCTTTCACATGTGAACCACTTGAGGACGTGTAGCTGGAAGATAGGCAGAGGACTGGTTCGCGCGAACGCGCTTCGATAGCAATGACAATTAAGAGGAAAGGTCGTTATGTCTGCTGAGTTGCATCTTCATGGAATAGCTTCTTCTAAACCAGAGTTTTCACCATGCATCATCTTAAAGAGCGGGTCCCAAACCGTGGCAGCTCTTTTCGTAATACGACCGTTGAGCAACGGTGGGTCTGGAAGAAGGAAATGCTCCTTAGCCGAGCACTCAATAACTTGGCCTGTCCGTGACTTATCGTTCAGGAAGAGGTTGTAAGCGCCGACGATGGTTGAGGCTGGCGTCAAGCTGAACGGGTTAATATATGTGGATTTCTTGCTTCATCGCAGACTCACCATTCTGGGCTCACGGCATCAATCATAGCCTGCGGAATAATTGAAGTAGGCACGATTCCGGGGAGGACAACGTTAATAGTGATATCCTCCTTTACTTTCAAAACCGGTGCCATAGTACGACAGAATTGCATGACCTAGGAAAATTGTCAGCTACGGCATCTGACCAGAGCACAATGAAGAGGACATACACCAGCTTTTGCACCGCAGTACTCTGGATAACTTGAATGGCCGTGTACTGCCGCAATGCTAGCCGTAGCTACAATTCGACCGCCAGGGGTAGGATTCTGTCGCATGAAATGGATGGCGAGCTGTGTTCCGTACACAACACCAAGGTAATCGACTTGCGTTGTCGCAACATTGGGCGCGGGCGGAATCTCCTTCTTGCCCCGATGTTCCAGGATATAGATTGAGCTCTTGTCGACAATTCCTGCGTTCAGCAACAGCGCATCGAGTCGACCCCATTTCGTCCAGACTTCGGTGAATGCTCGAGCTTGGTCGTCATAGTCCGCCACATTGCATTTGACGAAGAACGCCCTGTCACCAAGTTCAGATGCCAACTTTCGGCCTGCGGTTTCATTAACATCGAAACATCCTACTTTCCAGCCCTGTTGTACCAGGTCGTTGGCCAAATCTGCACCCATGCCAGACTATATTCCTGATCAACACTAGTGACCACTGGGCGGCTTCCGCAAGGATGCAGCGACTTACCGACGTGCCGGTGACGATAGCTACTTTGCCATTTTCGGCGGTCATGCTGCCCATCGCAGAGTCTGCGCCGTGCGCGAGGTCGACGAGGCTGGATAACGTACGTAAGTGGGGTTAGTAGGCTTTTCCACAGTGTTCTTCGACGGCTCGTTCACGATTTGATGTGATCCAGTGATGCGAAGTTTGGTAACCTCAATACAACAGGCACCTCGTCGTCTATCAGTCGTGAAGTGCTCCTCCCGAGGTCTCCGATACAGGGGGTATTGGAAGAACCAATAGAAAATCGAAACACGTCAGGGCTATCGTTTCCCGGGACGCCATCATGGAACTATTCGCAAGCCAAGGCCAATTTCAATACCACCTACCAATCATGGTAGGCCTTTTCCAGTTTTGGGGAGGAGGGAGAGAGGAGATGTTGGAGACGACGCGCTACAGCAGGGTTAGTGGATCGCCGTACTATGTGCCATCGTGGAGTACGGACACGCATAGACAGCAACGAAGTGCTCATTTCGTCTCGTTGGCGACAACAGTGCCCGGCCCACGATGTCAAGCCGCCAAGTCAGCAAGTGTGCTAGATGGCAGCAGCTCCAAGTAGTCACCCCTTGTCCGAACGCCAGAAGTACCTTACTGAATTGGAGACGCGTATAACAACCATGCTGCACCCATGTAGCTCTGCGCCGTGCGTGGGATCATCACTCGGGGAAGCCTTGATCCATCCGTAGCAGCGGTTCATCGGGTCAACAATATTTTTGGTACTCTTTTTGGCACCTTAGGCTATAGCGAGATATGAGGGACACGCTACGCCGGATCGAACTGGGCGGGGATGAGCGTAATTATATGCGACTTATGCGCCAGGCTACCAAGGCGTTCTGTCTCTGCTACGTTAGAGACGACTACCTAACGATCATTGACGAGAGCGGCCAGTGCTTGTTTGCTTCTACTGAACGCTCGGACTGATCACATCCCACCGCAGGGTCAAACCATCAAGCACGATGTTCGTGGTGGCAGCAAACGTCAATTTCGTGCCGGGAAAGTACGACGAAGTAAGTACGCGAGAAGTCTGTCCTGTTCTCCCTGACGTCGACAGTGGCAAGCAGCATACGACGAGCTAGCAGAGTATGTCTGGGAGAAGGAACCAACGACGATGACCTACTACTTTGGGCTTCCTACACAGTTTTGGACGAACAAATCCGCGACTACCCACATGTTCGCCTTCGAAATCTATGCTGATCGAGAGGCACTGTACACGACACATTTCTCGTCGCCAACGATGGCCACATTTCTCTCGAAGATCCCAGAGACAATGACGACTGGCCTGGATTTGAGTCACTACGAGGATGTTGGTGGCTTCCTGGATAGATATAATGACAAAAGAGAGTGTGAAGTAATGGTAGATGTGCGCATTACCTGCAATGATTCAGAGACGCGAGCCAAAGTCTTGGGAAAGCTTTCGAGTCTCGCAGAGGACATCGCGCACTCCTCAATGAGGGGAACATTGACTTTCCTGGTACTAAAGAGCTTGGACAAGGATCAAGGTGTCCGAGTCTTCCAGAGATTCGAGTCGTGGAAGGCTCTAACGGAGCAGACCGGCAGCAAAGCAGTTCTCGATTTCTGGCTAGGCTCGAAAGAGGAAGTCATGAGCATGGAATCACAATGCTATGTGCCAAATGGCAAAGGATGGCTACACCGGGGTCCTCCAAAGGTACCGAGTCGGCTGTGAGCTGGGAAGGTCAAATCTGGTAGTAAAGAAGCATATGACAACTGGATCCTTTCAACATTCTACGCGAGCTGATCGCGTCGTTCCGATGGGCCCCGGCGAACCACTGCATGCTGCTGGGAGCCATATGCTGCCTGGTAGTCGCCAAGTAACGAGGGCAGAGCCCACCGCTTACCTATATCGGACTAGCACATGGTCGTGGCACGTCCTCATTGGCTGCCGCAGCACGAGTCATGCTGGTGCTCAGGCAAAGCAATGGAGACCGTTTTCCGGTGAAGTTTCTCCAACGCCCACAGGGTCGCGTATTCTGGTCTTCATGGCCTATTGTTGAAGTGCAAGTTAGTGTAATGAACGAGTGTCAGTACTGATCTGTGGACCCTCGTTGAACGGACCTCGGGAAACATGGGTTGGCCATGTGAGGATATCTATTGGCCATGCCTCTTGCAGACCGCAAATTTCCCGTCTGCACTACCTTCCTGACGGTACTATCACAAAGGCAAGATGGAGGAGAAGCAACACAACAACGTCCATGAGCTCGAGTCTGGCCCAGCTGCTGAGAACGCTCCGGCGATATCCCCTGATAACCAGGAGGCGAAGGTGACTCTGAAGACCTGGATTGTGACAATCATCTTGAGCTGGGGCTATGGACTCTCCTTCATTGTACGTCAACACATCTTACTCAAGCAAAAGTCTGGCTAACTTCCTCGATAGCCAGTGCCTGTTTTCGCGGCTGTGGGCGTCCAAATTGCTACCGACTTCGGAGATGTAAACAAATCGAACTGGTTCATTGCATCATGGGCCATCTCCATTACTATTGGTATTCAACCTAGAATGCAAATGAAAACCCAATACTGATGGTTATAGCGTTTATGATAGCCGGCGCCAATACAGATATGCTCGGTCGACGATGGTTTCTCATCATGGGGCAAGTCATCTGCTTCATTGGCCATCTAATCACCGCAACAGCACAGTCGAATACGCAGATCATAGCCGGTATGGCAATCGAAGGTTTCGGTGCTGCACTGTGAGTGCTTCTGTCCCAGTCCAGGATCATACTGACAAGGATAAAGATGTCAAATGGCCGCATTTGCTCTACCTGAGCTTCTACCGAACAAATGGAGACACTCAGGCGTTGTGCTAGCAGATCGTAGGTCGGGTTCCTTCGTGGTGCAGTACATATCGCTGACCTTGGGAAGTCGGTGTATACTTCACCATTATTATCATTCCGGTCACCGCTCGGTACGGATACTATGCAGCTAATTGGCGGGGCAACTTCTATGCAGCGGCCGCGCTTCAAGCACTCTCAGCTGTCGGATTGTACTTCATGTACTATCCGCCAGCGCATCCACTCGGCATTCCCTTTAGCACAGCTATTAAGGAGCTTGACTATCTTGGGATGCTCCTGTTCACAGCGGGCGCATTGCCAGTCCTGATAGGAATCGTGTATTCTGCCACCTATGCAGCAGCCAGTCCTCGAGTCGTTGCTACCCTGGTTGTTGGCTTTGTCTTCCTGGCCCTCTTCGCTTTGTGGGAAACATATGGCACAGCGAAGCACCCCCTGACTCCACCAAGAGTCTTCAAGCGATCTTATGGCCGGGATTTCACCGCTCCGTGCATTGCCTTGGCCATCATCAACATGTTCTACTATTCCAGCAGCATCGTGTGGCCCACCGCTATCGCTCAGTTTTATACAATAGGGGGGTTGCCGTGGCAGAAAGCAGCACTATTGTCGATACCGCAAGGCTTGGCCATTACCGTTGGCGCCCTCGGCCTTACTTATTTTGGCTCCAAAATCCGATATTGGCAATGGCAGCAGACGATCAGCGTAACAGTGATGGTAGTCTTCGGCTCGCTCCTGGCCCTCTGCACACCTGACAACTTCGGCCTAATGTGCGCTTTCGTGGTACTTAGCCTGTTCGGCTACGGCTGGGCGATCTACCTGTGCATCGCCTTCACACAGATGGGCGTACCCCAGGAAGAGCTCGGAATCAGCGGCGGCTTGAGTGGCTGCGTGAGATTCGCCGGTGGTTCGATCGCTCAGGCAGTCTACCTGACGGTGATGCAGAATGACATCGCGAAGAAGACCCCGATCTACGTTACACAAGCGGCTCTTAATGCGGGTGTACCACAGGACAGCATAACTCAGCTGCTCACCGAGCTCACGGACACCAAACAGCTGACGGCTGACTTCGGAGCTGAGGTCGTCGCGGCCGTTGGCTACGCTCAGCAACTGGCGATAGCGCACGGCATTAAAATGGTTGCCCTGACCTCGATGGGATTCGGGATCGTCGGGATCGTTGCCTGCTTGTGCTGCAAGGACGTTGATGCTAAGATGAACAACCAGGTAAGTACCCGCCGGACCGTTATCAAGCGCTTTATTCTGACAAGTAAACAGATTGAGGTCTTTTTGGAGAACGATAGATTTGCGGATAGAAACAAGCACCACTAATTGCTGTGACTGTCACGTACAAGTCCCACGAAGCTAGAGTATATGATATATAGCTCGGAATACAGCCTAGACTTTGGAGCGCAAGCTTGCAGCCAGCACTTCTTGGAGTTTCCTCAATGAGTGTTTCCCGGTCTCGTTCGCCATCCTTCTCGTCAGCTCTCCACCTCTGTTTGTCACGCTGAAAGTCGGTATCAATCGTCCCCTGTCAGCACAAAGCACCTCGTTCATGTATAGCTCTGCAAGCCACCGTTCCGCGCCACCCAAATTCTCGCCAATTCCTAAAGACCATTCAAGCAAGCTTTAGCTCTCACGATCGCTGTCCGCTGCTCTTCCAATTTCGTCTCCTTCAATCTGAGGTCCTCATCTTGCTTGGCAACTTTCTCCTTGAGCTCTTGGTTGGCGACTTCCAATTCCTCTTGTTCCTTCGTGTGACGCGAATACATCGTTGCGATCCTGCCATCCATCGCTTTCTTCCGCCTCAAGAACTCAGATTGTTGCCAAGTCAGGTCAGATAGAGCCTTCTTGAGCTGCTTCTCTGCTTCTTTTCGTCTTTCCTGATGCTCAGCCAATTCAGTACGTAGTGCTGCAGACGGCTGCACAACAGTCTCCCGTAGGAGCTTGATCTGAGCTTTGATATCCTCTAACTCTCGCTGAGCGCTTTGCTTGGCCTGCTCTGCGGCTACCTTGTCGTGCTTCTCCGACTCCAATTGAAACTTGAGGCTGCCAACTTCACTTGCTAAGTTGGTGCTGATGCTTTCGAATCTGCTTTCCGGAGCGGTGCCGGCCTGAGCGGTTTTCGAAGGCGATGACTCTTGAGCTTCGTCCATTTGCTTCTTAGTTGTACCCTTTACGGGCTCGAGAACGCCGAGTGCCACCTTAAGCTCCTCGATCTTGAGCAAATGCTCCGTCCTTTTCTTTCGCAAGCCGCTTGCTACATCGCTCTGGTATTCGAATTCACCGTGCAAGACGATATTGAGTGCTTTACTTCCCTCATACGCAGATCGAAGCTCGGTCACGGAGACTTTTCGAGAATCAGGAAGCTGCTTCATGATCCTTTTGGAGTTAATCATGGCCCAGTCCTTCCGTGACTGTGTCCTTCCTCTTTCGGGAATTGAATATATGCCTAAACAATCAAGGTTGGATGAGTCTTCTTGCTTGCGCGACGTTTTGGGCTTCTTAGCGGCTGGCTTGCCGCCGTCCTCCGGCTCGAAGGTCTCGTCTAGTCGGTCTTGCTTTTCGATTGCTTCTTTGGTGGCCGAATCTAACTCGTCCGGTGGATCTAGAGTGTATGAAGAACCATGCTTGCGTTTGACACTCGTAGACGAGTACTGCCTAAGCTCTATGGTATCATCGTCCTTACCGGCCTCGACTCCCTTTGTTGGAGGCATGGCGCAACCCCGGCAGTCGTTGTGATGTGTCTGACACTTGGTCCTGTGGAAGATGAGCTTATTTACCATCAAGTATGTAGGCAAGAGTAACAAAGTTAAGATGACTGCTTTGTTCAGATACCGGAACAAGAGATGGATAGGTCTAAGTAAGTAATCAGTAGCATCATGACCGAGCGCACAGGAAAACACTCAATCAAAAGTGAGCTTGTCGAGTAAGGGGAAAACGACGCCAATCCGAAGGAGCGTAGTAGAGTAAGAGCGACATGGATCGTTGCCAAACAAGTACGGTAGTCTGGGACATGGGATGAAGACAGTGTTACAAGAGTCTCCAGAATAGCCACCGTAAGCTCCGAGTGTCTTGAAGGTGGGCAACAAGTAGTGTTCAACACAGGCGTCCGGGTGCCTCTGAATACCTAGAGGTGACGGCTCTGTTCACTCCACAGAACGACAGCACCTCCACCGTGCAAAGCGCACCTACATAGTGTGGATCAAGCATGTTGGTCACCGCGGGTAGAGATTTGAGCATTTTCTTGTATGCTGTTGCGCTCCGTACAGTGACAAGAATGGTAGTTGCTCGTCTCAATTGGGAAGATCATGCTTCTTTTGTGGCTCACTCTTGATGCTTCTGACCAGACACTGTGAGTCTGCTCCTCAACCTGTGCGGTCACTGAGAGTGGCTTCCCTTCGCTTGTTTCTCGTCCTCCGATAGTAGCCGGTAGCTCAGGAAATGTGTCATCGGAAGGTTATCGCTCTACAGCGATATCTCGAGGCGGTGGTTACAGTAACCAAAGCGGTTCTCAACCCATTAGAGATAAAATGAGCTGCGAAGCAAGACAGTTGGCATCTGGATTATGCTGTGGAGGTTACAGCAAGCTCTACGAGAAACGCAGGTGCAAACCTGGCATATGCAGCCAAGCAGCTGCCTCGTCGTTGAGATTCCTCTGATTGGCTGGAGCAATGTCATATCTCCTGCAGCTTCTGGAGCGTTGGATTTGCCTTCTTCGCGTCAATAAGTTCTTCAATAAGCACTAGGCAACCACCTATCTCAATTGTCCATTCATATGGTAAGTGAGCTTGTAGACAATAGAAGGAGACAAGCGACATGGTGCGTGCTCGGCCGTACGGCGCCCATGGCCACTCCGGGAGTCTGGCCGACAGCCTAGAACCTTCCCCTTTCGATATCAAACGAGTGCCATCGTCACCACTTCCTTCTTCTTCTCACCGCCCTTAGCCTTTCTGCCTTCTTGAGCATTACCCAGCTCTGAGCTCGCTTGCGGTGCGTCAATTCATCTCAATGGCTAATTACTTCCGCATCTGTAACGACAACAGTGTCCAATAACACACTTGAAGGCAATGCTTATCCATTGACCTTCGTCTGCTACAAAATCAAACACGTTTGCTTTCATCCTTCTCGTCAGCCGTGGTACATAAAGGCGCTTGGTGTCATCGGCGCTCGGGCCGCTTGCATTGATCAACACAATATGGGCGAGACGCGAGTGAAGAAGGCAAGCAAGCGGAGCTTGAAGACGTGCCGGAACAAAATGAATATGAGCAGCCAATTAGCAACTACCTCGGTTCTTGCCACTGATAGAGCCAGCATCTCTCCCATAACCGTACCAGCATCTCTGCTGCCATATGACCCGTCACTAGTCACGATCAAGGCCACACCAGAAAGAGGACTTGGTCTCTTTGCTGCTCATCGTATCCGCGAGGGCGCCCTCGTTCTTGCAGAAGTGCCCACGCTTCGCTTCGTTGGCGACGAAGAAGCGGATGAAGAGTTCGACCAACGCCTTCGACAAAGGTACAACGGACTTCCAAGAGAATCACGAAATAGCTGCCTCAAGCTGCACAACTCGAAGAAGGCCGGCTTCTCGAAACTGAAATCGATCTATTTCTCGAACTGCTACAACCTAGAGCCACCAAGGTCTGTCCATGGTGGCTCATGCGTAGGTATTACAGCAAGCCGAATCAACCACTCTTGCGTCCCCAACGTCCAATTCTCATTCGAAGAAGAAGCACCTACCTGGCTGTTTCAATCTCTAGACTATGACAGCTCAGGATCCGAGGTTACAGCTTCCGGTATTACCCATTCCGACACAGCGGCTAGCCCGCTAGGGGTTATGCTTTTCCATGCAATCAAGGACATCCAGGCAGGTAAAGAGATCGTCTCCAACTACGAGTCAGCCTATCTGTTGGCGGCTAGTCGCCAGCTCAAGCAGCAAATGTACTATGGCTTCATCTGTGACTGTCAGGCATGCGTTGGTCTAAATGTTGGCAACCAGCATTGGTCTTACAGTGATGACCGAAGGCGTGCAATGATCATGTGCAGGAGGCGGGTTGACCAAGCGGAGGGAGAATGGCAGTCTGAGGGGCGATGTCTAGGAAGCAGCCACCAAAAGCTTGAGGGAGGAGGAGGCACCGAGTGTGGACAGGTAATCGCCACACTCGAGAGACTTGCTGACTTGCTCGGCAAAGAAGGGTTGAGGGGCGTGGAGCTTGCAAACACCTACAAAGAGCTGGCTAAGTGGTCGCAAAGAGCCGGCGACCATGACGCCGCTAAGAAATGGTGTCTGCACGAGCGCAATACGAGTATCATCGCCTTTGGCGCGTGGAGCCGGCGAGTCGAGGAGGTCGACCAACGACTTGACGAGCTAGATCAGGTATAGTGATTGAGGACGGTGGTACCGTCAACGATGCACCACAAAGGTTTTAGATTATCTATGCTAATTGCGACGAAGATGCATGTTTGCCTCCAATCTCAAACAGTCACTGGCATTCCAGCAGCCTAACCGCTGTGTATGAAATGCCAACGCGCTACTACAACAGCGTTAACATACAACACGACGTGCGCAACGTTGTGTAACGCTGACTACTCTTTTAGTATCGCTGCCCGTCGCCCTTGCTATCGCCCTCAATCCCGCTACCGCAATCTCACGCGCCGTTACCATACTTGTCACTTAAAGACGGCAACAGTAGTATAAGGGCTTGTACTTATAGCCATGGTCACCATTACAACAGTAAGAGATGACGTTGCTTTTCGTTAAAAGAAGAATTAGCAGAGATGGAGTAGAAGGATTATATAAGTTTAACTGAAGGAAGTAACTTAATTCATGTGCAAGGAATATTGTCCGTTAGCTATTCACTTTGTGAACGAGCAACAGTGATTGCGTCCATTGTGCAATGCTCAATGGCAGGGGTGTGGTTCAAGTATCCCAACCTATCTCATCGTGACCATGTAAGCAGGAAACGGCGGTCGAGCTTCTGATGGCACTAGCATACAACACTGCTCGAGGCTCAGCACGGCAATTATTGTACATGCGCACAAGTAGCCCGAAAGTGATACTCGTCTAATTGGTGTGTTGCAGCACGCGAAACTGGTACTGCGGCCATTAATGTCAAAAGGTCGACGACCCCAAATGTGTCTTCCTGTGGAGCATTCCTGCTCGGCGTGTCGAAGCGGAGCTAGGGTATCGGCGTACCTGCGATCGGGTGGCAGTGTCGAAAGGAGGGTGAAGGTAGAGAAGAGCGTGCATTTAGCTTTGCGAGTGGATGGACTGAGTCTTGACAAGACCATCTAGAAAGCACGATAGGGCGCGTGACATGTGTTGCGGTAGTGTAGCGCATAATGGACGATCTTATCATGGGTTATCCTGTCATGGAGTTATCGCTGTGGCGGCTTCTCAGCCGTGGTCCCTCTCCCACTGATTCGGCGCCATGCGAGTCGTTCCTTCCTCACAGCGTCATGGTGCCGGTCAGAGGCAAATCTCTTGAGCTGGCGCCAACACTGAAAATGTACTGTCCACCCACAACCATTCTCCAGTTCTGCGCAACGGCATCCCAAACACTCAGATCTCGCCTTTGCAGGTAAAAGTGCACGGTCTCGCTAGCCCCCGGCGTCAAGAAGACTTTTTCGAAGCCTCTAAGCTGTCGGACTGGTTGGCCAGAGGCTGGGATCCCTACGTAGAGTTGAGCGATTTCTGCTGCGCCGACTGAGCCAGTGTTCGTGATGGTAGCAGAAACAGTGACGACGTTGGCAAAGAGATCTGCATGGCCACCTGGTATGATCGCACCTGTTGCATAAGCTGACTGATTTCTTGGATTTGAGATTTTCGAGATGCTGATATCTGAGTAGCTGAAGGTCGTGTATGTCAGGCCGTAGCCGAACTCGTAACGTGGCGTAATGTTTTTCGCATCGAACGAACGGTAGTCGATGTAGACACCTTCGCTAAAGGCATCCTGCGGGAAAAGAGAATATTCACTTTCCTCTGGCGTCTGAACGGGTGACAGAATCGCGCCGTAATCTGACTCGTTGCGTGCAACTGTGTAGGGCAATTTGCCGGATGGTGAAACATCGCCATATAGTATGGAGACCAGAGCACGGCCGGAATCTTGACCTGGTAGATGTGCATATATCACGGCGGTCACATTCGGATGATCGATCCAGTTGTCAACCAGACGGATACCGGCGTTGTGGATTGTGACGATAGTGTTGGAGCACTGATTCGCGATGTTGATTACCAAACTATCAGAGTATGAATCGTACAGAGCCGGCCGGTCGACCCCTTCGGAGGCCTCGGCATTGATGAACACTAGGCAAGCATCGGTCGCTCCTTCAACTGCACCAGTTGCATTGATATTTTGGGTGTCCCAGTAGACTACTGTATCCCCGTCTTGCATGGCTCGTGCTTGGATTGCGTCGAGCGGCGCAGAGATGTAGGCTGGTGAGGTAGCGCCTGAGCCACCGCCGGTATAGATTGTTCCGTTCGCGGCATAACCTCGAAACGGCGTGCAAGGACCCAGTGCCTCACTGAAGCCGCAGAGGACAGAATATACGTCGGTCGAGGTAAGCCCGAGAGCCCAGCTGGAAAGGCCTGGTGTTGGTGTATTGAATTGAGGATTGACTGCATCGTAGCCGTACACAGTAAGGAGTCTTGGTTTCTGCAATGGTAGGGTATTGTTCACATTTTTCACAAGAACATGGCCTTCCACAGCTGCTTGCATGAGACCTGGTCTCGCAGACGGGTTGCGTGCATTAACCACCTCGTGCGGTGCACTCAGGCTAGCAGGCATTCCCACGCCTCGGGCGGGATAGCCGTTATTTTGATTCGTGTAGTGCCAGGTGGCCATAATGCGCGTTGCCATGTCGTCCAATCGTGCTTCGGGTAAGCTACCATTCCGAACAGCCTCCGTCAGGTTAGGACCCCAGAAAGCTAGTCCACTTGGCATTACCATGTCCAAGCCTGCCTCAGCAGAGGCCACTCCGGAATGCTGAGCGAACCAGTCTGACACGACGTACCCCTGAGAGCCAAGCTCAGTCTTCAAAATACCGTTGAGTGTCTTGCTGTTCTGGCACGCATAGCTGTTGTTGATGCGGTTATATGAACACATGATGGAAACCGTCCCAGCGTGCACAGCATCCACGAAAGGCCAAAGATAGAGCTCGTGCATAGTCGTATCATCGATATTCGAAGACAAAGACGCAACAGTCTCATTTTGAGAGTTTGTGGTTGGATTACGGTCTGTCTCCTGCTCGTTTCCGATGTAGTGCTTTGTGCATGTACCAACACCATTTGACTGAACGCCTCTGATGTGCTGTGCCACCAGCTTCCCGCTAAGGTATGGATCGGCCGAGAAACCTTCCCAATTTCGTCCGCCCTCGGCGACTCTGCCCAAAGGTCCCACACTGAGAAGGTCAGCCAAATCCTTATGTAGCATACTGTCCAGGATACCTACACTGGACCGAGCTGCAAGTTCACGCCCTTCGCTCTAAACTCGCCACCCATATCGAAACCTCTTCGGTAGGTGAGTCCCTTGTTCCATGCCGCTCCCACGTGGATACCACTGGCATAGCCGTTGACAAAGTCGGTGCCTCGAACGCCATTACCAGCGTCTGTCACGCATAGTCCAGGAAAGCCCAGACGTTCGATGGCATAGATATTGCCAGAACAGCCATTTTCCTCGGCGTAGCCTCCGGTGAGATTGGTCTTCTCCTCTATCGTCAGCTGAGCAACGAAAGCTTGTGCTTGACTGTAAGCGGCAGCCCAGTCACCCAAGCCTTGGATTTGTGGAGACGGATATACGGGCGGGCTCTGGCCGTAGAAGAAGGTGTCATTGGTGATCTGTGCTTGAGCAATGACCCCTCTAGCCAGAAGTACTGTCGCAGTGCCCACTGCTAGGGTACAAAGCCTTGCTATAACTTGCTGCGTCGCGTCAAGGATGTAGTACAGCTCTTGAGACGTGACACTTGCATGTTTTATAGCTCATGTCGGACCTTGTCGGACGTACCTGCCTTCTTAGAAGTTTTTGTGCCCGGGTACGGAAGATCAACCGGCTGGGAGATAGTGGTCGTGACACCGCTCTCGAAAGCCGGCAGATGTACAGACTGCGGTTCAGTCAAATTTTGAGTCATGTGCAAAAGTCCGGCTGCCAATGTTCTCACTCTCCAGGTGCCGTGTTCCCTGTTACTTTCATCATGAGTTGCACAGCTGCAGCTCCCGCCCACAGGTCGCTTGCGTGAGTGGTCCGATGGAGCTCCGCATCTTAGTTTCGTTGAAGCTGGACATGTGCATGGATGCTCACGATGGCCGATGCTACGATGGATACAGCCTTCGCGTCCTGTCCCATAGTAGCAACCAGTGATTCCAGAAGATGTGGATTGGGCTCAACTGCTGTAGTGGAGAGAGCAAGAGCTAAAGCTAAGAAGGCAACGTGTTCGGCACGTCAAGTCTTGCCAAGCGTGAAAAGCTTTGCGGAGGCCCTCATGGTGGGGGGTCGATCACTACACTACTCCTACCGAAGTTCTACCGTCTCGCTCGGCAGTAAGAGCTCAACCAATTGCATTGTGTTAATGTGGAGGTCGATGGCATGTACGTGGCCTTCAGAGCAAATCGGGAATTACATCTGGTATGTGTATTGCTTGTTTTCCCGCACGTCAGTGCGAGAGGTGCTCGTACAAGTCCCGCGCTTCGGCATACTGTTGACCCGGATGTACTAAAGTGCATCCTTGAGTGGTCGCTAAGGCTTGCCAGATGAGGGTAGCCGAGCTTGAATGGTGGAAAACACAGGTAAATTATCCTACTTGGTCTCGATATCGCTTGCACAATCACATTCAAATCGGGGCGGACGCCCTTGACATAGTATACCTTCGACTGGCTGACCGTTCTCATAGGGTCGGATAGTGAGCTTAGATATGCTCTCTTGCACCCATCAGCAAAACCACATACTGTACCTTTGAATAAGTTTACACATCACTATGACCTCTCCAGACTCCTCCCGCGAAGTGTTTATCGCCGCTCATGCACTAGCCGCCCACCAACCCAGACCCGTTTGACATTCCTATCATCACCGTTCCAAACCCATTTATCCACCCGCTCTTCCCAGTTCTCCCAACCAAAGATATCTACTGGACCCCGACCACCGACACCCTGCTTGGCACTGTCTACATCATCCAATTCAATCTCCTGCACATCCCAAAACATGCCCTCCTCAAACCCGCCAAGCCGACCTTCCATGCCCACACACTTCGCGCCACCAACTGTGCCAAGCCACAGGCCCTCCGTAACGCCAATATTCCATTTCTTTTCCCCTCCGTTCACGTAGCCCTGTTGTCGAGAGACCAGACACGCCTGTCTTACACTCTCCAGCATGCTCACGCTGTACCCGCCAGACACATCTGTGCCGAGACTGACGTCAATGCCCGCATCGAGCAGTTTCCGCACGGGGCAAAAGCCCGATCCAAGGGCACTGTTGCTAGCGGGACAGTGCGAGACCTTACTCTTCCGTTCGACAATCGTACTTATCTCGTTGTCTGAGAGATGGATGGCATGCGCGAGGATCGTGCGGTCGGTCAGGAGGCCGGCGTGGTCGTACACATCTGCGTAGCTTTGCCGATCGGGGAAGAGGGTTTTCACCAGTTCGACCTCGCCTGTGTTCTCGGAGATATGGGTCTGGACCCGCAGGTTACGGTCTTGAGCTAATTGGCCTAGACGCGCGAGCGACTCGGCCTGACAGGAGGGGGCGAAACGCGGTGTTACGATTGGAGCGAGTAGGTCGCCTTTTGGATCTAGATTCTGGATGTGCTCGATTGATTTAATGGCGCTCTTGATGGTCTGCTCTGGTGTTTCGTCGCGATAGAAGTCGGGACAGGTTTCCGGGTGGTCCATGCAGACACGGCCTATGTAGGCTCGTTGGCCCTTCGTGTGGGCGAGATCAGCCAGGACGTTTGTTGCAGGGACGGAGATCGTGGCGAAGTAGGAGGCTGTTGTTGTGCCGTAGGAGAGGGTGCGTGAGATGACTTTGTCGTAGACTGTCTTTGCACGGGATAGAGATTCGACTTTTCGTTTCTTGTTTGGTTGGCCATTGGTTGTCTCGGTGGGCATTCCATTGGCTACTACTGCTGATTCGGCGGCAGGACCTTCGTCGCCTATGCTCGCTTCAAGAGGAAAAGTGTATGTTGTTAGCCAGTCGAGGAGGGTTGATTTTCCGAAGATGCCGGCGTTGGGATACTGTGGTGCGTGGATATGGGTGTCTATAAAGCCAGGGAAGAGAAAACCATTCATGGGTGAATGTATGACACTGACGTTCCCGACATTGAACAGCCTCAAAGCCTCATCGGAGCTCCTGACTGTCCATGATGTTTTCTCGATCCTGCCATGCCCATTTGTGCTGCTGACGAGAACGGCACCTTCTCTGATGAGCAAGTCATTCGGGCCCGGCGCTGAGATGAAGCGTCCGAGAAAGATTTGCTGTTTGTCTACCGTCGCGGTCATGACTTTTTAGCACAATGATGCTTCTTGCAATGCGTGGACAAGACTTCCGTAAGATTCAGTATCCTTCGAGATTTGTCTATGCAATGTCCTGAACGCCAGACGCCGAATCATTCCGTAGCAGAAGCATCAACATAAGAAACACAAACGAAAAACCCTTACACGAACGAGAGGATGCTCTCTTATCTAGTGCTCGTACCATCGTCTTGGTATAGGGACTGTCGTCAGATACGTAGAGCCTGCTCGGACAACATGCGTCGGAAACCGCCGAGCCCGGACTCTTCTTTTCGCTGTCCTCTACCAAGTCACACTGACTAGTTAGGTTGGGCTTCACAGCGAGCAGCGAACATGATTATATGTTGCTTAGTCGCTAGAACAGTGCTTCTGACTCTATTCCTCTTTCGACTTTGCTACAGCGTTCCTGCGAAGGCAAGCCTGGTTACGCCAGACGGGTCTACAAAAGGTATGGTGGATCCCGGAGCAAGAATCCTGCCCAAAGACAATGTTGCACTGTTGGCAACGTGACTCTGGATCCAGTTCACGTTCCTGGTCATCGCTCTATACTGCACTGGAAAGTCCAGCCTGGAGGAAACGACGCCTTCACAGCACTATCGAATTCTCGAAGGTGGGGAGCCCACAAACAGATCAGACACCTGGAAGTTTCTTAGGATACAACTCGTAGAAGGGCAGAGGCTCATGATTTGTAGTCATAGAATCCCTTTCCACTCTTCTTCCCTAGCCATCCGGCATCCACATACTGTCTTAGAAGCGGACTCGGCCTGTACTTCGAGTCGCCTAAGCCCTGATGTAGGGTCTCCATAATGGCTAGACAAGTATCTAGACCAATAAAATCGGCCAGGGCCAAGGGCCCCATCGGCACGTTTGTGCCATTTTTCATGATGTTGTCAATGTCCTCCTTCTTCCCAACGCCTGTCTCGAGGCAGATAACAGCTTCGTTGATGTAGGGCATGAGGATGCGATTCGCAAGGAAGCCTGGCTTGTCTGCAGACACGGATGGAACCTTGCCCATCTTCTCGCAGAAGGCAACCGCAGTTTTCACTGTCTCTTCTGATGTCTGCAAGCCGGAAATAATCTCCACTCCTTTCTGCACAGGTACGGGGTTCATAAAGTGCGTGGAAACCACACGACTTGAGGCAGAGGTATCGGTAGGGTCCTTCGTAGTTGCAGCAGCAATCTTCGTTATGCTGATACTGGATGTGTTGGTGGCCAAGATGGCGTGCTTGGGACAGATCTCCGCTAGCTGCGCAAAGATATCCTCCTTGAGCTTTGGGATCTCGGGAACAGCCTCGATGACCATATCTACGTCCGACAAATCTTGCATGTTCGTTGAGGGTGTTAATCTCTTCTTCGTGGCATCCGCTATCTCTTGGGAGATCCTCTGTTTCGATACATCCTTGGATAGCAGCTTATCCGCAAAGGCCATGCCCTTGTCAAGGGACTTCTGGGAGTTGTCAACCACGATTACCGGAACTTCAGCTCTTTGCGCTGCTACCAGAGCTATACCCAGACCCATCTGGCCTGCTCCCACTACTCCCAACTTCTTGATCTCCGCAGCAGTCAGTGGCGTTGACGAGAACTGTCTGGACATGGAGCTGAGTCGTTGTGCTGCCGTGCTGGACCTGGAAGACGCCATGAGTCTGCTCGAGGCTAGCCGAGCTATCGCGGCCATGCTGGAATGGTATCAATATATCTCTTCGTCGAAGCTCGCAAGTTGGAGTAGCTTAGCTCTGCAGGTACCATACATTTTTTGAACATCACAGAACACGATGCGAGTAGTATGACGCTGTTGCTGCCTCGCTTAGCCTCGGTCGAAGGCATTTGAGCTTGACTATATCTGGCAGGTGTGTGGAGCTACGCGCGCTAGCACTTAACGCGTCGCGTCATCCAGACGCGTGCTTCACATTCAAGCACTCGGATGCACTGCACTGTCTTGATGTCTTCCACCACGGCATCTCATAGCCTTCAATATACCACAGTATGAGCTAGAAGAAGCACCAAGATGGAAGACGCCAATCTTTTCACCAAGTCAAAGACCATTGACCCCGGAGTCCGAGCATACGTCTACAGCCTCGTCAACGCGCTTGGTGGAACGGGTACCAACGAAAGTGGCAGATATGTCCTCGGTGACGACGCCCTCGCTGTTCTGCGCGACCTGAAAAGATGGCTCAAGCTATATGACGAGAAGACGAACCGACTGGACGTTGCACGGTGCCTGGCCGAGGCAAACCTGGTCCGAGGCGACCTGCTGCCAATCCTGTCGACATGGAAGGAGGATGGAAAGAACGAAAAGGCGAAAACGAGGACTGCGCTGGCATGCCTCGAGCTGCTGGTGCCCTTAACATGGCCCGTCGAACACGAGGAGATGACGGCCAATCACCACCGACATACGCCGTATATTCTCCAGTCACAAGTCAAATACAAAGCTGCCGTCCTGCATTGGGAAGCTACCGCGGTGCTGAGGCAGACCATACGTATAGCTCTGCCAGCACTGGCTATGAAAAGAGACGAGCGGACTCCCAGAGACGAAGGCATTATTAAGCTCATGCTATACTTCATCCGCAATATTGCTGCAATTCGACAAGTTCCGAACCTGCCTTCACAAGGATTGGATACCGAAGTCTCGAGGTCCGCAACAATCGAGACATTCCGAGCCCAGGATGTCTTCGGACTGTTGCTCACAATATGTTCGAATATGGGTGAGGACTACAACCTCATGGACGTCATCGTGCTTGAAATCATCTTTAACTTGATCAAGGGTGTTAATGCTGAGCAACTCTGGATGAATCAACAGCAGCGGACGAAGACAGGAATCAGCGATCTCAGAGCAACTCTGGCAGCTGAACAGCATATGCATATGGAGGCTAAAAAGAAAGAAGGAAGTAGGCATGGCAGATTTGGAACCATGATATGGGTCAAAGGAGATGACAAGCAGATGAAGACCGTCTCGGGCCAGGATAATCTCAAGAATCACAAAACTGCTATGTTCAACATGGACAACAACAAGAAGTGGAACAAGCCAATGCAGAGACGGAAAGATCTGAATCATACTAACTATGACTTCGACCAGAAGGAGACTCTGTCCGGCGAAGCCTCAGAGCAGCTTAGAAATTTCGCCGAAGAATTCCTGGACTCTGGGTTCAATCCCCTCGTTTCTCACCTGCGCAAAGCCATTGAGCGGGAAGCCGAACGACTGCTGCCAATCAACTACCGACAATTCTTCTACGTAGTAGCATGGTTTCTCAAAGCTGAACGAGTCAGAAGAGAACGGAAGCACAAAGATGCAGAAGCATCCAAAGCTGTCACTGAGTTCGACCCTGAAAGCTACGGTCTGGTAGCCGCTGTGCTCAACCAAGAGACATTTATTACCCTGAACAGGTACATGCAAATGTCTTGGGACGAGAAAGCCTGGCAAGACTTGAATGCATGCATGCGGTGCTTCACAGAAATTCTACTCACTGTCCAAGACATGGCTCAAAGTACGTTAGAAGAAGACCAGGCAATCGCCGAGAACATTCAGAACCGAATATTCTATGAAGAGACGACCCACGACCGAATCCGCATGATACTCCAAGATTACAAAGATCAAGGCCTTGGCTATCTTGATTCTTGCACAGAATTATCCCACGTCTTTCTGAAGATGTTGGAACGGTACTCGAAAGAAAATGTGGATCTGCAGATACGGTCGAAGCGAAAGGCTCGAAGAAAAAGAAACGATGCCCAGCTGAAAGAGCAATCCGCAGATCAACAGACTGACGAGCAAGGAGCAGACGACGACTCCGAACATGAGGACATCATGGACACCGTACAGGTCAGCAAAGAACGAAAGTTCGACTTCAAGCGTTTTGCTGCCAAGTTCGTCACACAATCATCGGTTGATACCTTCATCTCTCTGCTCAAATTCTACAAAGATTTGTCGGCTGAGCAACTAAAACGAGTCCATCGTTTCCTACACAGAGCGGCTTTCAAGCAAGAACAAGCGGTGTTACTGTACCGTGCTGATATCGTCGCCCTTCTTTATAAGATCGTCGAGGGCCCAGAAGGACTGTCGAACAAGCATGCTCTATACGGCGAGTGGCAAGAATTTACGAAGCAACTGTTTCGAAAAATGTTCAAGAAGATCGATCAGAGACCAGAGCTCATCGTGGAGATGCTCTTCAGCAAGATCACGAATACGTTGTACTACCTCGAATTCGGACATGACAAACAAACCTCAACAAGCACAAGACCGCCAGCTGAGCTGGAAGTCAAGGCTTCAGCTGCTCGAGATCGAAAGGAGCAAATTGGCGTTGCCGTGACTGTACTGCTGCGAGATCACAAGGACAGCTTGGTGGACTGGGTCAAACGGATAGTCAACAGAGCATACGATGAACGCTTTGCTTGGGAAGCAGAAGGCGAAGCACGAAAAGCCGAAGCCGAAGCAGCAGCTGTACCTGCCGAAAACGACGGGGCCAACCAAAAAGAGCCAGTGCTGGACTTACCTGCAGCTCAACCGTCATACATCTCCATCTCGCCCGAGAACGACGAGATCCGGATAGCAATGTTCAAGAACTCCCGTTTGAAGCTGTTGATGAGACTGGTCGGTTTGACAGAAGCGAATAACGACAAGTCTGGTACACCAGATGCAATGTGGATCATTCCTTCTCACGTGGCAGCATCGCACCTTGAGGAGAGCAAAGCGGCCATCGAGCAATATTCTGCTACCCAGTGGCAACCAGAGAACGAAGACGACAACCCAGAAGACTTCCTCCGCCGGGTACGCAAAGACCAGCGTGCTTCGCATTACGCCGAAGAAGCCGTAGGCGAAGACGGAGAACCAAAACGAGACAACTTCATCGACGACTCCGAAGGTGACGAGATCCTCCCCGAGGAGGAAAAATTCCTCTTCCCTGACAACCCTCGTCAGAAAAAGTCAGTACTAGAACAACTCAAGGCTAAGCGGGCAGCCAAAAGCAAGAAACGCAAGCGCGGATCAGACGATGAGGAGCCGGCTGACAGCGAAGATGATGCTATGAAAGAGCAACGACGACGAAAGAGGGAAGAAGCCGCACTTGCCCGAAGAAGGAAATTCAAGTCCGAAGCCTTTATTAGAGATTCGGACGATGAGAGTGATGACGAGAGGGATCGGGCGTTCTTCGAACGAGAGGCGGAGCTGCGCAAGAAGTATGCTCAGCTCAACAGAGCGCAGATCGCTGCAGCTGCTGCAGCGGGAGCTGATGAAGTGGATGAAGCTTCTCTTGCGAAGAGGAGGAAGACGGTTGCTAGACTGCGCGGCCAGATCGAGGCTGGGGATGGAGACGAAGACATCGTCATGGGTGATGACCAGGAAGACTCTGGTGAAAATAGCGCTCCGCCCTCGTCCCAACCTCGACGTAATGGTCGGAGTAGTGGGGCCGAGAGCGATGAGGAAACACCTCCTTCGTCGCCACCACCGGATGACGAGGATGGAAAGAAGCCACGGCAGGCGTTGAGGGAGCTTCGACAGGGGAAAGCACAACCACGGACCAAGACCGCCGGTAGGCTCTCGGGAAAACAGAAAGCTGTGGATGTGGAGTTGGATGTGGACTCGGACTCGGACCTGGAGCTTGAAGACCGAGATCAAGACGAAGTGATACACGCGAAAGCTATCACAACACAGAGATCTAGGGGTGGGTTTGTGATCGACGATGATGACGACGAGTGAAAGGGGCTATGCACCCCAGTATTACTCCGATAGTTCATCAATATACCTTTCTGCCCAATTCCACATCCACGTTCTCTCGCAAACCTCTCTTCCTGCTGAACCCACTCACTCGTCACTATGACCCGGTCGTCTAGCACATGCGCACGCCAGAACCTAAAGCCTGGGCCCTCACAGCCCCAGATCAGCCGGCTTCATCACACCCCTCTGCAATAACGCCACAACAACAGGCCCACTGTCACACGTGATAGACGTGGTCGCGAGTCTGAAATCTTGTTCTCCGTGCTGCTTCTTGTAGACGAAGTGGAAGCCGGCCGGGACCCTCATCTGCCATTTCTGGCCTTTGCCGTCGGTTACGCCGCCGGTTCCTTGGCTGTCGCTGGAGCCGGGGAGGTTGCAGTATAGCCAGGCGTTGCCGAGCATGGCGTAGCCTGGGGTGGAGGGGAGCTCGTACTGGGGAGGGAGATGTTAGTGGGTTGGGTTGACTGCTGTTGCAGGGAGCGTGGGCGGGGTGGTGTGGTGTGGGTGGATAGATAGATAGTAGGATGACGCCAAAGTGGTGCGTTGGGCCGGAGCTTGTGCAATGCATTGCAATTCATTCTCGTGGCAACGCTTTGACTAGGCGATACTCGTTGCATGCTCAGGCTGAGACGAGATGATGTTCTAGAGGGAGGGGGAAGGACTCACGCAGACGAGGAAGTAGGGTTCATGGTGGTATCTCGTGAAGTTGGCGTAGGTCTGTTTGACTTGGTCCCAGGATTCTTGGCCGGGTGTGTAGATGGTGCCGTCGGATTTGGAGTATTGGAAGGAGCTGGTCAGGTATTTGCCGCTGGACCAGATCGTGTCGTGGTCGCCCTGGGGGGAGAGGGTTAGTGGTGGACTTGCTGCGTTGCTTGGGGATGAGGTTGGGCTATATGTAGTTGTGCTTAGAGGTGGGTATGAATAGGAGTCGAGAGGGTGTGTGTCTGTGTGTGTATGTGGTGCAATGGTTGAGGAGGGACTTTGGGTGCGGCGATCGATCGTGAGAGACACCGACGGGTGTATGATCTGGGTGATTTGTACTAGCTCACCTTGTCGAACACGTTCGTGTACTCGTGCATCCATTTCATGGCAGGGTGACTGTCAGATTCGGCATCCCAATCACCCTGGTGCACGAATGCTGGTTGAGTTTTGTAGGACATGGTGTTTTCTGCTTTGCACCGGCGAAGTAAAGAACTTACTGAGCCAAGAGATGTAGACCGTAGTGGGATAGAGGTTAAATTAACGATTGCTTGGTGCCGTGTGTTGGATGGCTGCTGAAACTGCTCACAAGGCAAGGGACGGGCTCCTTATATTGGCAAGTCAGGACATTCGTTCCCTTCTAGATGCCATTCGTGTCGTAGAGCATCAGCTTTGCAGACCGGCCGGCATGGCCGACACCTTCTCTCGACCATTACGGGGTGTGAGCATGTTTAATTGGGTTCTCCTTCCCGCTCGTCGCCCTAGGTTGGTCATAGCCTGGAGTGCTGTGTATCCGCAACGAGATTGGATCAGACTTGCATATTGGCGAGCAAGGAATAGTCTAGCCTGGCGTTTGGCTTTCTGCAAAGCATGGTCAAGAATGCGCTTGAGTCAGCTCCTGAGCCAGCCTAGCATGCGCGAAGTAGGCTTTAGCGAACTGTACACAAGAGTGTCCTTTTGGTGGTGGTTGACCTGAGGCATTTCTTAATATTTCAGCTGCAGAAGCTGTGCTTTCCCTGTCTCCGCCCGGAAACTCAAGATGGCTGCTTTTAAGTACAGGTCTAGCCGGTGAAGCGGTCAGTGCCGGTTACCTGGACCTTCCGGGCGGAGCCTGTCAAGATGCCATTCGTCAGATTCAAGCCACATTGCGGGGAATCTTCGAACAGGCACACTCAGCTGTGCAAAGCTGAAAGGGAGGTTACCACAAACGGTCATCTCAGGTGCGCCACGAAATACGTTGCTGGCTATCTTTTGACCATCTGCTTTTCAGCGATAAGGCGGTGGATCTGACGATAAGAATGGATTGAGCTGAGATCAGGAAGCAGATCCTTGACCTCGGGCAATGACAGAAAGCTAGGTTGCACGGTAACGGCAGGGTAAGATCCGCTGTCCACGAACAGCTTTAACGATTGCAGGTGGTTATGCCTCACAGAATGACTAGCGAGTGGAGATTGATCATGGAGCAGGATGTAACGATCTTCATTGGGTTTCATTGAATGCATATCTTCTCATGTCTCGTTGCCTCGTTGTTCATAGACTATGGTCGGAACCCGAGTCGAGCTCGAGCTCGAGCTCGAGCTTCCTCTCTAGCAGATAGGATGGCTCTTACCAGACGTAGCCTGCAAAGAGTGATTGTCCTGCATGGACTCGTGCACTTTTCCTTTTTTGTGACCGTGTCGAGCTCTTGTGTGTTCTTGAATGTGCTTGTTGAATCTCTCCACTGAAGCCTTGTCCATCTCTGTCAGTGTGGACAGAGCCATCTTGATGTCCGTGACCAGAGAGTCGCATCTCTGCTTTGAAAAGTCCTCTCGGACAACAACCTGATGGACGTTAGTAAGTCTGCACCGACATGACCAAGCAGGAGGGACGTAGGGACTCGACTGCACTTTTAGCGTAGAATGAGCTCCCTGACGACCTGACTGAAGTTTAATGCGCCGAATAAATCCGGCTCATTGACTTTCCAAGTCGCGCAGAGACCCTCAGACCGTCTGCTTGGGAGGATTTGATTAGGAGGGGTTTACGAAAAGACTTACCCTCATCATTTTCATCTTATCGCTGTGAGGAGCCATGGTGTAAGCTGGAACAACCCAACCACGTTCTCGGAGCTGGTGGGCGATAGCGAACTCATCGAATCCATACTGGTCATCAGGATCAATGCGAAAGGCGACAAGTGGTAAAGAGCGGCCGTGGCCCGGGGACATGATGATAAACCCGAGGGCTTCGAGCTGTTGTGAGAGGTAGTCTGCTGTACGTGTCAAGTTGAGCATGATTGAACGGTAGCCACGCTTGCCCAGTCTAATCATCTGGTAATATTGAGCAATGACGTGGGATGCACCCTTGGAGAAGTTGAGAGTGAAAGAGGCCTGGTCGGCACCAAGGTAGTTGATGTTGAAGATGAGCTCTTTAGGAAGGAAGTCTGGTGATCGCCAGACAACCCATCCGACACCTGGATAGACCAGGCCATACTTGTGGCCCGAGACATTGATGGAGACGACCTTCTCGAGCTGGAAGTCCCACTTGAGGTTGGGGTTGACGAAGGGTGCCACAAAGCCACCAGATGCAGCGTCAACGTGGATAGGACAGTCGATGTTCCTCTCTCTCAGAAGTCTGTCAATCTCTTGTACATCCTCATACTCGCCAGTGTAGGTAAGACCAATAATAGCACAAATACCAATAGTGTTCTCATCAACGAGATTGACGGCCTCTTCAGGGTCGATCACGTATCTCTCGTCTGTGCAGTAGACGTACTTTTCTTCAATGTCAAAATACCTCGCGGCTTTCTCCCAGCAGACTTGAACAGCGCTGTTCATGATGATATTGGGCTTGTCGTATGGCTTGCCTGCGGCCTTGCGCTTGTTCTGCCATCTCTTCTTCATGGCCAAGGTACCAAGCATGATCGCTTCGGAAGAGCCGATGCATGATGTGCCCATGGGATTGGTACTCTCGTCACCGGTCTCCGGGCAGTGGTAGAGGCGTGCAATCATGCTGACACATCGGTTCTGGATCTCGGCGGACTGAGGGTACTCCTCATAGTCAATGAAATTTTTGGCCAGGGCCTCTTGCATGAGCTTCTCAGCTTCGTCTTCCATGTATGTCGTGACAAAACTCGCCAGGCTGCGGCTACGTTAGTGGTAGTAGGGTGCAGAAGGGGTGGACAGCCGTACTTGAGCATTGGGTTGCCGTCTAAGCTAAGCTCGTCCTTGATCATTCGGTAAGCAATTTCTTTGGGCATCTCCTTCTCCGGCATCTCATGGGACGGGAGGTCTTGGGCAGCAAAACTAGAACCGTATATGCTGGTAGAGTATTCATCTTCTTCGGGAGCTTCCAGAGCGATGTGCTCGAGGCCGGGGACGGTCGACTTCCTTCTATTTGGAAGCTTGAAGCCACCCTTGGGACCCTCCTTTGGGGAGGAGACTGAAGCTAGATGAACCATCTCTGCTTCCTGTGTGTTCTGAAACAGACCGAGACGATTGATAAGATGTGAGCTTTAGTGCAGGCAGGAAGTGCAAGAGATATAGCCAGCTACCAGGTGCCGGCTAGGTCAAGTCGCAGTGTACACAAATATGTCTTTCAGCTGCCAGTGAGGGCTACAGCCACAAGTGACAAGCCCCGCCATGCCTCGTGGATGCACGACGCCCATTCGTGATGCCGCGTGGACGTCTGCAAGACACATAAACATGACGCTCTGAAGGTCAGTGCCTAGATCCAGCGCTCCGACTGGCCCGGTTCTGCTGCAGGACTCCAACTAATTACCGACAAGCTCAGGCGACAAGCTCTGCCCCTCGCGCAGAGCCGAAAGCTTTACCGTGGAGCAACCGGCACAGCACCCAATCACACCGCATCGAGTTTCAGCTCGATGTTGATCTGCTGGACTGGCACACGGACGGCAGATGTGGTATAGTAGACACTACACGTGGCGCCAGACAGAGCTGCCCGTTCAGACAGCAATTGCTGACATGATCCCCACAGTGAGCTGGCCCAGCCTGGTCGTCATGGCCCGCAGACCTAGCCAATAAGTGGGGAGCGGTCGTAAGCGTGGCGCTCTGTTTGACTTCATGCAGAAAGGTCTAGACATGGTCAGCCCCCAGAAAGATCGAAAGCTTTCGTTGTGAAGGATACACGATATGCAACACGAATGGCGGCAGCTGTGCAAAGGCCCAATCAAGCAGGGGGCCGAAATCTAGAGCCTTGCCTTCCTCTAAAGACGGTGTGACGGACCACCCGCTTACGCATCCTTTGCAGGAGGACTACAACCGACGACACAGTCGCGATCCAAGACGAAGTTGGCGCCTAAAAAAAGATAGATGCGCCTCAATAGACAATTCTCTCATCGTACTCGTCAGTCACACGCTCAAGCAAGCACTAAGCTTTCCCCATTTCCTACTTCTCGACACATCGGTCCGCGCTCCTCTCCTTCTGCCTCTCCACTTCCATCGCCTGTAGCACTGCCCACCGCGTCCCCAAAAGTCTTCTTATACTTAGTCTGAAACCACCCAATCAAACCTTGATACTCTAAATGCTCATCGTGCGTCGGTATCCAGAACTTCGGCCGTATTTTCTTCGCAAGCGCATGTCCGTTCTCTACACCTAAGTTTGCTGCAGCGGGTGACCAAGCGGGATCTAGACCATGGAGCATCGCAAGCACATTACTGTGCTTTGTCGCCCAGGAAAGTTCACTGACGCGGTCACTGTAAATGCCATGAGGGGAGTAGAGGATGGTCTCAGGTCTGCTATCAGAACTGCCAAGAGGTGGACTGGCTGTGTACGCAATGATGGTTGCCCAGTGGAGGTGTGGGTAGGGCCCGCCACTCGGCACGCGCCCTACGCGGAGGTAAGATGGGAGGTATGATGAAGAGGGCCTTTGCCACAGAGTCTCTGGGTGACCAACGTCCAGGTCCGGCATTGTCTCGATATTCTGGAAGTGCTTCCAAGACTGAACCATTGTGGCCGCACCATGGACCGTGACGACGGGCACAGACGGGTCGATCTGCACCAGAGACTCTTTCCTGCAGTGGTCGTCGAGGTAGTGCGAGACGAAGGCTGCATCTACTTCGCCGTTGTCGCTGCCGCTCATGCTTCCAGCTGCATGCTCTATCTCTTTGACCAGACCCCTGACGTCCGCCATAGTGCTGAAGGACGCCTTGACGCTATGCGCAAGGACCATGATCCATCGGTAAGCTAGAACGATTTCTCCATCAAGCCATGGGTCAACTATAACGTGGTAGTACGACCGCGAACTGCTTTTAGAGAAGCTCTCCGCTTTCTCATCTGTGATTGGTGCCCTTGGAAACGAGATGAGCCATGAGGTGTCAGCGTTGAGATGTGTGAGGATTGGCCGGCGAGGGCTCTGGCTGACCAGCTCCGAGAGCGATGTTCCCTTCGCCATGGTGGAGGAGACTTCGAAGTATTGTGCTGTTGGACGTTCTATAATTTCTGGCTTGGTAAGCCTTCTTCCGCACGCTTACAAGGTACCTGCAAGCGGTAAGCAGGTTTTAGCGGAGCCTGTCGGTCTCACCGACAAGAATGCGTCAAACGTTTGTAGGCTGTGTACATGCTTTACACATAGAAGAGCTATATCTCAGCGTTGCGCAGACGTTTAAAGCTTCGCGTAGGCAAAAGCTTCGCGTAGGCAGCTGGCTCAGAGCCCATATTTGTACGCGGAGACCCCACGTTGGGATGATCGCCCTACCACAGGGTGCCTAACAGGTTCTTGCATAGCCAAGCTCTCAGGCGTGCAGCCAAGCTTGTGGTACAACGGCCACGCTTAGGTCAGCATATGCTTTGCACAGATCGTAGCTTCCTCAAGATACTTGATGCTTTTTCCTCAATCTGGCTAATAACGGATGCGGAGCTTGTTCTTGCAGAGTATATTGCTCGCAGCTCGACTCGATGTCGAGCAATGTTTTCTACTTTTGCGCCTGATTAAGCCCGGTGCACCCTTCAGTTTCATAACGTACACTATGTCCTGGAATCTGCACGCCCTCTGCCCCAACGGAACCAATCACGTGATGACGCGTGTCAACTCGCTCACTCACTCACTCACGTGGAAGGTATGCAGGCGGGTAGAAGCGCGATGTCCTTATGCGTGCGTGCTGTGCCGTGCCTACTTAGATCAGATGCGCCTGGATGGAATAGATACTATGTAAATAGTACAATATACCTTACCTCACTTTGCCCTAGGAAAGTCGAATTCGATAAGCGAGGCTGGGCTCGCTTGCTACACCGCAGAACAGAGTAGAGCTGATATTAGTCTGTCCTGTGTGCTCTATGTCGTCTGTTCTCACATTGCGCGTTCTAATCCACACCATTGTCTACAGTAGGATATAATGTGGTTGGTCCGTTATACTCGTACTATAACGCATGTCAGCCGTGCGTGCTTGGCTAGTGGTGTCGCCGCCGTGTGTAGATGGGTTCTGGCTTCCTTGGCGGTTTTTTCGAGGTGGCGGGTGGCAGAAGCAGCATCGCGTCTGTTGCGTTGCGCTATGCTTCGGTTATGGCGATGGTCCGGTCCGTTTGCAGTACGGCGAACTTAGACTGGCTTCTGGGCCATGACTGGAGTACGAGGTGGGCGGTCGACAGGACAGGACAGGACAGGTTAGGACAGGACAAGAATTTTGCGGGTGTCGTTCGTGTACTCTGTTGGTGTCAAGTCTATAGCTAATGTCTGCAGAGCTTTTATCCCTTCCTACTCCTCAGTCATAGATTTCGTAAGATTGTTACATGTGCGCCAAACCCCTGTACTTACGCACAGGGCGTGACCTCCCGACGTTGAAGGCGATCAAGGGTGCATCAACTGCAGACTCTGCGCGCTGGGAAGACCGCCCTTCCGTGTCCGAGTCAGTGTATTAGAATATTCTTCGGCCCCATGCATCTGTAGAGCCTCTACTCTGAGTCTTTTGTTTGGGACTTTTAGGCGATCCGGCATTTTCCTTGTTCTCTTCTGGTACTTTCGACAATCTCTTGTTGCCTTCTTCTGTCATCTTCAGTTGCGATGACGACGCCCTAGGCATCATGCCCAACGTCGAAGGTTTTTGAGTAGTGGGAGTCACAGGAGTCGCGGGAGTCGAGCTCTTGTCCTCTCCCAGATTGGTAGCTGAATCGGCAAACTCAATTCCTAAACCACTTTCTCTGAGTGTTTTCGCCTTGTCCTCCTTTGCCTTCTCCTCGGCTTCCTTCGTGTCATCGAGGGCGGGTGGTCTTTCGCGATTTGCTCTGGCTTTGGCAAGGGATATCGTTTTCTGCTTGTTGGTCATTTCGAGATTTGAGAGATCATGCTCGATTGTTGCTTTCATTATTTCGCCCATCCATTTTCTGCCTTCCGCTATGGAATCGACTTGAAAGTAGTGTATTGCTGGTTTTGTGAACTGCACGGCTCTTGACAGACCACCTTTTGGTGGCACGAGCTTGAAGTAGAAGACGCTCGACGGCAAAATCGATTCGGCTAGGCTCGAGACTTCGCTTTCCACCTTGGGTGTGCTTCCTGCTTTGTTTGCACCTGTTACACTTGCATGAATTGTGACGGTTGGATCGTTATTTGCGACCAGTACTTTGTGGCCGGATATGTCTATTATGCCACGCTCCTCGGTATCGCTTTCTGTATAATAGTAGCTTAATCTTCGCCCGCGAAGGATGAACAGGCGTGGCTTCCATGTTGCCATAATGCCTGATGATTTCTTCTTCATCCATCCGTAGTGGTCACAGTTCATTCGGGCTTCAGAGGGCGGCATCTTGAGCAAGCCGTGGGTATACGCACTCGTGCGCTGTTTGGATCTAGGCTTTGGTCGGTTAGTATTCTTCGTGAGTGCCGCAGAAGCTTCGGCTTCAGGCGTGTCGATGTCAAGACTGGGAGTGGCGGATGGGGTTGTGTCACCCGTCGCTGGCGATGCTAGGAGCTCAGACGATTTGGCTGTGCTCGTATATGGGGTCGTCTTGATCGTGTCTGTCTTCTCTGCAGAAGTGACAGCGTCAGAAGTACTTCTGAAACCCATCATCTTCTTGGCCCTATCCTGCAAGCGCATCTTTTCGGCGACTGGAGAATTTATGCTTGGATCCGATTCATTCTCCAGGTTGGTCACGGAAGGTGGCATGCCTATAGCCAAGGGCAAGAATGAGGTAGCTCGAAGACTAGTCGACCTCACCCTACCTAACTTGGGCCGAGGGGGTGATGCTGATGTACCATTGGGGCTGGCATCTTCATACAGCGAGCCTACACTGCTCAGTCTGTTATGACGGCTCATCATGGAAGTACGCTTCGAGGGCTGTTCAACGAGACTGGTCTGTCGGGAATGGGCGGCTCGCGGGCCCTTGCTCAGACGGTTCCTGGCTTTTCTGTTGTCCAGTTCGTTGCCGCTGAAGTAACCGCGGTCAAGATCGAGTGGAGACTCCTGGTAGGGGGTCGGGGTTGGGGAAGGCATTGTGAGTCTGTCATCGGCTTTGGCGGCAGGCCTTATGGAAGAAGCTGGTGTGGTGGCCTGAGTACTACCGGCCACAGACCAGGTCCTGTCGGTGGAGGGTTGCTTCGCGTGGGAAACGGCTGACAGTGAGGAGAATTCGAGGTCAGGGTGAGCGCCAAAGTCAATAGCGGAGTTTCGATGTGAGTGACGGCTTGTGGCAGTATCTGTTCTTTCCAGGTTGTCGTGACCTGACGTGGCTCTCCAAGAAGTTGGGGAAGGAAGGCCAGCCCAGCTCGTCCTCTTCGAGTTCTGAGTTGGCTGGAGTGGGTGAGGAATGTCGCTTGGCTCTTCTGTGATGGAAGGAGTCAGGTGTAGTGGAGGAGCGGAGCGTGGGAGGCCTTGGGCTCCACGGTTGATGTCCTCCATGGAGCTGTTTTGACCACGTTCTGACGTCCTTCTAGAGCCTTGTTTAACGTAGCGCTGGAAGTCTCTGACCTTGTGCCAGGTCTTCAAGCGCCTGCCCATGACACCAAAGTCGAACTCTTTCATGTATATGAAATTCTGATCCATGTCTAACAGGACGTCACCTGAGATCTCCTGTTCGAGGAAGATGTCGCAGTGTTTGGAATCGACACCAATGTCTCGCAAGTGCTGGGCGGTTTGGAGGTGGTCCCAAGACCTGACGGTTGACTCGTCTATGCCAGCATTATCTTCCTCGTCAGTCTCAGGACCGGCGAGGAAGGAGCGGCGACCGAGATGGCTGCTGTATTCACTTTCGGAATCTCCTCGATCTCTCTGGTTGGCCAGACTCTGGCGAGGGGTAGACAGGTCGGTGATGTGCTCGTCGATTACGTTCATAGTCTCATTCATGACGGGGCTATCTTCACCTTTTTCGTGTTCGCCCAAAGCCTCGCCGATGGTCCTTTGCACATAGGTAGTATGATGAGGAGCAGGCAGGGAGGAGTGTGCATTTCCGGGTTGAGGGTCGGAGGGCAGCTCTGAACGAGGTGGTTGTACTGGAGGGGATGCGCTGTTGATTGACAATCGAGGCACATGGTTAGTGGCGGTGGTGGTGACAGCGTCGTGAGTTGTGGTAGTGGTGGAATTGGTGGGAGTGTGGCTTGGGCTTCTCGTTGCTGGCGGTGCTGGCGGTGCTTTTGCGGTGTAGACTAGAGTGGCTCAGCATGAATCTCTCGTTGTTTTTCTATCACTGTCATGCGTACCTCCGGGAAATAGGCCAGTACCTCCTCTTGTCAGGTGTTTGCCCAGGTACCAGCCATCGCCGAAGCCATCGTCCAGTTCGATGAGCTCGACACGCTCGGATCGTCGCAGGGTCAGCTCGTCACCACTTCTGGCGTCGAAGTCGTCTGTGGACACAGGGTCAGTGCATGGACTTGGACTCCAGGCTCAATGTGTACGCACGGACAACGACCAGGACATCGCCGGGTTGTAAGGCGCGGCCATTCTGCTGCAAAGCCATGGTGGACCGTGTTTCGGCCCGTCTCACATGCTATTCGTGGGTAGATCTGGTCGTCGAAGATGAGATCTCTCGGAGGAGAAGTGGCGGCGAAGACATCGATGGCCTGAGGGAGGATGGAGAGTGAGCACAGAGGACTGGTCGTTTGGCTATGGGTGGTACAACTGGTAGCGAATCGGCCTTGCAAGGGTCGACGCGGGTCTGCGCAACGTTGAACCACGATGACAAGACGGCGTGGTGGTTGGGTGTGGTGCACAAATCAGCTGCATTGGGCGAAGACGTCTGTCATACTAGCATACCGCGGAAGGAGTCAGTATATAGTGATATTAAGATTGTGCTACCAGTGCAGTAGAAGATCATGCTCAAACATGTCATCTGCAGGTCCCGATCGTTGGCCTCCACTGTCCCGGCAAGCCTAGATTGCCGTAAAAAAAACCCCGAATAGTGGCTCACCGCCCACCGCCCACCGCCCACCGCCCACCGCCCATCGTGCTTGTGATGGGCAGCTCCTGCTATTGCCCTTGCACTTGCGCCACAGGCATCACCGTCGCTGCCGCCGTCTACTACACCGGTGAATACTGACCAGCGGGTGAGCGCTATGTGTCCTCTACAAGCAAATAAACGCGCATCATGAAACAACGTGCATACATCGGGCAACAGAACTTCTGTCGTCTTCACCCCCGTCCCAGTCCTGCAGTCAACACGTTGAAGAGTGAAAATGATCAGAAATAGGTGGTGACCGTGCTGGTCAGCCATGGTGTATAAGCAGCTACACCTACCTATGTGCCACCCGTTGCCACCCTGTGCCCGTGTTCCATGACTGCTGAACTAATATCTAGGCGACCGGCAGCGCCATGCAGCATGCCACCGACGCTGTCAGACGTCCAGCTCGACCGCCACTCACCCATGCATCTGCCATCAATGCTGCCAACGACATCGCCTCCACCAATTCTACCTCTAACCGCTTCCTCGGCGCCAGTCAACGATCATGGATGAGCTCAGGCACAGGAACAGGCATTCCGAAGCCACTCTCTGCTCGACAGAACACTCTATCTGACCCGACCCCTTCCACCACGAATCCCCTCTCATCTGCTGCCTCGCCACCGCCCTTGCCTGCAAACAGGCCGCTGCCAACATACCGCTTTCTCCCGGCCATCCCCCAGACACATCCTGAAGATGCAACTAGAACCAACGCAGCTGGAAGGTGGCAACATGAAGAACCTTGCACCTCAGGCCTTGAACCCGCCAGCATCAATGGGAGCGTGTCTAAAGAGCCAGGAGACGTACACAAAGCTGGAACCACAAGAGCAAGGACCACGCCCGAACATGAGCTTGCCGTAGTGGATCTGACTCTCTCTCAGCCTGACCAGACGGAGCACGAGCACGAGCCTATGGAGTCCGACCAAGACCGAACACCAACCCTGCTTCATGCTCAGGAGCTCGAAGCGCTGACCAGGATCAATACATCGGCAGCCTCTGATGCCTCTGCCTCAGCAGCCTCCTCCAACCCTGTCCAACAAAGCCTGAGCCTATCCACTTCGGCAAACCGCCAGGCACCTGTGCCTGCTACCTTCGCCCGACCTCCATCCACCCAATTACTGACTCCAGCTGCCTCTCCCCTAGCCCAGTACAATGACCAGCTGCAGCGCAAGAGGCCTAGCCTCGATATTCCAAGCCTCCAGTATCCCCAGACGAGGCTGAGGACAGAGTCCCCTACCATTTCACCTGGGACCCGCCTACACTCACCACCACACGATCAGTTTAGCCAGCAGCAGCTTCCCAATTTCATCCAACCGCCACAGCCTGTTCGTAAGCAAAGTATACCACAGCAAGCTCCATCAGCCTCTCTGCCGCCGAGCCACCAGCTAGTCCATGGCAGTGCGAACTCCCGCAATGGCTCGCGTCCAGTTGTGTTACAGCCACACCGCGCATCGATAATTGGACCCAATCCTCCACTGGCCGGTAGAGGACAATCTTATCTTGCCACCTTCGACACCACTATCGCTGAGATGTCTACACGTATCAACCTCTCCGACCGAGCCCAATTGAGGTTACCGTGGATTCGAGACGCCTGTCAGAACGACGACCTGTTTTTCCTGCTCCTCAATCAGCTTCTCTGCACATGGCACTTCAATAAAGACCTCTTGGTCCCACTTGGAATAAACAGCACCTGCGATGCTGGTTTCAGAACGCTGGAGTTGCTCTTCGCCTCCAACTCAGATTTGCCCCAGGAGTTACTTGCCTTCCTCGCTGGCTGGCCAAACTCCCCTTATTCACTAAAAGCCAATGCTGAACTAAACCAATGGGTCATCAATATCGGCCACTTCCTACCACAATTGAGTGCGCGTTGGGACGACTTCCGACAGCTATGCATACAACGGCGATGCCCACCTACTGCTCGAGAGGTTACCGATGCCTTTCGATGTCCCCCTTCTGCGGTGCTGCCGCGAGCTATTTTCAGTTCACTGGCCCGCCAAACTGCCCTAGGCTACCCGCCCGAATTCTACAACGCTGCCTATGACCTCTTCCGCACTAATCAGAATGACTACTTCGCAGCGATATTTTCACGCCGTCTCGACTGCTCACTAGCTCAAGACTATACTGCTTTCGCCACGCAATATGGTCATCTGCTCGAACAGCATTGGCGCAGGCTCAGTGGTGCGGTCGTTCTTTCTTCAGCTCCACCTTCACTGCCACGTCCTAGTATCGCACAAGCGAAAACTTCGCAGTCGTCCTTCACCTCGCCCTCACAACGCACCTTTCCAGGCTTGGTGACCGCACCTCAAAACAGTGCATCTTCAAATCAAGGCCTCATCGACTCGATAGCTAGGGGTGGCGCAGCTTCATCACCTGTCGACTCTTTCCCAGCAGAAACCGCAGCACAACGCGTTCGGGCTTCTGTCGACAGTGGACGCGGGATGCTGCACAACCGCACCCAAACATCACCTGTAGTACAACCTTCAAGCAACAGCATGGGTCCAATCCGGAGCAACTTTGCTAGGACTAATCTCCAATCACTTTCAACCGCAGGCTCGCAGGCTTCCCCTGCATCTTACAGAACTACAAACCATGCACAATCCAGTAGAACACAGATCGTTCGGCCAAATCTCCCACCGCATCCAGCTCAACCGCTGCTACCAGATCCGAGAAATTTGCCGCCATTTCTTACAAACCCCATACCCGAGCAGGAGGCTTTGCACCTTGCACACTTGCGCGAGCCCCAGACGGAGGTGAAAAGTGTCAAACCTGGTGAAACACCACGACTGTACCAGTCTGTACAGTATTTGGCTTTGGGCCCGCATGTATTCACACCAGAGATGGCCTTCTTTGAAGTCTCCTTCCCGTTATTACCTGACGTAGTCGGAAGAAAAGCTGAGATTATCCAGCCGTCTTTCGGATCCTTCGACTTACCAAAGCGTATTCTCTCTACAGACTTACTGCTCTTCAATATGCGTTGCATCCAGTTAAAGGCCGATCAAGAGGTACCCGATGAGTCTGACTGGGCTGCTCTGCCGACATATTTCCCGCAACACATTTTCATCTCAATCAATGATGAACATCTTGAAATACGGCGCAAGCGACAATTCAGGAAGGACCTACCCATCGATGTCGCACCGTTCGTCAAAGCCGGTGAAAACAAAGTCACGGTGTCGATTCATGGCGAGAAAGGTGAAGAAGGCAAGACTTTTGCTCTCGCCGTGGAGGTGATAGGTCTGCAAGACCACTCTCAAGCTCTCAAGATGCCGACCAAGATAGTCGCGGAAGAAGCGAAGAAGAGTATCACCTCCAGCATGCAGCCTGCTGCAGATGGGGATGACGATGACATGCAAGTCGTCACCGACAATATAATTCTTTCGATCACTGATCCATTTCTTTCGAGCTTGTTTACCATCCCTGTCAAGGGCAAGAAATGTAAGCACCGAGAGTGCTTCGATCTAGAAACATTCCTCCAGAGTCGAGTAAGCGACAACAAGGACGCCCTCACTTCTGTCTACGAGTGGCGCTGTCCGACCTGCGGCAAAGATGCTAGACCAAAGAGTCTTGTCATTGATGGCTTCATGCAACAGGTTCGAGATCGGCTTGTCGAGGCCGGTAATACGGACGCACGAGCTATCGTTATCGAGAAGGATGGGTCGTGGATGATGAAGCAGGAGGTAGATCAAGAAGCTGTTCGTGAGGCCTTTCGTGGAGGTTCCAGGCAGCTCGGGATGGATCGCAGCAGAAGTGAGGGTCAGTCGTCAGTGGCCCCTGAACAGTCTGCCGTCATGCCCCAAGCACCGCCTGGCGGAGCAGTCACCTGCGTGAATGCTGTACTCGCTGCATCACGAGTCATTGAAGTCATTGAGCTGGACGACGACTAGATATCAGACCACAAATACCCTATCACCTGCAGCTCAACAGTAGGGTTTTTGTTGTTTCATGAGCACACCAATTAATCAAACAACAGATATGGCCATCACACATTAGCGACATTGGCCACGCTTACAAGCCCCCAATCCCATTTCATGTATCGAGTACAAGGGACTGACGGGACGGCGGCATACATGCAAAAGGCTACTTAGTTGGCCTGCAGTACATTTCGGTTATTGTACTTTGCAAAATAGATACCCCTTGTGTTTTCGCGATTCAGGAAATCGCTCACTGGCATCCATGGCGAGCATCGGAGTTACGATACAATTGTCTATATTACGTAGTAGGCCAGGAAGCTCTGGAGCTTACCTAGCGAAACTGTGAATTAGAACTGAACGACTGAATAGATGAGTTCAGCTACAATACACTGGCAGGTCCGAGCGCCTGTGCTGTGTTTGTTACCTTTGCATTGCCTGCCAATGCACCACTTCAGCCCAGCTCAGCTGGGGCGGTCTCTTTCGCCCGCTCAGCGCTTGAACTTCCCTGGTAGAACAGTGTTAACGTACTGTAAGTTGGTCAAACCGTTCACCGCAAGCATTCGAGCGGACGACGGACGGTACTGTAGATCGATCGAATGGCTGACCTCTCCGGCGCACAAGGATGAGCTCAGCATTTCGTGTGATGGCACGGACAACGCTGATGCTTAGCTGGCTGGCAGACAGGGATGATGTATCATATTTCAAGCCGCTCGCTCGCGACAACGCGCGGCGAGTCCCTCATGCACGATACTTGCGGCATGTATAGCGCGGCCGGAGGGCACGGCGGGCCAGACACGTCACGTCTTGAGAAGGGAGGGAAAAGAAGGGACCACGATACAGTACGCTACCGTACCGTGCTCCTCGCCAGACCATAGGCAGGCAGGCAGGCAGGTCGGCATGTACGGTAATATGATGCGCGCGCTATCAACCGTTGGCATGCCGTACGGATGCTCAGCTCAGCTCAGCTCAGCTCAGCTCGGAACGTAGGGTGCAATATACAGTAGCATAAGTGAGGCGTTACGCGGCGCAGTCGGTGGGAACTAAGTGAGTGAGTGAGTGGCCTGTGGCGGTCTGGGGAGGTGCGTAGGATGAGGTCGAAGGTCCGGTATAGCGCGATATCAGCCAGCAAGCCAGCCAGCCAGCACGTGAGTGGATGGCTAGATAGAGGCGGGCAGGGTACGGTACGGTACGGTAAGTAAGCTCGAGCAGATGGTTTCAGGGCGGTGTCGAGCTACAGTACGTGTACGGTAAGAATCAGTGGTGCGACGATGCGCGATCGATCGTGGTATGATGACTTGTCGACTTCGTGTGACGGGGTGTGGAGCGAAGATAAGTTAGTGGGGTGGGTCATGCAGAATGCAGTGGGATCTCGGTTGTAGTGCAGTGTGGGCGGAGGGTGTGGAAGCGGACGGGACCGCAGCGAGCGGCAGCGGTCGAGCATGCAGTGCGGTGCAGCGCAGTGCTAGTAGACTATAGAAAGGCGTGCTTGACGACAGGACAGGACAGTGCGGCGAGCCAGACCTCAGCCGGGATGGGAAGGGAGGGAAAGATGAGTAGACATGGATATGAACATAAACATGAACGATGCGTCGAGCAACTGGACTGTGATGAGCGTAGCAAACTAGCACTATAAATGCGTGGTCGTATACTCCACCAATATCAACGCTGCGTCGCGCAGGATCACGAGCAAGCAAGCAAGTGCTTGACACTAGTCGAGAACAAGTCAACAGCAGCAATAAGGTTCGCGACTACGCCCGCCTACCCAATTCGTCAAATCAGAAGCTACATACATAAATGTATAATCTCATTCTGGATAACCCTATCCAATCCAGCCAAACCGACAGCAAGAGAGTCATCTTGTGTTCATCAATCATCAAAGCCACCCACTCTACCCTGAACCAGCCGAATACCAATCACCCAGAGAGATCAATCCTCTTGATATCCATGCCGAGTCCACCCCTCTGCGGCATGGGCTCCTGCACGTTCGGCACAGCACCACCACCCTGATTGATCGTCCCAGGACTTCGGTTGATAGCGTTCATCTCATTGATGATGTCTGGGCTCCCGCCCCGGCTATGCGTGACGCCGGACATGCTCACGCTGTTCCGGTCACCAGTGGCGGTGTTTGTCATCGTTGGCATCCCGGATGTCAGCGGAGGCGAGCGTGGAGCAGGTGTGCCGGAGTCTAGCTCCGGTCTGTAGAACTGATACTGTTGCTCGGGCGGATGTTGCGCCAACCCCGTCGTCCCAGCGTAGGGATTGTGGTTGAATGCAGCGGGGTCGAGGAGGTGGGGTGGGAAGGTCTGCTGCATGTAGTAGGGGGACACTTGGGGTGGTGGGCTGCCAGTTGGTGATCCGTAACGCTCGACTATCGAAGTGTTGACACCTTCGCCCGGATAGCCTTTGCTTGCTTGTGTCATAACGGGCATACCGTGAGGGTTATATGCTGGAGGCATGGTGGCTGGTGTAGCTGCGCCAGACTGTGGGTCCTTTTTACCGCCTAGGAAGCCAAGAGACCAGCTGCCATCTTCATTTCCGGCGTTGCGATGGCCTCGAGAGCGGCGGCCGCAGATCCAAAGCGCAATGCCGGCGATCAGAAGGATCACGGCTGCCCCGATAGCTATGCCTGCTATTGCTCCTGGAGCGAGGCCGGAGTGGCCACCTGTAGCGCTTACAGCGGACGATGTTGCAGCTGGTGTTGGCGTTACTGTTACTGTTGGGGTCGACGTTGAGCTGGTGGCTCCATATTCCCCGTATTCATCCTCATGGCCTTCCTCGTGGTCTTCACCTTCGTCAGCTGGATCCGGCCCTTCGGTGGGCCACCTGTCGCCTACAGGACATTAGTGATTTCGAAGAAAAGAGGGGGAACGGTGGAGACTGTACCCGGCTGGAGCGTATAAGTCATCTCTTCTGCTTTTTTGCGATGAGTATCCAAGCTCGTGTTGGCGTTCGGGTTAACCACGCCGACCATGCCATATTCATCGCACGCCTCGATTCCTGAGCAGTAAAACTGCGGAGAGGTCAGCTCGAAGACCAAGACTCGGGATTAGGGTGTCCAGAGCAACAGAGTATGGGAACACAGGGCTTGTCCACTACAGGTTGTTCAGGACACATACGAATATCGGGTCAGTATTGTTCACTTGCACTGTCCACTTTGGAGGATCATCGAGAATGGTATCCACAGGCATCCAACCAGAGGAGAAGCCCGGAGAAGGTCTGACCAAATCGTACTTGATAACGTTAGCTCGAGATCGCTGCTTAGCCTTGGTGCAGTAACTCACTGGTACACAAGGATATTCGTAGTCAGCCCTAATGACAGAATGATTTCTAGGATAAAACGCGTATTCTGAGAAGGGCCGCCGGTTAGTGGAAGTACTATCCACAATGAGACCTGTTTACCGATGTAGTCGCCGACCTCTGCAAGAACTGCAATTATACGTTAGCTAACTGACTTTGAGGCTGGTTTCGTAACGTCAAAGTGGCGCGGAAGCGTCATAAAGCTTCCAAGCGAGCACCAGAGCAGTAAAATTGGCAATGAACATACTCATATCTGGTTCAAATGACCAGCTAGCCTAGAGACAGTCAGCGTGTCTTTGCCAACTACACATAATCCACAGTACTTTGCCCACTGCAACTGTGTGGGTGACAGGCTCGCGAGTAGTGGACGTGGTTGTAAACGACGACATGCTGAGTAGAATACTCTCGTCGCAGGAAAATGTGAGCAAGAAGGTATTGCACAGGTTGAGTCAGGCTGAGGCAGAAGACAGAATTAAAAGGTGTGGGAGAGATTGGTTCAAGAGAGAAATGTATGGGGCAGGGGTTGACAATGCTCGCGATTCCTTCAGGCTAGAGTATCCTCTCAGCCGTATTGCTGCAACTGTGGTGTAGCCATGCAGCCATGCATCCATGCAGCCCAGAGATATCTCGTATTCAATCGCAACTGGTGCGGCTTCTTCCAGCCACCCAGATCTCGACAGCTTAGCAGCAGAATACTGCTTGTGAATCGAATCGACATCGGGCAGTCCTTGGTATCAACATATTCCAGAAGAATAATGCCGTTCCTTGCGGTCTCTTAGACTGAAGCTCATGCCAGTCAGATGCTTGCCAAGAACCAAAGTCGGTAAGCCTGACAGTCCTGCCATGTCCTCTCGCTTCCTGTTTAGTCAATTGCCCTGTGGGGAGTTTTTCCGTCCAGCACTTAGCGAGAGGCCGCATGCCAAGTACTTGGCAATGCCAAAACCACCAAAGGTAAGCGAAGACTTCGGGCCAGAACCCAAACGGTGAGGCCTGGATGGCCTCGACCGTACTTCTTGAGGCTTTGCTCGGAATTTTGTCGAATAATACTGGCTCTTGCGTATCGGGCAGCTCCCCAGATCCGTGCTGACACGAGCAGCTTCAGTGGGTTAGCCATGCAACGACTGATCATTCAACCCATCGCTTGCGATTACCAGGATTTGGTTATTGCAAATCAGACTGTGGTTCGTCCGGCAACTTTTGACTTCGAACGCTTAATTCAGCCCTACAACAATGGGAAGTGTAGAGGGGAGGATGCAAAAAGTTCGTTCAAGCGATGCCGAGACTTGTCACCATACCCTGCTCTTCTTGCTGAGAGCCGCCGAGAGTATAGGATAATCTGAAGCGTATCTTCACCGCAGTTCCTTTTCCGGGTGGTACGTTGCTGATTAGCATGTTCTGACTCACAGCACTAGGCTGATTCGGTGGAAGATCCTTTCCTGATTGCGGCTGAAGTTGCAAGCTGTAGGCCTTCTCCACGGCTATCTGTGAATGCAGTCCACTAACAGGCATATTTGTCTGGTTCATGAATGAAGCCTTGACGAAGATGGGGGCGGAGGCCGAAGGCCCTTGATTCGTCTGTCGCATGCACTCTAGTGTCACTTTCAGCTTACCCTGATCGTGGACAGTCAATGTACTCTTTGGTGGCAGAGCTGATTCCTGTGCTGGCGGAGAGGAGACAAAGTTCCAGTCATCGTCTGCCGTCGTTGCAGGAGCAGCATTGCTCGCTGCTGGCGGGATCGCACTGGCCAGACTACTAGGCTGAAAAGAGCCTGATGCGGGGCGACCGCCGTTCTGTTGCATAGACATGGATGGAGTGCTAGGTCGAGAGCCGGAGGATAGAAGGGAGGCGAACGGATCTGAAGGTGCTGAAGGCTGTTGCGAGGGTCTCTGCTGTCCCGGGGCAGGGGTGGCTGGTTTTGAGCGCGGCAGAGCGCTCGACAAGGAGGAGAATGCATCGTAATTTGGCCTCGGAGCTTGACTCGTTGCAACAGTAGGTGCAGCGAATGAGGGCTGGGTGTTGTGAGGAGGCTGTGGCGAGGTAGCTGGTTGTGGAGCAGAGTTGAACAAGTCTGACAGATTTGCACCACCCAGAGAAATAGCGCCCGAGGCAGGAGCGTCTCCTAGTGTTAAGCCTAGAAGATCGTCTTCGACAGTAGTTTGCTTGCCAGAAGTCGAGGGAGCAGAATCTTCGAGGAGAGATCCACTATGTGCAGGTTGTGCAGGTGCCGGTGTTTGTTCTTGCGTTGGCTCGAAGTCAAAGTCGATCAACGACAGCTCATTGGCCGCGTTCCTGCTGACGCCGGTAGAAGTACCAAGTGTTCCTTTGGGGATGTTGTTCGCTGCTGTCACATTGCCAGTCTTCATCAGTTTGTACCTTTCTATGGTCCGATGTATGCTGTCGTTGATTTCCAGCAACTTGTTCACTGCCTCAGCATCGTCCGACTCTTCTTCGCACATTCTCTGGATTTTCGGATGGGCGCTTTGTAGAGCATTTGCGAGTTCCTTGGACAATCAGCACCGGGTGATAGAAGATGGGAGACACATCTTACCTCAAAAACATCGCCCTCCTGAATCTGGTCTCCTTCTTTGAAGCCCTCGAGCATCTCTTCGAGTATCTTGGCCTTTTGCTGTACCCTGGAAACCTCTTCTGCAGCTTTGGCCCTGTAGTTTGTTTTGTTTCGTGTATCATAGCCAGCCATGACTTTCATCAGCTTGTTGGCTTCTTGCAAATCGTGCGGGGTGCCTCTTCGGATCAACTCTTGCAGTTTGGCTGACTGAGCCGCTTTTTCTTCCTCTTCCATCTCTTCGGCCGATTTCAAATTCTGTGGGTGTTAGCTGGTCGCAGGGAACAGGGCGCGTAGCAAGACGTACATCGCTGGGATTGAGGACAGCAGCATCGTCCCGGCGGACCTCGGGGAACATGTAGCCTTTGTACAGCAGGAGCCTGTGCATGTCCCGGATGAAGCCCAGGTCGTCCTTGTATCGGGAAGTTTGACATATTGTGGCCCTCCATTCCTCGATGGCTTCTAATATCTTGTTCTGCACTCGCGAAGCGCGCAACGGAGGCCGCTCTGGGAAGCGACGGACGAGCTCATTCAAGAACTCTTTGGTGCTGATCTGCAGGTGGAAGGGGTATCCACAGTTCTTGACGCAGTTGTCAAGCAGCGCAAGTGCTAACAGGGACACGTTGGGATTGCGGTGGTTGATCAGTTGGACAATCTGCACCGCAGCTTCTCGCGGCGCATTGCCTTTCTTTTGGTTGATCAAGTCGACGATCTCCAGGTTCAGAGCGAGATTGGGCTCGAGGTTGGAGATGGGGTCGCAGGCATTATCTGAGGACAGTCAGCAATGGGATGGCCTCGAGTAGGTGTAGCAGGTGTAGCAGCTGGATGCGACGTACAGATGTAGCGCTGCAGCGGGCCTCGAGGCGGCGGGAAGCCCTCGAACTGATGCCGCACCGCCATTCGAGCAGATGTCGCCTCCATGCTTGTCGAATGGCAGTGGTGGTTGTAAGTCTACCTTGTCTGTAACGTCGGATGCAGCCCACTCTCACTTCCCACCGCACCGCATGTGGCTTCTCCGGCCCGGTGGATCAGGCACGTCACTGCCGCTCAAGGCACCCTCCCACTGCAACACTGCTTGGCGGGGCCAAAAGAGTGCTTCAAGCTGCAAATTCTGAAGCAGACAGGTACTGTAATTCCACAAGTCTCTACTAGCCAAGCTGAACTGCCTGAGGATACTCTCAACATCTGTTACCACGGCGGCAACGGACCGTGATCCTGTAAGAATCCTGCAACATCTGAGGTCAAGCAGCATTCGTCACCACCGTTGGCCGCTTCTCATTTACTAGCAACAGGCGAGTATCAATAGGTATGTATGAATAATGAAGTCTACTGCAATCTATGGCCACCGCTTCTCTGTTAATCCAATGCATCAAGCCTGCCGATACCCTTCGTATCGCTGGCTCGCAGGGGCGGACAGCTTGCCCGGTCGCCCATGATTCAGCTCATATTCAGTCCTCATCTCCCGCCCCGAAACCATACAGTAGTATCCTTCAACTTGTGATAGTTCGATGACGGGTCCCACCCTTTCATCCTCACACCGCCTCCCGTCTCCCTCCTTCCTCTAACATGTGCCCCTATAGCTACAAACATCAGAACTAGTCCCACGACAACACCTAACCCTTCAGCCTGAGTAACAGAGAACTGCGCGCCTCGCCCCTCGGGCCATTTTAGGCTTGCCGAGGTATTTGCCCGACGCCTCATCACGACTCTCCACTTCAAGGCGTCCACTCTCTTCCACACTGGCACTGGATGTTCTGCTACCTGCATACAAGCTACAACAATGTCGAAAACATCAGATAGATATACGCAAAAGGCGCTGGACAGGCTAGATATCCTCAAATCTCATCTATCTGATGTGAAAGCTCCACCAGGAAAATTGACCAAATTGTCTCGGTCACTTCAAGGCAAAAAGGCTATCGTGACTGGAGCAGCTTCTGGTATGGGAAAAGAGACTGCTAAAGTACTCGCCGACGAAGGCGTACAAGTTGCCGTCCTGGATTTGGACGAAGGTAAAGTGAATGCCGTGGTTGATGAAATCAATGCTGTTCATAATGGACGTGCAAAAGGCTGGGTTTGCGATGTGGCAGATCGTAGCATGATCAAGCAAGTCTGCAAGGAGGTCATTGAAGCATTCAGCGGCCTTGACGTGCGTGGCGATTTTCCCAACCCTTGACCATTCATTCAATCTAACACTGATACAACTCACAGATCCTCATTAACAATGCTGGCATCTCTGTTGGTGGAGGCGTGTTCGATGAGGATGCATCGTTTGAGACTCGTTGGGAGAAAACCGTCGACATCAACCTCACGGCTCTTGCCGTCTTTATTCGAGCTTGCGTGCCCGCTTTATTGAAGAGCGACGCAGCCCGCATCATCAATATCGCGAGTACAGAACATTTTGTCACGGGACCAGGAAACGCTGCATACAGCGCAACGAAGTCCGCAGTGACTGGATTGACTCGAGCCTTTGCTGTCGAGCTCGGCAAATACCAAAATATCACGGTGAGTCGTGGGTACCTCCCTCATGAAACGAAGTGTAGGCAATCTAATGCGCTTGACGCTTCGTAGGTGAATACAATCTGCCCAGGTCCGATCATTGTAAGCAGTGAACCACCTATAGCGTTTTTGAGAAGAATCTTAACCAGACTTGTTAATGCAGACCGGCATGACTGCACGAATCCCGCCTGAAATCAAGGAGTCATATGCCAAGCGCAGAGTGCCAATGCGACGCTATGCCGACCCCGAAGAAGTTGCCCAAAGTAAGTGGACCAGTTGCTTCCACCGTTGTCGCTTTCTAATCCAGCGTCATCGCACAGTGACCGTCAACGTTTGCCTACCTGCCTCATCATACCTACATGGTACGACAATACCAGTGGATGGAGGCATGACAATCCGACATACGTGATATGGAAGGCGAGTGAACGAGGTGCGTCTAGATTCGGCATACAGGCAGGTACCGATCGAAGTGGGATCTGAGACCTCAACATGGCCAATGGGTCACACTATCGGCGACCGATTTAGCAAACTTGAAGGTAGGAAGGTTGGTGTAGATAAGAATTCATCAATATCTGAATGCATACCAGTAGCTTTGGGTTCTTGATTTGGTCGGGCTAGAACGCGCGCTGCCGCTGCGACTTCGGGTGGCAGACACAGCTGTGTGCATATGGCTTGCATGTTCCAATGTCAATTCGGCTCTGCATGTTCGGCTCGGCAATGGTAAGCAGGTTCTTAGCCAATCAGAACACCTGTCCACGACGCTCTAGTTTTCAGCTTCGTATATGCACGTGAAAGCCATGGATGCACAACTGTGGTGCCCTCCAGAATGAAGCTATACCCTGCTGCGGTCATTCGGGCCTCGAGGAGCAGGCAGGCATCAGTCGCGACGCTCGACACAATCGCGACCACTAGGATCTGTTGGTCCAGAGAACAATTCGATTCGACGGACTGGGCTTCTATGCGACGCCAACTGTCCCTTGATTTCAGGGTTTCGTGCACTTGGAGGAGCGATGCTGCAATGGTCTACTCACCGTCTTGGAGTGCTAGGAGATCCTGCCCTTCGCGTGACACGTTCATTTCCGAGAGCATCAGTATAACCTGAGACGTTCCGTAGCAGAGTAGCTCGCCCGTCGAGGATGTTCCTTCACGCAGCAGTGGTGCCACTCGTCTGAGTATCAACACCGCGGACATCTGTCACGTGATCACATGCTGCTCTTGTTTTCTTGGCAGAAGTTACCTCGGCCCAGACTACAAGTCTGCGTTACGGCGGGAATGTATGGACGTGTCAGTATGATTTGGCTTACTGGGGTTGGCCTTATGCATACGACTTATAACCCAGGTATTCCCACGGCACGCAGAAGGCAATCCTAGCCCTCTTGTCCGGTATATTACTTCACTGCGTCCTAGCCGCGACGAGCACTGAGACAACTCAAGTCGACTGAGCATTTCCCAGCTCCGCGAACCTTGTGTAGCAGCCACAGGATCTCTACAGGCCTCAGCTGCCGATCCGCTTGATCGTCCAAGTCAAAGGTCACCGCCTACACCATCATACAAGCAGTCACAATGCCGATCTCAAAAGCTCCCAAAGCACCACACTTCAATGTCACCTCCCCGGCCCAATACGTCGTCCACATCGAGATAAACCGCCCCAACAAACTTAATGCCTTCTATGACCCAATGTGGAACGAGCTGAAAGCACTACTCGATTTCTTCTCCCACGACCCCGAGACACGCGCCATCGTCATCTCCGGCGCAGGCGACAGAGCATTCACCGCCGGCCTCGACGTGCAAGCCGCCAGCAACCCAGAAACCAGCGCTCTCTCCTCAAAGCAGCAATCTGACCCCTCGCGCAGAGCGACGTCCCTGCGCCGCCACATCCTCGAGCTCCAGGACGTGATCAGCAGCGTGGCACGGTGCGAGAAGCCGACCATCGCCTGTATGCACGGGTACGCATACGGGCTAGCCGTCGATCTGTCTTCCGCGTGCGACATCCGGCTCTGCGCACCAGACACGAAGTTCTGCATCAAGGAGGTCGACATCGGCCTCGCGGCAGACGTCGGCACATTGTCACGGCTCCCCAAGGTCGTCGGCCTGACATCGTGGTGCAAAGAGGTTACGCTCAGTGCACGGCCGTTCGGGGCCGAGGAGGCACTGCATAACAACTTCGTCAGCCGTGTGGTGCCGGGCAGCAAGAAGGATTTGCTTGAGGCCGGGGTGGAGCTTGCGAAGTACATTGCGAGCAAGAGTCCGGTGGCGGTGCAGGGCACGAAGAATATTCTTGATGCTGCTTATGCGAGGTCTGTGGAGGATAATCTGAACTATACTGCTGTCTGGAACGCGGCGATGTTGCAGAGTAGTGATACGGAGAGGGCTATGTTGAGTGGGCTGAAGAAAAGGACGCCCACTTTTGAGAAGTTGTAGGGCTCGGGACTGAACGTGCAAGATGATTAATTCAGGAAGAGTTAGTCTCTTGTCATCTACGGCCTCGTCCGAACCTTCCTCTCCCACCGCCTTTCGCTTTTGAATTCTTGCCTTTGATCTTCAGACTACGATAGTTCGTGTGTGATTGCGCGTTCGGATTGATCATGCCGGCTTGCTTCTTGGACTTCCCAACTGTCTTTGTTGCCTTCGTAGACTCTTTAGACGGAGCACCCTTCTTTCTTTTGACTTTTGGTTTTGCCACATCCTCTTCGTTGGCAGAACCGTCGAAATCACTGCCTTGCTCATCATCCGACATAACTGTCGTCTCCTCCACCTTTTCGTCTCTGTCGCCCTCGCCCTCTTCTTCGTCAAAACCGTCAGCGGCGACAAATTTAGGATGCACCGAAGGCTTAGCCTGTGAGATAGGACGGATGGTGGATTTCCTAGTGGTTCTTTTCTGTCCCTTCTTCTTGTATGGTCTTAGCGGCCGTGAATCTTTTTCATCGCCGCTGGCAGGCAGCTGAATGTTAAGCTGACTGTCTTCAACAAGGACGTGGGGGCTTTGGTCTTGCCCTTCCAGCTCGCGCAATGCTTCAAGGTCATCATCGTGCACATCGTCATTATCCTGTTCTCCGAGCTGCTGCCTTTGCTTAGACTGCCTCGGCTGGATATCGGACATGGTAAGTATGTTGCTGGTGGACGAACGGAAGTGCTTTAGTGTGGGAGGACCAATGCGTTTTGTCGCGGGATTTGGTTTGGCGAACTCTGGTACAGTGGGTGTCTGGGTGGCAGAGAGCAAGCGATCTTTGAAGGAGGTCGACCGTTTGAGATAAGTCGGGGTCGCATCGAGTCCAGCCGTATCGATTTGCTTCTGTGGCGTCCTGCCCAGAACGGTATCTCTCAGTGGTGTCCTCTCCATGGCGCCGCCATCCTCGCTTGAGAATAAGAATCTTTGTCTGCTGGGTGTCGCAAAGAACTGACTGAGCTGGAATCTTTTACCTTCGCTTTGTGGTGTCCGTGAATGCTTTCCCATACCAATCCCCGAGCTCTTTTGCGGCGTTTCGCCTAGGAACTGTAGCAAATCTCCTTGCTTCTTGCTTGATCGATGGCTTGGGGTCTGAATGACCTTCAGCGGTGATCTCCTTGCCGGAGTATCTTGATATAGCTCATCAACCTTCCGCTTTCTTGCTGAAGAAGACGGGGTGGCAGCTGAGCTCTTGCCCGATCCTGACCTCTGTAAGAGATCAAAGAGGCCGAGGACCTTTCCATCTCGATGTGGTGTAGGTCCGATCGCATTCATCAGCATCGATTTTGGCGACCCTGTGTTTGGTACATCATATGGATCGAGTTCAAATGGCTGAGAGCTCTTTCTTGGCGTCTCTTGCAGGCTCCGCTGCTGCTCTCGTGGACTAGACCATACACCGCTGTCCTGTCGTCTATGCGCTTCATCCTTTGACTTCCTCAGCGCCTTCGTTGCATACAGTTTCTCGTACGCCAATTTTCCTACGAGAACATCTTGGACTTTGTGGTATTGCTTGTACTTGACCGCAATGGAAGGATCATTCTTGATGTCGTTCTGCTTTGGTTTGCGTCCGTTCTGTTCGGCAAATGTCCGTTCGAAAGTCTTCAGCGTAGCACGTAATTCTGTAGATTGGGCATGTAAATGTGCTCTCTTCGGTGAATCCAGCAACGGCTCTCGATCCTCGTCCATAGCTAGTACGTCTTGGTGTGCCGCCGAAGGACCAAGTGCACGCGACGTCTTAGACACATGCAAATTAAGACGCGTGGTGACGCGTGACGTTGATCGAGAATTTAGCGCGTTTCTCGACCACGTGGGCCTCACATCAACGTGTCCGCAGAGGTTGTGAATCGAGCACATCAAGGACGCCTCTCAGGTCTTCACTACGAGCTCAATTTGATCATCATCATAAAGCTCGCTTTCATATACTTAGTGCTACTGAGGCGCACCACGAGATCAAGACGTGCGGCCAGCTTGATGTTCCGTCCTATGCTCCTCGTGCCGAGTGTGCAATTTGTTTTTGAGCAATTTTCTCGATGTGAAGGTTCATCCTCCATCAGATCAATTGTACCTGGCTATGCATGCTTTCCAAGCGACCGTCCGCATCTGGTCATCATGTCGCTTTGACAAAACCTGACATTTGGCCCTGACGGCCGTCTCTTTAGTTGCAATACTTTCCACCCTTACGGATCGCTGCTCGACTATCTCGAAGCATGGACATGACCATCAGTTTGTCCAGAACCCACCCGAGCATTGGGGTTCGGCGTCGATGTTGGGTGCGACGCCGTGCATCATTGTGATCATGTTTCAGGGCCATTGACACCATGCTAGAAAATCCCTTTCAAGGATGCCGCCACTCAGCGAGATCTGTAGGTTACACAGCATCGAGGCGATAGGTTACATCATCCCGCAAACTTATTCCGGCGTGTTTTCCAATCAACGGCCCGCTCCTATGCGCGCAGTCTCTTGAATCGAAACGTGCAGCTTGGGCACTGGTTCACAGAGTCAGCTAACGATGATTCTAGAAGATTTTGACGGTCGCAGAGCCCGGCTGAAGAAACATGCCTGGGACGATGCGACGACTACAGACCTTGCTGGGCCTTGCAAATACAGGGCATACCTGATTTGGAACGCGTTGCACTGCTGCTCGTAACTAACACTAATTTGCAAATCCCTGGAGTGGTGTGGGACTATCACCTGATTGCGCAGAGGGTTTTGACTGTGTACACCGTCCAATAACAGCGCCTTTACCAGGTCACAAAGTCAACTGAGAGTCAAGCCACCTACAACGAGCTGCTTCGGGCACTTTCCTGAAGACAGAGAACGGTCTGATTGACAGATCATGTCGGACCTGGGCCGCTCTCCAGACTGGGAGGAGAACAACAGATAAGCGGAGTCTCCATCGTACCAGCCACGAAGCTAGTTCAAGAAACCATAGCGTTGGCCTGGTCGCCAGGCCTCTGCACCCACGACCCTAACAGCAGCCCTGCATGGTATGGAACCTATGCGCCAATTTCGAGACGACCAAGTGCTGCCAAATCGTGGTACCCAGAACCTTGAATGTGCCAGTCGCGTGGTCGAGATCGTGTCCTCATTCCAGCAATGTGTTATTAGGACGGGGTGTCCTACATGCCAGAAAAAGGAACGATCCCTATGCTACGTAAGCACAGCCAGGGACTCATTCCTGCCCTGCGGGACATGAGACACAGCAGACGTTCTTGCGTTCTGGCCGTGACCTGGACTACTCTAAGGCGACTGCAGTGGTTTGAGGCATATGTGCAGGTATATAATTGCGAAGACTGCCCACGTTTGCGAGACTCGTCCATACCTATCACTTCTCTTCACTCTCTCAGATTTGGTCAAGTATTCGTTACCATTGCTCTCGCATCGCGAGCAATATACCCAGCGCCAAAAAGTCATCAAGCTACAATATATTCACTATGGCCTGCGCCATTTGCGGAACTTCAACTATTCACTACGTCAATTGCCCTTCTTGCGGCTCAGGCTTAAGGTATGTACTGGCCTGGGTCCATTGTTCTGTGCGCAGCATGGCTTGCTGATGAAAGATGTAACAGAACAGTGGCACAATGTCGAAATTGTGGTGGCTATGGCTGGGTGTCGGTACCGTGCCCGCAACAGGCCAGCCAAAAGCCCCAGCAGCCACCGGAGCGGAGGCGGTGACGAACACAAGGAGGCATAACAACTGGTCTTGGTGGCGAGTAAAGCGTTGGTGATTGCAGAAGGCCTCTAGTCCGGTATGACCTGAAGTGGATGGGCATCGGCCATTGGGTGTAAGGTTTAGAAGCATTTCAGTAGCCACTAAACCCGATTTGTATTTCGATATCTACAGTCAAACAACTTGTACAATCAAATATTCTTCGACTGTTTAGCCCATCTAATGTGACCTGTTTCAATGGACTCGCGTCAAAATTCATCAAGTCACTTCCACAGTATCCTCTACAGCAATTGCTCCTGCACCACCGAAGCACGTCATCGCTACTGCCATGCCCAGAAGCTGGGCTGGAGCTAAAAGCAAGAAGTAACATGAACATTGTACTTCCATGACAATTTCAAGCTTACAACGGCGCATCAATACAGCTCAGTCTTCTCCTACAGCAACAAAAGGTCTCAGGTCTCAACCAGCTCATTGTTGCATCTAGCGCAAGCCATCTACGCAATATTGATGATGCAGGATCTCATGGCTGTTTACAGACATCTCGTCAATTTCGTTCATGGAGAGTGCCTGAATCAGAGAAGCCATGGAACAATAAATCGAGTTTTTGCGCATTGTGCTACCTCGGCCTAATCGAGCTGCGATGATCGCACCAGATGCCAACCAGTCTCGCGACCTTTCGTGAGTCCGATCGAGCTGTCAGCTTGCAATTACACCTTACACCTACGAAAGGGCCCATTCCTCGAGCGTAACCTTGCTTACGAACGTATGCTACGCGAGGAGCAAAGGAGCATCGGCAAGAGGCTCACCGACATTAACGAGCTTCATAATTGTCCTCCGGGCCATTCTTTGTACCACTATTTACGCCATCATGGGGACCTGAAACGGCCCGCCTGAACCGGCAATCGAGAGCGGCAATCCCAGCGACCGGTTGGTGGGAACCTCTGATCCCACGCGTCCAGTCCGGCTATCTTCTCTCGTGCCGCACTGCTGGTAACGAGCCTTCGCTCTATCGTTGGTGAGCTAGCATACAGGTACCCCTACGACGTCCGTTGTGGATGCTTGCTATTACTTTAATTGCGTGACAGGCATGTGTCATGCTGACACGTACTTCATGCGATAGACAGGTAACGGTCTGACTTCAATTGACTTTGGCAGGTGACAGATTTGATATGTTTGGATCCATTGAACGTCAGTAACCGCTACTATAAGAGCTCGCCACCCTGGCTCTTGAGTGGTATGACATCGCTTGACCATCAAGTTGCGACCATAAACCAGCTTTGGAGCTGCAAGACGCCCAAATGGGAGATCCCAAGCCCACACGACGCCCGAAGACGAAGATGGAGACGACAACGAAGACGGCAACGACGTGTAATGTGTGCGCTGTTGCAACCACAATAGCTTCCTTCGAGCTCGCTACAACAGGGATCGTCTGCTGATGGCGAGGCAAACACCACTCACAGCCGCATCAAAGCTTCCTGACTCCTTGATAGAAGCTTCTTCGGACGCTTTATCGAAGCCAATATCGTGCCTTCGGGCCAAGACCTCATGCCAAGAGCTCGCTTGATCGATGAACTACATCGACCTGTCACTGGTATTGAGCCTGAAGATACTCTCGCCACCAGCCTAACCACAGTGGTGACCTTGTCATACAACGCCATGACACTAGCCCTGGTGCAATTTCCGTTATATCTCATCTGCAGCATCATCGCACCACCTCGTTCCAGCTTTCATCAATTACACTTTCCTGTTCCGGACCTTTTGGGCCCGTTGGACAAGCCCAGGCGACTTCCGCTTCCGCGACGATTCAACCTCCACTGCTTGCGCGCCCACAAGGTCACAGGTTCTAACGATGCAATCTGATGTACCGTGATCTGCACACGTCCTGGTGGTGCAGAACGACTCCGCCCGGAAACTCAAGATGACCGCTTTCAGATACAAATTTAAGAGGCGAAGCGGTCAGTGCTGGCAACCTTGAGTTTCCGGGCGGAGAATGGTTCGCGAAGCTTTGTATTTCAGACTGCAGTGGACAACGCTGGACACGCGCTAGCTCCGCGCGGAAAGCTCAGGACGACCGCTTTAACCCACAAATTGAGCATCCCTGCAACCTTTGAGTTTTGGGCGAAGCTATTCATGGTTACGTGCTGATCGTATCAGACTTGCTCATATATATCAAACTCATCCAACAGTTCAGCAACTGCCATAACCTAGACCTCCAAGGCCTCCGCAATACGATTATCCATTTCGTCTTCTCTTACTAGCCACCGACTTGTCCTCTTTGACCACGACGTTATTGCTTGCCCGCTTATCCGTCTGCTTCACGCGCGCCTTAGACACGGTCGCAGTGCCAATAGTCGATTCACTCCTATTCATGTAGCCTATCGTGCACCTGTAGAGCCAGGCCCCTAGCTGTGCCAGCACCAATGCAATAGCGATAATATCCAAAACGTGTATTGCCCACCACGTGTGCTGCACGCCAAGCGGACACATCGTGATCTGGTAGTCCCAGTTTCCTGCGTCGAAATCATACCACAGCGATAGGAGACCTGCGTTGCCTGAATAGCCGCCCATCATGCTACGGAGGGTGATCTCACGGAGTGAGGTGACGATGTCAGGTTCGGTTCGTGATGGCTTACCATCCCCACCGCGAGATATGAAATCGTGCGCGCGGACTGCCTTCCACTCCCAAGACGAAGCCTCTTCGTGCTGAGGATCGTGTTCCTCGCTGCTGGGCACACCGCTCGGCTCCGGCTCTGGCTCCTCTTCACCCGTGATGGCCTCTTTTCCGTTCGCTTCGATGGGAGCGATTGGACGCGGCGTTCGCTCGATATAATGCACAGTATCACATCCCTCATGGTCATGTCCATTCAAGATGAGTCCGTTTCGGCCTCTGCCACCGACTGGCTCATGCCGATCGCCACTCATTCCGTAGATGGCCCGAAGAATTCCACTGTGACTCGCGTGTTCGGATAGATGGTTCTGTTCTTTGAGCCCTCCGTTCTTGAAGGCACCATCTGCTTCTTCGAAGTCCCAGTAATCGAAAAATGGGGCATCGACGCAGACGCCTTCGGGCTTGTGGAGCGGGACGTGCGTGAGAAGAAGCGTGAAAGTGCTGTTGCGTAATCCGACTGGATCAAGCGTTTGGGTGATGAGGTTGTTGATGTAGGTGTAGGTGTCCCCTTGCAGGCTTTGGTCCAGAACCGGCGTATCCAGGAGCATGGAGTTGAGAACGATCAAGTGAATTTCTGGAGTTGGCAGGCCAACGCTCTTTCTTCCTTCCGGGACACGCTCCGATGGGTAGGAGAACTTGATGTCCCAGTTGACTTTGCCAAAGGCTTGTTCGAAGCGCTCAATGCGAGATTTCGAGATGTCCCCCGCATAGCCTATATCGTGGTTACCAGCTATGTTTATCACCGTCCTCGACCAGTCTTCAGAAGAGTCTTTGCCCAAAGCGAACTTGCTTTGTTTGTCCTTGTCCTGCTGGTGTATGCTCATGACCTCCTCGTCCACTTTCTGCGAGCCAGCAAACACCCTGTTCCAATATCTCCATCCTCGCCAGGCGAACTCATCTTCGCTGACCCATTGGCTGCCGATCAAGTCACCGAGGACGGTGACATGTGTCGGCTTCGTCCACCAATGTAGAGTTCGGTAGATATGGGCCAAGTAGTAGTCATTACCGAACAGATCCAACGTCTTGCGCGCCGTCCAGAAAGCCCGCGGAATGTCCTCATACGCCAGGTCTTTCACCACTTCCGCAATCACGTCCTTCAACTCATGCTGATGACTTTGTCGCAGGCGACTCCAGTGGACGCCTATCCGCGCCAGAAGTGCATCTTCAGAGTCAGGTAGGGAGCTGTCTCCTTCGAGCTGAGGATCCGCAAGGACCAGAAGCCGAAAGGGTGCTATTGAGGTGTCATCGTCGTCGATATGTCCCCGGTGCTGCGCAAGGGTGTTCTTGAAGCCATGGCGGAGAATACCAGAAGTGCTGGGAAACGCACAACCGTAGACTACAGGGTAAAGGTATAGGTAGGTCGTGGAGAGGACAGCGGAAATGGTGATGATGAGTCTCAGCCAGACAAATACGAAGCGCAATGACATGGGAACCAGCGTGAACTCATCATGGTGACGAATGTTGGGGGAACACGAACGCCCTTTTCTTGGTGTTGATGCCTCCTGAAATGGTGAAGTTGCGGAGATTATTTCCGCCATCGCCACTTTAGGGAAGGTGCCATTTGACCTCTGGTTCGTTCCTTCTCTAGGGATATGCTTACATTGTTAATCAGCAACCAAAATGCCCTAGAGACTAACATATGAAAAGCTTCGTTACAAAAGTCCGAGCTGGTCTCGTGTAATTTGGAAATCATGTAAGGCGACTAGTAGGGAAAGTACTCGACCAGGCCCACAAGCGAAGTCTGAAGAGCTACAATACTGAATTGATTCACGTTATTATGGCGCCAGATCACGAACGTTCAATGACCACCGGCGCCCTGCAATATTGCTCGACAGGAGCTTGATTGGTCCCATGGCTATCGATTATATACTAGCCCGTCTCGGCGCCATAGTCCTCCTCAATTTCGCCTCCTCTCCTTCCTCACCCGCTTTATCCCAAGGTGTCACTAGACCCGCCAGCTCGCCTTTCGCTCTCAGTCCACTGAGATACTCCTTCGCATATGCGTAGCCAACTTCGTAAATCTCATCGAACTTCGCGAAGTCCAGCGTCGCATACGCATCGATCGGTGGGCGCATGTACAGTACACCAGGCGTGTTCTTGGCTCGTTCTAGCGCATCGACGCTCGACACGTATGCGAGGCGGCCCTGGATCTCAGAGAGTGAAGGCGGGTTAGGGATCGTGGAGAACGGATTCCATCTTTGCAGAACGGCCCAAACTCCGGATAGAGAGTCGCCGAATGCCTGTGGCGCGTCATCGTCTAGAGAGCCGACGTCAATGGCGAAAACGAGATCTGCGCCTAGACCTTTCATGTGGGCGACCGTGAGGTTGTCGATGTATCCACCATCGAGCAACATGCTGCCGTCGTCGCATATTGGAGGTATCAGGCCTGCCAATGTCATGCTAGCACGGATGTACCGCCATGCGTACCCGCTTGTGTGTATTTCTGCTCTTGACTTGCTGATGTTTGTGGTATTGCAATAGAAAGTGAGCCAGAAGTCTTCGATCTGGGAGTTGCCGAATGTCTTGAAGATGCCCCGGTTGAATTCGTGGCCAGTAGTGTATGAGACAGAAGGATATGTCAAGTCAAGTGCAAACCTCCACATGCTGCCCATTCGGCCTGCGAAACGCTTGGCTCGTCCATACATGCTGACTACTTCCGCATCCCGGGCATACAGGCCACCAATGAAAGCGCCGATTGACGTCCCACCAACAATGTCCACTGGTATTCCTGCTTCTTCTAGGGCACGGATCGCGCCAATGTGGGATATGCCTCGTGCACCACCGCCACCGAGGACAAGACCGACTGAGCGGCCGCAGAGTCTTCGCCCTAGACGATGAAAGTCGCCTTTGAAGGGAGTCTCAGCTGAAAACAAAGGTTGCTGTCGGATACGACGAGATGTGTATTTCTGGATTTCGGCTTGAATGACTTGAACCCGTTGCTTGATGGCGGTTCCAAAGCGGCGAGGTTGCGCAGGTACTGCTTCAGAGTGTGGTCGGAATGCCATATGGATATGATGGTGTCCACCGTTTATCCATGTTCTGTTTCTAAGCCATTTCGAGGTAAGACCTGGCTTGGAGTACCTTTCCGTATGCAGCAGCACAAGGTCTTTCCTGGCAGTCGTCTTCATGCCAAGCAGAAATCTTTCGTATTCGCCCATGCTTGGAGAACCCTCCGCAAGACCGATAAGCAATATACAATCAGCTTGCTTGATGCAAGACTGTGTCCATGGAGAGTTCACATTGGTATCTGCAATGTACAAGACCATACCGTATTTCTCTTCCAAGTCAGTCAAGTATTGTGATAACTTGAGCTTACCCATCCGGTTGAAGGCATGGCGACCGAGGTGGTTGAGGACGATTGCTTGATTGAGCGACGTGACACCATTTGGCACACCGATCTGCGTCAGTGCCGTCATTAATCGGTTGCCAAACTCTACGACCGGCACGCCAGCTGTAACCGGCAAAACAGCGATGGTCCTCAGATTGAGACTCGAAGTCGAAGTGTCACTCAGAGCGGCTCTCCTTCGTAGGCGTGCATCTTCTCCGGCAGGGTTTTCGGTTAGCGCTCGCATGCGTTGGGCGATTAGTTTCGAGATTTGGATAGTGATGCTAGGGTGTTCTTGGGCAAGACTGTTGAAGAGTGATCGTGGGAATTTGGCAAGCTCCGTGTCTCTGATGGCGTGTAGCGTGGCAGGTCGTCTCGCTTCAGTCATGACTTCGAGCTCGCCAATGCTTTCTCCTTGACCATATTCGCCAGTAGCTCGCATGCTTCCATCGGCATTTTCGACGACTGTACGTAGACGACCATTCAACACGATGTAGATGGCATCGCTATCATCCCCTTGATGATGTATTACATGACCAGCGTCAACTTGTACCCATTCAAGCGCGAAGTCAATGTGCAAGATCAGTCGTGGAAGCAAAGTTGTCAATCTTTTAGCCATGGTAAGAAGCAGTATCGGATACCTCTCGGCAACTCTCTCGAGCGACGCCCGAGGCAAAAATCCGACATAGACGTCAGTCTTGGCTGTGACATCTGTGAGTGATCGATATGAAGACAACGTGCCAATGTACCCTGCTACACCGCCTGGCTTAACGAGAAACAGCGATTTCTGGACCTGATTTTTTTGTTCGTGTGGGTAACCGGGCACAGAAGATGTCCTGCTCTGACCGGTCTTTGTCCTTCGTAGTGCTGGCATTCGTTTCTCGTGCTGTGGCGTGATCGTTAGGCCATTCGCTGACCGCTTTCTCTCCTTTTCCTCTACCGGGATGCTCACGTCCAGGAATCCATCGATGACATAATATACTCCAGGATTCCGCTCACCTTGCTCCACCAGTACCGAGTCCTTTGGAAAGAACACGATCTCGATATCATCAATAAGTTCATCATGCAGACTGCGCACGTTCGCTCCGTTGAAACTTGCCACTGAAGAAGACATTTGTGACTCTGTGTCGCCATCCGCCGAGCCTGCATAGGCGTCCATGAAACCGAAGGTATTATTGAACACTGCGGTCTGCCGTCTAGCATCATAAGAAACCAATCGAGGAGACTGCTCAACCGAGACGCCTCCAGTTTTCCTGTTCACATCCTTTGCATTGAGATCCAAACCAAGTGCTTTCACCATGCAATCTAGAATCGACTCGCGAAGAGCAGTATCCTCGTTCCCAGAGTCCTGCCGCAGGAGCGGACCTTTCTCGAACGACGGTCTGATTATGTTCTTTTCTCGAAACGTGAGAGGACTTTGCGCACCACCCGCCCGAGCATTATTGAGATCAGTAGTCAAATTCCATGGTGAATTGTGAAAGCTCATGCTGCCAGAGCGTCCTATGTGCCTTGTAGTAGAGCCGTTCGTGGCCAAGTCACCAGCATTGACATCAGAAGCAGTACTATTAATTGTAGTGGTCGAGCCTTTCCGAGCCGATGCTAGTCTAGCAGCTAGGGCGGCTTCCTTTCGCAGTCCACTAGCGGACCTGCGGCGATTGGAGACCGGATTGTGAAGGGCTATGCCTTTGGTGATGTCTTCGCTACCCAGGCGTTCAATCTCCTTTGCAAACTTGTCCCTCAGTCGTTCGAGTGCTCCTGCCCTTAGATGATTAGGCAGGTCATAACTGGCATATTTGTTCATCAGCTTTTCGATTTGCAGGACCTCGGTGGTAAGACCTAGGTACTGATGTGCTGTCGATAGAGTCACTCTATGAAGCCTTGTTAGGATGACTTGGATGATATGCGCGGTAGCTTTCGGATAGACGCGAGTCAAGCGTCTGAAAGCACTGTCAGGGATGACTGCAATCGTCGTGTCGACCATAGCGCGAGCAACGATATCTGGATGTACTGATTTCGGCTTACGCTCTTTTCGCTTAGGGGGCGCCCCTGTTTGGTGAAAGTAGTCCTCCTGGAATGCTGCTTCTAGACTCAAAGGCGGAACATTTGCCAGCTTAGAATTCCGAGCTCCTTGCGGTGATACGTAGTTGACAGCATTGTTAACGTGGGCCGGAGTCGATGGAGAGGTCCCGCTTTGCATCATGCTAGGGGTTTGAGGATTAGTCGAGCTGTAGGCTGAGGCTGGGCGTGAGGGTGGCTCATCGAACCTCAAACTGATGTCTTCAGTAAACAGGGACAGTATGGAAAACAAGGAGGACAGCGAGGCTCCGTTTTGAACCTCGGTCAGGAGTTGATATCCTTGGTTACCCTCGTGATATCCGCTTTCTTCGTCGAACAAATCAAGCCTCTCACCGGACGCTGTGGTTGTCTCCCTTGCACTCTTGACGAAGATCTGCATGACTCCATCCACGACCAGACAGAATCCTTTTTCCTCTTCAAGCAACAGTGTCTCACCAGCTATCAGCTTCTTGGTCTGCATGGTGCGTGTGAGTTCGTGAAGGACGGGTCTTTCGAGGTAGCCAAAGACTTTGATAGCATTGAAGATGTCATCGAAGTACTGATGCAGTCCTGGCTTGGAGTCTCCGTCGGCGCTATCGGGGAACAGATCGATCTGGGGCTCTTTGCGGTGGGGTTCTTGTGGGAGTCGTGTGTAGACATTGAGGAAGCGGTAACGAATGAACCAGCTGACTGTGGACACGAGGAGAAGTAACAGGAAGAGCAAGGTCGTTGCATTCATGGTGAAGGTCAGAGTTCTATTGAAGGTGGTGAACAGCCAGGTAGGCAGGGTTATGGTGGTAAATGTTGCTAGCCATACCAGAAATCCAGGTAGGAAGCTTATGGTGAGGTAAAGTACATGACCGAGCGCGGCGAGAATGCTCTCATTATTGTTGCTGTCGCTCACAGCATTAACAGCACTGGCAGATGCACTTGCTTGCAAAGCAGTCGAGGTATTCGAGTTCGCAGTCATGTTGAATTCTAGGGAGGATGGCTCTCCCATAGCAGAAACCGCGCGTCAATCAAGTAAGCAGGGTTGCACATACTTCTCCTCAGCTAAGACCCAGCTTCGATAGCCTTTCGAAAAGCATTGTATTGAAAGACTGTCCGGAGATGCAACATGCAACGAGCGAACGACGATGGTGAATTCGATGCACGTGAAAATGAACGAAACGTAAACACAGTGGGGTGTAAACGGAGCGGTGCGCCCATGCCGCATTTCTACCGGCTAATCACGTGATTAAGTAGGATCCACCGCAGCCGACTCGAAGGCGGCAGTGATGTACTAGTAGTATTATGTCACAAAAGTCCCGTAGGTGGCTCTCAGGGCCGCGTAGAACAGGAAAAAGAAATCCGGAGTCGTTGCGACAATATTGAAAAGGTAACGATGTGACTCGAAGACTCCTAACTAGACTACCTTTCTCATAGGCATTTTCAACTCTTGCTCGAAGGCTCAACGCCAATGTCTTTGTGAATATCTACTATCCCAACAATGCCAATTTCTGAGCCTTGACCTACATCTCCCATCTAGTCTTGACCTTCTCCGCATGTTTGACCCGTCAATTCCGGATAGTGTCGAGCCCCCTTCGGTGACACGAACATAATGATTATTTCAAGTAAGACTGCTAGCTTAGCCGAATATGTCAGAAGGCAGTGTGGTCTTGCTCAGCCGGATCGAGAAAATGGAAGCTGCGGGAATGATGACACGCGGTACATAGTCGAGAATCACCCAAGCCCAATGCAGACAATATCGCGGCTCATACAGCGGCCCCTTGAATCCGAAGACCGTGCTTCCTTATACACGCGCCTACCGTAGTCGCTGAATGTCAGCCAGGAACGAGCTTTCTTAGCCTCCACTAGGTCTGTGCCGAAATGCTCAGCTGGGCGTTGGTGGGGATTGAGCGGCATTTGAAGAACAGCAGCATCGGTTTATGGTGGATAGCGCGAGCTTACATAGCCAAATGGCCGAATGTGAATGCCTCTGAAATGGTAGATCGCACGTGCATCAATGCCCCCTTGCTCTGGCACATGGGTGTTGTCCCCGCTACAAGCCGTCAGTAGGTCGTGATCTGCGCTCTGTTCTGGTTCGACGTTCACGACAGAGTATTGTTGAGATTCTGAGGTCTGGCAAAGCGAACTGGCCCATTGGCAGCGTTGAGACTCCGGAGCAGAGTTGAACTCTTCCAGGCAGAGTCCTGCTCATCTGAAGGAAACGGGCAGGCTTTGCTGTGGCGCGCTGTTCACCCTCGAGCACTAGATGTCTCTAAGCATTTGCATGAACTGAAGTCTGACCTAGATTAACCTGCTTTTCACGCCTGGTTCTCCACGTCCCTCTGCGCGACCATTTCGTACGCCGGCCCGCCAGCGCCCCCATTGACCTGTGTCTTCCTACCAGTCTTACTCTTGTTCGAAGTCGGCAAAGTCGGAAACGAAATAGGCTGCATCTCCCTATACCTGCAAGCCCAAACACCCAAAGACACCAGCAAGGCCGAGCTCGCTATCTGTAGTCCCCACCAAAGCAAGTTCGTTGGTATCGCTCTCGTGTACAAGGAAGTGATGATCAAATGCAAGAAATGTATCGTCAAAGCAAAGTCGGGAACGAGCTTCGATCGTGATACTAGCAGGAGCAGTGGTATTACCCTGGCACCAATTAGCTTCGGCATTCTGGTGTTTTAGAGGCGTAGCATACGTGAAGAATGCGATCAACAGCCAGACAATAGCTATGAGCCAACCGAGAGTGCTGTCGCGCTTTATGTTGTTCCAATCAAACACCAGTCCTATGGAGAACTTCTGGCCAAACACCAGGACGGTGAAAAGGAGGAGGATGAGAGCGACTGCATAGTAAGATGTCTGCAGAAGTAGTATCGTCCGCAGGATCTTGAGGGGAGGAAGTTCGGTAAGGGCGCCAGCTCGTGGTGGTCGTTTCCGGCGTGGCGGCATTTGTTACCTGGTAAGAAGTGTCGTGTTTGGCTTCATCGAAGAGAGCAAGCCTAAGCCACACAACTGTATTGACCTGTGGGGGCGACTTGCTGGTAATGCGGTCAAGCTGCGACTAGAAGTGGATGTTTGCTGTTAAGATACTTCTGGCCTCGAGGAAGGGACAGGCAGATGACGCGCCTCGGCTAGCCTGAATAGCTAATGTAATTAAGCTTAATTCTAGTGCCCGCAGCTCGGGACGGAGCCGCAACGCAATTGTTGTCCCAGCGAGCACGACCATTGCCATCATCATCGCAAGAAAAAGCGAGAGTTCAGAACCTCGATCCATCGCCATCCGTGCTGTTCCTCGAAACCTGCTACACAGGGCAACACGAGTAAACCGGGCGACCACATCATTATGGCATATGGGCTTCCCGACTGGCTAACGGGTTCCTCCAAACCTGAGCAGCCAGCAGCAGCGCCGAAGACGGGGGACGGCGGCCGAGTCGCACCAGATCGAAACTCAAGAGAGCTATGCTATGAGTCGAGAGACATCTTCTTCGAGTGTCTAGATAAGAACAACATTCTGGATGCGATAAGAGAAGACGAAAAGGCACGAAAGTCGTGTCCACAGGAGGTGGCGGATTATGAACGAGATTGCGCCCGGTCGTGGGTACGTTGCCTGCAGTATTCGGCATTCCATGGCTTGCAACTGACATATGCTCCAGATAAAATACTTCAAAGAGAAAAGGGTCCAAGATTGGAAGCGAGACCAGACGATAGCACAGATACAGAAAGAGGATGCCGAGGCGGCGCGAAAGGCAAAGGAAGGACGCAAAGGCTTCTTCTAACCATGAAACCATTGGTGATGGGGAAGCATGTACAAACAGATTATGCGCAACGGTGTACAAAAGGTCTCGGCGATACCAGGAAGCAAATCTGCGTCTCCGGTTTTAGATTATGGATGGAATAGAACGTCTACTCTCTTTATCAATTACCTGTTCAGCGGTCCAAGGACACTCCCGACCATGACCGCAGCCTCCCTCTCCCAGTTGCCAACAACTTCCTCTTTGCCGGTTGAGCCGTGGCCCATAAGGGTAGCCGGCATTCTCGAACCCCGCAGGACACAGTCTCGAATTTCGGTGCGGACCACATCTTTATTGCTCCTTAGTGTCCTGACTGACACCCCTCCCCTGTTGATTATCTCTTGCACTTTCGACGTCAGTGACGAAGCCAGAGACCGCCAGAAGTACGAAGCCAGCGACGACGTGTCCAGCGAGCTGAGCAGCGGCTCAAGCAGATTTTCTTCACCTGTAACATCCTCATCTTCAACATCCAGCTCTTCGAACTCATCCTCAAAGTCGTCAAGTCCTTCATCTTCCAGCTTCTTGCTCTTCTTCCTCGTCTTCTCTTTCCCTTGCAACAATGAATGCTCCGGCGGCGTAATTGCACCAAGCAACACCTCAAAAGCAATAACATTCTGACACCGTGCACTAGCTTCCAGTAATGCCCTCTCCAACAACGGCAGCTGAGCCAGTCCTTTCCCTATACCGCCTGCAGAACTCGTAACCGCAGACTGTAGATATCCCTGCAGCACCCTCAACAGGTACTCAGCCTCAAACTCCTCCTTCCTCATCTTCCGTCCACCCTCCAGCCTCGGCGCCGGAGAAAGCAAATAAAGAACATGCACCGCGCACGTAAACCTGCTCCTCGCCTCCTCCGCCTCCTTATACGTGGACCCCATCCCAGACGCACTAACAAGACTGCTCACGCTAAACTCCCTCACCACCCTCCTCGCCCAATCCAACACCCTCGCCTCCCCATCCTCAAAGATCCGACCCCTCACCTGCTTCACCAACATCACCTTCCCCAACTCACCCGCGTCTCTCTCACTCATAGCACCCCGAAACTCCAACACCACATTCGCAGCCCTCACCAACTCTCCGTGCACCTCTCTCCCCCCAGCCACATGTGCCAACCCACTATCACCCATCGCAGCCTCAAAACTCCTCGCAAGCCCGACAACCCTCCGAACACCCCTCGACAGCCCCACAACCTTCAAACTCCGCTCCGCGCCCACCCTCGCCCTCTCCGCCCGCTCATACCGTCCCAGCACCTCCCCCTTCAACCGCTCGAAATCCGCCACAAGCCTGCCCCGCTCCTCCTCCACACGTTCCAGGATCCGCTGCGCCGTGACGTTCTGCTGCCGCGTATACTGCAATATATCCAGCGCCGAGCGGCTGGTCAACGTGTGGATGGACGTGTCAATCTCCTGCAGGTCAAAGAGCGTCTTTTGTAACGGTGTTGTGAGGTCCACGAGGGCATCGGAGGGGATACTCTGCTGGCCTGTGTTCGAGGCGTTATTGACGGACTTGACGAGGTCATTTGCGTAGGTGTAGGGCGTGAAGTCGTTGGCGGTTAGCTTTTCGATGTTGATGTAGGTTGAAGTTGTGGGGAGTTGCGAGGGTGCCATGTTAGTGGATGAGCAGATGTCTGTAATTGGGGTTCCTGTGGTTACAGGTAGAGGCGTTTTGAGCCTGTGCAGTAGCAAGGTATTAGGTTCAGTGAGCAATTAGCGGCAGACTGGTTGGCTGTGGTGCGAATAAAGTTGCTTTCAAGTTGTGGTTGCTCGGTACTTTGTATCTGGTACCCGTGAACCTCTTGGTATAATGAGATCTGCAAGAAGATAGCTCTATGCGATCAAAAGACCTGCGTGGTAGCAAGAGTGTGAGTAAGTGTATATCACGAGTTACTGCCAACCGCTGGCTTTTGGATATATATTTGAATTGACTGTTCCTCGATGAGGCATCGCGGTCAACTCGTAGTGTTGGATGAGTTGTCAATTCATCAAGTATCTGACCGCCTGATTCAGGCATCAAGATTCAAGGAAGTGACATTCTAACCTGGACCACTAGATGATGGATAAGGCACTACGAAGACCATTCCTAAGCTGAACTGCAAGTATAGCAGAAGCCAACCTCACGGAACACATTGCAAGTCCTTGCCCTAGCAATGAAAGAAAGATAGCACGACATCGATCATTAGACAACTACCAGCAACCTAGTTCTCTCTAAACATATTATCGCATGTCCTACGATATCCAACCGTGGTACACGACGCCCTCCAGGTCAACCTAACGATGAAAGCCCAGATAGCAACCCAGTCATAACTCAACCAATTTGCAATCCTCCTAGAGCCTTGGCAGCATGCACACTGTCCAAATACATCTTCTTATCCGTGCTATCTGGACTTGAGCTCTTTCTCTTGAACGACCCGCCATCTTCAGTCACTTCAGTAATACCACTGAGCACTCGATTGTGGTCCAACAGTGGCTTTCTATCCTGGACGAAGCGGTCGTTCGAGCCGAAGTCTTGAACACCCGGGTCAGAGTTGAACCGAGGACGACCTCGTCGGTAGTCGGAGATTTCGTCGTTTGACGATGTACTTGAACTCTTCGGAGTGTTGGGTCGTGGTGTCAAGGCCGCAGATCGAACGTTTGCTGGCATTTGGTAGAAACGATGAGTGACAGCACTGTCAATTTCGTCCTGAGGATAGCGGACGGCTTCTCGCATTCGAGGAGGCATGTTCGGCGAAGAATCTTCGCTATGATGCGCTGCAGGAAGTTCGAGATGATCGAGGTTAGATCCTGGCTCGTAGAAAGCACCGAGCATCGGAGACGGTTTGCCACTCTTGTTCGGCGACGGCGATCGTTGAACTTGAGGCTTCTCCTTCTGAAACGGCGTAAAGACTGAGTGGCTGAGATTCTGCATGCTGTTCAATGTGGGTATGCTTGGGCTGGACTTTTGGTGGCCAGTGAGGAGACGTTTGAGTCTGCTTGGTTGCTTATCCGAATGATCGCCTTGCGGGGACTGCACAAGCCGGCGGATCTGGGTCTGAAGCTCCGTCTCTCTAGTGTAAGCCTTCTCGAGCTTGCGTCGCAGGTTCGTGATTTCAGCATCTCGTTTCCACACCTCACTGACGAGGCTACGTTGCAGAGCATCGCTTCCGACCTCACCGACGGAAGAGCTCCTTTGCTCACTGTGATTCTGTGATTCCGTCCCTGCGGCCTCTTCTTTGGCCCGGTATTGTTGATTGGCTGCTGCAAGCTCTTCTCTCAGGCTTTGGTTTTGACGTTCCTTCTCCTGAACGAGGCTGATGACCTTCGCCATTCGAGCAATGTACCGATCGAGATCCCTGGACTGCTCTCGGATACTCGCCATCTGCTGGCTGCACACATCGCGCAGCCCGTCCCGTTCGTTGTTTGACTTTGCTAGCGCCCGCTGAAGATCCTGGTATAGATCAGATCCGACGTGACTCGAGGAGTAATTCATACCAGACTTCATCTCGAACAGGGCTTGCAGGACTTCTTCGATCTGATCCTGGGGTGCGTTCTGCATAGCTTCATCAAGGTTCTTATGTATGAAATGGCTGAGGATATCGACGGACTGAGCTGCCTTATCTCTGATTTCTTCCACATATCTCTCATATTGCTCGCATTTGTCGTTGCGCATTGACACATGTCTAGCTAGGGCAATGGTTGCCTCGGATCGCTGGGCGTGCGCTTCATCAAGCTCGTTGGCCTTCTTTTGAAGGTCTTCGTTTTGCAGGCTCTTTGCAACGTCAAAGAGTTCATGATATGTTTTTGCAACGTCTTTCGATTCGTCAATGACTCTTCGTAGATCCTGCCATGTGTTAGTGAAGGCCACCGATCGTCTGTGAAAGCGTACCTTGTCTAGATAACACGGACTACTTTCAGAACCAGGGCTGTGGGAACCCCTTTGCAGCCAAATTTTCAGCTCCTGCTGTCGCTTTTGCATGCAGGGCATCCAGTCAAGGGCAATGACGGCAGCATCGAGTCTTGGCAAAATTTGCATAAGCTCTTCCATCGTCATCTGCGACAGCGGGATCGGCGGAGGGGCCTGCTGCGGTGCAGCAAAACTCCTGGGCAAGGATGACATGCGAGGAGGCAATGCACCCTGCATCTGCTGGTCGGATGTGGGAGTCGAATGTGAATTGCTATGCTGATGAGACCGCTTCGCCATGTTGGTAACGCGAAAGGAAGGCAATGTGAAGCAGGCTTTGAGAAGTCTGGACCTACTGGCTCAAAAGGACCACTGCTTGGAAACGTAGGCGTGCATATATAACAGGAGCGATACTCGGAAGCCTTTGTATAGAAGTAGTAGACACGCGTGCAGTTTAACGGAGGGATTGGGCTGTGCTGATCTGCGGTTGTGCCCAGGCGGTTGCATCCTGACACGGACGGAGTGCACCTCGATTGATCCCGAATGAAAGCGTTTGCATTTGGAGCGTTTGCGATGTTTGAGGTGACATACCTTCACTGAAATACAGTGATACCGCTGGTGAATTCTGTTACTGTCTGGCTGTATGATCTGCCATCGGCAAGTTTTCGAGTCGGCCATGGTGCTAAGAGAACGGCTGCTCCTGGTGCACGACCGTTCTCTGTCACTTCATTGTACTTTGCTAGGGTCACTATGTGCACTGGACCTTCGGTAGGTGCTTATCGATCGTCACTGACTTTGCCTCACGCCGAGATCTCCTAGTCCCTCCCTGTACATGTAGATACCTATGTCTTTAGAGTCGTGCATGCCCCATTTTTCATGATATGGCTGGGATATTCAAGCCAGATTATCATATGCAGGGAGTGCTTCAACATATAGTTTACCTCGAGCAGGCCAGTCTAGCACTCTGCCTATACTGGCAAACCCTCGAACTCTGACCATACTTTGCTCTCCAGTGATCATGGATGTTTACTAGATGAGTCAAAAATAAGATTCAGGAAAGAAACTCCTTGATCAAGCTTCGCAACGACGCTCACCACTGGCACGATCCTAGTTTGTGTCCGAAACAGTGATCAGAGCGTGTTGTACACCCACCAGCAGAGCCTGGCCAACACATCGAAGATCTAGGTTGATCCTATTGATGAGATGACAGGGGGGGAAAGGGTTACGTGTTATGGCCGAAATCGAGTAGAAGGTGAGGAGACGTACGGTTGGTCTGCAGAACCAAAATAGCAGCTGCAGGGCCTGGCTGAGTAAGCACCAGCATAACAAGATACCGTGTCTTAGAGACAACCAAGGTTACGAGTTCGAAGCTCATAAATATCAAATGTATTTGTTGCAATTCTATTGTCTTGTCTCATTCACCCATCCTGAATTGAGTTGAGTTAGTCACTAGCTAGATCAACACGCTTGAACGCCGACCAGAGGAGCGACCACATTACTTCGGTCAGCCTTTCTCAGATGTCCTTCTAGATAGGTCACCAGATGGCCTCATCGGTCTTGAACCCAGATCCATGCTCTTGCGAATGGAGCTGCTTGATGATCTCCTGCGCCGTAACCTGATCTCGTTCGGATCCGCTGTTTCCAGGCCTCCTGCCTTCGCCAACAGGATCAAGATGTCTGTCAAGCTCACGACTCCAACCAATCGTCCGCTGATTCTGGCCCCTGGTAGAGAGCTAGCAGATATAGATGGTCCTGAGGGAGCTATGGCAGGAGTCTTGGGACTAGCATCAGCGACGTGCTGTGGATCCGAAGACATCGACTGTGGAAGATGAAAGTGATGCTGGCCTGAGCCAGCAGATATCATTGAGCCATGCGTCGACATCGGAACCATTGTCGCGGTGTGCAAACCTGGTGTCGGTGGACCCGAAGACATGGGCGATACAGGCTCCGTGACCCACATTCTATGGCTTTTGGTTGCAACAAGCTTAGCTACGGTAGTAGCAAGTGTGTTCATGGGAGTAATGTGAAAGACTGGAAACGAGTCCTTGCCTTCGTACATGCCTCGCGTGGATAGTATAACCGAGATGAAGTGAATACAGGTATTGCGCAACAGTGGCAGCGATGAGGATTTTGTAAGCAGCTTAGTGTCAGTGGTGGAAATGTTCCCGACAACATTGTTAGCATTATCCAGAACAGCTAGAGAAGATATCCCTTCGTCTAGCAGTAATGCCAGAGCTTCCGCCAGGGGACGGTCACCACTGAGTGAAATGTCAGCCGACGAGAAACTTCTCTCTGTCTCCCTCAACTTACTTGATTGATATGGGGCTGTTAGACCCAATCTTCAAATCTCGAAGATACTGCGAGTACAGTTCGTCGATGACTGGGAAATTGCGACCGTTCTCCCACAAGAAACGCATGAGTCGAGTTTGACTGAGCAGGCCAGTCACCTCGATATTGCCTTCTGGACCTTCTCGAGCGACCAGAACCCGATGCACACCTTTGCCGAATGTTTCAATGGCTTTAGTCAGACTCGCGGATTCTGGTAGAAATGTCACAGATTCTTTGCGACCTATGTCGCGCACGTCGCGGACTGGTATTGACTTGCCCTGTCCTGCGCTTTGTGCCATCTTTGCAAACTTCTCGGCGTTTTCTTCGCTTGGTTGCGCGATGCCAACCGCCGTAAGCAGGTAAGCGTTTAGGGCATTGTAATCGAAGGTACCAACCACGGGGGCGGTTGACTGGGGATCCCGAAGCAGAAGCACAGGTGCGCCAGAGTCGACGAGAAGCTGTTACCATTAGCTACATGCCCTTCTGTGAGGCAGGCTCCTCCCGGACAACCAAAGTGGCCGGTTTTTTCAGTGCACATCACCAAAATGCCGGCCACTTTGGTCGTCCGGGAGGAGGCAGGATTGCCTACATTTGTAGCCTCCTCGACACTTGCATTGATGTCAATGAACTTAAGGTCTTCGGGACTGGACAACTCTGCTATACGGATCGTTCTCCAATCGCGATTGGCAAACTTCGAATCCGGGGTAGTGCGATGCGGTGGATTATCTATCAAATCTTGTACAGCTATCGAGGATATGGAGGGCTGTCTCGTAGACCGTGGACTAGGGGGGTATCGTAGATCACCGAAGCTTTGTCTGTGCTGGGCTGCGCTGCTTGGGTTTTGAATATGTAGGTTTGCCTGCCCCAACCTGGGCGATCTCGAGGCGTCAATGCTACCTCTGGAGGAATTCATCTGAGGAGTCTGCATCGTCGGCGAGGTAGAAGACGAAGTGTCACGACCAGGAGTAGCCATTGTTCTTTCCTTGCTTTAGGAAAGAACCAGGCTCATGGTAGATTATCAAACGTGCTTGATAGAGACTGCCTGTTCGTGGTGGCTCTATGCGACGTAGTCAGTGACAGCAACATACGGTGACTGGATCTGTGACAGGCAAGCAAACGGCGACCAGTGAGCCCCCATCACGAAAATGCCGCGTCAAAGAGGTAGTGACGCGCGCCCGCTGTACCTGCCCTATTTGCATCTTTCCATTAGCCTCCAAGTAGTATCGACGCTCACCTTACTACTACTAGTACTGCCCACAGGCTCCATTACTTCGAGTGCGGCGCCCCTAGTCGGAACTACAGACTAATGCTGCTGCTTATAAGGTCGTGGAGGATTTATACTAGCTTCGGACTATCCACACACCACAACTCCTGCTCCGACACCACGAGATTCTCATATGGGCTACTCGTTCTAGGCTTACGCACGCAACGATTATGCCCTACCTCGGTAACCTTTTGCGTAGCATTGGGTGGGTCCATTCCTTCCGTGTATGATTATGCGGGGCATACCTGGGGTTCGTGCACTACTACCCAATGAACATACCATATGTATTCGCTCTTGATCCCTCATGAGTATATTTGGTCTGCCGACAAGCCTTCTGGGCCTAGCTGCCGCGGTTGCAATCGCGCAGAGTCCGGCACAGATGAGGCACACCATGTATATAGGTAAGGAAGGAACATGACCCCTTTACACTTTGAGGCCGACCACTGTGTCGCTTCTGACCCAATAGCCTTTCACCTAATCATACAACAGCGTGGGATACCAGTGATCCGCCCCCTGCTACATCTACACCCTCCCCATAGGTCTTCGACGTATTCCATTAATCTCAGCCACCACAACACAGCATTCGTTATCAGTCCATAAAGTCACTGCATAAGACAAGAGCGGACGCCATGGCGAGCGCAGATGTGCTTGAGAAGGTAGACCTTCTGGGCCCAAAGCCACAAAAGGCTTACCTGGATGCGAAAATCGAGGAGTCAGAGAGCCTGAAGCACTTTCCTTCGATCCGGTCAAGCTGAAAGAGAGATATCTAGAGGAACGTAACAAACGTCTGCCGTACACAGGCCTACAGCAATACCGATTAGCGGACGGTCATCTCAGTTCCTACCTCGTCGACCCATGGGTGGAGCCGGGCTTCACAAGAGACCCGGTAGAGGAGACAGTTGAAGCGGTCATCATGGGCGGTGGATATGGCGCTCAATTGGTCGCTGTTCGCCTCGGCGAGGCTGGTATCAAGAACATCAAGATGATCGAGAAAGCCGCCGACTTCGGTGGTACCTGGTAAGTCAGAATATGTGGCTACTGCTTGTTCGAATTTGCTCTGAACTCGCGTAGGTACTGGAATAGGTATCCTGGCGCCCAATGTGATGTGGAGTCATACTGCTACATGCCTCTTCTGGAGGAACTGAACTACATGCCAACAGAGAAGTATGCTCATTCGAAAGAACTGCTGAAGCATTCCGAGATGATTGGTCATCAATATGATCTGTACTCCCGGACATTGTTCCAGACCGAGGTCAAGAGTATGACGTGGGATGAGCGCAACAGAAGCTGGACTACTAAGACAAATCGGGGAGACACGATCCGATCGAAGTTCGTGATACCTGCCGCCGGACCACTCCATCGGCCTAAGTTACCGGGTGTGCCAGTCGAGCGTTTCAAGGGACACAGCTTCCATACGGCGCGGTGGGACTACAACTACACGAAAGGCGACAACCTCGGTGGCCTTACTGGACTAGAGGACAAAAGAGTCGCGATCATTGGCACCGGCGCCACCGCTGTGCAGATCGTGCCTCACTTGGGCAACCATGCCAAACAGGTCTATGTATTCCAACGCACGCCATCTTCGATCGACGTTCGAGGTAATCGACCTACCGATCCCGAATGGGCTGCCAGTTTAAAAAAAGGCTGGCAACAAGAACGCATGGAGAACTTCGATAATATTGTAAATGGCGGCATCGAGACGGAGGACCTTGTTCGCGACGGATGGGTAAGCGCAGACTCTCATACTCGGAGTGGCCGCCCGTACTAAATGGTTCTAGACAGACATCCTGCACAAACTTCTTGGTCGAGGCAAGGTGGACGAAGACCCAACCAAGGCAGCGGCTGATAGACAGATTGCCGACTTCGAGAAAATGGAGCAGGTCAGAGCAAGAGCTAGCGAGATCGTGAAGGATCCAGAAACTGCCGAAGCACTCAAGCCTTGGTATAACCAACTCTGCAAGCGACCATGTTTCCACGACCAGTATTTGCATGCATTCAACAAGCCGAACGTCCGCCTTGTCGACACAAAAGGCAAGGGCGTGTCAGACATTACTGAGAAGGGTGTTGTTGCCAACGGCGAAGAATTCGAGGTCGACTGCATCATCTATGCCACTGGCTTCGAGCTTGCAAACCAATTTTCTCACAAGGCCAACATGCAGATCTACGGGCGAAATGGACTGACCATCGATGAAAAGTGGTCTAATGGTGCCCAAACGCTGCATGGCTATACTATGCTTAACTTCCCGAACTGCTTCCTCATCTCGATCGTTCAGTCAGCGCTCTCACCCAACTTTCTACACGTGACAGGCGAACAAGCGAAGCACATATCTTATGTTATCAGCACAGCCAAGGCAAGGAACATTGACACGATAGAGCCTAAGGCTGAGGCGGAGGAGAAATGGACAGAGACAATCGTGGGTTTGAGCAAGCTTAGGGAGACATATCTGAAAGAATGCACACCAGGCTACTACAACAATGAAGGACTCCCAAGAGATATCAGAGTTGCAAGGAGCTCCACATATGGCGCGGGTTCGCCTGCCTTCTTCAAGTTGCTTAGAGAGTGGAGGGCGAAGGATGATTTGGAGGGGCTGGATCTCAAGTATGCAACCGGCGAGCAGTAGTGTTGAAGCACATCACTGCGGTGATATCACCATGGATGTAAAGGATAACGATCAAGAACCTTGTACCCCTGTGCCTGTTTTGTTTGAGTTTGTGCAAAACCGAGCTCACATAAGCAAGAAGCTGACTTGAGGCATGTCGAATCCTGATAAGGCTCTGAGGACTTAAGTTCTGAATTGCATTACGATCCCTTGGGTTGTAGCAGTGTCTGTCACCTACTCAGCTGCCTTTGCCTTGAGCCCATTGTGGTCTAGTCAATGAACTTGCTCACTGAGCTCTTGTCGTAGAAGATCGTCCAGCCCCTGATAAAGATTGGATCCGGCCATGTTTTCGCGACTCTGAGCATACAAGTCTCCCTTGAGAGATGATGGCATAAAACTATGCCCCGACGTCCAAGGTGGGTTTCAGTTCTGATGCCGATGCTTTCCATGTCGTAGGTTATCCCAAAGCAAGCCCCGATGGACGGAATAACGAGCGACTGAGAAGACCGATCGCTGATCTTATCGCACGGAGAACAGCGCCTAGAGCATGCGGAGGGGTCTAAACCATCACCCAGGGTGGAGCATCAGTGGCATGCCCAGCGTGAAGCTGGCAGGTTTGAGCTTCCTGTTTCGATCAAGCTGTGCCGGCAATAGCTTTAGACCATGAATGTTTTTGCTTCCTGCGTCATCCGCTATCACTGCCGGCCATGAATGCCCCTCTAGTGTTTCGTTATGAGAAGTGCCATCAAGGTGGGCTTGCGAATGCCTCAAAGTGATCGATTGTCGTGCCGAACGAACTTGAATTGATGAATCTGCAAAGTGGTCTAAATAATATACCTGAAGTGCTGACCCTGCTCTCACGTTGACCAACATTATCCTCCGTCGCACTCTGACCATACTGAATACCATGCCTCTAACAGCGCAGGATGTCTATCCGCTCCAAGAGCCACTGTTCCTCCGCCATGCCAGCAGAAGAAGTACTGTTCACAGCACCGGTGGCATGGTGTCGTGCACTCAGCCTTTAGCTGCGGAAGCAGGACAGCGGATCTTGAAGATGGGAGGAAATGCCGCGGTGAGTCGACATATCTTACAAGGTGTCCATAACTAACGCGACTGCAGGATGCGGCTGTTGCTGTGGGTCAGTAGTGCCAGGGATTGTGCAATGTCTCATGACTAACATCACCGTCTAGCTGCGGGGATGAACATGACGGAGCCTTCTCAGACAGGCATAGGAGGCGACATGTTCTGCTTGTTTTGGGATGCGAAGACGAAGAAGGTTCATGCACTGAATGGGTCAGGACGTGCAGCCAAAAATACCACGCTGGAGCAGGTGCGGAAAGAGCTGGGTTTTGCGCCTGATCAGAAGGACAAGATACCACTGTCCAGCGCGCTGGCTGTAACAGTGCCAGGTGCTGCAGCAGGATGGTGCGATGTGGTCGACAAGTTCGGTAGCGGCAAGCTGACCATGGAGGACATCTTAACACCAGCCATTGAGCTCGGCGAGAAAGGGTTCCCAGTGTCCCAAATAAGTGCTGCGCTGGTATGAGAACCCCTACTCTTCAGGATCCAGCTAATGTTCCGGGTAGTGGGACGCAGGTGATCAACAACTCCGCGATGCCTCTCCCAACTTTCGAGAAATGTTGCGAAAAGATCCGGATGCCGAGAATTTCGTGCGATCACCACGAGCTGGCGAGATCATGCAAAACCCTACGTTGGCGAAAACCTTCCGGACATTGGCTGCGGAAGGCAAGAAGGGCTTCTACTCCGGACGTATAGGGAGAGCGATAACCGATGTTATCAAGCTTACCGGCGGCTTCCTGGAAATGGAAGATCTGGAGGACCATTTGCAACGCGGCTCAGAAGAGCCAGAGCCGATATCCTTGACGTTCACAGGACAGAACATCGGGAACAAAAGAGTCACGGAAACTGATGGCAGCTCATCGGGTCGCACTGTCGAACTCTGGGAACATCCTCCGAACGGTCAAGGAATAGTTGCTCTTATGGCTCTGGGAATACTGGAGGAACTGGAGAAGGACCGCAAGATCCGCACTTTCTCGCAAACCGACCATAACTCGGCAGATTACCTGCACGCTATCATCGAATCACTCAGAATAGCTTTTGCAGACGGGAACTGGTGGATCACAGATCCTGACCATAGTCCTGTCAAACCGGCGGAGATGATTTCCCGGCCATATCTGGCGGAACGAGCCAAGTTGTTCGACAAGGCCAAAGCACAACCGTTCTCACGTGGTCAGCCAGGACCAAGTCCAGCTCAGAACCACAGCGATACTGTCTACTTCTGCGTTACCGACAAAGAAGGCAATGGCATTAGCTTCATCAACTCCAACTACTCTGGGTTTGGAACAGGTATCATCCCCGAAGGCTGTGGCTTCACCCTTCAGAATCGAGGCGCTAATTTCGAACTGGGCCCCGAAGACCATCCAAACATCTACAAAGGTGGCAAGCGGCCTTACCACACAATCATTCCCGGACTTTTGACCCATGGGGAAGGTGACAAGAAAGAGCTTCACAGCGTATACGGAGTGATGGGTGGCTTTATGCAGCCCCAAGGACATGTTCAGGTGTTGATGAACATGGAAGTCTTTGGTATGAATCCTCAAGAAGCTCTAGACGCACCAAGGGTGTGCATTGGTGCAGGCATGCCAAGTGTGGGTAAGGTTATGGACATGACTGTGTACGTTGAGGAGGGACTCGACGATGATGTCGTCCGGGCTCTGCAGCAGATGGGGCACAAGATACAGGTGCTTCACGGCTACGAGCGAAGCATGTTCGGTCGAGGACAGATTATTCGACGCCATGTCGACAACATCACCGGTCAAGCTGTGTATAGCGCAGGCAGCGACCCTCGAGGTGATGGCTGCTCAATGCCTGCAACCTAATCGACCGCGACGGATGGAGATCTTCACTCTACGTGCCGGCGAAGACCGAGGACGCTATCCCGCGTACGATGATATTAGATCCACTATCCACGTACGGCTAGCACAAAAGAGGAAAGTGACATTATATACGTCCCCCTGTCCTTGCCTCTTCTCCAGTCTTATGGTTCCTCTCTCGAATCACACGATGCCTTGTTGACTTCCGAAAGGTAATCAAGCTCACCAAGAGTAATTAAGCTAACGCTATCTTGAGGGGAAAGTGAAAGCTTTCATGATTTGCTCTCCGCATGCAGGCACACGACATTGAGTAGCATCTGAGGTTGATGTTATGCATCTGGCACCTTCCAAGGTCAGAGCGGAAAGTTCTAGTGGACCTCGTTATCGCACCTGCCCGCTTGTTTGTTTTCAGCAACCTCACAATGTCGAAGTTACCAATCCCCAGAACGCCTATCGTCCCAAAAGGAGGTTCTGTGCCGCACAATCAAGCTTCCTAGGACTGGCTAGACACTGTCTTCAGAACTCGATCGTTGTTTTTCTATGATTCCGAATGAAGTTCTTGGACTTCTTGAGCTGTGCGCTCCTAGCCACGTCGGTGGCAGCCAGAAGCGCTCAACATGTTGGTAAGAAGCTGCCAGATCTAGAGAAGCGACAGCCAGTCCAACCAGGGAAGAGGTCTGGCAATTTTCCGAGAAGACAGGCGTCCAAGTACGATACCAAAGCAACACAACGTGAGTTTCAGCCTCTACATACCACGACCTGTGACTAAATCAGCCAGAATATGCCGTCAATGGTACCGGTCTTCCATACGTCGACTTCGATATCGGCGAGTCGTATGCTGGTCTTATGGACATCTCGAACAACACCGGTGATGGCCAGCTGTACTTTTGGTTCTTCCCTTCCACAAACCCAGCAGCGGAGAACGAGATTCTGATCTGGCTCAATGGTGGCCCCGGATGTTCATCCTTGGAGGGCTTCTTCCAGGAGAACGGACCAGTACTATGGCAATATGGAACGTACAGACCAGTTCAAAACCCTTGGACTTGGGTCAATCTAACAAACATCGTCTGGGTGGAGCAGCCGGTCGGTAGTTCTATATGTCCGTTGATAACTGCTAATGACGTCTAGATTGGCACTGGCTTCACGAAAGGCAACGTCACAGCAACCGACGAAGAGGACGTCGCTGCACAGTTCATGGGGTTCTTCAAGAACTTTGTTGATACTTTCATGATGCAGGGCTACACCGTATACATTGCCGGCGAGTCCTATGCGGGCTACTATGTCCCATATCTTGCAGACGCATTCCTGAATGCGAACGACACCGAATACTACAATCTCAGCTCTATCTTGGTCTACGACGGTGTTTACAGCTACGATTCGATCGGCGGCGATATTCCCGCTGCAGGTTTTGTCGACTTCTGGGGACCGACCTTGGACCTGAACACGTCTTTCGTGGATCATCTCCACAACGTCTCGAAGAGTTGCGGCTACACCTCGTTCATAGAGAACAACCTTGCGTTCCCTCCCAAAGGGCCACTTCCTACACCTCCAGGGCCGAATGAGGGCAATGATGAGTGCAATACGTGGAACATGGTCTACAAAGCTGCTTCTCTCGTCAATCCCTGCTTCGACATTTACCAAGTCCTTACTACTTGCCCTTTGCTTTGGGATGTCTTAGGCTTTCCAGGCTCCTTCGACTACGTCCCGGAGGGCGCTTTCATCTACTTCAATTTGACCGATGTACAGACTGCGATCAATGCACCTGTTCAAGAATGGTACGAGTGCTCGCCAGTCGATGTGTTCGTCAACGGCACCGATAGATCAACTCCATCCGCATTGAGCGTCCTTCCAGGTGTCATCGAACGCTCTGATCGAGTCATCCTTGGCCACGCCCTTGCTGACTTTATCCTCCTATATAATGGCACGCTTCTTGCTATTCAGAACATGACATGGAATGGGCAGCAGGGCTTCCAGCAAGGCCCCGACCAATTTGACGACTTCTACGTCCCTTACCATGAAGAGTACCAGCTTGGGACATTGGCAGGCGCAGGCGTGATGGGACAATACCATACCGAACGAGGCTTGACGCTGGTCACAATTGACCTGAGCGGACACATGGTGCCGCAATACGCGCCTAGTGCAGCCTACCGACACGTCGAATTCTTATTAGGCAGGATACCTGATCTCGGTAGCATGACTCCGTTCACAACGATGCCAGACACGAGCTATTAGTATTGCTCTCTGGGCGTGTGTGACGAGGACAGCGTTAGCATATAAGACCGGCAGACACGAGTGTTTCCACGATCCTAAAGAGCATGGGAGCACCACAAAAATAGATTTATCATCATGACACGCTCCAACTGCCTGTTCACGTGCGGCCAGGTTTCGAAAGACTCTCCGTGATGAAATTCGTCCGACCGGTAGATTCTGATTGGATGTTTACCTGCCACGACTCATGTTTCGGGCGATGTGCGGGGCGCAACCCCGGAATCTTTACGCCATCCGTGCTCGACGAACATCGGCATTTCATATTTTATGCTCTGGTCTCGGCGTCACGCCTGGTCATGCTATAAGAAGAACCACTGCAGCATTGCGGGCTGGTCTTGGTACTGATGCAAACGTGTGTAGCCCAAGTTTGACAGCGCCAAAGTATACGAGATACATTCCTGCCGTCAGCTCTCTACTTCAGCAACCTAGTGTAACAACTCGAGGAGTAGAGACTCGGTAATAGTCAACCAAGTTCTTTCATTTCCCGGACCATCGCTCAACCAGTGCTGCGCAGCTTAGTAAAACACTGTAGGACTTCTTCGTCATGGCAGCACCCCCAACCGACTCCTTCCAGGGCTTTCAAACCAACATCACGGAGGCCAAAGCACAGTCCACAACGACAAATGGCAATCCACAAAGTCGGGGTCCTTCGCCAAACAGAGGGGCTTCTGTGCCAGACAACGAGGCCGCTGCTGGAAATCCCGTGTCGCAGAAATCATGGCTCTCTGAGGAGGGCATCGACAAGTCGAAGCGGATAATACTGAGGAAGCTCAGCCATATGAGGTACCAGCATGAGGATCTAGACCAGATAACCACCTTCTTAAGAGGTAATTCACTTGAATCATGCAGGCGAGGATAACGATATTGACTAGATGGACAGATTTCGGCATGAAGGTCGTGAAGAAGACGGACACTGAAAGGTGGTATGGTGGGTATGGACCTGATCAGTATGTATACTACGTGCGTCAGGGGCCTCGTGAGTTCCTTGGTGGTACATTCGAAGTTGAGAGCCATGGGGAGCTCGAGAAGTAAGCAGTCACCCTACCCATCGATCCAGTCAAGCGGCGACTGACCTGCCATCCAGAATAATCACCACATTCAAAGACCGAGTCCAGACCAACGGCATAGAAGAAATGACCTCAGCACCCGGTGGCGGCAATATGGTCACAATCCTCGACCCAGAAGGCTTCCCGGTAAACTTCATTCACGGCCAAGCGGAAGCAGCACCAAAGCAAATGCCAGGAAAGCTATTGGTCAATGACGAGTCAACGAAGCCCCGCCAACGTCAGTTTCAACGCTTTCAACCCGGTCCAGCCGCAGTTCATAAACTTGGTCACTTCGGTCTTGTCACAAACGATTTCCCAACCCTGAAGACATGGTACACCCAAAACTTCAACATCGTGCCCTCAGACATGTTATACATCGAACTGCCGGACGGTAAGCGGAAGAACGTCGCGATGTTCGCGCATCTAGATCGTGGACAAGATCTGGTGGATCACCATACACTGTTCCTGGCGTCGTTGACGCCTGACAGTAGCATACCTCACCCGCATGTGCATCACTGTTCATTTGAGGTGCACGATTTCGATACCCAAGCGCTGGGACATCAGTGGCTGGCGGAGAAGGGATACAAGAATGTTTGGGGTTTGGGGAGACATATTTTGGGAAGTCAGATATTTGATTATTGGTAAGTCCTGTTAGTTGGTGGCTGCCGACTCTGGCTTTTGCCGCCCTCCCAAAACACTGTCTAGCCTACTGACTGATCTCTGCAGGTGGGACACATCCAAATTCATGGTCGAGCACTACGCGGATGGTGATCTGGTCAACGAGGATACGCCGATAGGCTTTGGGCCTGCTGAGGACGAAGGACTGGCTGTTTGGGGACCGGATGTGCCGGCTGAGTTCTTGCATTGACCGAGTGAAGCCAAGGGAAGCGCGATTGTAAGCTATCGGCAGCGAGGCAGGAACATCGGTGTTGTGTCTAGTGCGCACAGGCTAATCGAAAGGACATATTTTACTGCAGCAAATTCTGCTTTCGCAATCGACCACAGGCCGCAGAATACAGAGGCTCGCCACGTTCTTAAGCTGCGAACCGCGCGAATAGTAGTTTGGTCGGTGACGACAAGCGAATCTCGTGTGTTGATTGTTTTTGTTCTTGCCGAGAGCACGCCCGGTAGAGTTGCCTCAGCTTTTGCTCACGTGCAGCCACGGCTTGCCTGGCAGGAGAAAGCATGGGCACGTCTCCCTTTTTCCGGGATGCTCGTAATCTGCAGTATGTCACACATAGCGTCGTCTTTGGACGTCGGCACCGTATGCAGCTCGAAACGACACACCGTGCAAAGTCCACGAGATGCGTACAGCGCTGAGAATGCCATGATGAAGGCTGGTAGGCATGACTGCTGTTCTTGGAGCACCATCCCCTCACAGGTGCCTCTGAATGCCCTGGTACCTGGACGTGCTCTTTCATCTTAAACTCCGCTCGCTCCGCACAATGACGATGCGACACGATCCGCGCTTCAAGGGCTTTACCGAGTCAGTGGGAAAGTGGGCGTCGCAACGAGCCTGACCTTGCTCGATACTTCAGAATTATTCGTGCTCGCTCTAGAAGACCCTAAGCAGCTAAACGTTACATGGTTGCTTGTAACGTATCCCATTAAACACTGATATCGGATCGGCATTCAAGCAGGCGACATGTCCTCATTTACCTCTAAGGTGCCTTCGGGCAAAACAATCTCAGTCCGGATTATAGACTCGACATCCAGTATCAACAAGCTGCCAGTTAAAGCTCTGATGGGACCTCCTGTTCCCGGCTTCGATCTGCTGCCAGAGACTGGGACATGGTCATTTTTGATTGAACATGATTCCGGCCGCAAGCTCCTATTCGACCTTGGCATTCCGACAGATTGGCGGGACATGGCTCCAGTAAGTGTCCTTGGAAATCTGGTCAAGCTTATTTGCCGACCCCTTGTCGCCTCGGTGTGCTTGGTCTGGTTCGTGAGCTGACCGTCTGGTAGCAAGTCGCAGACCGTCTAAAGAACAATGGCTGGGAGATCTCGGTAGAAAAGCCAACAGTGGAGATACTGAAGGAGCAGAGTATAGACGCTACGGCCATCGAAGCCATAGTGTGGAGTCATTGGCGTAAGTCTCAACACTGCAGAAGAAACTGACTACGAATACTGATAGAAATCTAGATTGGGATCATATTGGCAACCCGAGCACTTTTCCCTCTTCCACGAAGCTCATCGTCGGCCCAGGTTTCAAAGAAGAGAAACTGCCCGCATATCCTGAGAACCCGAAGGCCGACGTGCGCGAAATCGACTTTGAAGGGCGTGAACTCCAGGAGATCACATTTACCGAGCAAAATGCTCTCGAGATCGAGCCATTTCGAGCATACGACTATTTCGGCGACGGCTCCTTCTATCTCCTTGATACCCCAGGCCACGCAGTCGGCCACCTAGCGGGTCTAGCCCGCACCACCACCGACCCTGACACGTTCATCTTCATGGGCGGAGATTTGACTCACCACAGCGGAGAACTTCGCCCGTCACCCCTCATGCCCCTACCAAGCTCAATCCCATCCTCGTACATCCCAGCTCTTTGCCAGCACCTCAGCATGACCACCGCCTGTCCCGGCTCAATCTTCGAGAACATCAATTCAACACGCGATCGCTCTCCACCTACAACAACGCCATTCTTCGACCCAACAATGGGCAAGGACATTCCACTCGCCATCGAGACGATCAAGAAGACGCAGCAGGCTGACGCGGATGAGAATGTCTGGTACGTCTTTGCGCACGACAGGACACTACGGGGTGGCAATGTGGAGCTCTTCCCTGCGAGCGCGAATGAGTGGAAGCAGAAGGGTTGGCGGGAGAAGTTGTTGTGGGAGTTCTTAGCTGACTTCGAGACTGCTGCGAAGCAGATGAAGGAGAAGGCGGAGAGTGAAGGGACTAAGCTGCAATAGTGATCTTGGAAGCCGCCTTTATGGATCTAACAGCGGTCGATCCCGTTATCGAAGCGGCAATTGAAGCAGCGCTCAAGGAAGCTAAGGACAATAAGGATCCAGCCTCAGCAGATAAGTTAGTTCTGGCGGCTTCAGCTAAATGATAACAATCTTCAAGGCGCAGCGGACACTCTATCCGAAGCCGGCGGATCCTCCAGACTCTAAAAGAATCAGCACTTTAATCTCCGTCAATGTCTCCAAGTTGCAAGCAGTCGAGTCTCTATTTCACAATTAGGCTGAATCGCTCGTTCGGGATCCTTTCTCCTCTGGACGACTGTATAGAGACACAAAGCATCGAACGCAAGATGCACATGTGCTATAACTTTACGCAGATAGTCCTCTACTGCGCATTTCTGCACTAGCTTGCCAAACAACATGGAAGAAAACGAGGTCCTTCGGGAACTAGAGCACCTCATCCTACTTGACACCGATCTCCCTGGCCTTCTGCTTGAACCACTCAGGCATCTGCTCCACACTTGCAGATTCTCGTCTTCCGAACGAATGATACCACCGTTCTAACTTTGCGCGGTCTTTAAACATTACATCGGCAATGCCATATGCGTTGACGAAGAATTGGAAGGAAGCGTAAGCAACGCAATCCACAAGCCTCACGTGGGGCCCGCACATAAACGGGCCATGCTCATCAATCTTGTGTTCCAAGTCAACGAGCCTTTTCCTGCCTCGCTCGAGAAGTATCCGTGCAGCATCTACTGGCTGCTCCTCCAATCCCACAAATACCGCCGAGGCTTTGTGCAAGTACAAAGCAACGAAGTCCGTCATTTCGACCGCTGTGAACAGAATCTCAGCATGTCGTGCTCTTTCGTAGGGATTGTCGCCGGTCATGTTCTTCAATTCAGAATCTCCCTGGAATATCTCTTCGAGGTATTGAAGGATAGCAATGCTTTCTGTGATGAAGTTTTTACTCCAATCGGAGTTCTGTATCTCGAGGACTGGGACCGTCTTTGCGCGGTTTGATAGCATATCTGAGTTTGTTGGGTTGTTGGACAGGATGCGTTCTATGTTGACGCCTTTTGACGACATACCGACTTCGACAACTTTGATTGCCGTTGCAGGGACTCCCTTTTCCTTGAGGTAGATCAGGACCCGAGGCGGGAAAAGGCCAGCGGCTAGAACATAGAGCGTCATCTGTGGCAGTGATGAGCTCGTGCTACTCATTGTCTTCTCCATGGTGAGCTGAATCGGGGATGACTAAAGGTAGTCAGTGGTACTAGTTTGAAGCTGGGATGATGCCGATAAACTAGCTTTATTTGTAGTAGACTTATTAGATATTCAAGAATTACAGTATACGGCTTTATTGGGACTTTATACTGTGTACTTCTGTCATAGAGGGTCGGTGATATACCTACTTTACTCTCCGAACTGTCGATCGCGTAACCTAAAACTAGGACAAGCATCGGCGACTTCTAATTAAGCGGTAGTAGCTGTTAACTTTACGGACAAATGAGAACGTACAATTTTGACTCAGCACGCAACCTTTTGCTTAAAGTGGCGTCTTGAACTTACTGAGTTTCACTCAGACCAGCACCTCGGCGGCATTTTGCGAATCGCCAACAGAGCTAGAGAAATCAGCACCAGAGAATTGAACTTCGTTTTTCGAAGACGCAAGCCCAGAGGCCGCTCGGGTTCTCCAGAACCCAATGACTTCTCGGGTATAACCATTCCAGACCCCAATCCATTCTCTGATAGAATCTAGCACATCACGAAGCTACCAGTGGTCGTTCTCCGCGAAGCGTCTGTGCTGGCCACGAAATATCCAGATGCAAGGGCGTTCTGTTCCAGCAGCAGGTCGATCATCGCAATCCCAAGGTGGGTGCACGATGTTTGTTGTGGGAAAATATTCCACAGGTATGCCGTCCTCGGACGAGGGTATTGGTGGAAAGACAGTGATGGGCTTAACAACCGAGGCTCGAACACGCGAAGGACGTCCAACGAGCAAAAATCATCCACATCGTCCAAATCATGTGTGTTTTCATGAAGACCACCTCTCATGAGCGCAGTCTTTGCGATTATGCAGCAGGAGCCGGAATGCGTTTGCTGAACATTTCCCATTCTTCCTCTCCGTACTGTAGCTGTCCATGATGCAGCTTCCTGCGTTTGAACATGACATCAAGCTCACGCATGTCGTTGTCCCTATAGAAAGCCCATGTCTCGGTATATCGTGCTGATCTTGGAATTAACGTGGCTGGATCACGTTCTTCGGTTGAGGGCTCCTCAGGATCATGAAGATAGCCAGCCGCCGCCTCTTCGAACAGCATCTTCTCTCGAGAACACAGTGCAACAAGCCTGCTATCCCAATAGCCTTCTTTACCTGCACGTGACAGAACAGAAAGAGCGCGGCGTCGAATGGCGGGGTCTCGACAATAGCTGCAGAGAAGATAAAGCGGTTGCACTATGCCGACGTCAAAGGTGACCCTTGGTAACATAGGCCCAATGTTCTCGGCGATGGACACTATGTTGCTGAATTGTGGAAGATAGATGTCGTACTGCATCTCATCGCCGTAGTTCAGGCAGGTAGCGATAGAAATCTCAGCAAGAAGCTGCAACATCTGCAAATGTAACGTCCTGAAATTGAGCCAAGAATCTTTCGGGTCCCTCGACGATGAAGGCACGCGAAAAGCGCTATTTCCGTACGCGTGACGCCAGTCTGAAAGGTGGCCAAGTAGACGTCCTTGTTGGATAACAGAAGCTGGATCAGAGCAAAGGTATTGCGTTGGACCACAATCGGCGCTTGTTGGGACCAGATGCTCAACCTCGTTATATATGATCATCATGTACCGCCATGCGTCGTCTAGGGACGCAAATGCCAAGGGCATGTTGTCCCCTTGATTTGTTTTACCGTCCGAGTCCGTGACTAGCTTGAACATGGGTCTGAGACTGCCATAGTTCGTTGACTGCAGGTCTACTAAGGCCATCATGTAAGTGAGCTCATCCTCGATCGAGCTTGTATCGGGATGTATCTGTAACACGCATGGATGTCTCAGTGCGCCCCTTTTCGCTCGCATGCTCTGGAAGATCTGGCGGCCGTTATTGAGGTGCAGTAGTGCCGTACCATACCGGGTTTGGAGCACGTCACAAGTCAGCAAAAGCAAGCAGACGATGAGGACAACTTGGTATTGCTCAAGACTGGTATTACACGATTTATGTATGTAGCCCACTGCCACGTTGTAATGCGCATCACCGCTTCGCACAAGCGCAGGCGAATGGGAACCAAAGCTATGCTCATGGTGAATGGCGGTAAGTGCGAGCATTGCATGAAGTACTGCTGGCTCACTATGATACACAGACAAAACTGAAGATGTCCAAAAGTGTGAAAGCTGGCCATATGCCATGTTATAAATGGTGTAGCGTCGACAGAAGTCAAATGCTTGCGCGTCTGACTGAGAGAGGTCGACCAAGCTTTGGAGTGTGCCGCAGAAGACGGTCATGTCTTTAGCCGCTATACGTTGATTGTGCGGATGTATACGCATTGTTGCGGAGGTATTCTGGACTGCCTTCGCAGGCACGAAAATGCCATACCCACCGCACGCGAAGCGCCCTGCCGCGCATCTTGTGCAAGTAGGTCTGGTCTCATCACACTTCACTCGTCTCATTTTACATGTCCGACAACCAGTTCGGACTATTCAATGAGTCAGAGCTACACAGTAGGCGAATGTTCCATCGTAACATGGTATCTGTACCTTTTGTGAGACTCCTTCCAGCTTCTGATACCGGGGGTCCATGTCTGCGCCGAAGCATTCCTGTTGGCGGCGTCCCTGAGTCAACAGGGACAGTAACATCGATAATACAGTTGTAAGACACGGTGTTGTAGCCACGGGAGAGACTTGGGCGCGAAGGACGGAAGACCTGTGGATTTATTCCGTCGTCTGTAAGCGTTGAACTCAAGCTTGTCCACCGCCCAGGGCAGTGCCAGCCGCAAAAGTGTTACGTCATACAGCATATTTTCAGGCGTCCAGCCAAGGCAATAGAGATGCAACCTTGCCAAGTGAATTTGAGAAGCCTAAAAGGGGAGGTGCAATGGTGTGTCCTGTCACTTCTTAAAAATGCAACCGCTCGCGTATTCGAGCTTTAGACTTGATTCTTGCCGAACACCTTCAGCGGTCGTCATCAGATTCGCCATGTCTACCTCATGGCTACCTTCAGCACCTAATGCCTAAGTCTCCCGTCAACAAACCATTGCCTACAAGCTTTATTCCTGCAATCCAAGCCGCACCGTTCACAGGCACACCACCAACGTTCGTCGTCGCGACCACTGTGACATTACGTGCTGTATCGACAGCGGCAGTAATGTAATTTAGCAGATTGCTACCATCATGCACAAGTAGATACCCATCGCTCTCACTGAAGTTTGAACGGATCCAGGCGCCGTACGTATAACCGAAACCTTCACTTGACTTGTTTGTCTCTGGATTTGCTCGATGAAGCATTGCCAAGGTCTGCTGTGACACGTTCAAGCTCATCTGCACGTCCTTATTTACATGCAAGCGGAGCCACTTGTTGTAGTCCTCGAGTGTCATGTGGGCCATACCAGCCGTGTGGAAGAATGGTGGGTAGTCTCTACCGTAGAACGGCTGTTCGGCCGGATATGGTATCGGAGGACCCGCTAAACCAAGCGTCCCATTGGCGAAATGTGGGTAGGGGTTTCTAGCAGATGTCCTGAATACTTCCGGGAGAGGTCCCCAACCAGCAGATGTCATATTCAACGGTCCGAAGAGGCGAGACTGCATGTGCGTTTCCACAGGTACACCAGCGACGACGTCTATGATCAGTCCAAGGATGACATAGTTCATGTTGGCATATTCGTATACACCTTGTGGGTGACTTGGCGAACTCGAAAGGCTGAGACTGCCGTACTGGAGCCTGCCGGCGGCGGCACTGACGTTGTACATACTCAACCACCTTTCGGTATCTTCGAAGATTTCACTGTCGCTCAGGCCAGCCGTATGGCTACTGAGAAGGCGAACCGTGATGTTGGCGTTGCCTTTTGAAAGGACTATTCCAGTGCTTTTACTGTCAAGCACCTCCTCCAGCGGCGTATTCCAATTGAGACGGCCATCTTGGACCATCAGACCTATTGCCATCGCCACCATGGCTTTCGTATTGGACCCGAGATGCCACATGTCGGATGATCTAGCTGCGATATCAGTGCCGATCTTGTGTGCACCGATCTGGGCCTGTTTGTAACCTGAGATGCCATCGTCATAGCTGGCACCGAGAGCGGGTAGGTTGTGGTCCTCTAGAATCTCGGTGAGGTTGGCGTTGGTCACTTCGCAGGTTTGCGCTGTGATCTGAAGGACCAATATTGTCATAAGCATAGTCCCGAAGACGGCTCGGTGATGCATTATGTTGCTAAGAGATGCCAACATGGTGCAACACATATGTGTATAATTGCGTTTCTGTGAAAGAGACTCTCCAGTCTTAAGCAGACGAGCTGTGCATCTTTATGTATACTCGAAAATTGAAGGCACTTCTGGCACAAGCAATGCGATCCTGCGCATCCAATGGACAACCCAGCCCTTGCGAGCGATCTGCAGTACATACAGGTTGATTGAACATGAGTCCACTACCGTAATCGCTGGTAGGCGACTGATCCAAGCTCTTTTTGACACAGCATCTGTGGATGAGCGACCAAGGCGCTCAGACATGCCTTCTAACCGGTGTCAGCAGTGCTCGGCTTAGCCGGGCACAAACCTACTCGTACCGTACTTTTCTGGTTCCAGCGATCGACCAATCCCAACCCGGACTTTTGCGAGCGCCAAGAGAAAATTCTCCGCAAATTCTACGGCCCCCTGTTCTCTGGTTACTGGGTATCTGGCGGCCTGGCCTCTGAAGGAGCATCGCT
>Ga0210040_10000169_pt1 | contig 121031 bp, 122 predicted proteins | sample CryGeyCG12114_NA_FD_185462 | JGI IMG/M metagenome (GOLD analysis project Ga0210040, IMG submission 185462) | Groundwater microbial communities from aquifer - Crystal Geyser CG19_WC_8/21/14_NA (SPAdes) (version 2) | ecosystem: Environmental > Aquatic > Deep subsurface > Groundwater | place...
CAAAGTGATCGACGAGGAGATCGAAGTCATATCTACCGGCTCATGGAAGCTATATGACAAACACTGATCCGAAGCTTATCATCCTTCGTGGCCCGTCTGGCGCCGGAAAGTCGACAATAGCAAAAGCTTTGCAAACGCAATCTGCGCGAAAAGTAGCGGTCATCGAACAGGACCACTACAAAGAAGAGATCTTTGCGAATGACAAGAAGGGCTCCGGTGATGTGCGTCGTATCATGCTTGTGATCGATTGTCTCATCGCTCTCGAATCTGGCTACGATGTCATCCTTGAAGGCATTATGAGTATGGCGAACTACGGCGCATGTTTTGACCAGCTGTTTTCTAGGCATCCCGAGGAAAACTATATGTTTTATATGGATGTCAGTTTTGAGGAGTCGGTGAAGCGCCATACGCAGCGAGACAAGAATACACTTTTTGGCGAACAAGAAATGAAAGAGTGGTATGAATTGTCGCAAAAGTCAGGATATGATATCGAAATAAGCATTCCGGAAAGATACGATGCAGCTTCGAGTGCGGACCTCATTAGGCAGAAGACGAAACTATAGCTATCGATATATTCATTTTATGTAGTAATATACTCATAATATGAGCACTCCTGAGCGATCAATTAGTCATCTGCAGCGTGAACTAAAGCATGACGATGGGACACTTATTGAGCTGGTGAGCGACTTTTACGCCCAGAAACCAGATGAAGTTTTCGCGAATGAAAAATTTGAATACAACACTGGCGCACTGCAACTTATCGAGCTGCTCCACGATTTTTTGAGCACAAGTCGCGATGATCCCGAATCCTGGCGCACCGCATACTCTGCTTTCCATTTTGCTATAGAAGCAAGCTCTGTCGCGAGTAATAGTAGTCCGCGGTTGGATATGGCTGCATTTGTCCGCGAGGTGTCTGGTATTGATGCTTCTGATCTTCGTGGCTATATAACAGAAATGGGAGAAAATTATTTTAACCACAACGCTGACGCGTACGGTCTAGTGATGGCATATCAAGATATGATTGATCGATCCGGAGAGCAGTGGCCAATGGCAGAAGCGATAGCAGGATTTGTGCTCGAAATGATCCGACGCTCAGAAACAGCTGAAGACGTGGATCAAGGCGGGGATGTCGCGCTCACAAGGCCAGCCATTGATTCACTCGCTACTCATGAGCGACAACTGTATAGGAACGCAAATGATTGGAAAGAGGCCATGGTAACTACGGCGGATGCTCTCTTGCCACTAGCGGTAGAAACATTTGAAGAAGATAATGGCCGGAAAGTAGATCTTGCTAGTAAGGAAGACAGTAAAGAAATAGCTGAAATGATGCGGACATGGTTTTTGCATAAATGGACCGATTTCGAAGGACATCTCACGGAAGATGATCTCGTCATTGTGCGAGGGGAGGGTATTTTTCAGCCTTATCAGTTGGATCCTGATGGTGCAAACGGTCGTTTTCAAGTTGAAGTGAGTGGTAGTGATACCGAAATCAGAGGAGTATTTAAAGGGTTTGATGTGCAACCATACGTCGATAAAGCGATACTCGACTTCTGTCCTGAAAATAAGCCGGATTTAGTTGCGGCATATACAAGGCGATACGGGGTGCATATTGTTCTCGAAGAGGTGCTCGTAACGGGTGATAAATTTGAAAACTATCCGTTAGATAGTAAATACGTCTATATTCCTCTCCACTATCCTGACATGGAACTCCTTGTGGTAGGCAATAAGCCATAGTAGCGCCTATCTGTTAAATTAGCATAAACACTATAAACATTATATAAAGTATTGACAAAATAAGTCATAAGTACTATAATGTGAAGATAACCTAAATGCGGTCTGTGAGAGGTCCGCGAGAAGGAGAAGGTGTTTATGAAAAAATTAATTGGTCTCTTCGCGGCTTTTGCACTCCTTGCAACTGCCGTCACAGGACTCAACTCGGTTCAGACGTCTGCCGTTACTGGTAAGGCTGCTGAAGACACAGCAAAGTGTAAGGTCACAGTGATTGGCAAATATCCGTCAATCGACAAGTCAGACAGCGCTTTCAAAACTACTGGAGATAACGTCACTGTTCAATTCAAGGTTGAAGGTGATAAAGACTGTAACAAAGAAGTCACATTCGTTACATGGAATGCTCCAAACGGTACTGACGCGAAACCATACACGTCACAAACATTGCACGACAAAAAGACGGCCGTCTTTAAGCCTGGTACATATAGCATGAGCGTAAAGAAACCGCAGTGTTTCTACCAGATCGACTTCGTTCGTGGTTCAAGCCACTTGGGTCAAACCGGTGAGCCATGGCGCTACAACTACAATGGCATCGACCTTATGATCGGGTATGTCATTGGTGGTGATAAGTCTTGTGAGAACGTCAAAGCCTGTAACCCAACAACTGGCCAGATTATTACGGTAAGTAAAACTGATGAAGGTAAGTACAAGCCTGTAGGCGACGAAGCTTGTAAGCCTAAGACGCCTGAAAAGGTTAACGTCTGTAACCCTGAAACTGGTGAAATCATCGAAGTGGACAAAAAAGACGCCGGTAACTACAAGCCAGTTGATGACACAGCCTGTGTTGAAACACCTGTCACGCCTGAAACTCCCGAGACACCTGAAGTGCTCCCAAGCACTGGTCCTGCATCTGCTCTCATGAGCATGCTCGGTGTTGGTTCGATCGCCGGATCTGGATACTACTACCTCCAGTCACGTCGTAAACTGAACCGATAACCTCGGTCTCAACTCTCACAAATACCCCGGCTAGAAATAGCCGGGGTATTTGATGTGGAATGAAAAGCGAGAAACAGGCTGCTGTGTTCCTAATTTAAGAGCGCCCCTTCCGTGGCGCTCAACTCGTAGTGAGGAGTACGTGGAGGGGCGCTGGCGCGCTACTAGTTGACCTTCTTCTTGCCGCGGGTCGTGACCTTCCCGGTCCCCTTGGACTTGGTCGTCGCGCCGAGGGTGTTGCGGACCCGGGGTCCCTTGTAGGCGCGGTCGGCGGGGGCCTTGTAGGGGTTCGGCGCCTGTGGCATGCCCGACGGTACAACCGGAACGGGCGTGGGAAGAGCGACGACGTGCGAACGGGTGGAGCGACTGGGCATGGGGTGCTTCCTTTCAGCGTGAACAGAAAAGACGTTGAAAAGAATATAACATAAATATAAATATAAGTCAATAATATTCTATAAACTGCAAATAAGATTTTACATCACCATATTCCTCATGCTTACAGTAAAATAAGTGCAGTAGAAATCAATATTAATTTGACCGATGAAAAATATCGGTTAGGTAGAAGCGGTAAAACACATGAGTGATGAAACAGAAACAATAGAACAAGAATCAGTAGATCTCGAGGAAAAGGCGACTAGTTTGCCACTGCCCACAGATATCCTAGCTGCTGATGAAGAGCCGTATGAACAAACAGATATTTTTCAGTGGGCAAATAACATCGTGCAGTACAAGGACGACTTACGTATCGACCTGTTTTTCTTTAACCGCAATGGCATCGTGTATCGCACGAACCGATCAAATGAACTCGACAAGCAGATGGAGCCACTCTTTCTCGATGAAGTGCTCGAGTACGTCCTGAAGGGTGCCGAAGAAGGCCTGCTTGTACGCGGGTTTGAAGAGGCAGAAGCTGAAGAGCATGTGCTGCAGCGAACTAAACTCAGTAATGTGCAAAAAGCCGTCGAAGTACTGCGCTGGATCAAGACACAGGAACATGAGATGGAAGTCTTTAGTGATGAAGCACATGACATCAAACGGATGAAAGGCGCTGTGGCACGCATCTCACACAAAGACCTGGATAAACCTTTTTATATCATCAAGCAACTTCCAACTAGCCAGATGATGAGCGGGCGCGTCGGCTGGATGCTGCGCAATAGCAAATTTGTGCCATTCGACGCCGAAGCAGCAATCCGCATACCAGAAGGAAATGAACTCATGGTACTCGACCAAGATATGTATGTCTTTTCGCAGCCAAAGCTAAAAAGCCTCTTCGGCTATGACGCGAAAGAAACCTATATTGCTGAACAAAAGGTAAAAGAAATCGAAGCGAATTTCCGACTGAGCTTTGCTGAGGGACTGACGATGCAAGCACTTGTCAAAGGTCGTCGTTCAACAATTAAGAAATTGCAAAAGATCGAGCCAACGCTGATGACTCAAGAGGCGCTCATGGATCATGCCGAAGAACTCGGCGTGAATCTCATGGAAGACGATTCAGGTGCGATCATTATCATGGATGAAAAAGACTTGGTGAAATTTGTGAATCTGCTCAATGATGACTACATGGAGTCGTCACTCACAGGCCTTCGCTACGAAATCAAGAGCAAAAAGCCGCTCAAAGAGCCATCCGACAAAGACGAAGAAGCTTCTTACGGTGTATAGCGCCACTCAGATGGTAGAATAGCTGTATGGAGAAAAAGTCTATGGAGCGATTTGAAACTAAAGTAGCGGTGTTTGTTATTCTCGAGAATCAGCTCGGCGAAATACTGCTGCAGCAACGCCACAATACCGGTTATCTCGATGGATATTATGACTGTTCTGCGTCTGGACACCTAGAAAAAGAGGAGACAATTTTGCAGGCGGCAACTCGCGAAGCAAAAGAAGAGCTCGGTGTAACGATCGATGAAAATGATTTGCAACTTGTTCATATCGGACAATACGACGCTGAAACACAGTATATTAGTTTCATCTACCTTTGCCGTATATGGCAAGGCGAGCCAGAAATTTGTGAACCCGATAAAGCAAGCGACCTCAAATACTTCCCAACTGAGTCTTTGCCGGAAAAGTGCACCGTTAGTCTTCGCGTGCTTGAAGAATCCGGCTTTATCGAAAAAATAACGTACTCATATGTCTCGAAAGATAAGCTCGAGCAGCTCGTCCGCGTAAAAGACTAAACTATAAACGTTGCGCATTGAACGCACGATATAGTGTGTAGACGACGTACACTGTCAGTGCGCCTAGTGTATTCGCTGCGAGATCCCATGAGGTATCAGCAAGTGTCATGTTAACGAGTCCCAGTCGAGTGATGGTAAGCTCGAATAATTCATTTGCGACCCCTAGGAAGCTGACGAGTGCATAGAGTGAGAGCATTTCGTTGACAATCGCATATTTCGGGCGCCAGTTGAAAACTTCTTTAAGATAAATCCAGACAAGACCTGTGAAGATGCCGCCGCCGACAAAGTGGGTAACGAACTGTGTTTGCTGACCGTCAATGAGCGGAGAAGGCAGGTACCATGAAATGAAAAACAAACAGGCCGCTACTATGAGCGCGCCGTTTACCGTCACTCTTCGCTTTAATATTTTCGATAAGATAGTTGGAAGCACAGTCAATAAAAGAACCGGAATCAATAGAGAGACAATGTGAAATATCATAATCTTATTGTACTGAAAGATACGCGAAATAGTGCTGTATGATTGTAGGTATGCATACTTACTATACCGACGGAAGCGCAAGCCCGAACCCTGGCCCGGGTGGCTTTGCCGTTATCAAAGAAATGAAACCTGTAGTTCTCGGTAGTGAACCGGGTGAGACAACGAATATTCGTATGGAAGGACTGGCACTCAAAGCAGCGCTAGAGCACGCGGCAGGAGAGCCATGCCAGATCTTTACCGATAGCGAATTTTGGATCAATGTTATTACAAAATGGTCTCTTACCTGGGAGGCGAACGGCTGGAAGAAAAAAGGTGGTGAAATCAAAAATCTTGATATCGTTCAATCAGTGTGCCCGTTGTATCGCAAAAGTAAAGCCACACTCACATGGGTTCGCGGTCACGAAGGTGACGCAGGCAATGAAAAAGCTGACGAATGGGCGAACAAAGCTCGCCAGGGTGTGCGGCTATAAGATTAGCGTCGCGTGATCATCAAGCGTAAGTTTGAAAGATACGTTTCTGCGTTCGTCAGTTTGTGGCTTTGCAAATGCGTGAGGTGATATTCAACAAACGGCAGTTGATTGCCGGGCCAATCGTTTGCAGCTGGGCTATAAGAACTTTTTGTTATCATTTGCGGATCAGTCGATAGTTTTTCGAGCTCTGTGCGTATTTCTTCTTGTGTCACCGTAGTGCCTTTCGATATGTATGTAAACTTTTTGTTTACGATTATCTTCCCATTGTACACTTTTACAACAAAAATAGCCAGCTTATGAGCCCCTTACGCGCTTAGTCGGTACCAGCTCGTACCGCTACTATAGACAATTGCAGACGCATACGCGGCGTTGAGAGTGAGATTGGACGCTCCATTGATTGTGCCAATGAGCGTGATGGTATTTGTTGAAGAACAGGCGCCCGATTCATCTTTTATGACCACTTGAGAGCCGGCCGGCACACTAGAGGCAGCAGGTAACGTGATAGTACGAGGGGAAGTCAGTGAGGTGATGCCGATGATGCTATCTTTTGCCGTCACTGTGTAGTTGGTGTCAGCTACCGCGCGGCGTACGGCAGTGAGTGGTTGGCCGGCTGACAATGCAAGATATGGCACTGCATTTGCATTGCTACCGGTCGTGCTACCACCTATGCTTGTAACGGTATATGTCAGCGAGCTAGACGTTGAGTTTAAATACGTTTCGGTATTTGATGAAGAAAACACTGCCGTCAGTGCGTGGGATCCTTGGGCGAGAGAACTCGTCGATAGCGATGCTGTACCACCTGAGACGGTTGCGCTGCCGAGTGTGGTCGCACCGTCTTTGAAAGTGATACTGCCGGACGCTAACGAAGGCAACACGGTGGCTGTCAGCGTAACACTTGCTCCTGCAGCCGACGACGAAGCAGGGTTGGCCGATAAAGCGGTTGACGTCGTAGTGGCACCGCTGCCAGCAATACGAGTTGCACCCCAGTACAAACTGTTTGTCCTTGAAGCACCATCATCGAGTACGGCGGTTTTGAGTTCGTTATATGCAGCAGTAGGAGCGATAACCGAATGCATCGCATAAATGATGCTGTCCCAACCTGTGTTAGACGGCATATTCGACGATGCTTCAGGGTATGCTCTGGTGACCCACGCAGGATCAGCATACTCTTCAGTGATAGGCGTGACTGGTAGGACTTGGATTCCGTGGATACACTCAGGAAGCGCACTAAAAAATGTTCCGTATTCAATCTTGGTTGACCAAAGGATACCGACGGTAGCGTGGTTGTTGAGCGGGGCATCATGGATGGTGTCGGGGTTGTAGATATGCCAGTATTTTTTGGTTGAACGAATTTCTTGAGCTAGCTGGAGTCGACCTAAGTCTTTGATGTTGGCATTTGACGTCGCAAGACCCCATAGGTACATACCGTACCACGCATGGATCGCTTCACTCGTTGATTCCTGGTTGCGCCCACTTTCTGATGGAAAGAGGCCTGAGGCAATAGAATGGCCATCGAACCAATCTTTACTACGAAATCGAGGAAAATAGGGATCGCTTGGTGAGGGATTTGCAATATCGCGGATGAGCGACTCAACCGCCGTTTTGTTGTTCGTCACCCACGTTGGATCAAACCGAGCAATTACAGCGGCGGCGTAAATCCAGTAGCCATAATGGAAATGATGGTCATTATACCAGCCCATGCCAAAGTAGGCGCCGCTGGCTTCCGACGCCTTCTGAGTGATGACGCCTTTCCAGCGCGAATCATACACAAGGTCATTGTTGAACGTGCCGTTAAACCAGCTTGTCAGGCCAGTTTTCATAGAAGCAAGAATTTGATCCCGCGCTCCAGTATCACCGATTTGATGTGCAATCAAAGCCATTCGAGCTTGTTTCGACGCCTTCTTGCCACCAAAATAAGGGTCGACGCCATACTCTTGGTCGAACACTTCATTGTAATTTGGGTCATATGATTTTTCACTCGTGAGTGCCGCCTGGATCTCGGCAATTTTCGTCGGATCTATTGGGGTCGGTGAATCCCAGCTCATGGTCGTGAGGGTTTCTATCATCGTCCACGAGGTGGCTTTAATGGCGCGCATCGTGCCCTTCATGCCGCGCAGTGACAGCGCGGTATAACTTGCAGACTGAAGAATATCTTGGTGGTGGGGAAGGGTAAATACGAGCGGAGAGCCGGTAGTCGCCGTCCATGAAAATGTCATCGTTGAGGCATTACCGCTATAAGTTGCATCAATGTTACCGGACGTAAGGACGTTGATTGCAGATGCATCGTAGACGGCTTCTTGAGCAGCATCCGTGAGTACGGCGAGCTGGAGGCTGCCAGTAAATGGTGCCGTTGCAGTCACGGAGCTGCCGCCAACGGAGAGCGTGAGTGTGCTGCTGGCGTACAATACCCAAGTTTGGCCATTATTGAGAGCAAACTTGAATTTTGTGCCCGTAACATTGATGCCGGTATTTTGTCCGTTGACAGTGATGATGGCTTGGATGGTATTGAGTAGGGGCGTAGCCGTACTGTAGATAGCTGAGTTAAATGCCATACCGCGTACAACATTGAGCGTCATGTTGCCGCCAGCGGTAGAATAGACGACACGGACACCAAAATCAGAGTAATCCGTAACTGCGCGTGAAGTGACGGCTTCGTTCATTTCCAGCGAAAAATTTTTCACCTCTGCATTTAATAACGTGTAATTCGGTTGCAAGGTACGTCCTGGGTAAGAAACGTGCATTCCTTTTGGCAGCATTCTTTGCGCGTATGGTGCTGAATAGATTGTCTTTTGACCATCACCGACGAGTAAGTCTTCCCACCAAATATTTGTTGGCATCGGTTTGTTCGAAGAATAGGTGAAAAACGATGCAGGTGCTTGTGAATGCACTATTGTGTCAAAGGGCGGTTGTGTTGTTGCTATGGGATCAGAAAAAGACATAATAAGTATTCCTCTCTAAAAATTGATTGTGTACCAACTGTTATCGCCTGCGTAGACTCGGGTCGCTGCATAAGGGCTGTTGAGTATTTTATCTGTAGCACCGTCAACTGTACCGATGAGCGTAATAGTGTTTAATGTGGAGCAGCTTCCTGATTCATCTTTAATGATGACAATACGGCCAATATATGCTCCGGGTGTTGGTAACGTCACGATACGGGCTCCAGAAATAGCGGTGTAGGCCACGATCGTATCAGAAGCAGCGAGTGTGTAGTTGACGTTGCTTACGGCGGTACGAACAGCGGTATGTGGACTTCCGCTAACAAATGCCATGTAGGGTACGGTGCTCGCATTGCTATTGCCAGGCGTTGTGTTGTTGCTCGAGGTGATCGTGTAGCCGACTGCATCAGACGAGGAGGCGGTGAAGTCAGTCGAATTAGCCGGTACAAATGTCGCTGTTAGCGTGTGTGACCCGACGCTCAAACTCGTTGTCGATATCGTAGCTGTGCTGCCACTTACCGTGCCTGTGCCAATTGTTGCGGCACCGTCTTTGAAAGTAATTGTTCCAGCGGCTGACGGCGAAACGGTTGCCGTCAGTGTCACAGTCGCGCCTGGGGCAGCGGAAGTGGACGGGCTGACACTTAATGTAGTCGTTGTCGAGGTTGAGGCGACACCACTGGCGCCTTGTACTGCCGACCACCAGAGAAGGTTAGTTTTAGACGCTCCAAATTTATCAAGAAGCATATTGTCATCGTCGACGCTGATGTTGGTATTGATATTTGTAAATGCGCCATTCGGGTTAATGATTGCCTGCGCACCATATGAATACCCAAGCCAGCCACCTGGTTTGTGAGCGGTGTCCGGTGTCGCATTGTCAGCGATGTTGGCAGGGAGTGTCTCTTGCATCCACGCTTTAGGGAGGAGCTCGTGAGATGCAGGAGTGAATGGGAGCGTTTCAATACCGACGAGGATGTCATCCGAAAGCCCAAACCACGTGCCGTTAAAAGCTTTGTTGGCGAAAAGGAGCGGTATGACTTTTTGCTGGGCAAAATCACTCGGATAAACATTGTTGTAGCTTGGCATCTGCCAGTAGAGTGTCGCGGCGCGTGTTTCAAGTGCTTGTAGGTAACGACCTACATTTCGAAGATCAGGCTGATTTGTAGCCAGTCCCCAGAGGTTTATACCGTACCATGCATTTACGGCTTCGGAGGTGGACTCTTGGTTGCGTCCATCACCATTTGGCTGCAAACCGGCAGCCCAGCTATGTCCTTCGAACCAGTCGAGATGACGAAACTGAGTGAAATATGGGTCGCTGTTCGGAGAAGGGTTCGCAATGTCACGAATCATGTCATTCACCCTAGTCTTGTAGCTGGTCGCCCAGGCGGCATCGAAGTGTGCAATGACCGCCGCAGCGTAGATGAAATACCCCCAGTGGAAATAGTGGTCATTGTAGACGGCATTACCGAACTCTTGGTTAGCATTTTGTGGGTCACCAGTTGGTGATTGTTCATGGGCGCTGGTTGCGATCACACCACCCCACGTCGTGTCGTACATAAGGCTTCGGACAAGTACTGACGCCGAATTATTGTCTAGCCACGGATTAAGGTATGTTTTCATATTGGCAATGATGCTCGTACGAGCCGTCGTGTCACCGAGTTGGTCAGCGATCAGCGCGAGTCGGGCTGCACGAGAAATTTGTTTGCCAAAAATGTAGGCTTCACTGCCATCGAGATGATACGCCTGAAGGTTTTTCTCAGTAGAGAATGCTGTCGTAATCGCTGACATTTTGTCGGTATCGATTGCATTGGGTGAGTTCCAGGTGATTGTACTGAGCGACTCTGTCAGTGTCCATGTGTTGCCGGTAACGGCGCGTAGGTTACCGCGGATGGTAGTGATATTGAAATTCGCAGCATAGCTCGGCGCGCTCAGTGTTGCCTCATGATGAGGCAAACAATAGGTAAGTAGGGTGCTGCCGCTGCCCACTTTTGTAAAAGAATAGGTCGTTGTTGCCGTATTGCCTGATGGCGTGACTGTGGTTGCGCCACCGATAGGGACTGCATCTTTATAAGTGTCGAGAGTTGATTCGCCGGCGGTGCCAGACGGCACGACTGCAAGACGCAGATAACCAGTAAACGGTGCGGTCGCTGTCAATCCGCCGTTTGTGGCCGTGAAGCTGATCAAAGAACTGGCATAAAGAATCCATGTTTCTGTAGCATTTGCGCCGAGGTAGGGACGGTTAATGGTCATTTTGAATTTTGTACCAGTCACCGTACCGGTTGGAGCAACGCCATTTATCGTGGTAATTGCGTGGTAGTCAGTATTGTCTGTTTCAACTTTCGGCGTCACATTTGTGTAGCGCATCGTGACATACGGCATGCCTTTTACAATTGGCGCCTCCATGTAACGCGCCCCATCAATATTCCAGCGCAACGTGGCCGAGAGCTGATCGTATGAGTTCAGGTAACGCGAAGTAACCATTTCGGTACTTTTGAGGTGGAGATCAATATATCGCCATATAGCTGGCGACTCGGGGGACGTCCAGCCCCAGTTCGTCGCAGTCGCATGATAGTTGATCTGGTGTTCGTTGCGAATCGTACGACCGTCAGGATATTTGCGAATATACGGTTTGTTGGCTGTAACACCATCTGCTCCAGCATGAATCATGTATGGCCACACAGTGGTGCGGCGATCCATGCGAGCTTTAATCATGTCAGTATTGCCAGGCAACACGAAGTCCATAAACCATGCGTTAGTAGGGTAGGGGAAGCTGAGAGTTGGTCCCCACCAGCTGTCTGGAGAAGTTACTTTGTTAGCTTTTGAACTATAGACTGGAGCGCTAGTAGAGATTGGGTCACTAAACGCCATTTAGAGTACGCGCTCCCAAGCGCTGCCGATATAAACGTAGCGAAGGTAGGTTGGGTAACTGAAAACGTGTGTAAAGGTGCCGTTCGTCACCGCGACGGAAAAACCATTGAAATTCGTTTCAATAAACGACAAGTCAAAGCCCGCGTTAGCGGTCGTACCAACAAGCGTAATTGTACGATCGGCACTCAGTGTGGCGGCAAATTTTTGGAGCGAGCTGCTCGAGCCCGATGTCAGCGTCACATTTCCGAATGTTGCAGTATTTTTGGTTGCAGTTAGCCCTCCGCCTGATGGTGCAGCATTGCTCCATAGTCCAGTCGTGCCATTGTATGTTATGACGTGTCCGTTAGCCGGATTATTAAAAGCGACATCGCTTGCACCGGACATTTTCCCGCCAGCTGGACTAAATCCCATACATTGCACCCTCTCGTTAAACTTTTGCGTAAGCGTTACACCATAGTGTGAATGAGACACACAGTTACGTCAACGTATAAGGAGTATAATAGGGTTATGAAAGCAGTATGGAACAACACAGTGATCGCCGAAAGTTTGAAAGAAGACCTTATTCGTATTGAAGGAAACTGGTATTTCCCACCAAAATCTATCAAAGCTGAATTTTACCAACCGAGTGATACGCATACAACGTGTTTTTGGAAGGGTGAGGCTAGTTATTACAACGTCGTGGTCGAGGGTGTGTCGAACAAAGACGCGGCGTGGTATTATCCGCAGCCAATGGACGGATCGGTAGAACGGGTCGGTAAAGATTTTACGGACTATGTCGCATTTTGGCATGGTGTTGAGGTGGGCGAATAGGAGCAGTATGAGTTTCTGGGATTTTGCAAAGAAGGTCGTGCAAGGTAAGCCTGTCTTTGACGTGCAGAACAATCCCAATGATCCGAATGCAGTCTATAAAAAAAATCTTTCACCAGAAGAGCCGGGCAAGCGAAGTATCGAAGCGTCGCGTCGTTATGAAGCGAATGGCGAAAAGAAAGTGCCACGAATTGAAATGATCTACTGCAAGTGTCAAGAGAAGACACATGACGCCATGCAGGTGTGGGCTACGTTGCACAATGTCTCGCAAGTTAACCTCTATCTCGATAAAGTTGTCTTGTGTGGCTATGAAACGGTGTTTGACTACCCGCTCGCACCTGGCCAAAAACATGACTTTATGGTTTTTAATAGTGCCAAGCCGACAAGTCCTGCAGATTGTTATTCCTCCGTATATTATCGCGATCGTGGAACGGGCGAACATTTCGTCTTGCAACATATGGTGCAGTATCGTGACGACCAAGACGGAACGTTCAGCCCAACAGGGTTTACTCCACAGATGCCGACAGGCACGCAGCATTCAATAGTATAGAGATAGGAGCGGTAAATGAGTTTTTGGGACGTCACAAAACGAATGATACAGGGAAAACCAGCCTTTGAAGCAACGCCGCTTGAAAACGACGGCACTAACAGGGGAGATATACCCTCTGCGACACAAACAACGCCTGAAATATTTGTTGGTCACTGCAAGTATTCGCTCAGCGGAGAACATCTGGATGTGTACGCTTCCATTACCAATAATACGGCGGTACCAGTTTTTTTAGATAAACTCTTTCTCGTTAATATAATGCGCGAACTGGACTACAGTCTCGAACCCGGACAGTCGCGCGAATTGAAGGTGTATGAAGGTCCCGTGCCGCGTTCTGGTGTTTATACAGAGGCGAGATTATATTACCGGGATGCGCGCAGCGGTACATATTATCAAGCCCGACATCACGTTGAATACCATTTTGATAACGGACGCTATTTCGTTGAGGAGTTACACCCTGTTCGACCAGTTATAAAGGACTAGCCGGGCCACCGAGGGGACGGGCGCAAGAATAAATTTGTCCATTTGGCTTATACTACATAGATATGGATCAACAATTGGCTCTCGAAATTTTGCATGCGGGACACTCCGTTCTCTTGACCGGTCCAGCTGGAGCAGGCAAGACATATGTGCTCAACCAATTCATTAAGCAGGCGAAACTTGATGGTAAGCACGTCTCCGTGACTGCAACGACAGGTTTGGCCGCGACCCATATAGGAGGCAATACGATACACGCATGGAGCGGCATCGGCATCTATGACGAGCTGCCGGATGATTTTGAAGATTATCTCCTCAAAACTCGTCGCGATATCATCGAGACCACCGACGTATTGGTTATCGATGAGATCTCGATGCTCCATGACTATCGGCTCGATATGGTCGATGAGGTCGCGCGCAGAGTACGTGATGATGACCGACCTTTTGGCGGTATCCAGCTGGTGATGTGTGGTGATTTTTTCCAGTTGCCTCCCGTGAACCGCGAGACTGCCCGCCAAGGGAGTTTTGTTGTTAATTCGCAAGTGTGGGAAGAACTCGACCCAACAATTTGTTATCTCGATGAGCAGCATCGCCAAGACGATGAGGAGTTCCTGGAAATTTTAAATGCGCTTCGTGGGGGAGACATACGAAGGAGGCACGCCGAACGATTGCTTGAGCAAGTCGGTACGGAGCTCGATGACGATAAGGTGACAGAGCTGCATACTGTGAATATCGACGTGGATCGGATCAACACTGCACGGCTGCGTCAGCTTGAGGGTGAGACGAAATATTATGATATGACAACAACCGGTTCAGAAAATTATGTTGCGACTCTTAAGCGCTCTTGCCTCGCACAGGAGCGACTCGCACTCAAACTAGGCGCGCTTGTCATGACCATCAAAAACAGCCCCGAAAAAAAATACGTCAATGGAAGTCTCGGCATCATTACAGGTTTTGAAAAGGGGACGAACTACCCAACTGTTGAATTCAAAAATGGTAGAACGGTGACGATTCAGCCGGATGCCTGGGAACTACGTGACGGGGATAAGAAACGCGCTGGTATCATGCAGCTGCCGCTCCGTCTTGCCTGGGCGATCACTGTCCATAAAAGTCAGGGAATGACGCTCGATGCAGCCAGGATTGACCTGCGACGAGCATTTGTCGAAGGCATGGGATATGTGGCACTCTCTCGTGTTCGACGACTTGATAACTTGAGCCTCCTCGGTATCAACCAAATGGCGCTCAAGATTAGTCCTGAAGCACTCAGGATCGATGAACAGTTACGTAAAAAGGCGGTTCAGGATGCAAAACGCTTTGAGCCACTTCGCGCCAATGTCGGGAAGCGAGAAAAACTGGCCGATGATAAAAAGAAAAAGGCAAGTAGTTGGACCGAGCGTCTCGAAAAAATGCGGCAAACGCATCCGAATGCCTATAAGCCATGGGCCAAAGCTGATGACGCTGTGCTCACGGAGAAGTTTCAAAATGGTGTCTCGGTCGAGGAGCTGACAAAACTGCTCGGACGAAATTCGAAATCCATCATACTCCGCCTCCAAAAACATTTCGGCGAAGATGCCGTCCCGCTTCCATAAAGTATCTAAAAAATATATACTACCGATATTAACAATTTAAGTATCAAGAGACGGCGAGGGATATGGCCCCGTGACCCGTCAGCAACCTACGCGTAGAAACCATTCTATTGCGCAAGGTGCTACCTCCATCCTGAGTACGCTCAGGAAAGATATGATTTTCTTATCATTACTCTTTTCTGATGCTCGCCAGGGCAGATGAAAGGAGCATTTTTATGTCTGCACATATTTACAAAACCGCCGAAAGCGTGAGCCCAGGTCATCCTGATAAACTCTGTGATCAAATTTCTGACGCGATCCTCGATGCCTACCTCGAAGGTGATCCATACTCGCGAGTTGCCGTCGAAACGGTCGGTGGCCACGGCAAATTATTTATCACTGGTGAGGTGACATCGACGGCAGCGGTGGATGTTGCTGTTATCGTCCGGCGTCTTGCTGGAGACGTGGAGCTCATCGAGCATCTCGTTAAACAAAGTCCGGAGATCGCACAGGGAGTCGACACTGGCGGGGCGGGCGACCAAGGAATTATGGTCGGCTATGCCACGAATGAAACGCCCGAATACTTACCGTTAGAAACCATCTTGGCGCGAAAATTAAATCAACGCCTTTATGCGTTGTGGCCATATGACGGCAAGACTCAGGTAACTCTCAAAGATGGCGTCATCACGGCCATTGTCGCTAGCTTTCAGCATGCTAGCACGCCTGAGCTCCGTGACGCAGTGCGTGCATGGTTGACTGAGCAAAAAACAAATAAAGATGTGCAAGTACATATCAATCCATGCGGAGACTGGGAACAGGGAGGCTTTGAGGCGGATGCGGGCTTGACGGGACGCAAGCTCGTTGTCGATAATTACGGACCACATATTCCCGTCGGCGGCGGTGCATTCAGCGGCAAAGATCCCAGTAAAGTCGATCGTTCAGCGGCCTATATGGCGCGTCGAATAGCGGTTGATTATCTCAAGTCTCGTACTGCTCGTGAAGTGTATTGCTATCTGGCATATTCGATCGGCGTTGCTGAACCAGTGGAAGCCACGGTCATCATCGATGGAGAAAGTGAAGAGGTGGCGGGGTACGACCTGACACCTGATGGGATTATCGACCGTTTCGGACTGCGGGCACCGCAGTTTGAACAAACGGCACGGTATGGTCACTTCGGAAATGGATTTACCTGGGACGCATAGAGGGAGGTGCGGTATAATGGCGGGAGCATATGAGTACTCCATCAACACCGAAATTTCCAAAACGCTTTTTCTGGGGTGCGGCCACAAGCGCTCATCAGGTAGAAGGTGGCACTCACAATAACTGGAGCGTTTGGGAGCTTGAGAACGCCAAAAGCCTTGCGCAAGCAGCGCCATACCGTCTTGGCCACCTGCCCGTATGGGGACAGATAGAAGCAGAGGCTAAAAATCCTGACAACTATGTCTCTGGACAGGCGACGGATCACTATAACCGGTACGAAGAAGATTTTGACATCGCTCAAAAGCTTAACCTGAATTCGTTTCGATTTACCATAGAGTGGTCACGAATCGAACCACATGAGGGCGCGTGGAATATTGAGGCCATTGAGCATTATCGTACGTACATTCAAGCAATGAAAAAACGGGGACTTGAGCCGATGCCGACACTCTTTCACTGGACGACGCCGGTATGGTTTACAGAGATGGGTGGGTTCGAGCGAGCACGAAACATTAAATACTTTGTCCGTTTTGCTGAAAAAGTGTTGATGGAATTTAACCAAGAACTCCGTTATATCACGACGATCAATGAGCCAGACACAGTCATCATCAATGGTTACATTACGCTCGACCATCCGCCGCAAAAGCATTCATATGTAAAAGCATTTTGGGTGTATCGCAATCTTTTGAAAGCCCATAAAGAAATCCATCGACTTGCACGCAAGCGCAGCCGCCGATTCAAAGTTGGTTTTACGAAGACGTATGCCTGGATTAGGGAGGGTGACGAGCGCCGTCTCACAAAATGGGCAGTACGAGCTGATTTTGCGCTCCGCGATGATATTGTGCTCTGGTATGTTGGCCGAAAGACTGACTTTATTGGCGCCAACTATTATTTTTCTGATCGCCATATCGGCGTGAAAATAGATGACGAGCAGGATCACCAAAACGATCTTGGTTGGCTGATGCGGCCCGATGATCTCGAACTTGTCCTCAAACGCCTTCACAAACGTCACAAAAAGCCAATCCTGATCACCGAGAGTGGTGTTGCTGACCGTAATGACGCCTATCGAAAATGGTGGATCGCACATTCGCTTCACGCGATTCATGCTGCAATGAAAGATGGGGCAGATGTGGTCGGATATATGCACTGGAGTCTGCTGGACAACTTTGAGTGGGCGTATGGCCGCTGGCCTCGCTTCGGACTCGTTGAAGTGGATTATGACAATGACCTTAAACGAACTGTCCGTAAAAGCGGTCTGTGGTACGGCTCTGTTGTAAAGAAAATGCGCGGACTGTAGTCACCATTACTTTATATATAAGACAATATATATTTTCCTATACTTGACATAAAACAAAGCTTATGCTAATATGTAAGTATGAAACACCAAACAAACACAGTAGAAAACGTCACCGTCTTGCAGACACAAAAAGATTTGCTCACATCAGTCTTTATTGTCTCGATATTAGCTAATACAGCCGTATTGGTTGCCTGGTTAGTCGTGAATGTTGATCCAAGTGTCAGCGTTGCGGTCACAACTTTATAAAGATAAGGTATAAAAAATAGCCGTCTCTGCAGTGAATGCGAGGCGGCTCTTTCTATCTGTTAAGTATTCGCTTTTTCCACTGAAATGTGGAAAACTATGTATAAAAGGGAAGGGCAAAATTAAAATAGCTCTTGTCAGTAAGCAATAGCGGGTAGTATGCTGTTCTTAGTGGAAAGCAAAGGATCACACCGGAGCGACACAAAAACAAAAAAAACCACGGTACCAACTATCAAAAATAAGATACGAAGAGTGCCTCTAAACTATTATCAAATACAAGCTGAACGATAGGCGATGCCTAGGTATATTTACCTATAATGCTTATACGAAACTTGCAAGTAGCTAGAATCACTAAAACATTCGTGAAGTATCTCTGTTGATATTTGACTACCGCACATTAACAAATCGGTCCTGGATAGTAAACGAAATTGATCCGCGAGGTCAGCTATCTGGTAGTCAGCAGTAGAAAGAACAGCTACTGAAAACTTCTGTTCTAGTACCTTACCCAAAAACACACCTCCCAAAAAAACTCCACCTCACACATAAGTCTCTCACTCGTTAATGGACATATATCTGAAATGTCGGGATACTCCCAGCATTTCACACCACAACAACTCCATTAACTCCAATCTGCCTAAATCTTCTTCTCGAAACTTAGGCAGGCAATCAAAAACAAAAACAACTGCGAAAACAAACACTGGCTACTAGATAGGTGACCTCGTACAATAAAAATATGAAAAAACCACCACAACAACTTGAGAGCTCCAACGAACAACCTTCGACGGAGTCTCACTTCGGAGATTTATCTCCGCTCCATATTCCTGTGTTACTTGATTCGGTCGTCGAACTGCTCTCGCCCAAAACAGGCGAAAGTTATCTCGATTTGACCGCAGGGTACGGTGGACACGCTCGAGCTATTATCGAGCATACAGCCGCACCCGAACAGGCAACACTCGTTGATCGTGACGCCAACGCAATAGCTGAGCTGCAAAGTTTTGCTGAAGCTGGGGCGCACATCCTACAAAAAGACTTTGCTGCATCTGCGAGAGAACTTGTAGAACAGGGGAAGCAATTTGATATGGTGCTCGTTGATTTGGGTGTATCGTCACCACAACTCGATAGAGCCACACGCGGCTTTTCGTTCAAACCAGGACCGCTTGATATGCGTATGGATCAAACCATGATGCGTACTGCCGAAGAAATTATTAATCGTTCATCCGAAAGAGAACTGATTGATATTTTGGTCACCTATGGTGAAGAGCGACTGTCGGTTGCCCGAACTATTGCTCGTGCAATCGTCATGAACCGTCCGCTTCATTCAACAAATGAACTGGCAGATATCGTGCTCGCAACCCATCGTGGCAAGTGGCAAAAAACCCACCCAGCCACGCGTACCTTCCAAGCCTTCCGAATCGTCGTCAATGATGAGCTAGGGCAAATAGAGCAGCTTTTGCCGCTCATTCCGAAGCTTCTGACTGACAACGGTCGAATTGCAATTATTAGTTTTCATAGCCTAGAAGATAGGCTTGTAAAGCGCTACTTTTCAGAGCAGGCAAGTGCCGGCTATGAGGCAGAGCTAAGACTTCTCACTAAAAAAGCAATTCGGGGAGCCACTGCAGACGTTCACAATCCGCGTGCTCGGAGCGCTTCGCTTCGTGCCGCAGCAAAAATAAAAAGAAAGTGACTTAACGACATGCCAATCAAAATTGTCAACAAGTCTCGCGCTGTTCGCATCAACGTTCACGTTGTAGCTAACTAAACGAAAAACCGCTTCCCAGCCTCACAAAAACAAAGGGGCTGGGAAGCGCCAAAATAAAAACGTAAAACAAAAAGATAGCACCACATGTCTTACCGAACGAACCAACGGCAGTTTTCGACGCGCCAAGAACGCTCGTACCGCCGCAACCAGAATACCGTTGCCTTTGCTCCCGCGCTTAAGCTCGGACCTGTGGCGCATACTGTCATTATTGCCCTTATGATTGCCGTGCTCGGCCTGATATACTTAACGCAGGTAACTAAAACCAGTTTCTTCGGCTATCAGCTGAATGAGAGACAGACACAGATTCAAACCCTTGCAACTGAACGTCAAGATCTCGAGATCGAAAATGCTCGTTTGCAGGCGCTTGAACGAGTTAAGAACAGCGATGTCGCTAAGGCTCTGACGACACCGACATCAGTCGAATACGCCAACAATTAAATTTTTGTATGCAAATCCTGTCCGCGCTTCACCTCAAAAGACGCCCGCAACTGCTGGCGCTTTTGCTATTTCTGATGCTCGGACTTTTTACTGTTCGACTCTTTTATATCCAAGTAATAAAACATAATTTCTACGTCGCCCAAGCGCAACAAAGCCAACAGACGAAATTTACTATTACGCCAAATCGCGGCAAAATCTACGCGCGGGATGGCAAATCGACCGTACCGCTCGTTCTCAATGAGACGGTTTATACTGTTTTTGCAGACCCTCAAGAAGTAAAAGACACGGCAAAGATAACTAGCGTCATGAGACGAGTCGCTGGCGGGAATGTTAACAACGATTCATTTGGTCTCTTGAGCGATAAGCAAAAGCGGTATGTCGTGCTCGCTCGTCAGATTTCATTGACTCAAGCGCAACTCATCAAAAAGGAAAACCTTGCTGGTGTCGGATTGCAGGAAACAACGCGTCGGGTGTATCCGGAAAATGCACTGGGTGCGCAAACGCTCGGATTTGTGAATGCTGAAGGGAAAGGGCAGTACGGGATAGAACAAGCGCTCAACGATCGGCTTGCCGGAACAGCTGGTCTCCTGCAAGCAGTGACGGATGTGCGCCGCATTCCACTCACGATTGGAGAGGATGATGTGAGCATACCTGCAAAAGACGGTGACGACTTGGTGCTGACAATTGATCGGAACATTCAGGCTCAAGCAGAACAGATTTTACAGACTGGTCTCAAGCGGGCGAATGCCACAAAAGGCAGTATGGTCGTCATGGATCCAAATAATGGTGAAGTACTTGCAATGGCTAATTTCCCGACCTATGAACCTAGCCAGTACAACAAGGTAGAAGATGGCAGCGTTTTTCAAAACAGCATTGTTTCAAGTCCCTATGAGGCCGGTTCTGTCATAAAAACTTTGACGATGGGCGTCGGCCTCGACACAGGAGCGGTGAATTATAATTCAACTTTCAACAATACCGGTTCGGTGAAGGTTGATGATACGACGATTCGCAATGTCGAAGAAGATCCAATTTTTCCAGGTACTACTATGACAGACGTATTGCGTTACTCGCTCAACACCGGTGTCGTCTACGTGTTGCAGCAAATGGGTGGAGGATCGGTAAACCAAAAAGCTCGCGAGACGCTCGGTTCATATTTCACAGACCATTATCGATTTGGCCAGCCGACTGGTATTGAGCAAGCCGGTGAGCAAGCTGGAACGGTGATTGGACCGAATGAGGGCTTTGGTCGCAATGTTCGCTACGCAAATATGACATTCGGTCAAGGTATGGACGTGACAATGATCCAGGTTGCCAGCGCGTTTTCAGCCAGCATCAACGGAGGTACGTTTTATCAGCCGCATATTGTCGGGGGAACGATGCAAGCCAACGGAGCAGTTAGTAAAGAAGAGGCAAAAGTGCTCGGTACAAATGTGCTGTCTTCTCAAAAATCAGCTCAATTACAAGAAATGATTTATCAAGGTCGAACCCAGGGGTTCTTTGGTAAAAGTGATCCGGCCGGATACCGTATTGGCGGTAAAACTGGTACCAGTCAGGTGCTCGATGTATCGGGGACATATTCCGATAAAGATTCCATTGGTAGTTATCTCGGTTTTGGTGGTGTTGACCAACCGAAATATGTCATAATGGTGCGAGTACTGGATTCGAAGGCAACTGGTGGTTACGAAGGTACCACAGCTGCCGGACCAATCTTTAATGACATGTCAAACTGGATGCTGCAATACTTACAATTGAGACCAAAATCATAAGAAAGAAAACGTAAGATATGACTGAATACGCTATTGTTTTATCGCAGCTCACCGATGAACTCATAAAAATTTTTACACTTGCGGTGGGAGCATTCCTCCTCGCAATGGCGTTAACTCCTGTCTATACATTTGTGGCGTATCGCTATAAGTTTTGGAAGAAACAACGAACAACTAGCACGACAGGTGAGGCGCTCACCATTTTTAATAAATTGCATGAAGAAAAATTTCGACGCAATATTCCAACAATGGCCGGGCTTATCGCTGTGGTTGCCATCTCCCTCGTGACGCTACTATTCAACCTCGACCGGCAGCAAACACTTTTACCACTGCTTGCGCTTTTAGGCGGTGGCGTCGTCGGGCTGATAGATGACATTATTAATATTCGTGGGTCAGGTAAAGGTGTCGGCGGGCTTCGTTCGAGTTTAAAATTTGCAATGATCACGTTTGTGGCACTTATTGCGGCATGGTTCTTTTATTCGAAACTGGGTTACACCGATATTCATGTACCGTTCGTCGGTCAGCTTGAGCTGGGTTGGGTGGTAATTCCACTGTTTGTACTTACTGTCGTCAGTGCCGGGAACTCAGTGAATATTAGCGATGGCTTGGACGGTCTTGCTGGTGGACTGCTCGCGGCTGCCTACGGTTCTTTTGCAGTTATTGCGCTACTGCAAGGTAACTTTGGTATCGCAGGCTTCTGTTTCACAGTCCTCGGAGCTCTCTTGGCATACATTTGGTTTAATATTTTTCCTGCCCGATTTTTCATGGGGGATATTGGTAGTTTTGCGCTTGGAACATCGCTCGGCGTCGTGGCAATGCTGACCGATACGCTGTTCCTCCTCCCAATTATCGGTATTATGTTTGTTGCTGAAGCAGGTTCAAGCCTTCTGCAGATTCTCTCAAAGAAAATTTTCCATAGAAAAATATTCATTTCCGCGCCCGTTCATCATCATCTTGAAGCAAAAGGCTGGCCGGAAACTAAGGTCACAATGCGATTTTGGGTTATCGCTCAAGTCGCAAGCTTCGTTGGGATTCTCCTCGCTCTGAGTGGAGGCCATATTTCATGAGCCCGCGAAGACGAGTTGTGGGCACTCGTCAGTCGTCGGTACAATCGACGGAGGCGCTTAATCGACGGCATCGGCCCGACTATCAGCTGGTACTCTTTATGGGACTTCTTGTGCTCATCGGACTCGTTGTGTTGTTTGCGATTAGTCCTTATCAGGTGGAACGCATCAATCTCGATGGCGGGACGCTCGATCAGGCGCACTTTATGCAGCGCCAGGTCATGTACTTGGTTATTGGACTTTCAGCCTTTACTGCAGCCGCGTTGATACCGGTGACGTTTTGGAAAAAAACCGCTAATAAGTGGCTGCTGGCAGGATTCGCGGCATGTTTGCTCCTGTCCTTTCTCGGGCTTTTTATTAAAAGCGGCATCGTATATGAAAGTGGGGGAGCGGTACGCTGGTTTAATCTTGGTATAGCATCATTTCAACCAGCAGAGCTTCTCAAGTTTGGTCTCATGATATTTGTCGCGAGTTTTCTCGGACGACGTATTACACAAGAAAAGGTGAATAGCGTCTCTGAAACACTTGTCCCGATTGCAATACTTGTGGGTATCGCCAGTCTTCTCATTATTGTGTTTCAAAAAGATATGGGAACTGGAATTACCATGCTGGGAACAGTCGTGACGATGTTGTTTTTGGCTGGGCTCAACAAACGACTCATTGTCACGAGCGGTGCGCTGCTCGCTGCAGCGGCGGGACTTCTCATTATCACTTCGCCACATCGTATTGCTCGCGTGCTCACGTTTTTGAATCCAACCGATACATCTGATGCAGCCAACTATCATATCAACCAGGCGGCAATAGCCCTTGGAAGTGGAGGCATTACAGGTCGAGGTTTGGGCGAAAGTGTGCAAGCTTTCGGTTATTTGCCAGAAGCACTCAACGACTCAATCTTTGCAGTGCTCGGAGAGACATTTGGTTTTATTGGCCTTATTGTCATCATGGCTATATTTGCATCGCTTATTTTTCGTCTCCTTCGAGTTCAGGAGCGCATGCCTGATCCGACGCTTCGGATGTTGGTTGCGGGAGTGACGGGGCTCATCATGACGCATTTTATCGTTAATATTTCTTCTATGACTGGAATTTTCCCACTGACGGGTGTTACTTTGCCGTTTTTGAGCTTTGGTGGAACGAGCCTGCTCTTTACCATGCTTGCCCTTGGCCTTGCTTTCCACATTTCCCGATATACGTCACATAAATTACAAGAGGAGGCGCATCAGAATGAAGATAGTCTGCGTCGGCGGGGGGTCGGGCGGTCACGTCACACCAGTTCTCGCCGTTATCAACGAGCTTAAAGTACTGGATCAATCGGTCCAAGTCACATTCGTGACCGATAAGGCATTTGAAGCGCAATCGCGCGGTTTAATGCAACATGCCGATGCGCCAGTCACTATACATACGGTCATTGCAGGGAAGCTGCGACGTTATCACGGTGTCAGTGTGTGGCGTCAATTACTCGATATTCCGACGATGTTCAAAAACGTACGCGATGTATTTTTAGTAGGGTGGGGGACAGTCCAAAGTTTGGTGCTATTGCTCCGTATCAAGCCTGACGTGGTTTTTGCGAAAGGCGGATACGTTTGTCTTCCTGTTGGTTTTGCAGCCCAATTAATGCGACTTCCAATAGTGATCCATGACTCTGATACGCGACCTGGACTCACGAATCGTATCTTAAGTCGTTGGGCAAAACGGATTGGGACAGGAGCACCACTGCAAAATTATCCATATCCGCGTGAAATTAGCCGTTACGTCGGAGTACCAATCAATGCAGCCTTCCATCCATTTACTCCCGAAGAACAACGAGCCGCCAAAGAAACGCTCGGCGTCAGTGACCTCCGAAAACCGCTGGTTGTTGTGACGGGTGGTGGCCTCGGTGCAAAAAGTATTAATGACGCGATTGTCGAAGTTGCACCACATCTTATTGAGCAAGGTGTGGCAATATATCATGTGACTGGTCGAAAACACCACGGTGGACTCGAGAAAAAGGCTTACAAACACGCTGATTATCAACTCGTCCCGTTTGTTTATAAAGATATGGCAACAGTACTTGGTGCAGCAGATATTGTTGTAAGTCGTGGAAGTGCAACGTTTTTACAAGAACTTGCTGCGCTCCAAAAGCCTGTGATTATTGTTCCTGCAGAACACCTCAGCGACCAAGTAAAAAACGCAGCAGTGTATGAGGAAGCCGAAGCGGCACTTATTTTGCACGACCAAGCGTTGTTGCGTCATTCGCATGTTCTCTCAGATGCGATTGAATTATTGATAAATGAGCCCGCCGAAGCAACACACATTGCCGCTCAACTTCATACGTTTGCACGTCCGAATGCTGCAAAAGATGTTGCAGCGCTGATATACGAATCCATTAAGAAAAAAGGTGAACCGGTGGTGAAAGATTATGAGTCGACTCCGTAACCCTTTTCATAAACGAGAAGTGCCACCTATTCGTTCGCCACGTTTTACAGACCAGAATGAATCCCAAACGTTTCGCCGAAGTCGAACGTTGACGGGATCAACGGCTTCTCATGTGCGTACAGTAAGTGAAGAACGAGCGCAGCTAAAGTCGCCACGTCTTAAGGAACATGAGTTACGGACGCATCGGCGGCGGCTTGGCGCGTATCTCTTCGGGGTCACACTTGCGATCGGTGCCCTCGGTATGTTACTGAGTCAATTCATAGGTATAGTACAGATCGCACTGGTTGCGAAATCACCGCTTACTACCCAGCCAGATACGACGGTGTATTTGAAGATGGTAGATGAATATTTTACTACTCATCCGTTTGAGCGATTTCAGTTTGCTTTGAACCATGAACAATTTTTAAACTTCATTGATACAAAAGCCCCAGAACTTGCTAATGTGACATTCGACAATACCGGCATTGCTACTGCGGATGCATCACTGAGCTTTCGTGAACCGCTCGTTGCATGGCAGCTCGCGGGTCAACGATATTACGTTGATAGTACCGGTCACTCGTACACTCAGAATTACTTTGCCGAGCCGTCTATTACGGTGAAAGATGAGAGTGGCATCGACCCTTCTGCCGGCGCAATCGTTTCTGATCGATTCTTACGCTTCATGGGGCGCGTGATAGCCGTTACGAATGAATCAGGTCTGCGGGTTACGGGCGTGACTATTCCGCCAAATACGACTCGAGAAATTGACATCACTGTAGAGGGGAGGGGATACCCGTTGAAGACGTTGCTTGATCGTGATCCTGCGTCTCAAGCTGCCGATATTATCAATGCAGTGAAATATATTGACGAAAAAGGCATTAAGCCACAGTACGTTGATGTGCGGGTAGGGGGTAAGGCTGTCTATCGCTAGTCCCTCTTACTCTTCCCTTGTGTTCTATTTTTGTTCTAACTAGGGTACTATGTAAAATATATAAAAGTATATAAATAATATAAAGTCAAACGTTTGTCAAAAAAGCAGGGAAGAGGGTGCGTGAAAACAAACTGTGGAAAAGTCAAATATGAATGCCTTGAAATATCATATTAAACTACAGCCTATAAACGATACTTGATCGAATGCCGCGACATAGTAGACGGCACGACATTAAGCGCTTATACGTACAGTTATGCACAGTAAATGTAGTTATATGAGTAAAGCATGATGATAGTGGTAAAAGTCCCCTCGTATGATAGGTATAACTAATCAACTATTATCTCTCTTATACATGTCGTAAAAGATATATTGTGCGACATAAGATATATTCCTTAAGTTTGAATGGTAAATGCATATCCTGTTTAGCTCGGAGGCTTGTTTTTCGTGTTCTCATGCTACTGCTCACTTACTGCGGTCTATGCTTTTTAGCTCATTGGGCCTGAGCCAATTTACAACAAATTAGACGTCATAATACGTCTAATTATCAAAGTTATTAATGTTCCATTTTTGTTCTAAGTGTTCTAATTATTCAAAAGCACTGTCGTTATACAGATATGCACGAAAACCTATCAGGTTAACGAAGGCGCAGCTCGTTGTCACTGCCTTGTGGACGTGATGAAGAAGTAGGGTTGGGCGCTATTCCCCCGCCCTGTGGTGGTCGATTACGATTTCGGCTTCGACTACGAGTACGCTTTTTTGCACCGCCCGTATTGTCAACATTATCAACTTGAGTTGGCAAAGAAGCCGCTTGAGACGGAGCCTCGAGCCGCTTAGGCACCCCTTCTCCCCCATTGTTGCTCGTTGTACGTGGAAGGACAGTTTTTGGTCGTGATGCGCCTTGGATCGGCCACTGCTTACTTTGCGAAGAAGACTGAGGTAATGAAGGCAATTGTTTTGATGTTGCTTCGAGCAATGCCTGTATTTCTGCCTGGACATCCGCACGTGGTCGCGAATAGTTGGTGCGTGAGTTTTCAATAATATGCTGCAGGTAGTCGGTTTGCGAAGGAGGAAGACTCAATGTTGTAGCGCTAAAAGCGGGTGCTTTTTCACCTTTAATAACCATGTTGATAATGAAATGACGGTTGTGCATTTGCAAGAGGTCGTTTGGCTCAAACTGTGGCTCAAACTGCTTGCCAAGAATCGGCGCATCGTCGGCACTGACCCTGAAGGATATGGACGTACCAACGTTACCAAAGACTGCATCACGTACCGTGTCCTGCATTTGAGAGATGTACTGGTTTGCAACGGTGAGGTTAAGACCGTACTTACGTGCTTCAGAGAGAATGGTAGCAAACGAATCAGTAGCGAAGTTTTGGAACTCGTCAACGTAGAGATAGAACGGCCGGCGATCTTCAATATTTGGAATATCAGAACGACTCATTGCGGCGAGCTGGATCTTGGTGACAAGGAAGGATCCGAGGATACCAGCGTTATCTTCACCAATGAGGCCCTTAGACAGGTTGACGATGAGAATTTTACCTTCATCCATGATCTGACGAATATTAAAGGTACTCTTCGGCTGGCCAATGATATTACGGATGATTGGATTGGCAGTAAATGCACCGACCTTGTTTAGCACTGGCGCGACGGCTTCAGCGGCAAACTTGTCGTTCCAGCTTGCAAACTCAATGTTCCAGAACTGCAAGACGACGGTATCGGTACAACTGGCCAAAACTTGCTTGCGGAATGTTTTGTCGGTTAGCATGCGCGTGATATCGAGCATGGTGCTATTTGGATGATCAAGCAAGGCAAGGATTGTATAACGGAGAATATATTCCAAGCGTGGTCCCCATGAATCGCCGAACATGCGCTTGAGCACTCCGATAATCTCTGAGCTTGTATTGCTTTTCATGTTCGGGTCAGTGACTTCCATCGGATTGAACCCGACCGGGAACGACGTGTCGGCAGGGTTAAAATAGACGACGTCTTTGATGCGGTGTGCCGGTATGAAACGCATATTATCAACCGCGAAGTCACCGTGCGGATCAATAATGGCGTAGCCTTCATTATGAAAAACGTCCGAGAGCGCAAACAACTCGAGCAAACCTGACTTTCCTGCTCCCGTCTGACCAATAATGTAGACATGGCGAGATCTGTCTGAACGATACAAACCGAACTGATGATTGATACCACGAAAATTCGTCAAACCAAAGGCACTCACCTCGTCATCGTGTGCGCTGTCACCGGTAAGTACTGGAAGCTTGGCGGGTGGTTCGGCCGTCTTTGAGGTGGCCCAGACGATGTTTGGAGTCTCGACATTTGTATGTGGCAAATGAAAGACAGAGGCCAGTTCCTCGATATTGAGGATGTAGCCACGATCGATAAAGAATCGTGCAGTATACTTTGCGACATCTTCGCGCTTAAAACTAGCGGTGCTCGTCTTAAAGCCATTCAGGTTCGTGCTGTTGAACTGCTTAAATGCACCGACTATCGCCTGCATGCGCTGTTTGGCGATAGTTTCCTGTTCACCGAGGTAGGCAATACGAATCTTGACCTGGTAGCCCAGTTTGACAGATTTTTTTTCAATCTCGCTGATACGAGTTTTGTCTCGTTCACTAAGTTCTTTTGGCTTCGCCCCCCCATCTTTGCCCGGCTCAGGTGGCTTCCAAAGTGCTTCTACTGCCTTCAGTATCCACCCCCCTGCCCCGCCGAGGAATTCGAAGCTTGGCGTACCAGTTTTGATGCTTTCAGCAAAACGCGAAGAACGTTTATGCCAATTGTCGGCAATCGGGCGCGCGAGTACTTGTATCCAAATTTCTTCGTTCACGTCCTCGAGCTTCGCGAGCGTTGCCGTGATGCCAGCGAGTGGATCAACTTCAAAACTCTGAAAAGTTTTGATCGGTAGCATCTCGTTGTCGGTGAGGCCTAGCTCGGCAGTGTAAATTGTCTTGTGTTCAAATTGGCGCTTTGTGTAATCATCCTCGGCAACATTAATTTGTACAGTTGGGTACTGCGCGTAAATCTGCCCTTCGACAAAATTCTGCAGATTCTTTGGTGTCCAGACATAAAAACGAATTAATTTGCCTATGGCGGCGATTTCAAAACTGATGTGCTCTTGCAGTCCCCCGCTCATGCGCAGCTCACGCTTGTCACGAAGAATACCATGGAGACTGGCAAACAGCTGCTCAGCGGCAAGCTCTTGTTTGTCGTTCGTGCGTGGAATCTCTAGCGTGAGCAGAACATGTTCGATTTCGTCGATAGCTTCAGCTCGACGGTAATTACGCCACGCAAGATATGCGAGTACGCAGACAATAGGCAACCAGATAAACCACTGGAGTAAAAGACTAAAAATGAAAGATAAGAACGTGCCCATAATTATCTCTATTGTCCTCTAAAACGAGACCATGTGCAACTTGCGAGCCTACTTCTCTGACTCAGCCAGAACGTAGGTTGCTTTTGCGACTCGTTTGAACTGTGATTTACTCTGCAAATTAAGGAGAATGGTAGTTTCCTTCACGTGGCGATGCTTGAGGACGCGACGGACGATTTCGTCACGATGAAGGGGCCCTTTTTCCTTTTTCATGATATCAGCGATGATGTCAGCAACAGTACCTTTTGAGTAACCCCATTCGCTAAGGGCGTAGATACCGCGACCAATGAGGACGAAGCGCTTGTCTTTGATAAGTTCGTTATGAATTGCCTGAGTTGTGACATCTTTTCGTTTAAAATCAGAGTCTTTGATAGAGTCGGCAATTTCCGAGAAGTGCATTGGTTTACCATTGTCCTGGAGGATGACGTATATCTTGTCACGAATGTTTTTTGGGTTCACGGTTGGCCATTTGGTAAGACCCCAAGTGTCACGCAGGTGGGCAAGGTTTTTGCTGAGTGATGCAAGTGCACGAGTATGGTCTGGGTGCTCGTACTTCCCTAATTTCTCATGAAGTGATTCAATCTCTAGCGCTTCACCATTTTCTTTGACGGTCTTGACCACTTCGTCGACACGACCTTTGAGTTGCTTTTCATCTGCATGGTGCTCACGAATAGCGACACCATGGTGGTAATTATCGTTCTCACCAAGAACCGTTAGGTTCGGTGCAAGTTCAGCCACGAAAGCCACGTGAGACTTCGTGTGCTTGTTATTATCCTGTTTGACGCGCTCTGCAAGATCTTGAAGTTTTGCAGCGCGACCCATTTCATGGAGGTGACGGATAAAGTGCTTTTCAAGCTTTTCTACCTCTGGCATGCCAGATTCAGCTGACATTTTGAGACGAATGAGAATGGCTTTTTCCAATTGGCGGACACGCTCTCTGGTGATACCGAGGAGTTCACCGATCTGTTCGAGCGTTTCTTTGCGGTCATGCAACCCAAAACGACGCGAAATGATTTCTCGTTCGCGTTCACGATCGATTTGGCCCAAAATATGATCAACAACCCCTTCGATGTCTGGGGTTTTTTCACTGGTCTGGGCAGTCTCGTTCATTCGTGTAGGTCCTTTTTGGCTGTATGTTAACAAAATAATTCGTACTCTTTTCAAGTATTATAGAACGTAAATTGATCTAAGTCAATACCCGAAATGACTGTATTTATTATAGCACATACTAGACGCTTATGGTAAAGCATGACTTTGGGCTTTTAACCATATGAAATTGTGTTATGGTGATGTGATTATATGAGTTTTCGCTGTATTCAGCTCATCGGCATAGAACATACATCTATGGAACTCATCGAGAGAAAGGAAGAGGCTTGCGGGGTCAGGCTCGGCACAGTGCTGCACCGAGCCTGACCCACGATCGCCTAGGTACGCGGCGTGTCCACGCTCTCCATGGAGCCGAGTCCCCGCGACGACCGCTGGCCGATGGCCGCCTCGTGAGGCGCGAGCGCCGCACGGTCGATGCGGTGCTTGTACCGCGCCGACAGCGTGAGCGAGGCCGCGGCCACGAGCAGCAGGAAGCCCAGGTAGAACGGAGCCATGTAGACCACCGGGTAGAAGTTGCCCCAGGCACCCTCACCCAGACCGTCGTTGTAGTTCATCCAGGACTGCAGCCCGAGCGCGTTGAGCGTGAAGCCGATGACGAACGGGATGACCGCGAGCACGACGAGCGCACTGGCGACCTTGCGGCGGTACATCGTCACACCGAAGCCCGCGAGGGCCAAGATGATGAGGATGCCGGCACTGATCGGGGCGAGCATGGTCATAGTTGACCATTTCCTTTCTCTCTATCTTCCGCTGGCTGGTTACCGTTGGTAAGATCTAAGTAGTATCACACCATACGTATTACTATTGTGTCAATATGTATTTATTTCTTGCGACGAATGAAGCGTTTTTTGGCGGCTGGTGCTTCATCGAGCAGTTTTTTGGCCTGTTCGTGAGTGATTGATTTCGGTTCCGTATCTTTCGGTATCTTGGCATTCTTTGTGCCATCCGTGATATAAGGACCGTAGCGCCCGTTCAATACTTTAATGCCATCACCAAAGTCAGCGATATTTTTTTCGGCCTCGACTTTCAGTTTTTCTTCATAAAGCTGTAGCGCTTCTTCGAGTGTAATAGTGTGGGGATCAAGAGGTTTGATTGAGACAAAAAGCTTGTCTACCTGAACATAGGGGCCGAAGCGTCCAATGTTTGCCTTCATGTCCTTGCCATCTTTCGTTTGTCCAACTATACGTGGCAACTGGAACGCTTTCAGTGCTTGTTCGAGTGTCACGGTTTCGATTTTTGTACCAGCTGGAAGCGGTGCAAACTGTGGCTTGTCTTCTTTGTCTTCGGTAGATCCAAGCTGCAACACTGGGCCGAAGCGGCTGAAACGTGCTGAGATTGGTTTGCCTGATTTAGGGTCAGTACCTACTTCCCTCGCCTGGGCGACGGTTGAGCGATCGATACCACCCGACTCTTCAATGAGCTGGTGAAATGGCTTGTAGAATTCCTCGAGCATCTTGTTGCGATCGAGTTTGTTCTCGGCAATTTCGTCGAAATCCTCTTCGACACTCGCTGTAAACCCATAGTCAACCACTCGATCGAAGTGTGATGTCAAGAAGTCACTGATGACTTGCCCCGTCGGCGTCGGCACAAGCTTGCCCTTATCTGATCCGGTTTTTTCTTGTACGATCTCGCGCTCGACGTGATCACTCGCAAGGCTCAAGGCAATGATATCTCGTGGCTCGCCTTCACTCTCGCCTTTTACGGCGTACCCGCGTTCTTGAACAGTGTTAATGATGGTGGCATATGTCGAAGGACGACCGATTCCCAGTTCCTCGAGTTTCTTGACGAGAGAGCCTTCCGTGAAGCGCGCAGGTGGTCGGGCAAATACTTGACGGGCACTCGCAGCATTTAAGGCCAACGCATCACCTGAGCTTAGCGGTGGCAAGATGTCAGGATCTTTTTTACCCGCTCCATATACTTTGAGAAAACCGTCGAAGATGATGACTTCACCCTTGGCCTCAAAGACATTTTTGCCACTGCTAATTGCAATCGTGACGGTCGTTTTTTCAAGCTTGGCTGGGGCCATTTGACTGGCCAGGGTTCGGTTGCGGATGAGCGCGTATAATTTTTGGTCGTATTCGCTGCTGGTTGCTTTTTCGACACGTAAGTCAGTTGGTCGGATTGCTTCGTGAGCTTCTTGAGCACTGGCGCTTTTTGTCTTGAATGTGCGAACCTGTGAGTACTCCGGTCCATATGTTGACTTGATGTATTCAGCGGCTGCGGCGATGGCTTGCCCCGAGAGGTTGACGGAGTCAGTACGCATGTAGGTGATTTTACCTTCTTGGTACAGCTTCTGGGCACTGCTCATCGTGGCACGAGAACCAAAGCCAAGCTTTGAGTTGGCTTCTTGCTGGAGTGTACTAGTGGTGAATGGCGCACCAGGATTACGAGAACCTGGGCTTGTAGTGACGTCTGTCACGGTAAAGGAAGAACCAACCAGGCTTTCCAAGAAAGTGTGTGCTTCTTCTTCGGTGTCAAAACGATTCGGTAGTTCTGCTTTGACGGCTTGTCCGTCATGGGTAAACTCAGCGATGACTCGGAAACTAAAGGAGCCATTAAAAGCATCAATCTCTCGTTCACGTTCGACAAGCAGTCGTACGGCCGGGCTTTGGACGCGCCCTGCAGACTTCCCGCCTGGTACTTTTTGCCAGACAACTGGCGAAAGCTCAAAACCAACGATGCGGTCGAGGATCTGACGAGCCTGTTGCGCCGCGACGAGATTCATGTCGACTGTGCGCGGATGCTTGACTGCTTCTTCGATGGCAGACTTTGTGATTTCGTGAAAAACGATCCGCTTTGTCGTCGCGGGATCAAGTTTCAGGACTTCACAAAGATGCCAGGCAATAGCCTCCCCTTCGCGGTCTTCATCGGTTGCGAGCCAGACTTCTTGGGCAACTGCGACAGCTTTTTTTAGCTCAGCTATGGTTTTTTTCTTTTCAGGATCAATTTCATACGTGGTTTTAAAGCCATTTTCAACATCAATTGGCGGCGTAGCGCCTTTCGTCTTTTTTGCTATAGAGCGAATATGACCAATACTTGAGAGTACTTTAAAGTCACTACCGAGATATTTCTCGATTGTTTTTGCTTTTGCGGGTGACTCGACGATAACTAGGTTTTTGCTCATGCTTGTTAGTCCACTATACAGACAATTGCCCATACTACGTCAAATTATGTAAAAAGCCAAACAAAATTAATTATTTATCTTGAATTTCATCTGTTGGAAGCGCAGTATGTACGTAGATGCCCTTTGGGACACCACATAGTCAAGTTCTTGGTACTTGACATATAACGATTAAAATAGTATAATAAAAGAAGACAGATACATCTGCCTATAAAAAGGAGATTATTTTTATATGTTCGAATTACAGCGAGCGAAATACCGTATTGCTACTGGTCATCCTCTTTATGGTGACTATGCAAAAGTCGCTTTGCATGGCAAAGGTGCCGGTGCCGAAGCAGCTGATATGGATGAAACAGGGAGTGATTTATTTGTCGCAGAAGTTCCCCAGTTTCAAGAAGCTCGAGATACTCTAGAAATGGTTGTCAATGAATTGCATGAAGATGGCGAATTTTCACTCCTAACTTCTGAAGGACAAGAGGGAAAAAACTTACGTGAATGGATGGCAAGTACTATAGCTGAAGCATATCCAAGTCTTCGCGAAGAAGAAGTCACCGAGTTAGTGGCGAATGCGTCCGTCGAATATAACCGCCCAGCACACGATAACGTCGTCACGCTTCGTCGACTGGGTGATAGGGCACTTATAGACTCCAGCGATTTGCGCCTAGCGGCTTAATGACGCCGCGAATCTCAAGCATCGTCATTGTTTGCGCAAAAAGGCCAGCCTCGAGTTGGCTTTTTTGCTGGAGTCCGTCGCCATCTCGAATACCAGACTGCAAAAGGTCTATGAGAATTTGTTCGTTCGCATCGTAGGCAAATATAGTTGTCTGTACGCTTTCTCGCAGGGCAAAATGTTCGACAAAGTCATCGATGGAAATAATCGGTGCTGCCCCCTGAGCAATGAGCTGATTGCATCCACTACTCATCGGACTCGTAATTGGTCCTGGAACGGCATAGACGTCCCTTCCCTGCGCTAGCGCATGAGAGACGGTGTTAAATGTGCCGCTACGTATTGCTGCCTCAGTGACGACAAGAGCATCGCCGAGACCAGAAACAATGCGGTTTCTCTCTAAAAATCGGTATGGAACTGGTGGCGTCCCCGGTGCGTATTCGCTGATGATTCCCCCACCTTTTTTGATAATTTCTTCTGCTAATTGTGAATTTGTACGAGGGTACGGTGTGTCGACGCCACACGCGAGAACAGCATACGTTGTGCCATTTCCTTTCAGGGCGCCCCTATGCGCGAGTGCGTCGACACCAAGTGCCAGGCCGCTAATAATGTTGACGCCTCGTTCTGCTAATCTCTCAGCTAATTGCCAGGTCACTTCGCTACCATATGCAGTAGGCTTACGTGTTCCGACGATGGATATAGCCTTCTGTGAGGAATCCGGAAGCTTGCCTATGACGCAAAGGCTGCGAGGTGCGTCAGGAATAGAACAAAGCTTTTTGGGAAATTCATGTGATGTAGTGCTTATGCTCTTGATTTTCATAGATTTTATGACACAAAGTATTGACTTATACAAGAATCCGTGCTACTATAGGTCACGGTTGACTGATTAAAACCAGTCAAACGCACCTTATACCCCTATTCTACATCGAGTTGCCATTCTGGCAATTTGATATTAGAGTGCGTGGGAAGCCGGCATAAAGTTTTCTACCCTCCACTTTATGTCATCAAAAGTTTCCTGCGCATACTAATCCCTTTAACCGGCGGACCTCTTTTGTGTGAGGTGGGTCACGCTCCAGACGTACTCTGGGCCTCACGGTGGGTTGAAGGGCAAAACAGGCACTCAGCGATGCCCACCCTTGCTGAGTGCCTTTTTTGTTACCAAAAAATACGGGCAGTGCTGCACTAAGCAAGTTTATTGCAACATATTTGTAATAACAGTTTGTTTGTCATTACACTCTTACGTAATAGCCATAACTATAAGGATTCGCATGACACTATTTTGGATGATTCTAGCAATTATAATTGGAAGCGGCATTTCGCTGATCGGTGGCACACTACTGCTGGGCGTGAAGCGTCGTCGTCAGGCGGCACTCTTGCTTTCTCTTCCTTTTGCGGCAGGCGCATTGCTTGGCGCGGCATTTTTAGACCTTCTTCCTGAGGCGCTCGAAATCGCAGAAGGAGAGCACGTGCTCATGTTTACGCTGCTTGGGTTTATTGCCTTTTTTCTCTTAGAGCGCTTCGCGACATGGTTCCACCACCACCATGACCACTCAGAAGGCCAGAAAGCGTCTCAGCGCATCCTGGTGGTGCTTGGTGACGTCACGCATAATGCTATCGATGGTCTGGCTATTGGCGCAGCATTTCTCGTAAGCATCCCAACGGGTATCATCACGACCCTTGCGGTATCGGCCCATGAAATACCAAAAGAGCTTGGTACATTTGCTCTCCTCGCTTCTCGTGGCTGGCAGAACCGTACCGTGATACTTGCCAACCTTTTGACAGCTATTGCAACAATTGTTGCCGCGGTCATCGTCTTTACGTTAGGATCCGTAGCTGATGAGCTCATTATGCCACTTCTCGCGATGACAGCCGGGTTCTTTATCTATGTTGCGGCGAGTGACATTATCCCCGATATTCACGAACAACCGCGCCGTATCGGTTCTATTCAGGCCGTTATGCTTGTGCTGGGCGTGCTTGTGCTTGGTGTAACGATCGAGTTGCTACACGAAATACACTAGAGACAAATACTAGACTGTTTGCGAAGTAAATGAACCTACAATGAACCCATCAATGATTCGGTGGGTTTTTTGTATGATTTCCGGGAGTGCATCCTGTTCGTCTTTCGACAATTTCCCTAGTACGAAATTGACATCACCCATTTGATCACGCCGTTCATTCCACACGCCGACACGGATGCGTTTATAGTCCGGTCCAAGGTGCGTGTTAAGTGATTTAATGCCATTGTTGCCTGCGTCACTCCCCTTTTCGCGCGTTCGGACAGTACCGAATGGTAAGGCTAATTCGTCGTGGATGACGAGTACATCAGCTGTCTCAAGTTTATAAAAATCAGCGATTGCACGTGCTGCCGGACCCGTTTCGTTATAAAACGTCTGGGGACGGACGAACAATACTTTTTCGTCATGGATGGTGGTCTCGGCTATTTCTGATTTGAATTTATCACGCATTTGAAAGCTGGTGTCATATTCACGAGCAAAGGCATCCAAAATAACCCAGCCAATATTATGGCGGGTCATCGCGTATTCTGGTCCAGGATTACCTTGTGCGAATATAAGTTTCATAAGAGTAGTATACGACAGATGTGATATGCCCACCGGACAAAGACAGGACGATATGCCTATCTTTGTCCGGTGGGAGTGAGGTGTCCTATTCGATCCCGTCATCGTGGGACGGGTCCATGCCAAGTCGTTCCTCGACGACCGCTTCAGTCATACCGATGTATCGTTTGACCTGGTCGTCAGCAAACATGATGGATACAACTGGGTCGAATCGGACAGTGATCTTAATCGAGTCATGCATATGTCGTACTCGTAGGCGTTTGTACCCAGTCAACGACTTAAGGGTGATGCCAATGTCTCTGAGCCGTTGTCGAACCTGCTCTTTGGTGTATCCGGTAGTTGCATACTTGAGGGTAAAATAATCACCCTTGAGACCGATTTCAGCGACGTGACCCTTCGAAGCGTCGATGACCATAGCTACCCTTCCGTCGAAGATCACTAACAGGACAATATTATTTAACAATAATAAAACATAAAAGCCAACTGTACTTTATTGGCACGAATAAGCCATAAATAAAAGGAGCGGCATATGCCGCTCCTTTTATTTATTTGCTTCTTTTTCGCGGTCTGCTTTTGCGCGTTCGCGGTTGGCTTTGATTTGTTTTTCGTCACGGAATGAGAACATGATCGGCGTACCGGTGAAGTCATGCTCAGCGCGAATCGCGTGTTCGAGGTATCGTTTATAACTCCAGTGCAGAAATTTGAGGTTTGAGCCAAAGATGACAAACCATGGTGCGGCGACATCGGTCTGTACCATATAGCGAAGTTTTGGATGAGAATTTTTGAGTCCGGCAGGTGGGTGCTTGCGGAGACATGCTTGCAAAATTTTATTCAGCTGCGTCGTCTTGAGCTCATCATGACGACGAAGATCAATGTCACCAGCAAGATCAAATAGCTTAGTAACATTTTGACCGGTAACTGAGCTGGTAAAGATGAGAGGTGCCCAGGGCACAAAAGCAAATTCATAGGCAATTTTAGGTGCAAGCGCATCACGCGTATATGCATCTTTGCCTTCGACGCTGTCCCATTTACTGACGACGAGGACCAGGCCTTTGCCCGCTTCTTTGATGAGCCCGGCAATCTTTTGGTCAAGCTGCGTTGAGAGTTCGTTGACGTCCATGAGCAGTAGACAAACGTCCGCTTCTTCGATGGCGGTGAGCGTACGGAGTACAGAAAATTTCTCAATACCAACTTCTTGTTTGCCGTTTCGGCGTATGCCGGCAGTATCGAGGAGCTCAATGTCTCGGTCGTGATAACGGACCATGACGCGGTTCACGTCGCGTGTTGTACCAGCAATGTTCGCAACGATCGCTTGTTGCTTGCCAGCAAGCGTGTTAAATAGGTGCGATTTACCAACGTTTGGTCGCCCAATCAGTGCAATGCGAAGCACATTGTCCGGTTCGGTCTCACGAGCGACAGGAAGCTCATCAAGAATTTGATCGGTCAGTGCTTTGATTCCGCGAGCATGTTCAGCGCTGGTGCGTTGAACTTTTTTGATACCAAGTCGTAGGTATTCGCTCGGGTCAAGTGTTCCTTTGAGGTCGACTTTATTGAGAATGAGGATGACCGGTTTTTTGCTCTTCAGAGCTTTTTTAGCAATCTGGCGATCCTGGTCACTCGGGTACTGTGTGCTATCGAGGACGACGAGAATGACGTCAGCAAGCTCCGTTGCTTCCTGGATCTGCTCTTGAATACTCGCTTCAAATTCATCTTCGGCATTTTTCAGTCCAGCGGTATCAACCAGCCAAAACGAACGCTCGTCGACGGTAATGCGACGAACGACGTTATCACGGGTTGTTCCCGCCTCGCGAGCAACAATTGCCTCTTGCGATCCATAGAGGCGGTTGAAAAGGCTCGATTTGCCCACATTTGTTTGGCCGACAATTGCGACGGTCGGAAGTTTACTCATATAAATTTATTATAACAGAGGTAACGACTATTGACAAATATATATAATATTGTCATTATATTTCTTAGACGTCTATAGCGCTGAACATCCCTACACGAGAGGTATCTCATGAAGATCAAGGCAGGTTTTATCGCGGGCATTGCGCTCCTTTGCGTACTACTCAGTGGTTGTACGAGCGGACAGATTGGTCCTATCACAGTGCCAACAAGCATCCCTTCCGTATCTGTACCGGACATGCCTGATATCACTCAGTACATCACCGTAAGTGTGCCGTGCAAGAAAAGCGATGACACATATGTGTTCGAAGCTGTGGACGGACAGGCCTACTACTTGAGCAATGAAATCATCTACGCAAATCACTTCGCTGCTCCAGACGAAGTCTGCAGTGCGATCACGGCTGGAAAAAGTTTCTCGGTCGTATACTTCGAGAATCCACTCCCCCCGGGTCGACTCGTCGTCCTGAGGATCGCGTTGAAGTGAGGCCTACTCGTGTGAGACTGGACTGCAACACTGCAGTCCAGTCTCACCCACTACCTACCCTGCATTATGAAGTGTCCCCGCTCACGCGGGGACACTTGTCATAGGAAGACAATTTGATTGATGACCTATATCTTTTCGCCCTTCTTGACCTCGATCTCGACCTTGATCTCACCTCCACCGCGTGCTTTTTGTTGCAGTGTGAATGGAAGTGCGCCGGGGCTAAATCGTTCACCCGAAAGTAGGCTGTAAGGCGGACCCTCGAGCGTGGTAGTGATTGTCGGCGGAGGACCGGTCGTGATCCAGTAGTCGAAATAGCCTTCTCGATAACTTTCACTGTACACACGATTTTGCGGTACGCGGTCCATGTCAACGAGCTGCTTGAAAACGCTGGGGTCGACACCGCAGGCTGCATCGAGTTCGCTGCAGATCTCGAGTAGCTCGAATTGCTCTGGAGTAACGAATACGTAAATATTCATCCGTGGCGTGCGCCATGGACTTGTGGTGATACGGGCTCGTTGAGCGTGGTCCGTTCGCAGTATGGTACTGCGATCACTTCGAGGGCGGGGCCAACATTCGGGACATTGGTCGCCCAACCGATACCGGTCGTAAACGTGCTTTCAGGTGATTGGGCTGAACAGGTCAATTGAGCTTGACGCTTTGCCCATGCTTCAGGTGAGCGTAAGGCAATGATCATCGACCCCCATTGAAAGGCCAGAAGACCAGCCAATAGGCCAATAATCAGATAGCCCGCTACAGAAGTGCGCGAGATGCGAGGTAACACGGTACTCCTAGGTGCTCAGGTCTACAGCCTTCCTATAGACAAGTATGAATATTATGACAACTTTTTGGCGTAAGTCAAAAATACTAAAGTGATGATCGTGATATAGTAACGTTTTCGAAGCCACTTGGCGCAAGACTGCCGAGAGCGTAACTTCCAAACGACGTGCGATGAAGTTTTGCCACTTTGTAGCCTAGTGAAGCAAAAGTGCGTCGGATTTGTCGGTTACGGCCTTCGTGCATGACAACTTTCCATTCGTTGTCGTTACCGTCATGAAGTCGCTCAAGTTGCAGTAAACTTTTACCATCTTCAAGATCGACACCGTAGTCACTGATCATTTGTCTATGTAATGGCTGGAGTGCTGTATCGAGGGCAACTTCGTACGCTTTATTTTTGTGGAACGAAGGATGCGTCATCTGATGTGCGAAATCGCCATCATCAGTGAGCAGTAGCAGTCCAGAACTATCCTGGTCGAGCCGTCCAACCGGTTTTAACGCTCGGTACGTCTCAGGAAGAAGTTCGTATATCGTAGGATGTTCACCCTGCCGTCTCCTCGAGCAAACGTAGCCGACTGGTTTATTAAGCAAGAGATAGGTGTAGGCGGTTGATTCATTTTTGACCGGGTTTCCGTCAATACTGAGAAGATCACTTGTTGCTATTTGCTGTCCAAGTTCTGCTGGTCGTCCATTGACAGACACTCTTCCCTGCTCGATGAGCTCGTCTGCTTCACGCCGACTCATGCCCGTGCTGTGGGCGAGGTATTTATTTAAACGAATAGGGTCACTCATGTGACCCTAGTATACAAGATTCGTTAGGAGATTAGGCAACCGGAGGAACGCTTGGGGGCATTTGTGGTGCCGGAGGTGCCTGTGGTGGCGCAGTCGGGCTCGAACGAGCAGGAGGTGGCGTTGCCTGCTGAGGCGTAGCAGGCGTTACAGGCGCCATCGGTTGAGGTGGTGGTGTAGCAGGTAGCTGCGGTAATGTTACATCAGACTTAATCGTACCGTCGGGGTTGATTGTAATTTCTGGCGTATCATCTGTTTGTGTAGTCTGATCATCCATGGTCACTGGTGGCGTGAAATCTGCCAGTTGCTGACTGATGACAGCTTTTTCTTGCTCTGCACTAATTGGCGCAGGACTAGTGCCTTCTTCTTTAGCTAATTCTTTATTAAGTAGATCATTGATGTCCACCTGTGCAACATTCGGGTCGTTGAGTGGTTGGATAATACGCGTTTTTAATGACGAAGGTTTTGGGACGCTACTGGTTGAAACTGGAGGTGTCACTCCCGGCCGCGGCATTGTCGTTGGGGCTGGCTGGGGTACAGGTACTAATGGCTGTGGCGGCGTAGTTTGAGGTGGCGCAGAGACAGGTCGAGGTGCAACGGACAATGGTTCTACTGGTCGAACCGCGGGTTGCATGGCAGGCTGAATAGGCATTGGAGCGGCAGCTGCTGGCATAGAAGGCGCAACATTAACCGGACCAGACGGCTGACCATTTGGCGAGAGTGCGCCTGCTTGGTCACCCAGTACTTCGTGTACGACCCGCACAACATCCTCAATGCCAACTTGAGATTTAACGAGATAACGATCAGCACCGAGCGATTCTCCGCGAGCTCGCTGCTCTTCTGAGCTAAGCGCTGTCATCATAATGACTTTAATATTTCTTGTCTCTGTTGTCGAGCGCAAAATATCAAGCATATCGAAACCACTAATTTTTGGCATCATTACATCACTGACGATGAGTTGGGGGCGCTCTTTTATAGCCATGGCCAGGGCTTCTTCTCCATCGCCGGCGCTAACAATATCGTAACCCTCGGCGAGCAGACGAACTCCATAAATCTCGCGCAGAGATTTGTCGTCTTCAACTAGCATTATTTTAGTCATATGTTATCCCTTATTGTACGGACTATTATCTGAAATTGCCATAGTGTTAATGTTTTGATTTATAACCCCTGTTGAAGGCATACTATTAATAGCTGGAGCTGGAGCTGGAGCTGGAGCTGGAGCTGGAGCTGGAGCTGGAGCTGGAGCTGGAGCTGGAGCTGGAGCTGTTTCAGGTTCATTGCCGGCAGCCTCAATCCCTCGAATAGCTTCGCTGTTGCTCATACGCGGTAGCTCAATATGGAACTGGCTTCCCTTTCCATACTCACTTGTCACCCAGAGGCGTCCACCCATGGCTTCTGTGAGGCGACGACAGAGGTAAAGGCCGAGTCCTGTTCCACCAATCTCACGAGTGTCCGTGCTATCGACACGGTAGAATTTTTGGAAAAGGTGCGGTATATCTTCGGCCGGTATGCCAATTCCGGTATCACTCACCGTAACAAGTACATGCAGGTCGTCACCATTGACGTCTACTTTGATGTCGCCTGCTTTGGTGTATTTTAAGGCATTTTCGATAACATTGGCGAGTACTTCGCGGAAATGATCAGGATCAAGATTTGCGAAGTAGGCAGGAGTGATATGCTGGTTCGCTGGCGTGCGCGTATCAGGTTGGTAAAGCAAGATAAGTTTTTTCTCTACGGCCATATGCGCAAAACTTTGTGTGACATCACGAGCAAACGACACAATATCGGTGATGCTTGGGTCGTTCTTTAAGCGTCCATCTTCTGCTTTAGAGATATCGAGTAGGTCCTGAAAAAGTCGTCCTAAATGCTGCGCAGATTCATGTGCTTTTGTGAGATAGAGACGGGCCTTCTCGTCAATGGTTGCCGTCTGAGGATTAAGCGAAAGGCCGAGGTAGCCTTCTATTGCTGCGACAGGTGTGCGCATTTCATGAGACGCTGTGGAGATAAATTCTGCTTGTTGGCGCTCTTCGGCAAGCTGGGCAGTGATGTCGCGGAAAACGACAATTGCTCCTGAACCAATTTGACCAACGGGAGAAACAATAAGAGAAGCCATTAATTTTTTACCTGATGTTGTCGCGAGTATTAACTCATCTGTTTCAATCGTTTCATTGGTGTGGAGACACTTTTGTATTGGATCGGTCGCATCACTGACGTCTTCATCTTTGGCAGTAAAAAGCTGTAGTACTGATCGGTAATCAAGTTTCAAAGCGTCTTGCTTTTCCCAACCGATAATTCTCTGCCCCGCCGGATTGATGAGCTGAACAATTCCCTGCCCATCTACGGCAATCACGCCATCTGCAATAGCATTAATAACAATTTCAGATTTGTTGGCGACCTGTGAAAGCTCCTGTGCAAGTGCTTTAAATGTTGAATCTTTACCATTTTCATTACTACCGCTTACCTTTGGTCCCCGATGCCAAATAAGGAAACTGACGATGAGGGGTATCTCAAATGCCAGAACGAATTTCACTATTTCAGCTTGAGCAATGTCACCGGTGACGTACAGGTATGCGAGGTAAATACTAGTGGTTGCGACGACGGGTAGGTAGATCGCCAGACCGAATACGGCTGAAAATATAGAGACTAGTAACCATGCGCCGAGAAAAGGTGACGCGGTATGTCCAGTGTTGTATATCAAGTAAAGCACCGATGCAACGAGAACTGCATAGCCAGCCCTGCTCCATACTTTGCTATAGGTCGCGTGTGGCTTAAGATAGCTCACCAACATGCAGAGACTGGCGAGGGTTGCACCAATGAGTACAGGAAATGGCACGAGCAGATTCATGCCGCCAATACCCTGTTTCATGAAATACGTTCCAGTAATCCAAAGCCCGATTAATGTGGCCGTTAAAAGCCACGTGATTTCATTGACACGTCGGTACCAAAACGGAGTTGTTGTCAGAGCTGGTTCGATGGCCCACTACCTTGTTACTGTTTGTGGTTATTATGCATGTCCCTCCTCAAAGTTTCAATGGCTCACTTCTTTTGTCTTTACAAAAAACGATCTCACGTAATAATGAGATCGTTTCATTGTGAATATTGATGGTCTAATGGCTGATGGACACGAGCTGCCACTGCGTTTCGTTTGATTGACGGCGGAGACGAAATTGCTGTGTGCCGTCGCTCATGTCAAAGAGACGCGTCAGGTGCTGACCACTTTTGATGGCGATGCGAATCCCTTCATCGACGAAGTTGTAGCTCGTACCGCCAAACTCAATTCGCTGTGGGATTGGCTCGAACTGACGATCGAAGCGGATTGCGGTTACGTTCACATTTTGGTTGATAAATTTAGTTTTCATAGCGATTCTCCTGAGAATTTTGGGTAATAAAAAGTCCGCGCTTGTTTAAAAAGCTCGTAAACGGTTGGTGGAGATAGACTACATGGATAGAAGAAGCTCGCCGTTTTTCCGAGTTCTCAGTAACCTTGGTAGTTTGATCGCGTAGCGAATCCTTTCTCGGATTCACAAGTGCTTTTATGGTGTAAAAGCTTGGGGGTGAAAATGAAAAGGACGGTTGTCCTCCGCAAGTACCTCCATAGCTAAGTACTAGTATAGCCTCCCTGCACTTGTATGTAAGTCTTGTTTTTCGTCAGGATCAGTGTGAAAAGCGTTGTTTAATGCTATTGACATAATCGTTTAAATAAATTATAGTACTTTGGTCCGCTATCCCCCTAGAGCTAAGGAGCTCACCATGCGGCTGTCCCTTTCATCCATCTCGACCGGCGCAGTCCGTGCCGGAGCTGTGGCAGCGACCGCTGCCGCCCTTGCGGCGGCGCCGGTCCTGTTGCCGAACACGGTCGGCCAGACTGCCGAGGCCAAGGTCTCGGGTCTCGTCTGCACGGACGCGCTCGGCGGCGCCTCGCACTACAAGCTGAAGCGGGGCAAGAGTTACACCAGCAAGGTGAAGCTCGGCCTCTACAAGGCGAACGACGGCAACAACTTCGTGGCGTCCGCCACGGAGAACAACACGAACACGAAGTACAAGCTGAAGCTGACGGTTTCGGAGCGGTACGGCATCGGGTGGAGGAACATCGACACGATGGGTCCGAAGTCGACCAAGACGTTCGTCGGCTGCATCCGCGCCAACCCGAAGGACGGCACGAGCCAGACCTACCGGTTCAAGGCGAGTGCCGTCATCGGCGGCAAGACGTGGAGTCGAACCATCGAGAAGACGGTGACCGACAAGAAGGGCTGATCCACAAGCTCGGGGGAGCATTAACCCCGTCCGGTATATCCGGGCGGGGTTTTTCCATATCAGGATTATCGATAGTTTATAAAATTAACAGGAAAGTCAAAATCCGCTGATTTAACTGTATGCATGGCTGCTTGAAGGTCATCTTTGCTCGAACCAACCACGCGAACGACGTCACCCTGAATGGTGGGCTTGAGCTTTGGGTGCGAATCACGAAGCAACTTTGTCACTTGTTTTGCTTTGTTCTGGTCGAGTCCGTCGAGAAACGGTATGTCCTGATGCGCTTTAAGGTTTGCCTCCACGGGTTCTTTGGTGAGATCCAGTACTTTTGAGCTCTGCCCTCTGGTGGCGAGATGCTTACGTACCAAATCAGTAATGGCTTCTATTTGCCAGGCATTACTGCCGATAATCTTGAATCCAACTTTGTCGCCGAGCCACTCGATCGTTGCAGGGGTGTTCTTAAAATCATACCGGTTGGCGATTTCACGCTGCACGCTTGCGAACACATTATTCATCTCGGCTTTGTCATAAGTAGACACGATATCAAAAGAAAAATTTGCCATGTAGCTATTATAGCAAATATATTATGAAGCTGTATCGTGTCCTAGTTCAATAAGGTTCTTTATTAATTCATCTTTTGGAAGATGAGAGAGCTGAATCTTGTTGTGTTGGGCTATGACATAGCCTTGAATAATGTGCTTGAGATGGAGCGCATCTTTTTTCCATAAAAATTTAATCTGGAAATGATCGGTCGAGTTCATGACACGACTGGCTATACTGAGGGAACCAAACATCATATCGGTCGTCACTCGGACGTTGAGGACATCTTCGATACGAATACTGATCATATCTTCTGACCAAAAGAAGTTCCGCTGGACAATAGTTACCTTGGTGCGATCGAGAACAACTTTGTCCGGAAAGAGCGTGAATGGAAATACAGTCGTTGCTTTCGCGAGTATCTCATGGGACTCTTCAACAATTTGTTGCAAAGACTTTTCAGGTCTTTTCGGCGTTGGATCAGATTGTTGCTGGGAGTCAATCTTAATTGGTAAGGCGCTGTGTCGCGATCCAATGAGCTGTGTACGAGACGGAAGTGCGAGTTGCATATCTTTTTTCAAAAGTGCTTTCACGTCCTGTGATGTGTTGGTTGCGGCATGACCCAACTTGCGGCTGAGCCAAAGAAGAGAGTAGTACGGGCGAAAACGTGCCCGAGTATCGAACTGCGGTAGTGATTTTGGCTTCAAATTAGCCTCTTCTTCCACTGTTCCCTCCCTTTAAGGATAGCTCCAGTATAACATATTTCGTACGTGCGTTGCAGTAAGCGACAGCCCACTACGGAAGATGATTTCCGCCCGTGACACCAATGACTTCTGAAGTAATATAGCTTGATTCTTGGCTCGCCAGGAAGACATATGTTGGTGCAAGTTCGGCAGGCTGTCCGGGGCGACCAAGGGGTGTGCTTTTACCGAATTCTGTTAGCTTTTCCATCGGCTGACCATAACTAGGCTGTAATGGAGTCCAGATTGGTCCAGGCGCAACAGCGTTCACACGAATACCTTTTGGCGCAAGTTGTTGGCCAAGTCCTTGTGTGAAGCTGACGATCGCCCCTTTTGTGGATGCATAGTCAAGCAGCGTTGGCGACGGTTGGTACGCCTGTATTGAGGCTGTATTAATGATAGAAGCGCCTGCTGGTAGATGAGGAAGTGAAGCCTTCACGATCCAAAACATTGCGAAAATATTAGTGGCAAAGGTCTTTTCAAGCTGAGCGGTTTCAAGATTTGCGAGGTCGTCCACGCTTACTTGTTTGCCGGCATTATTGACAATGATATCGAGTCCGCCGAACTCATCAACTGTCCTTTTGACTAGTTGCTGGCAAAATGATTCATCACTAATATCGCCTGGGATTGCAACTGCCTTTTGGCCAGCTTCCTTGATGAGTTTAACAACTTCGTCGGCATCTTCTTGTTCCTGTGGAAGATAAACGATTGCAACGTCAGCCCCTTCGCGGGCATACGCTATTGCTACGGCACGTCCTATCCCTGAGTCACCCCCTGTAATGAGCGCTTTTCTTCCTTTGAGTCGCTCGTGACCCACGTAAGTGTCTTGGCCATGATCGGCTTTTGGTGTGAGTTTGCTATCAAGTCCGGGCTCGTCTTGTCGCTGTTCTGGAATATCGAGCACTGGGTACTGTTTTGTTGGATCCTGCATTTCGTATTGGTTTGGCATACTTCCCCCTTTTTTTAACGTAGGGTTAGTGTAACAACCAATAGATGGGCGGTCAGTGAACTACTTCACTTCAAGGTCTATTCAATAACAATAAGCGTGCCGACCTTATCTTCATCGAGATGGTCGTGAAAGCCGTGTGTACCTATGGTAGTTGGCGTAAAGGTTCCCTGTTCACCGGGTTCGAGTGTTTCCATATTCAGTTCAGGGTTTTCGCGGTGTGTCGGATGATCAGCGGATGAGAATTTTACTGAACGTGAAGCGTTGTTTATGACTGTCACTGTCGTTCCTTTTTTAACGGTTAATGTCTCAGGATTAAAGCCATCGTCCGTAAAGGTAATTGTGGCGTTGTCGCCGCTTGTTTGTGCACTGTTAGGCTCGGAGTCTACAATTTTCGGTGCATTTGGGTTTGAGGTAAGGGCATACACAATGCCGCCGATTGCCAAAATAGCGATGAGAACCGCAGCAATAATTGCTTTTTTATTCATGTTTTCTCCTTTTGTTTATCTCGCCATAGGTGAGCGCAGCGATAAGTGACAGTCCATAAAAGATCCATACTCCTTGATACCAGCCACGAATTTCCCCACCGAGGACGTAGGCATGGTACAGGATAGCGAACATAGCAACGACATTAGCGTATTCGATGTATTTCCACCATGACTTTTGACCGAAGAATCGTTTTGCCTCAAATGCCAAAAAGATCATGAGGCTCACACTTCCGAGGATGACGGCACCCCGACCAGCGGTGTCGGCGTACAGCGCAAATACACTGTCCGGTGGGAGTCCTAGCCCATCGCGCCACAGCTGCCACTCGAGGAGTAACGGATGAGCCAAGATAAGGCCGAGGACGATCCCAGATGTAATAGTGAAAAATTTTTGCAAAGCATCTTGTCGAGCAGGTATGAAGCGTTCGAGCACTCCACTCATATAGTGGGTCCACATCAAGCTAAAGGCAAAAAGTCCAAGAAGCGGAAAAACATCGTAGGTCGTGATGTTACTGAGGTGAGTGTGTTGTAACCAACTGATAAATGCTAGCGCGCAGACAATTGCGGCAAGTCCCCATGCTGTCAGTTGTAGTCGTTGTACAGATTTATCCATAGTTGTATCATAGCAGTCCTCTTACCTATCGTGGCAACTGGATGTAGACTGTTGTCCCCTTCTTCTCTGTTGATTTCAGCCATAATTTTCCGCCGTGCTGTTCAATCACGCTTCTCGATAGATAAAGTCCCATGCCTGTCCCGCCAGCTTCGTGCTCAATGGCATTCGTAGCGCGATAGAATCCGCCAAATACTTTGGTTTGCTCACTGACTGGTATACCAATACCGTGGTCTTTGATCGTCAAAAGATGTTTGTCGTCAACTCGATCGTAGTCAACTATTACCGCGGTGTTAGGTCGTGAGTATTTAAGCGCATTGCTAACGAGATTATTGAATACGCGCTTCATGCGCTGAGCATCGCAATTGATAAGCAGTGGTTTTGAAGGCCACCCGTGACCAAGCTCGAGCTTAATTCCCTTTTGTGCTGCTGGCAACTTTTGTGTGGCAAAAATACCCTCGATCATGGTCGTGATATTGGTAGAGACTATCTGGAGCTCCTGCGAACGCCCTGCTTGCACATTAGCAATTTGCAATATATCTTCAATGCTTTCTTGGAGACGCAACGTCGAATCGTACATTGTATCGACCGTTTCTTTGTATTTTGTAGCTAGCTGCGCGGTCATGAGCGTTTCCTCGCCCCAGCGTATGCCGGTGAGCGGAGTTCGAAGTTCGTGCGAAGCGATCGACACAAGTTCGCTACGCATGCGGAGCGCTTCTTGTCGGCGGGCACGTATGCGATCGGTCATTACAAATATAGCTCCTATAAGAAACGATGCGAGTAATGGGATGATTGATGAAACTGCGAGGATAGTGAGATACGTTGATGAAGGAATATCCATTCCGACGACGGCAATTGGTTTTGACGAAGAGCTGTCCTGAATTGGTGCGAGCGTCGATAACCAGCTGCCTCCTCGATTTTTCGTAGGTCCTTCGACGAGTGGCCGACCTGAATCAAACATTGCTTTGAGACCGGGACTCGCTTCCGGATATATGTCGTCACGAGCAGAAAAGCCATCGGCACCGGGCTGTTCGGAGTCGGCAATGAAAAATACCTCTCCATTAGCCGAACGTCCCATGATGTATAAAAACTGAGTATCGTCGTTAATTGACTTCGCTGCACTCAGTCGTTGTTTGAGCGTGGTATAGCTGGCATCGCCTTTGGTGTCGTGATTTCGCGCGCTCAATACATCCTTCGAATCAAGCATGACAGAAATTGTCTGGATCCGTTGTTTGAGCGAGCTTACGTATTGGTCATTGACGATATACGGGACGATGACAGCGAGAGAGAGACCTACAAATAATGACAATACGACCTTCAGGCGTGTGGAAACGAGAACGCCATTATTTTTAAAGGCAAAAAGGTTTTTTGCTCCTGGTCCAGAATTGCCCACCGCGATTCTTTCCCCCTTTATGCTTCCGGACTGACGTGTGATTTGACGATTATCGCGATCTCCTCGAGTGATGTACTGGACTTCATGATGTATTCATTTACTCCGAGCTTCATGACGGCATTCATGAGGTTGACGTCATATACATTGGTTGCCAGGATGACATCTGCTTTCGCACCCCATTCATCTTGGCGGAGTTTTTCTAGCATCCCGAGCCCATCGAGCCGGGGCATTTGGTAATCGAGAACAGTGACGTCAGGATGAGACTTGAGTGCTTCAGCGAGTCCTTCTTCGCCATCGACGGCACTGATGACCTGAAAGCCGGCTTGTTCAAGCGCCCCACAAATTGATTTTCGTAGTAAGTCGTCATCATCGACAACGAGGACAAGGTGAGTTGTGTCGGGCATCATTTTTCCTTCTCTATGTGTTGTCTTAATACTACCGTAGAGTAACCATGACTGACAATACTCATCTTGAAATGAAAAAAGGCCCCGTCCGCGGGGCGGCAATGACCATCAATCTCTCGATAGTCTGCCGCCCCGCTCGGGGCCTACTCGGGCAGCGCCGGCATCACCGGGCGCTGGCTGAGGGGAGGAGTTGAAGTCGCGGGGCCCGAGCCCCGGCGAACCGGCGGGCGGACACCTTGCTCCTTGACCCGTTCGGCTGCGTCGGCAAGCTCCGGGGCTTCGGCGACGATCTCCTCGTAGCTCTTGCCTTCTGCCAACCCGGCGTTGACGGCTGCGTCAGCCATTCTCCTGCTGAGTGTCACGCGTATTCCTCTCGTTGAGATGCCAGCGAAGTGCAGGCATTATGAATCGGGGTTCGTGCTTGTTGATACGGCGAAGGCGGATCGCCATAACTTGTCTCTGTCTACGCGTACCTGATTGAGTCACCTCCTCTAATGTATCATGTAGGATCCACTGTGAGTTATCGAAGCGAATCAGGTCGGCAGTGCTCTTGCCCATAATATGTCCAAGCTGACTGACGGTCATGACGGCAAGATGGTAGGTGGGGTGCAGAACCTCGATGAGCGGATGAACACCGTCGGGTTTCTGCATCTCGACATAGGGCTGGTCGATGCAGTACAAAGCTACTAGTAGTAACATGCGCTTAATGGCCCAGTTGCGTCGGGTAATGTTCGTACCATATGTCTCTAGGTCATTCTTGGCGATATCGTCATTTGCCCTACTCCAACGGTGGGGCGGTGTCATGGCGCTCACTGCGAGAACGTAGCCCAGCTCATGAATCACTTTACTGTCTAGTTTTTTATTTTTACCGTCGTCAGCAACAGCGAACATTTCGCTCAAAATTGAGATGAACATCTTCGATAACGTCAGTTCTTCGACGGGTTCGTGTTGCCTTAAATACAGAGACAATGCTTCATCGAACGCACCGAGCATGCCTGCGATGTGCATGCGTTCAAGATCACCTCCGACAAGCGTTACAGCGCGTGATGGCCGGGCAGTGAGTCGGGAGCTGACCATAGTCCAGTCGCTACTAGTCATCTCTAGTGGTGATGACAATTTCATGTATGGGTCCAGCAATATCCACTTGTCATCGACCTTGATAGCAAGAGCGTGGTGAGCCTGATGTCGAGACTCGAGATCTTCGATCGCCTTCAAGTTGTCTCTGCGGTAGCTTCGTAATTTGCGACATATATTACGAGGTGTTGGTTCGTCCTTGTATGACTCAAGACGCTGAAGTAGGCGGTCAATTATGCGACGTGTTTGGTACGCCATGAACTGATCTCTGCGATATAGCGTATCGACGAGGAAATGCTCGCTGCCTGTTGCTCGAGCAAAACCAATGAGCATTTGCGCGACACCCAGACAGTTAGGTCTCATCTTTCCTCTACCCCAACTTCCTCGTTCTTGTGGCAGTACTTCAAGGACGTGCTGGGGTTGCTTGCGATCTTGCTCCGTACTCACCCTTTTTGAAATAATGGTGACAAAATCTTTTAATGCACGAATTTTTTCTTCGTGAGTGTAGTCTTGCCATTGCCAAGCATGTTTGCGCAACCTGTAGGGCAAGCGAGCAAAACCGTTGTCTGCTAATTGCTCACCCAGGAATAGCATTTCTGCTACTTCCCTTCGCTGTACAAAGGGTATACGTGGTGCTTGCACTACAAGCTCTTGAAATCGCGGTTTTTTGAGGGCAGCAGACCTCAAAATACCGCATCCTTGCATAAATGCAATTTCTTGTAGGCTTTCGAGGCCCATGATTTCTCCTAGTTGTAAAATTACTCCACGAGTTGATAAAAATTATACCACATATTATTGATTAAATTTTTAAAATATTTCATAATAATTCATTTTTTTCGGAAGTAACTTTATTATCGGTGGGAATTTTAAATGAACTTTTAATTGGTGTTATTTGTAAAGCAAATATCTACTTTATGTAATACTTATGGATATATGAAGACAACATACTCCAGTGCCATGATTCGTTTCTGGAATCAGTACGGAGTTCTACTTATTGGTCTCGTATGCATGGTTTTTGCAATGCAGTCAGTTGCGCTATGGTTTCCGTACGAATGGACGGCTCACTTTGCTGCGAATGCAACGGTATGGCCACTCTTACAGCTCGGTCTTGCTTGCTGCGTCATCTTGTGTGCTGGAGCGTTATGGATAAGCGGACGCAAAAGAATAGCGGTAGTCTACGCTGTAGCAGGATTGTTGTCATGCGTATCTAGCGTGCAATTGATATTGTCACTGTCACATTTTGCAAAGCAACATACTGTCAGTATTTCATTATCTGAGCAAAGCAATATGTTTCGAAAAAAAGTTCTCCCGGATGAGCTGAACGTAAAGTATGCTGAAGTAAATCGAACTCCTCTTCATCTGTCGAGCTATTTCACGCATATACAAGCTGGCTCACAGCCAGTAATTCTTTATGTGCATGGCGGAAGCTGGAGTGGTGGCTCACGGACAGAGAACGGCCAGTTCTTTCGATGGCTGAATAGTCTCGGTTACGACGTCTTTAGTATCGACTACCGCACGTCTCGCGACATGTATCCTTCGTGGCAAGATGCACCGCGAGACGTCGTCTGTGCGTTATCGTGGATCAGTAGCGTATCAGAACAGTATGACCTTGATACGAATAAGATTACAGTGATGGGTGACTCGGCGGGCGGACAGTTAGCACTTCGAGCAGCTTACGGCGTAAAGAATGGCGACCTTCAGTCAAGTTGTGGTGGACGCCCGGTCGTACCTGCATCGGTCGTGGGAATCGTACCCGCAATAGACTTTCGCGAGCTCTACAGTGACCCAAGGCGAAGCACCGAGTCTCAAGCAAGCGTCGTGCAGTATCTGGGGGGAACGCCTCATGAATATCCGGCGCGTTATGACGACGCATCAATAATAAATCATGTACACCCGGGACTAATGCCGACACTTATTATCAATGCGCAGCACGATACACTGGTAAATCCACGCTCAGGAAAAGCGCTAGCGGACGCGCTACATAATGTTGGCGTGCCCGTTGAGCAGCACACTCTTCCCTATGCAGTGCACTCCTACTGGATCAATCCAGGGGGATACCAGAGCCAGACGGCGCGGACATTTATTGCACGGTTCTTAAAATAATAAGTAACAATAAAAAGTATTAAATTTCTTTAGCTTTTTTGGATTCTATACCTGAAATCGATAGGAAGTATTCTCTATTTTTTGTGAGGCTTGAATGTAAAAGCATAAAGCCCGTTTTTTCGAAGTCGGAAATATATTGAAGTGCTGTACGATGCCACACTCTCAGTAGGAGTAATGCTTCTCCTTTTTCAAGTCTTACTTCATGAAATGAGGCATCACCAGTTTTGAATTGGATGGTGATAGAAGTGGAGAGCCGTATCTGCACGTACCTCATGTAGCGAGCAGGATCAAAGCCTGCTTCAACGCTATAAAGCGACTCATCAAGGTTCATAAGATCAAGAATATATTTGTAATTAGGCGATAGCTTGCTCATACCAGGTACAATGCTCGAGCCACTTACCGCTGTACTGAAGTTGAAGTATTTTCGTGAAGTCTCAGTGTCGAGTTTGTCTGCATAAATTAGGACATCATTTACCCCTAGACTGCCGTAAACGGTCTTGAACACGTCAGTAAAGGAACGGAAATTGCCTGATGTACCGCCGAGGAGGAGGACTATATTGATCGTATCTTTCGCTTTACTGCCAAGCATGTCATCAACGAGAAGGTCGTCGAATCGCTCGTAGGTAAAATCGCGCAAATGACCTTCGTACGCAACCTCGCCGTCGTACCATTCATTAATGTTTTTGCCAGCAATATCGAGCATAGCTTGACTAATATCGATACCTATATATCGATTTAACTTTCCTGATTTGAGTATATGACCTAAAAATTCACGAACAGGATAAGCGTTGCCAACACCAAGGTCGACGATATTAACCCTCGTTTTATTTTCAATCAGCCTATCAAAAGCGTGAAGGTTATCGCGGAAGAGCTCGAGCGTCCCCTGCAAAATATTAGAATTATCTTCAGTTGCGAGATGCTTCAGCCATTTGTCCCAGTTCTCCGCACCGCCTTCAACATAGTTATACTGTCGTGGTATTTCGCGATGTACTTCTATGTTATTAATGATATCTCTGGTTTGCCGCTTGTCGTAGATACGATAAAATTCGTCACTTGGTTCTACGATTTTGTGATGTACTAAATTGCGATACTTCTTACCTTTTTCAGCGAGTGATTCGAGTAGGCGTGTATTTTGAGCTGTTTTAGCAATATATGTGCCGCTTTTTGTTTCGTGAAGATCTAGCTTCACCTTTTCAGTCTTAGCAGCCACGATCCAGTTATGGATTGTTTTTAAAGACACGTGGTACTCATTTGCTAAATCGCTGTGTTTAAAATATTGCATAATTAATTCTCTGAAAGTTGTATGTTACCGAAAAACAGTGTAACATTCAAATGTGCACCTTATATAGAAGTGAATTTGTCGTTTACCACGTTATTATACTCTTCTTATAAATATTATGTAACAATTTTACGTATTCTGCACTATTTGACATAAAAACTCTGTAATTTCATAAACGTATTAATCTATGAAACATAAGGACAGGGCAACCATGGTAGCAACATATCCAATTGGCGAATTAAAGATCAAACCTAACGAGCAATCACGTTTATCGCTCGGTAATTATGCTGCTGAGCATATGCCTAAGGGTTTTTCGATCAATGTAAAACCAAACGTTGATCCTGAAGCAGTGGTGACGCAAGTCGTAACACTGGATGCACATGGTAAATACAACCTCGTCATGCAGGTCGCAAATTACGGTACAAAAACTGTCACCGCCCAAATCTGGCCAATCTAGGTGCAAGCTATATACATATAAAAACGACCTCCTGCGAGTAGGCCGTTTTTTGTTTGTTGAAAGCATAAGGTGTACCTCTGCTTTTTTGTATTATTGAGTAATGAGTAATGAGTAATGAGTAATGAGTAATGAGTAATGAGTAATGAGTAATGAGTAATGAGTAATGAGTAATGAGTAATGAGTAATGAGTAATGAGTAATGAGTAATGAGTAATGAGTAATGAGTAGATTTGCACGACGACTTCAAAGATCAAAACTATATACTAATACAATCGTTGTTCCGCCCGGCTCACCTACGGATCCGCTCGCGTATCCTACATATACTAATTATGCAGTTGTAGATTATGATGACCTATGGGCGGAAGTAATGGCGACTAAATCCGTCAGCGAACGCACACCAATGAGCGGCCCAGGATCAAATGTTGGCCACGTGCTGGCCTGACTTACGAGCCGAAAATACGTCAAACTCCCTACCGGTTTCGAAAGTGAGATCGTCGACTTTACCCAAGGCGGCGGCGCTAACCCATATGGTGTGTATACTTCTAACTGTATGGGTATATGAGGCCCATCATCAGATCCTTAGCAGGCAATTATACGAATGAGACCAATGTCTTCTACGAAAGCTTCCTTGGTTCCTCCGCAAACGGGCGGTAATGCGAATGGTGACGGCGTATCAAACCCATACACGCTTTGCGCCTTGGTCCTATGAACAGTTCTACGGTTGCAGCAGTGCACTGCTATGGCTGGACGCTCGCAGGTACCGATCAACCCGATGGTCCTAATGGCGAGCCGCATAACTATTCCGGTCTTGTTGATTACTTTGGCACGAATTCTACCTATTCGCACATGAAAGTTTTGGGTGTCCCTGGCGACTGGGGCTCTCCTCCAGGTGAAACGTTCCAGTTTGCGTCATATCGTTGTAACGGTGATGTTAAGACTCGATAGAGGTTGATGGTTTTAATGAAGCTGTTCGTCGTGTCGGTGGTGGCGTTGGAAGTAATGCCTCAGGAAATATCGTTTACCAAAACTGCAACTTCCACGATGCATACGTCTTTGGCGGCCCTATCTTCTCTGGTGCTGGCGGACCTGGCGGTACCCTGTGTTACGACATCAAAACGTACAATAAGAAGTCGTAGTACAACGCGAACCACTTCGTACCTAACACTGGTGGTAAAAACTTCGGTGGTTTCAACCATGAGGGCGTTTACGGCTCAATTTATTACTACATGCCTAATATCAAGCTTGATGATCAAGCAGTCCTTCAAAACTATCATACGTTCCTTGGAACATGGCTGATTGTCCTAGTGTTATATTCGAAGAGCCTGAGCGGCATCTTAAATATGGTTATCCATCACCTACGAACGGAGCCTTTATTGTCGGCTTGCCTATCACGTATGCCAGTCAGCCTAACAGGCAAATGACCTTCCCTACTGTGATCAAAAATGGGGTTACATTGCAGCCCATTTTGCGGCTACTAGGTCAAGGCCGGCCATCTAGCGTTAACTCAGCAACCCAGCACATCATTGTTCGGTAATGCTTGGGCAAAAATAATATCGAAATTTTGTGTGTGACTGCCTGGTGGCAAACACCGCCAGGCAGTCACGTGCGCGTCAGATGACGAGCTTAGTCGGACTGACCGTCGAAGAGATCAGGTCCGCCTCACCAAGAGGCAGCTCCTCCGAGCTTGTTGCCCTGACGGTAACGTTCTCGACCAGCGTCGGGCCGTTCGCGGTCTGGTCGAACATGACGATCACGAACGAGCGCGCTGGGACGTTCACGGTCTTCACCATCAGCTTGCCGTTCTTGGTGACGTTCACAGCCAGCGTGCCGTTGGCCCGTATTACTTTTCTAGGACTTATAAATTATAAAATTAGTTTATATAAAAGTCAAATTATCTTGGGTTAATGTAAAACTAAGAAAAATTAAATAAAAAAAAAACGGACGTTATTGTAACGTCCGTTTTCTCGGCTCTATCGCGTATTTATTTAGCCACCATACGTACCAGAGCCAATGGTGCCGGTACTATTGACCCATAATTTTACCGCCGTGCCGTCAGCTGTGTAGAGAGTTATGTAGCTACCAGTATCTTTGTTCGGAAGTCGGTGTGAATGGCCTGAATCGGCCGCTTTGCCAGACGTAGTACCATTTAATCCAAGCGTTGCCGCCGTGGTGGTGTCAAGAGTTGCGCCCCCAGCAACTGCTTGCCATGAACCATCGCCACGCAAGAAGGTCGTTGAGCTGGCAGCACCTGTCGCTGTAATATCGCCAACCGTATGTGCGTGCGCGCTGGCAGCTTTTGTCGCAAGAGCTGTCGCAACTGCAGAGGAAACGGGCTTGTTTGCATCACTTGTATTGTCGATGTTTGCGAGTCCTACGTCAGTTTTCGTGAGCGTAACTGCTCCTGTCTTTCCACTGACGCTTGTAACTGGTGCCGTAGCCGGAGCGCTCCAGCTGGCCGCTGTACTGCCGCTGGCGGTCAGTACTTGATTGGCGCTCGGCGTGCCGGAAATGGTAATGCCATTTACCTTGGCAACCGTAGGAGCGGCGGCAGTTCCGGAGAGATCTCCGGCTAACTGAATAACACCTTTTGTGGTGACGGATGCATCACTGATGCTACCGCCAGGCGTATTCGTTGTCCAGACAAGGTTCGTGCCATCGTAGGATAATACCTGCCCGTTGGCGGCACCGCCGGCACTAATCTTGTCGACCGTAACGGCATTGTTTGCGAGTTTTGGCGTTGTGATACTGCCATCTACGACGGTCTGTGTGCTGTTTAGCTTTGTTTGGATACCAGAAGATAAGTCCGCTTCAGGAATACCAGTACCTGGTTTAGCGTACTTCGCATCAAGTGCGGTGTTGACATCGCTGGTATTTGCTTTCGCGTTGAGTGATGTCTGGAGATTTGTGATGTCAGAGACTGCGTGGGTGTGTGATATGTTCGCTTTACTCGTAAGACCTGGAACAGTCGGCGCTGCGGCAGTGCCGGAGAGATCACCAGCGAGCTGAACAACTCCTTTGGTCGAGGTAGTGGCATCGGTCGCTCCAGCTGAAGTCGTCGAGTCAACGTACGCTTTGGTTGCAGCGTGCGTGGTGGCTGTCGGCGTACCTACGGTGACAGGGCTCGAAAAGGTCTTTACTCCTGTAATCGTTTCGTTACCTGTTGTATGTACGACATTCGAATCGTTCGCCTTTGTCGCGAGTGCACCTGTTGTTTTTAGTGAACCGTCTGCATTGTGCTCGACGGACAAAAAATTGTTAAGTATTTCTCCCCAGGTGCCATTGTCTTGTCCTGGCACAGGTAATCGTGATGCCGCCATATACTGCCTTCCCTATAAGTTTATGCTTATGACTATTGTAGGTGACAACTTGTTTTTAACAAAGACAATAATACTGATATGTGCGTAATAACCATAAATTGTCCGCCCCTACAACTTAGAGGAGAATCTCTTCATGTCATATTTGCCCAATTTATTTATAAGCGTTTGCTAATGCCTTGATGATTTCATTTTCAGAAGCTTCATTGTTTTTAAATCGAACCAAGGTGATGTCCGCCTCTTCTAAAATACGCTCTACTTCCCTGTCTCGCTGGCGACGATTTGTTTTGTTATGAGTATAATCATCGAGTTCGATCGCATAGGTCGGATGAAGTGTTACCCTATCGCAGAGTACGTAATCAACTGACTTGCCATTGATATGACTAAATGCATATTTCCACTCTTGTCCTTTGACACGATGATTCAATAGAGCTGATAGGTGTACTTGAGGGAATACATAGTAGCGCTCCTTCACCACGTGGTCCAATTTCACGAAAACTCGCCTTCTGCTCTTGTCATGAGCGAACTTTTTGCAGTGTAGCTATATGTATTATTTTTGAAGATTTTTCGTTTTTTGGAGGCGGCGGAACTAACAAGTGAGAATAATATACCGACGACCACAAGAAGGCCGATAATAAAGTAAATTTCCATAAGCTCTATAGTAGCATTTCCGTAAGTATAGTTTGCCAGGCTGGATGCACCAAAGAAAATATCCCAACCGATTGGCTGGGATATTTTCTTTGGTGACCCTATGGAGAATCGAACTCCAATTGCCAGGATGAGAACCTGGTGTCCTAACCGTTAGACGATAGGGCCGTATCTGAGAACGGCAGCCTAAAATGCGTTTACATATTTTAGGCTATCGAGCGAAGATACGTAGCCTATCTTTTTAAGATAGGGCCGTAAATGCTCAATTACTGTATCAAAACAGAGGCGGGTTGTCTACTAGCGATACGTATCACGCATAGCTGCGCTAAGGAGGAGACGGCCATGTTCTTTTGCTATTGCGAGCTGTATACATGAAGCGTCAAGATAGTCTTCGCTGAGTGCTTCTGATGCAAGTGCTCGACGCTCTTTGATGGTTAGCTCCTCGCTACCTTCTGCGGCGTCTGTCAAAATTGTACTAAGCCAGCTAAAAGTTAATTCAGCGTGTTCTGTGTCTTGATCGACTGGGGATAAGTTTTTATCAATGTGTCTTGTGACATTTTCGCGAAGTTGGTTTGTTGGAGAAGTGATGAAGCGCTCAGTAGTCATAATATTTATTATAACATAAATATAAGCATTATGTCAATATATTACTGAGGGCGTTCGATGGCAGGAAGTTGTTTGATAATCTCAATGAGTTTACGAGGAGTAATATCGGCTTTGATGAGATAAGCATCGGCCTTGGCTTGCATAGCGGCGCGAGATTCATCATCTTGGTCAAAATTGGTGAGTACGATGACGCGACTGTAGGGAATTTTATCTTTCGTGCCGCGCAGCTGATGAAGGATCTCAGTTCCTTGTTTTTCTGGCAGCATAACATCAAGCAGAATGAGGTCATATGTTTTTGCCTGAGCAACATCGAGACCTTCTGACCCGCTCGTAACCCAGTCAACTTCGTAGCCGACATGCTTGAGACTACGAACGTACATTTCACCGATAAAACGGTCATCTTCGATAACAAGGATTGTGAGTATTGGTGATGACATAGTGATTATCCCCTGAACATTGAGTGATTTTTGATCCAGCCGTTGGCACTTTCGATCACTTCTAGATTACCATTATTGTTTGCAAGTAGTCGATCTGCAACGGTGCTGTAAACCGGTACCGAGAAGTGAAAGGTGCTGCCCTGCCCTTCGGTCGAACTGACGCCAATCTGTCCGCCGTGCGATTCGATAATTGCCTTAGAGATATAGAGACCGAGACCAGTCCCGGCAACGGTCTGACGAGAGCGATGGGAGCGATAAAACTTTGAAAAGAGATGGCCGACGACCGATCCGGGGATGCCAATGCCATGGTCGACAATCTGTACCGACACGAAGCCACCCTCTTGCTGGGCGGTTACTTTGACGATGCCGCCTTCGCTCGAATATTTAATGGCATTGTCGACGAGATTTGCGAGCACTTCCGTCAATGAGCTGCGATCGGCGGCGACGGTTGGGAGTGTGTCAGGGATATCGACACTGAGCAAGCGGTTCAATGTGCTGGCACGCAGAGCAAGATCATCGGCAATGAGCGCATACACGTCACTCAAACGATCTTCGCGCAGGTGTAGCTGAAGGTGGCGACGGTCATAGCGCGAAACATTTAAGATATTACTCACGTAGCCGCTGAGACGACTCGCCGAGACGCTGAGACGTTTAAAGAGCTCTTCTTGGTCTGCCTGAAGGCTCCCTCCGAGTTCGTCACTCAATACATCTAGGTATCCGCGAATGACCGTGATCGGTCCGCGAAGCTCGTGGGCAGCCAGTGCAATGAAGTCCATGTCTTCTTCGTCTGCTGCATAATGCGCAGTACGATCAATCGTCGCAATAACTGTTTCGACTCCACCCTTCCCTTTTTTCTGGTACAGCGCCACAACATCACAGATGCGGCGGTTCTGCTCATCGGGAAGTGCTGTCTGGATACGCGTCCAACTATGTTCGCCGCTGACGCTATTTTTTTCGCTTTGTTCGAGCCACGACCGTAATGTGTCATGACCTTGGAAAACGAGGCTAATCGTTTGGTTTCCTCCAGCATCAGTATGTATTGGTGCGTTGGCGCTGGCATAAACAATGGCTCGATTTTCGTCCAATGCAATGAGTCCAACTGGGAGTTGATCCATAATGGTGCGTTCCATTTCAGCGGGAGCAGCTTTGGGCGCATCACCTTCAAGGGCGAGATTGTAGACCGTCTCTACCATCGCTTTGATGCCAGTTCGTTCAAAGTAGGTGCCGTTGATATTCGGTGGCGTAACTGAATTCGTCTCTTTTGAGACATGGGCGATGGAGCGCGAGAGAATATCAACAGGGCCAAGGCTGTAGCGGACGACCAGTATACTCATGAATGCTTGTAGAATAGTGACGGGTAGCACAATATAGATGCCAATCGTGAGCCAATCAAATCCAAGCAACATCAGAAGTGTCGTCAGTACGATGGTAATGACGAGTTGCATTATCACTGTAAGCCATATGAGTCGAGCGCGGTGACGCGGATAGTAGTCGGCAATACGATGAGATTTCACGACCTGTTCCCATTTACTTCCATGATACGTTCTTGTTCTGAGCCAGAGCCGTGATCCATGTTTGGCCGCGGATCAATGGAACTTCTTTGCCATCGGCAGTTTTGAAGACAAGCTGTCCTTTGGCTTCGGCTTTACTCCAGGTGACTTCAGTGACGGTACCATTCTGAAAAACATACCCTTGTCCTGAACCGGTTGTAGTGATTTGCTCGCGGTACCCATCTTCAAAACCTCTGCTCATCGGTACTTTTATCGCGATGACGACTTTTGGCTGAATTTGCCCAGCTTCACGATCGACGTGATTTTGGCCACCTTGTTTACGAATGTAGGAGTTTGAGGCAGCATCATAGGCGTAATCCACGACATATGAGCCGCTGGAAACGGCCATATTGATACTCGTAGCTGTTGGTGTATCAGCCTTTTTCTCGTCAACGCGTGAGCTAAACGTGAAGGTGCTACTCGTCTTCCCCTTTTTGCTCTCGAGTGCATTGAGTCGTTCAAAATTCGTGTAGACATTGTGCGGGGCTGATCGATCATTTGAGCGCCAATACGTGCCGGCATTGAAGAATTGGTCGAGGTCGACACCATAATTGCCTGAACGAATCATATCGAGTGCTTTCGCGCTGCCTCCGACGTGCGCTACCGCCGGGTCAAATCCAGACGCCCAGTCGACATAGTACGGTCGCACAGAGCGCACTGGACCAATCAACCCAGGTTGGGACTCTTGATACAAAGCAACAAACCGTGTAATTCCACCTTCAGCAACAGCCTCAAATATGACACCTGCGTCTTTGAGCCCGGATTGCGGTCGAGCGTCGGGGCTATTTTCAATCATAATCGCTGTGACTGGTCGAGTCGTGAGTCCTTGGTCGGCAACTTCGTTACCTGTGAGCGGTGAGTAGATTTTTTTAGGCGCTGGCTTCACTATTTTCGACGTATATTCAGCCGCGGGTTCTGCGACTGGTTGCTGCCACATGAATGCCAATACGCCCACACCTGTCGCCAGCAAAAGGCCGACGGCAATAACAAAATATCTGACACCATGATTGTCATGCAATAACTGATGTAGCCATGTCCATTTTTGCCAGAATTTTTGTTTGTGCCCATCCATGCCATCAGTATAACAAACCGCAAGCATAATCAGTGGTAAATAGACGGGGATTTACAGTGAGGAAATAGCGCGTGACAAGCGATCGATTGAGCGGCTTTTGCCGAGGACTGCGAGCGTGTCGTTCAGCTGTGGGCTAAATGGCGCCCATGTCACGCCGATGCGGATAAGACTGAAGAGAATGCCTGGTTTTTGACCTGTTGTTTCGAGGAGCGTGTTGAGCGAAGTCTGGATCGCCGCACTTTGCCATTCACCTGTCTGTGCTAGGGCGTCATGCGCGGACTGGAGTAAGCTTTTGACCTCATGCTTTTCTAGCTTCTTGAGTTGCTTATTCTCATCAATAAGACTCATGTCAATATCAGGTTCGGTAAAGAAATAGTTGCTCGCGACCGGAAGATCGGCGAAAGTTTTGAGTCTGTCCTGGGTGAGTGCGAGGACCGTCTTTTTGTATTCCTCGTCAGCAGTATCAGCCGATGCGGGCCAAAAATCAGCCACGCGTACGTACAGGTCGTCGATGGACAATTGACGAATAAATTGTCCATTCATCCAAAGGAGGCGTTTTTCATCAAAACGCGCACCACTCCGCTGTACACGGCTGAGGCTAAACTTTTCAATGAGCTCATCTTTTGTGAAAACCTCCTGTTCGGTACCATCATTCCAACCCAGCGTTGCGATGAAGCTGACAAGGGTTTCTGGCAAGTAACCATCACGAACGTAATCGAGGACGTCTTTGGAACCATCTCGTTTGCCTAGTTTTTTATTACCTTGATCACTGAGGATGTGAGGCATGGTTGCAAACGTAGGCGGCGTCAGTTCGAGTGCTTCGTAGAGGTTCATATAGTTAGGTTGTGATGAGATGAATTCCTGACCACGGATAATGTGCGTTACCTGCATCTCAGCATCATCGATGATGTGCGCAAAGTTGTAGGTTGGGTAACCGTCAGATTTTATAAGAATGAAATCATCAATGACCTCTGGCCCGGTCGAAAGGTCACCATATACTTCATCATGCCACTGATAACTTTTTGGGTCTGACTTGAAGCGGAGCGGCTGGGTGCCATCCCACGCAGGGGGATTTTCAGGGCGGTGATGACGATAAAGGAATGCCTGTTTGTTTACCTGAGCCGCTTCACGAAAAGCTTGAACTTCTTCTGCAGTGTAGGGGTCAGCATAGGCGCGGCCTGTGTCGATGAGTTTTTGTGCCCATGCTCGATACGTGTCGAGTCGGTCACTTTGCTTGTACGGAGCGTAGGGGCCGCCAACATCGATACCTTCATCCCATTCAAGTCCAAGTGTACGAAGGCATTGTTTGATATGTTCAGCCGAACCTTCTACTTCCCTGTTCTTGTCAGTATCTTCGAGTCGCAAGATAAACGTTCCGCCACTATGTTTAGCGGTGAGATAGGCAAAAAGGCCAGTACGAATATTACCAACATGGATAAAACCAGTCGGTGACGGTGCGAAGCGGGTGCGTACGGTAGTCATAGTACTTACTATAGTAACAGATCGAGACAGGGGTCGACTACCTTACATACTCGAGGCGATGCGGAGGATTTGGCTGTTTGAAAGTGGTGCGTCACCTTCGATGGAATAAAATGTGCCGCCGTTGACCCAGGCTGCGTTATTGCCGTAGGTATAGATTGTGAGTCCCTGTTCGCTATATGTGTCATAACTCGCGGTCTTCTTGGTGACGTAATTATCGAGCACTGCCTGTGAATCCCAGCTGCTGCTCTTTTGTTTGATCTTGTAGCCACTTTGGCTTGTATTAGAGGCAAAGTTGAGATTGATTTCACCATTTGAGTAGGCAACCGGGCCATTAAATCGGTAACCGTCGGGTTTGTACTGTGGGAATGATCCATCAACGCCAGATGAAGCAGCGGCAACGCGCATCGAGAGGTTCGGCATATTGATGTACGTCAGGTAGCCGCCGAGAACGACGACGGCAAAACTCGCGACAAGTGCGCTTGAAACGCGTGGCGTACGTCTAAAGAGCGATTGTTTTGGTGCCTTGTGTTCCGTATGCTTTTTCGTCGTATCAACACTCGCGAGTCGTTCGGCAATTAATTTTTGTTTAAGCTCTCGGCTAGAGAGTGCAGCGGGTTTGTCTTTGTGCGGAACATGAGTCTTGTGAGCGACTGGTCGCGCAACAGGAGTTGCCTGCATGCGAGCAGCTGGTCGAATGTCTGACGTATGGTGCATTGATTGACGAGAAAGACTCCGATGAGTGGCTGCAGTTGCTGAGCTAGATTGAATTGCTGGTGACGTAGCGGTAGTCTTTACGAGTGGTTGAGGGTGTGGGGCGAATTTAGAAATGAGCGGTGATGTCGAAACATGACCAGGTTGCGGTTTGCGTCGAAGCGCTTCGACGTGCTTTTTCTCAGGTCGTTTGAGAGTCTGGCGTCGAAGCGTTTGGCTTTTTTGGGTTGTCCGGTGAACTGATTTTGCAGGAATGTGAGGCTTGGTTGAAACGGAATATTTTTCAACAGGCTCAATTGGCGTCGATGCCACTGGTTGTGCTGTTCGTTCAATTGGATCAGGTGCTGCAACGGGAAGTCCGCTCACTGAATCATACACTTTGCCATTGATCGTAATCGTGTTTTTTACCCGAGTCATTTTATTTATGCTTTTCCCCTATTACTAAACATCGTATCATGCACATTGAAATGCGCAAGCGTTTTGAGGTCAAAGTGCTATAATATAGGAAGTAATACACCACAGCTATGCAGCCATCAACAACAAACCAAAAACGAAAACAGCTTGCCCTACGCTACTTTACTTACGGCGTGATGTCGCTTGCTGTAATTTTGATTTCAACCTTTTGTATCCTATGGGCGCTTGGGTATCGTTTTGATTTCTTGCATCGAACGGTTGAGCAGGGTGCGTTGTTACAGTATCGAAGCTTCCCGACAAATGCCGCACTTACCCTAGATGACGGCTCGCTTTCTTTCCGCACACCGGGCAAGAGTACCGTATCCGATGGTAAGCATAGCGTTACGATGAACCTTGAGGGGTATCGTGAATGGTCAAAAGCAGTTGACGTCACAGCGGGTGAGCTCCGATGGCTCAACTATGCCCGACTGATTCCGAGCACGGTCACTACCTCCAGCCTGAAAGATTTCTCCGTCATTAGTGGCTCCCTGCCGACGCCAGACCGAAAGTGGATGGCGGTCTATACTGAACCCGAAAAAGCTGAACTGACAATTGCTGACCTGCGTGATCCTGCGAAAATTGCTTACCAAACTATTGCTCTTCCGGGTGAGAGTTTTACGACTGTTGCCGCGCAACCTCATCACTTTTCTCTGGTTGAGTGGGATTTTGGTGGACGTTTTCTCCTCGTCAAGCACACTACGGGTGACCACATTGAATTTATACGAATAGATCGTACGGCCGCCGCTCCGCCGATTAATATCACGACAAAGCTTAATTTCCCCATCACTGACATACATTTCTCTGGCACGAGCGGTAACATCTTTTATGCTCAAGATAATACCGATTTACGGCGCCTCGATATTGCAGCAGGCACTATCTCTCAGCCAATAGCTACGGGCGTTTCGCGTTTTGTACTATATAAAACTGATACAGTCATTTACACCAGTAATAAAGACGATACGCGCAAAGTCGGTGTTTACACCGACGGCCAAGAAACTGCAAAGGCGGTTCGTGAATATGATGTAACACAACCTGTGCTTGCTGATATCACTGAATATTTCTCAGACACCTATGCTGCTATTGCTAGGGGGACGCAAGTTGAAATCATCAAGAACCCTCAAGACAAAACGACTGTCTCGAAGTCATATACCTCCTTTACGGTTCCAACGAGCGTGCAGTGGCTTCGCTTCTCGAATAACGGACGTTTCGTCGTCGCCGGCAATGGAACGCAGTACGTCACCTATGACTTAGAGACAAAAGAGACATTTGCAGTTAATTTGCCCGGCACGCCTACCGACCCAACAAAACCATTACAGTGGCTCGATGACTACACGCTTGTCTCAACGGCTGACGGTAATATTCGATTCAGCGAATTTGACGGCGGCAATCAACAAGTTATTACTGACAGCGAGCCTGGATTCCCCGTAACGCTGACGCCTGACCAAGAGTTTTTGATCAGTGTGACGCGGACATCAAGCGGCTTTTCGCTCCAGTCATCGCGTATGGTTATCAACTAGACTAGCAACACGTAGCTAGTTCGAGCCGAATAGTCGTTCGAATAATGTTGGTGAACTATCACCGGGAATATGCGTGTTGTCGCTCGAGGCTGCTGGCACCTCGGGGGCTGCTGTTGCCATGTCAGGATCAGGGCTAATTTGTTCGGCAAAGACGACAAGACGATTGAGGGCCGTCCCAATGGGTGTACAAGTGACAAGCGTTGCCATTGGTTTGTCAGTATTGAGAACAAGCTCACCAACCTGTGTTGGCTTAATTACCTTTTTTTCAGTCACACTATACGTGTAGCGTGTTCCTTGGTAATTCAGGTAAAAGGTGTCGCCTTTTTGCAGGTTATCAAGCTGTACGAAGGCAAACTTTGCGACTCCGTCATCAAATACATCATTTGATGAATGACCGAGGATGACTGTATTCCCTTTTTGTCCAGGCATGGCGTTGGCGCCAGGTATCGGATAGTGGACGACGCCGAGCTTCAGTTTTTCTTGCACCACGCTTTCTTCGATTGATGGGACATCGTAGGAAACATGGTAGTCGACGTTAATCTTTGGAATATTGATCTTCGGTTCATCACTTACTTTTGTATCGGTCGTGGGATCAACGATAAGATTAGCAGGTTTAATTGAGCCAGGACTCACAAATGATTTGAAAGTTGCAAAGATGACACTGTTGTACTGCAGGAAGCCAAATGACATCGCAACGATGAGCGCTGCCGCAATAGGAACGAAGTGTCGTGAACGACGGACTTTGCTAGTCCGTTCGCGAACTTTGTTAAGAAGCTGATCGCGCAGTTCGTTCACTGCTTGAGATTTGTTGAGGGTCTCAGGTTCTGGTTCTCCGGCAGTTACCATGGCTGGTGTCGTTGATGCAGTTAATTGGTGGCCGGCAAGTTTTTGCTGGCGTGTTGCGAGCTGGGACAGGTAGTAGCGTTCGTAATACTGTTGGTAATAGTTTTGCCACTGCGTGTGATATTGCTTCCACTGATCGGTATGAGAGGCGCTGGCGGCATGGTCTACAGTCTCAGAGTGCGTTTGATGGTAGGTATCCTTTTGCGCTGCTGACTCAGTATCAACTGTCTGCGAAGGCTGGTTGTCGTAGAGTTGATCGATTTGTTGGCGCATGATTTGCGCTGCCGCATCACGATCGGTGCGGCGTACGCTAATAGACCCATTGCGGGCTGGGACAGAAAGTGGGCGGTCGTCGGGAGTATTTTTCGGGTCCATATAGATTATTCCTCTCTCTCTATTGTACAATTGAACAGTTCTATCTCAAACAGATAAGAAAAGACGCTTAAATAATAGCATTTTTAATGACTTGTGCCGCGGTGGTGGAATTGGTAGACACGCCAGACTCAAAATCTTGTGAGCTTTACGCTCGTACCGGTTCAAGTCCGGTCCGCGGTACCAGTCATTAAAAATGAAGTTTAGGCGCTCACGAGCGCCCTCGTGCCGAGTTGGCGTTTTTTATAATCACCGGCTAGTGTTAACACGCGAGACGTGATCTCATTCAATTCGCGAACATGTTGCGGGGGCAGTGTCCCCTTTTGTTCCGCATCCATATAACGAGTTAAATCTAAAGGTTCTGACGACGAAGGCAAAAGAAGTTCGACACGGCCACGTACAAATGCACTCCGGTATCGTTCCGTGTATGGCCCGTCTGCCGGCTTGACCTCATAGGGAACGCACCACTGCACCTCTCCCCAACTCTGCTGAATGAGACGAACATCATGCGTTTGTTCGGGGAAGAAGCCGCCGTGATCAGCTCGTGCAGTAGCAGGAATGGCAAAAAAGCTTGGACACATAAGGCGTGTAATTGTCATGAGTGTGCCTAGTTCATACGCAAGACCTCGCCGCATCGCAATGGCGCCATAGTCACCTATGAGTGTTGCGTCGTCATGCTCGACGATATTAGCCGCTGCCAAGTGAATGAGATTTTGATGCAAGCGTTGCATAGTTGTGGCTGTCACATTTTCATCAACCATATCGTGATACAACACACAAAACAACCGGTGCATTTCGATTCGATCAGGAATGCTGTACCGTTTTGAATTCGACCATTCGTCTGTATGATGCTTAAAAATAAAGCGGTCTTGCGCCTCGCGCCAGGCGCTTTCTGCTGCATCGATTCGATCATGGCGTTCATCTTTATCGAGGTGAGTCGCCATGAGCCCTGACTCTGCTGCGGCTGAACCGGCAACGTACAGATAAGACCACGAATCATGAGCGTTCATCATGGCTTCATGCATTGAAAACAAAACGTCGGCCTCAGTGGGGCCGACGAAGTCTTTTGGCATTTGATTGTAGCGAGCGAGCTCCTCTTGGTGCGGAAATTTCATATAGTAGTCGCTTGCATTAGTGCTTATGGTATCGCGGACAATATGGTTTTGGCAAGCACTTTTATGCAATGCTGGCTGTGATTGCTTCGAGTGGTTTTTTTGGCTCCCAAAGCAAGTAGCTTGCCGCTCTCGTGGCGGTCGTGCCACGCCATATCATCATCGGATCGCTAAACTCTTGCGTTACCACTTGTCCATCATAAGCGATGACAAGTTGGTTCTGATGAAATGTGACAATTGTCGCTGGATACGTGATCGTCAGCTTGTGGAGTATTTCTACGAGCTGCATTAATTGCATTGAAAAGCTCAAAATCTTCGGATAGTAAATACTCTGCATCAACTTTTGTAACTGGGCAAACGAGAGAATAAGCGTGGTCTGAGGCCGATTCACGAGCTTATCTCCAACCGGACGAAGGAGATCGGCCGCATCTCTCGTAATAACAAGGTGTCCGTCATGGCTATCGAGCAGTGTCTCGAAGGCAATGGCCGTTTCTGAGTTGCGGCCACTCTCTCCAATGAGAAGGCACACGTCTGCCCACCGACAGGCCGCTGTCAACTCAGGGAGTGCATCCCTACTGAAGCCCCCCGATAGGTTACTTGCGACAAAATATGCGTCCGTTATGGTTGGCGGAATCAATTTTTTGAGATCGGCAGGCATGATGGCACGAATCTGCCCAGCTCCGAGGACGGTAGCTGTGTTGTAGCTCTCCGCGACTGCAGCAAAACCAAGTTTATTGCCACCGATGATCGCCAACTTGCCCGCTTGAGTGCGTTGTTCTGGTCGTGACCATTCAATGTCAGGAAAAAGCGCCTTATCGGACGTTTGTCTGCGCCAGTATGTATGTTCCATCATTACCTTTTTGTGGTTCGAGTTCATAGATCATGCTTTTGCGTTCTATGACTATCTTCCAATTATGCTCACGAGCAATTTTATATAATTTTTCATCTGGATTAAAAGCAATCGGGTGGTTGACGAGTTCGAGCATACCGGCGTCTCCCCCACTATCTCCCACTGCGTATGATTCATCCCAAGTAAGTTCGTACTCTTCGACGAGTTGCTGTAAGATACTACCCTTTTGACCCAACACTGGTCCTTGTGACTTTCCAAAAACGCCGTCAAGAATCTCATATTTTGCTCCGTAGGCAATATCGATTCCATACAGCCGGGCAAACGGTTCAACGAGTTGTTGGTGGGAACCACTGATGGCGACCGTGAAATAGCCTTGCTGTTTGAGGTGGGCAATAAGATTGCGTGTATAGGCGTAAACTCGCTTGCCTTTATGAGTCAATATTTCTTTGGCCATCGTGTGTATGATGTGCTCTGGCTGGCCTTGGATCGCCTGCTCCATAATTTCAACGAGAATTATTTCGTAGTCACGAAAACTTATCTGACGCTCATTCCAGCTTGTTCGAGCAGCTAAGACTCTTTTCATTTCATCAGGTTCTATGATCTTTGCGGCACACAAAGCGTCGAAAAGCTCGTGGTACAACTGCCAGCGAAATATTGTTCCATCAATATCAAATGCTGCGAACTTACGCTTCATTTCGCTCATACGGTAGCTCCTCCACGACTCGAAGGCTGTGGGTCAGTAGTTTCTCCTCGCCATCAAAAGTAAATTCGCCAGTTATCTTTTGATCACGCAAGGCTTGAGGGAGCCAAAGTTCGTCATCATCCCACATGCTGCCATAGGGAATTTTATGAATTTCGAACCATTTCGGCATCATTTCTTCAGATTCGGCAATTTCTCCCTCCCATTCTTCGGCTATGAAAACGTAGGCGTACATGTGCCAGCTCGCTTCTCTATCGGCATCTTGAACAAAATCAAGTTCAGCTACAGGTCGCCAATTCATTGGGCGCACACCTATTTCTTCGCGGCATTCTCGAACCATCGCTTGCTCAATGGTCTCGCCTGGTTCTATTTTGCCACCGACACCGTTCCATTTTCCTTCACCGTGACCGCGCTTTTTGAGCGCCAGCAAAACTTCATCGCCGCGCTTGAGGAAAAGAAGTGTCCGGCGAATGTCAGGGTGAATCAAGTCAGTCATGCCTTTATTGTATACCTAATCCCCGACGGTAGTCGTCTATGACTTCTAGCATGTTGTCTGCTGCTTGACGAGCCACATCAATGGGCGTGTATTCAAATGATTCTCCTTTGACGAACGCATGGATGGAATGTATAACCGATTCAAAGTGCTGCGGGTCATTGATGACGAGATGATGATCAGGATTCTGTGCCTCGGCTTGTTCGAGCGACCAGCGAATACTCGCGACTGCTTCGTCGAGGCGGGAGCGAACATACTCAGGTGTATCCTGCGCATATCGATCGTCTAGCTGAGTGCGCCACTGTGTGGCGGGTGTAAAGACACTGATAGTTTTTACGGCCTTATATCCTTTTGTTCTCAGTCCAGCGACAGCATCAAAAAAACAGTCCATCGCATTCGGTTGGTCAAATGCATAATCGCTGACCATCGAAGAATAGATAGTCGGCGCAGTTGGGCTGACAGCATATTGCACGACTTCGGCGGCCGCAATTTGTTCAAGTAAATACTCATTACTGACATAGGTATACTTGGCGGGATCATCGTCTAGCCGCGGTTGTCGAGTCAGTGTCGTGCCAACGACGTGATAACCTGTAGCACTCATGAGAAAATTTTTACCGACTGCTGTTGCGCCGACAAACGGCACCATGGTCACCTGTTGCATTAACTGAAGTGTCGTAGCGTTCGGCTGGTATGTATTTTCTTGTTGGCGTGCGTGCGCTAGGCTGATCACTTATACCTCAACCTCAATGCTCACTGGGCAATGATCAGAGCCGAGAACGTCAGCATGAATGAGAGGATTTTTGACGTGGCTCGCGATGTCATTGCTCGCTAGCCAATAGTCAATGCGCCATCCGACGTTGCGGGCGCGGGCGTTTGCGAAATGACTCCACCACGTGTAATGGCCGTTGCCTTCGTGATCGCGTCGGAAAACATCTTCAAACCCAGCTGAAAGCCAATTATCGAAGCCACCACGCTCTTCTGTCGTGAAACCCTTTTTACCGCGATTTGGCTTTGGGTTAGCGAGGTCATCTTCGGTATGAGCAACGTTCATATCACCGCAGTACAGAATTGATTTTTTGCTTGCCATGTCTGCACAATATGCCGTCAGGGCTGCGTCCCATCCTTGTCGAAGCGGGATGCGCGTCAAGTCGTCTTTTGCATTTGGCGTGTAGGCGGTGACAACAAAAAACTTTTCGTATTCTGCTGCTATGACGCGCCCTTCCATGTTGGCGTCCCCATATCCATCAGCGGCGAGTCCGGATTGTTTGACGAACTCTTCAGGGATGTCATTAACGACAGTAATTGGCTCGGCGCGGGAAAATATTGCCGTGCCACTATAACCTTTTTTGGTCCGCGACGAGTTCCAGTACTCGTTGTACCCCGTGAGATCAATAACAGCTTGACCTTGCTCAGCCTTTGTTTCTTGTAAACAGACAATATCTGGCTGATGCTCGCTCATAAAGGTTTGAAATGTGCCTTTTTTAATGACAGCACGGATACCATTGACGTTCCAGGAGTAAAGTTTCATATGTCTAGTATAGCGTATAGTTACAGGTTGATGATATATGACTTATGTTTTATAATAATGACTTGCCAGTCCAAGTTTATGGAAGGATGCAAACGTGACGGAACGAGCATTAACCCCCCGACAGGCGGCTCGGCGTAAAATACGTGATCTCCATGAGCGACGACGATACGTCGCTAGATGTGAGAAGTATCACAAGCAAGATGCAAATCGGCTGATCATCAGAGGAGATGGCCCATGGTTCCTGAACAAGTGCAAAGAACTTTTGAGCTCAAAACATCGGGCACCGAAGTTCGAGGGAAAGGGTCGGCTGACTCTACGGTTTCGATCAGAGAATTTAGACGGGGAACCACGAGTATTCACGCTGACGAATTATCGCATTGCGCGGAGTAATAACCGACAAATCTGGATCTGCTCCGATGAGGCGAGCTTCGACATCATCTACCGTCGCGGAAAGTTTTTCTATAGTCGCACGCATATCCGAAAAGGTACGCTCGACCACAATGGCATGCGAGGTACGGGGCCCAGAACTGGTTTCAGTACCTTGGGAGCTAGTCGCGCCACTTAGGACAGGCATTGCCGCCCTGCGCATCATGCGTATGGGCGGCTTGTCATATGCTGCAACTGGTTGCTTCACAACATGTTCTTTATCTAGAACAGATTGGGAAACAGACAAGTTAGAAATATTTTTGTTGGTGGGGTACGCCTGAGCGCACCCCACCAACCTATTTACCCTCCGATACTTAAGCTCAGATCATCATAGTTTTGCACGATCCGAAGCTTTTCGGCCGTATCCTGAAAGTCGATCTTCACCTTAGTGTTCGCTTTGATGAAAGGGATTTCCAGGTTCGGGCTTTGTGCGGTCGGATCGATTGCTACCTTGTAGACGTGTGCTTTGTCCTGCAGGAGCACAAAGTAAAACACGCTGAACTTACCTTCGGTTACCGGATTCGATACGGTGGCAACCGTGCCGCTCGTCACGCGGAGTGTTGAGTCTTCGCCGGGTTTTGTCGTGGTTGAGTTGCCCAGGCTGATGCGATACGCGTTGAGTGCATCGTTGACCTGCTGACCGATCACGACATCGGATCCGTTGGTGCTGTTCGACCTCAGCAAGGCGAGGCCCTGGAAGTTAGACCGGTCTGGATCCTCGTCACCCTCTTCCGGGTCGATCAATGGCGCAACCCAGGTGAGCTGGCCGTAAATCTTGTGGAGAGAGATGTGCGTCGGCTTGTTCTTCTTGAGATTGCTTGCGCTCGTCAAGATGGCATTAGACACTTGCCCTTCGACTGGAAGAGTAGAAATTCTGTACCGCAGCATAGTGTTGCTACGTCCATCGAAAAGCACGACGAAAACTGCCGACTTGTCGTTATTCGGTGACGACAGCTCCATCTGCCACTTAGGATGTCCATCCTTTGTGACAACTAACGTTGGCGCTTGGTCTTCGCTTACGATGTAGCGATCACCCTTGGGCATAATCCACCCGTAGGGAGCCGTCCCCCATCGTCCCCACCAGCTCACCATCGCTTTTGCTGCATTGGCCGAGTATATCCGGTCAACCCAGGCAGGCACTTCGATGAGCTTGTAGGTAATGATCTTGCCTGTCTGAGGATCGATCGTCACCAGGCCAGCGGGAACTGTGTGTCGGAAATTAAGCGTTCGCTTGTTGAACGAAGCCGTCCAGTAGGGGTTCCACTGGTCATCAACTTCGAGAATCCAATCCTCGACGGGGACTCCTCTGAAGCCATTCTTCCAGGCATAGCGCTGGAGATTGGTTCCAAAGTAACCGTCAAGGCTGTAGTTAAGCTTGAACTCCTTTCCTTCGGCATTCTTAGTGCGGATTGATGCGTCGACCCGTTGGTCTTCAGCGTCTACCACGACGTATCCGTTCACGACGCCATTCACCTTGTTGTTGTTCAACAGGCTCTTCGGTTGGAACGGAACGATCCAGTAGGCTTTTCCTCCAACGACCTGCAGTGCAGGCTCATTGATCTCATAGTACGTCGCGAGATTGGTACTACCGGACGACATCGCAATGCCGGCTTTCGTACGGGCAACTTCGAGAGGTACAACCACCATGTGGTTGGTGTCGCTCTCGGGGTAGACGCCCGGTTCCTGCTCGCTGTCCTTGACCTGGCTCACGAGCTGATGAGCTCGGTCGCTGGTCCAGACACCACCCATCATGGTAAATATGCCGCCAAAAAACAGCATCCCCCATACTACGATCAATACCCAGGCACCTTTTGGCAGGCGCCAGTGTGAAATCGTCTTTCCTTTCTCGTTCTTATCGTCCTCGTCCCAGCGATCGAACGCTGCAGCGCAGAGCCCGCCAATGACGAGTAGTAGGTCAACCATCCAGAGCCACCATGTGTGGAAGTAGGCCGTCAAACTAAAGCTGACGACGGGCCTTCCCCAGATGAGTGTCATCCAGTTGATGAATGACACCAGCACTGACAGGCCTACTGCGGACAGCAGGACTCTCTTTTTGCTCCGCTCTCTGATGAGAACGATAGCCGTGCATGGCACGACAAAAAGTAGCGTCATGAAAACCGCCAAGAAGACAAACTCCATTACTTTCTCACTTTCCTTTGTGGGTCGTCGAGATAAGGTTGCCTTCGTTTGTGAAAGCATACAACTGCTCGGGTGCTCGCTCCAGAACAAACGTTTGGTTAGCTGCTACGATAAAAGTCACAGTCTGGCTGAGACGGACAGAGACTACCTGACTGTTAAGATCAGGAGTAATGCTACTCATCCCCGGGATAATGGCCGGTTGCCACGACCCATCGGGTGTAACGGTGCCGCTGCCTGCCTCGAGACTGCCATTGTTATGAACAAAAATGAGGGAGCCACGAGATTCGCCGCCTGTCCTAACGATTCGCCATGGACCGAAGTCTGTACGAACTTTCGTGAGTGAGTCAGGTTTCGGCGGCTCAGGAGTTGTGACTGGTTGATCCTGTTGCGTATCGATTGTGCCCGGTGGTGGAAAAAACACAAATGCAACAAGGCCTATGAGCGCGATGAGCACAATGATGGCACAAGTGCCATATATGAACCTAATAAGAAGGCTTTTCCTTTCAGCAGTCGTGCCAAAGCTTGAATCGTTGGCATTGTGTTGATGAGGCCCTATGGACGGTTCATTTCCGTCCGATGAATCAGTTGGCGGAACGTACTGATCGTACATGTAGTGTCCTCACGGTATAAGAGTTGGATTGGCCACTTATTAACCATAACCATGCAGTTATGTGTATTAAGTGACCAATCCTATATTTCTAACTTGTCAAAGTGCACATGTTCGATCCAATTGGAGAATATGCAACGTATATATTATAGCATTAATACTATAAATAATCAATTACTACAACATACTTCCCGTATGAATCCATCTGCTATGCTTTAGCTATGTATAAACGAATTCTCCTCAAACTTTCTGGTGAACAATTACAGGGTAAATACGAAGGCGGGCTCGACGCTGAACGCATCATTTGGATCGCAAACGAGGTGAAGCAAGTGATTGACGACGGTATCGAAGTTGTGGTGATGGTCGGTGCGGGAAATCTGATCCGCGGCATGCAAGTGGCGGGCAATGGGATTGCCCGCGTCACAGGCGACAATATGGGCATGCTCGCTACTGTTATCAATGCACTTGCGCTCGGAGATATATTCAATGACAACCATGTGCCGACGCGTGTATTGTCTGCTATAGAAGTTAACCAAATGGCGGATCAGTTCACCCACCGTCGTGCTCTATCTCATCTCGAAAAAGACCGCGTCGTGATCATCGGCGGAGGCATCGGCCGACCCTATCTGACGACTGATACGGCCGCACTTTCACTGGCACTTGAGCTTGAATGCGACGTCGTGATCAAGACGACGAAAGTTGACGGCGTATACGACAAAGATCCGAATAAACATGATGACGCTGTCAAAATCGATTCGATGTCACATCATGAAGCAGTTTCTAATAGTGAGATTGCTGTTATGGACCGCGCAGCCCTCGGCCTTGCAATGGATCAGAGCAAGCCGATTATCGTCTGCGATCTCCTGACGCCTGGCAATATTGCTCGCGCTGCACGTGGCGAGAATGTTGGAACAAAAATACAGTCATAGCAGATGTTTTTTGTATTGTATGTTCTTATGATTGCATATTTTACGTAAGAGTAGTCTAATAATACTATTGCACAATGCTATTAAAGTATTTGCAACTTTACAATTCGTTTGCTACTGACGAGGCTTTATCGTTGTAGCTCTCCCCCAAGGATGGTGGAATCATGTATTCAAACGTCTGGAAGCTGTACGTCGTATTCTTCACTTCGGGATTCGTACCGTGGTTTGGCATCGATAAATTATTCATGCAGGACACCGGCTACGCCCCGTGGCTGATCAGTCTGGCAGTCATCGTGCTCCAGGCAACAGCGATCATTCTCGATATACCGATGGGCTGGCTAACCGATAGGATCGGTCGTAAACCAATACTGGTTGGTTCGGCCATGTCCCTCATTCTCGCAGCCGGGCTCATGGGCTGGAACCCTCATATCATCGTGTATATCATTGGCGTTTTCTGCTATGGACTGCATGTCGTATCCATATTTACTGGATCGGAGGCTATACTCTACGACACGCTAATAGTAGAGAAGAAAGAGGAAATGTTCGGTAAGTGTTACGGCCGAGGATGGATGTTTATGCTTAGTGGGTATGCCATCGCAATCTTCGCGAGTGGCTACCTCGCTGACAGTCTCGGCTATCGTGCTGTTTTCTACCTGTCGATTGTACCCGCTGTGATCTGTTTGGCTATAACCTTGCTGTTACTTGAGCCTGGTCTCCATAAGTCAGTGGCGCAGACTGGCAAGCTCAGAGAAGCGTTTGCGGTTGCAAAGGCCATGAAGCACGAAGTACTTCTGCGAGCACTCGTTGCCATCATGTGTCTTATGTGGGCGACAGAAGCGTTCAAAGAAGGCTTCGGACAGCTGTATATGCAGAGATATGTAGATGCAATTCCATTCCTGCCTGATTCGATGACCATGACCGTGCGGGTAGCTGCCGTTTTCGCGCTGTTCTATATAGTGTGGAGTGTCGGTGGGCTGGTCGCAGGCTATATGGGCGGAAGATGGATGCATCTTCTCATCGTGATGTCTGTCGTCCCGCTCGTCATCATGTCAATGGTTGACCAATGGTGGAGCTTGATTGGGTTCATGGTGCAGGCGCTCGCAGCGGGTGCACTTATGGTCCAGATCTCAGTCCATCTTCAGGCCGCGATACCGTCAACCGTACGCGGTACGGTTACCGCAATCCGGACCTTCATTGGACGGCTGTCGAGTCTTCTGCCAATTTTCCTTATCGGTGTGCTGAATAACGTTTTCGATATCCGTTACGGGCTATGGCTTGTGACGGTGCTGTCGGTTGCGGCCCAGGTCGTTTGGATAAGATATTGGTTGGTGGCGTGTCGCACTGCCTCGCATGACGACACTCATGTACTAGTCTCTGAAGGGAGTGAGTGAGCAAACGGATTGATCCGGTGATTGTGTCCTTATTTGGACATAGTCACCGGATTTTTCTATGTTAGTGTGACTTAATCGCGCGCTGTGTTTCGCGGTCTTGATCACGGCGTTTAATTGTTTCTCGTTTGTCATAATTTTTTTTACCTTTACCGAGCGCAATCACAAGTTTAATAAACCGACCCTGCGTCAATAGCTTCGTCGGGACGATAGTCATCCCTTGTTTGCGTTCTGCTTCGAGTCGATCAATTTCTTTTCGTTTTGCCAGAATGCGTCGTGGGTCGGTATCGATGGTTCGAGCTCCGGCTTTCCCTTTTTCATTCAGCTTAAGGCTGAAGCTGGCATTTTGGAGCCATAGTTGCCCGCTTCGAACTGCAACATAAGATCCTTTGAGCTGGATGTGTCCATCACGTGCGGCACGTACTTCTGGTCCGCTCAAGGCAAGGCCCACCACTAAATCTTCGCCAAGTTGATAGTCAAAGCGAGCTCGGCGGTTTGTAATTGCTGATGGTTTAGCTTGTTTGTTGTCGGCCATATCTTCCCTATTGTACCAGAGGTATGAAAGGAAAGAGTCCGCCCATGAGGAGCGGAACTCTTACTCGGAGGCGGACGGGTTTGCTAGATGGCGGATCTGACGTCGTCGATCACTTCTTGCACATGTGCATGGATCGTGCCGAAGTCAGCAGCTTGCTGGAGGTAGATGACGAGCATCTCCGATCCTTCTGAAAGGGGGATGATTCGACTCCCCGCGACCTCGTGGCTCCAGGTCATGATTCGCACCTGGGTCTTTTCTGCTGTTGTCGACGACTCACCCGCCGTGAAGACGACGGTAATAGCTGGGCCGCTGAGCTGGGTAACCATGGTGACCTCTCGATCGTACGAATGAGCCTCTCTATACTTTGACATGAAAAAAAATATATGCAAGTCAGTTGTAATGTTTTGCGATGATAAAATATTCAGTTCTAAAGAACCCGTAACTCACTGCTATATGGTAGGCTTGAAGTAACAATGGATACGCCTGAGCTTAGAACTGAATTGAACGCAATTGTCCCTGGGGTTGTCGAGGCATATGAGGCGCTCCGTACGAGCCACGGCACCGGTATCTATACAAGCAATGGGTCCTTTTATAATCACACATTTTTTGCTCGAGATAGCTCCATGTCGGCGAAGTTTATTTTGGATTATGACCATGCCCTCGCACGAGAGACCATTTTGGCGCTCGCTGCCATGCAGGGTACGGAACATGATGCCAAAACACAGGAAGAATTCGGTCGGATTCACCACGAGCTTAGAGACTTTGATCAATGGAATGGATCATTTCATGCACGTCTTTTATTGTGGCCGGTCGCCAAGTTATGGGGAATGAAAAAAGGGCGATTACTCACCTACTTCGCTATTGATACGACAGCGTCCTTCATTCGCCTGACGCACAAATATGCTTCACATATCGATCGTTCGATTTTGGATGAGACCTTTACATCTCGGAGTGGTGAGGTCCTTACCGTAGCTGAATCGCTCGCTCGTGCTTCGGATTGGATCGTATCGCAAGTGGATGACGAAGGGGTGCTTTACTCGCTCCGTACAAACAAATGGTCGCTTCCTTTTCAAACACCAGAAGATTCCACTACCTCGTATGCGCGTACAGACGGTTCGCTCGCAAACTACAGGCGAGGTGTGTCGTACGTGGAGGCTCAAGTATTCGCGGCCGATGCACTGCGTGACATGGCGCAATTACTCGACAGTCATTCGAATAGGAAAATGTGGCACGAAACAATGCAGCGCATGGAATCAGCATTATCCACTAAGTTTTGGAACAGTCATGATAATTATTTTGCGAGTGCTGTCGATGCATCGGGCCAGGTGGATCTGCGCAATATTAGCGCCGGCTGGACACTCAACGTTTCCATGTGGCACGTCATGTCAGATGAAGAGCGAGCGGCAATCATTGGGCCAATTGTCACGAGATTATTTTCACCAGAATTCCTCACGCCAGTGGGTTTACGCACACGATCAATTTTGCAAAAACAACCCCTTGCGGGCGTATTGGAATATCATGGTTCAAACACTGTTTGGCCAATGTTTAATTTCATGGTGGTCGAAGGCCTGAGGAGACATAATCTTCATCGACTGGCTGAACAGCTTCAGAATAGACTCATTAACGGACTCAATGCTTCCGGGAACTTCGATGAATTTTTCATGGTCAATAGTAAAGATGAATTAATTCGGGTACGCAACAACGATCATAAGGCCGTGCAGTCATTGCCTATTCAAATGGTTCCTGAACAGCAGATAGCGTTTTCAGTTGTCCCGGCGTTGACTATGGCTCATCGTATTTGGCAACAGGATGCGTTTCCGCCACAAGAACCATGGCAGGCGGAAGTCGAATCAGCAGTGCTAGCTGCGATGCCGCAGGTCTCACTTGTTGCTCCTGAGGATGCCATAGGAGCTATTGGTCCAGTCAATTACATTCGACCGAGGCGACCGTGGGGTAATATTCGAACGACTATTTATTTCTTAAAACAAAACTGGAGGATGAAGTGAAGATAAACGTTATTTCTGAGACTGAATTTACCGTGAAAGGTCACGGCGTACATACGGCCTATATTGAATTAACGACCGCACTGAAAGCGCGCGATGATGCCGACGTGACGGTTAATGCACGCAATTCCAGCGATATCGTTCATCTCCATACTATCGGTATTTATGCGCTTTTTTTCTTATTATTTTCGCGTGGTAAAAAAGTCGTCTCGGCGCACGTCGTCCCTGACTCATTTGTAGGCAGTATCGTTGGTGCCAAGTATTGGCTGCCAATTATGAAATTGTACTTGCGTTGGCTTTATAATCGAGCTGATCTTGTACTTGCCGTTTCGGATGAAACACGTCGTCAATTGCTCAGTCTTGGTGTGAAAAAACCAATTGAGATCTTTTATAATGTCATCGATACATCGAGATATCATAATTCACCTGATCTCAAGAATGCAGCTCGAGAAAATCTGGGCATCGCGCCAGATGCCTGGGTCGTCATTGGTGCTGGCCAAGTCCAACCACGCAAGCGTGTCGACAGCTTTATTTCAGGGGCGAAAGCACTCCCGCATGTGACGTACTACTGGGTCGGCGGCATGCCATTTGGAAAGATTGCTGCAAACAATGCCGACATGCAACGCATGATCGATACGGCCCCTGAAAATATGCATTTTGTGGGTATAGTGCCACTCGAAGAGATGAAACAGTATTATCAAGCCGCAGATGTCTTTTTCTTGCCATCCGCTCAGGAGACGTTTGGTCTTGTGGTTGTTGAAGGTGCGGCCGCTGGACTCCCCGTCATGCTTCGCGATATCGAAGATTACGATGAAACTTTTCGTGACTACAGTATTATGGCTGACGAGGCGGGCTTTGTGGCTGGCGTTGAAAAACTACGCATCGACACAGTTTACTATCGTCAGATGAGCGAGCAGGCGTTGAAACTTGCAGAGAAATACGACGCCACACGTGGCGCTGCCCGTCTCATGGATCTTTATCGTAAATTAATTTGATTGTGCGTCTTTAAATTCGGTCTTCACAGTATCCCATATGTGCGGGTCTCCGTTAACTTTGCGCCAGTACCACCACTCACCACCCCAGGTATAAATTTCCTTGGCACCAATTTCTCGAGCAAAAAGGAGGTTATCTTTTATTTTTTCAGCACTCATTGACTTGTCTTGTTCTTCGCTGCTCAGTAATTTTGTATCGACTCTTCCCCATGGCTCGAGCTGAAGTTCATGAATGAAAATGTCACGATGCACCGTCGCATTGATAGCGACAGCTCGGAGTTTGTGGTACCAGATTGGTGTTGGGTACGTTATGTAGCCGATGTATGGCCAAGTCTTGTCGCTCCAGACGGTACGATAGACTGAGTATCCGAACTTATCAGCTACAGGTACGTTAAGCGGGAGGCCATGTTGGTCACTCAAGCTCATCCAGATCGGCTTATCGCTCCATTCTCGCACAAGGTTGTACTCTTCGCGAAGTCGGACTCGATCCGGTGGATCACATTCACCGAACCATTCATTCACCGCTTCATTCTCTAGCTGCCAATTGATGACTGTTGGATTATTTTCATAACGCTTCACAACCTGCTGCATGTAGGCATAGAGTGCTTGTTTCCATTCATTCCCAGACAGCGCGTCAGCCCAACTAGGTTGGTGGCATTCCGGCCAACGTGGCTGTCGTATGCCAATGGAAAGCGTCACGTCAGCGCCGCGTTTTGTCGCTTCGCTGATCTGCCAGTCGAGTGAAGAAAAATCCATTTGACCTCGAACTGGCTCATGGATATCCCAATAGCTCATCAGTCGGTAGTGTTTAATGTCCAGATCATCGAGTAATGCGGTGAAATTTGCTTTCCAGTCGAGCCCTAGTTCAAGCGCGCGTTTTTGAGAAAAACTCACCCCAATTTTGGGATCCTTGACAGGTGGGAAAACGATTGGGTTCCACCATTTAGCCGTGGCAATAAGCAGTATGATAGCGGCGAGTATATAAACGGTAATGCGGATGATTTTTTTTGACCATAATGAAGCAATTCGTGAGGTTGTTTTAGATGTTTTTGTTTTCATAATACTTACGACTATTGTAACGTAATTCGACGTACTCTGGCTATAGCTGGTATAATAACTATTAGTTTATGCGTATAGGACTATTTACCGAGACCTACCGGCCGTCGATAAATGGCATTGTATTTGTCGTCGAGTCAACCAAAAAACACCTCGAAGAACTAGGTCATGAAGTGTTTATTTTCTGTCCGGCACGCTCAATGCGACCATCGAAGCATGCTATTGAATTCGATGAAGACGAGCATGTGGTGCGCTTCCCGAGCGTACAGGGAGCATTTTATGATGACTATGACCTCTCGCTCTTTTTTCCACCCCGTGCTCTTAAGATGGTCCGACAGCTCGATCTCGATGTCATACACATTTTTACACCCGCACAAATTGGACTCTTAGGCATCTATGCTGCCTTCAAGACGGATACGCCACTCATCGCTCAGCACTCTACGGACCTTTATCAATACGTCGAGCATTACCCCGCAGTGCTACCCGGTCTTCTTGCCCTCTGTGCAATGTTGCCATTTACGATTAAAATTAAAGGTAAAGAAGTGCGTGAACTGCTTAGTCTCTATCGTCCACGTCGTGAGCGAGTTGAATGGAATCAAGAGATCGTCGAACGTACAGTTACGCTCATTTATAGCAAATGTGATGCTGTCATCGCCCTCAGCCGTAAGAGCAGACAGCAGCTCGAGAGCTGGCAGCACGAAGATCATCACGAGTATGAGCTGACGATGCTGCCTAATGGAGTTGATGCATTGAAGCGGCCGTCAAAAACCGCAATGGCATCGTTCCATGATGCTTGGGGTATTGCAGAAAAAGACGAGCTCATGACATTTGTTGGTCGACTTGGTGAAGAAAAAAATCTTGCTATGCTCATCCCAACATTTGAAAAAGTACTCTCGCGCCGACCACATGCGAAGCTCATGTTTGTCGGAGATTTCGAATACCGCGAAGAACTAGAGGCTATCGCTGACGCGTCGCCTGTTCGTGATCGCATCATCTTTACTGGATCAATGGAGCGCCAGGAGCTTGGTGTTGCGTATTGCTCGAGCAAAATTTTTGTCTTCCCTTCCACGAAAGACACGCAAGGTTGGGTCATTCATGAAGCGGCGCACGCCGGTTTGCCTCTTGTCCTTATTGATCGTGAACTAAGCGAAGTGTTGCAAGATGGAGTGAACGGATATTTTGCTGAAGATAATCCTGAGGATATGGCAGATAAAATTGTTTCTATCTTATCAAGTCCTAAAAAATATGCTGAATTTTCTGAAAATAGCAAAAAACTAGCCCGTGGCTTCACTGAAAAGCGATATGCCAAAAAACTTGAAGGCGTTTATAAAGAAGCTATTCGTACTCATATCGCAAACCCGCGCATCAAACGCGATCAAATGGAAACGCTCCCAGAATTCGAATAACCTAGTAGTCAATACCCTTATTAGCGAGAAACTTGTCGTCAAAGTGATGTTTGAGCTTCGTCATATTAGTCGCTATATCAACGTGCGCGAGCAGTGCCTCAGGGAAATCTCGACCTGATAGACAGAGCGATGTGTGAGGGTGTTTGCGCTCAAGTAATGCGGTGATGTCATGTTCATCAAGCAAGCCATCATGGAGCGCATTGTTAATCTCATCACAGATGACGAGCTGGTATCGCCCACTACTTGCGGCCTCGAGCGCAAAGTCATAGGTCATGCGGGCGTACATCTTGTGATCATCCTTACTGGCGTTACTGCTAATGTCACCAGCATCATAGAATCCTAAACCACCTTTATAAAAATCAAGCTTGTCTTCATAAACTGGCATAATATCGCGTATGAACTGATGCTCGCCGACGTCCCACAGTTTAATGAACTGAACAAATGCGACTTTCCAGCCAGTTCCAAGCGCGCGACACATCAGGCCAATACTCGCGCTGGTCTTGCCTTTCCCTTCGCCGGTATAGACGACAACAACGGAATCTTTTTTAGAAAAATCTTCAAAACTCATACGTACAGTATATACAAAAAGAAAAAAGCCTCCGGAGAGGCTACCTGCTCTATGAGTAGGATTTGGGGGGACCCAGTGGGACGAAAAGGATGTGTTTCCCAACTCGTCCCACCGGGGCCGCAAGGTCGAAACCTACAATCCGCTGCTCTCTGCTGAACAGCTTCATGGCGATTCCGTCGTGCGTGGGCCTTCGGCCCTTTGTTGAGCTCCTTGGAGGGTTTTGCCGCAATTTTCTTGCTACGTGCGGCATAGGTCGACAGATTCTGCTGCCGATAGCCCTTAGTCCAAGGTACTACGTCCGTCGCCGAAGCGACATCATATATCCGTTACGGGGTGTGTGCCTGACCAGTAAGGCCCGTAAGGGACAATCACTATCACTAGTTTCTTTTTCTTGCGCTCTGGCCAGAGCTTATCTTGCGTCTTTTTTACTTCTCTTGCGAGTTCGCACCGGAGTGCTGTTCGTAGATCTGGTCAAAATGACTGACACACCTCAGTATGGTAAGTTCATCAGTTGGTTCCGGCACTTATCTCGAGTTTCCACCACCTGATTAATGGATATTAACACAAGTGAGTATATTTGTCAATAATAGTCTCTATCTATTCTTGATTACCCCTGTTATACTGGGAACTTATGATCGCCGACATTACAGTTACTGAAAAATCCTTTGGTCCAAAAACCCTCATGAGTGGAATTAAGTTTTCTATTGACGATCGTGAAAAAATCGGCGTGATCGGTCGCAATGGTGTCGGCAAGTCGACGCTTTTCGGCATCTTAGCAGGTACTGATAAAGACTTTACAGGTGAGATCATCTATAAGCGCGGCACTACTGTCGTGGCGACGCAACAGGAGCACCACAACCTTGGCGAAGTAACTGTCCTGCAGTATGTCCTGCAAGGCCTACCGGAATATGCCGAACTCAGCCGTATTATCGAAACGTATCCCGACACGATGGGTGATGATATGAATAAAATCACTGAGTATACTAATGCGCTGACTCGTTTTGACGATAAGGGTTTTTATCAGATTGAAGAGCAAATAGAACGTGAACTGAACAACTTCCAGTTGAGCGGTGTCGCTCACCGCGCTTTCACTACGCTGTCCGGTGGTCAAAAGCGTCTCGTCGAGGTCGTGAAGATTATGCATAGTGACGCGCATCTAGCACTCGTTGACGAACCAACCAACCATATGGATTACGTCGCTAAGCAGCAGTTTATCGACTGGATGCAAAATGCACGCGAGGCAATGCTGGTTATTACGCACGACCGTGATGTACTGCGCGAAGTAGATCGTATTGTCGAACTCAAAGATGGCTCTAGCGTCAGCTATAAGGGCAATTACGACGCCTACCTCAAACAAAATGCTGTCTCGACGGGATCTCAAATGAATGATTTTGAGATGATCGAAAAGCGTATCGGAAATCTCAAAGTTAAAGTGCTTGATTATCAGCGTCTGAAAGAAAAATCGCGTAATCCTGCAACCATCCAGAAGTTCAAACGACTCGAAGAAACCTCTCGCAGAGAATTGGCCGAACTGCAATCAAAAGAAAAACCAACTTTTTGGATCGACAAAGAATCAGCTGCTAATCTCAACTACAAAGTTGCTGCTCAGTATGACAAATTCAAAGCACGTAATATCCGTATGAATATGAAAGCCGATGAATCACGAAGCAAGCACGTGCTCATCAGCGCAAAAGATGTCTCGCTCGGCTATACTGCCCCGCTCTTCGAGCACGTCAACATCGATCTCCGCGAAGGTGAAGCACTCGAGCTTCGTGGGCGTAACGGAGCCGGTAAAACGACACTGATCAAGGCACTATTGGGCGATACGTCGATGACAGAGTTCGCTGGTGAGATTAATCTTGATCGACACGTACGAATCGGTGTCTATGAACAAGAAGTGAATGATACTTACTTCGAATTACCTCTTGGCGAAGCAATTGAGCGCATGTATCTCGACAAGGATCTCCCTATTACCGAGACAAAGATGCGTGGATTGCTCAGCAACTATCTTTTCAACGCTGGCGATGCGCAAATTCCAATCACGAAACTTTCAGGTGGTCAAAAGGCAAGGTTCCAAATCATCACGATGCTCGCGAATGACCCGCAACTCCTCATACTTGACGAGCCGACAAACCACCTCGATCTTCCTAGTATTGAAGAGCTTGAAAATGCACTCGAAAAATATAGCGGCGCGATTCTCTATGTATCGCATGATAGTTACTTCCAGCAAAACATTAGTGGTGAGGTCGTTATGGTTGGCGCTGCGCAGGGAAAAGCAAGTCAATAAGACTAAGCCAGTCCGCATCTGCAGTTTCGATGTCGCGAGTGACAATGCCAAGTCGAAAATTTTGTAAAGCTGCTAACGCTCGGCGCTGAGGACCAAATTCTTTTGCATTCGACCTTGTATTCCGACGCATGCTACTAATGATGCCATATATCTCGTCCTGTGATTCTAATTCATCTGACTGCTCAACGGTGATATCCATTGCATCAATCGACAGTGCAAGGTACGCACTCCGCCATTTTTGTTCTCTGGTGCTCATTTGGTCGATATCTTTGTCTTTCAGGTCAGCATCAATCTCGCGTCGAATTCTCTCAGCGATTTCCCGAGGATCACGACCTTTCATCGCTGGGTGACGACTATACTGTGAAAAGAATGCCGCTATCAGCTCGTCCGAGCTCAGCTCGGATGGAGAGAGAGTTTCTGGCTGCTCCTTTTGTCGAATAGAGATAATATCGGCGAGCTTTGTTTCGCTATCAACCGGTCCATGCGGTAACTCACTCATTGCAGTACCTCCTTTTTATAAACAAAAACCGCTCGAATGATTCGAGCGGCAGATGACGCAGGGATAACTGAGATGAACGGTGTATAACAGGCTTCACCATCATATTGTCATAGTAGCACTTACTAGACTATTTCGCGAGAGCAGCGTCAATCTTTGGTCGGTCAAAACCAAGAATGAGTTCCTTGTCGATATCAATGACTGGAACGCCACGAAAGTTACCGCCGATCTTATCCATCAGTTCTTTGTAAGCATCGGCATCTTCTTCAATGTTTTTTTCTTTGAAGGTAATATTTTTGTCATTCAGGTATTTTGCTGCCATTTTGCAAAATCCACACCAGCTAGTGCTATAGATTGTAATGTCGTGTGTTGCAGTACTCATAGGAAACTCCTTTTCTTTACTATACTTAGTATAGCATACGTGGCACGTAAATTGAAAAAGTGATATAATATGTATCGTCTTATCCCCCACTATGAGGAGAACCGTTATGGCTAATCAGGAATACACCTGCCCCAAATGCGGCCAGGGACGCACCGGAAATCCTAAGGTCCCTTGTCCTGTCGACAAGGTCAACATGAACAAGCCGGTCAAGTAAGACCTTCGGGCCACATGCATTCAGTATGTGGCCCGTCATCATAATAAAGAGATATGAGAAAGGCGCACTTCGTTGTGCGCCTTTGTATCACCTCTTCGTATTTCTAGTGGGCTGATGAGCCTTTGAATGATTCTTTCCTCTTTTGTTCTCGGAGCAATTGCGACAATAGCCCGTGCATCGCACGACGAACATCGCGATCATTCTCACGCATTACGTCGTAGGGGCTGTCTCGAAAAAATGTCACGATCTGGTCGTATGCATCAGAATCGGCACACACACTCCAGAGCGTTTCCAGAGCGTCATTGTGTCGCAATACAATCCCAATGACTGCATTGGCCCGTTGCCATTCTGCAAGAAAATGGTCAGGGAGCCAAGCGGTACGTCCTTCGCTCGCCAGCTGGTTGCATTGTGACTCGACTTTGACGGCTTTTTGCTCGAGAGATGTTCGTAGGAGCGTTCCACAAAAGAAAACGCATATGAACATGACGGCGAGTATCAAAACCATAAAGACGAGATGGTCCTGTAGAGACACAATGACGAATACTGCAACAAGCGTTGAGCTAATCAGTACGAGTGGCTGCATCGAGCTGACAGTCTGTTTGATGTTTTCACTGCTCAGTGCTGCAAACCTACGAGCAGCGATACGAGCATCTATATCTTGCGTTGACGGATACACGTAGAAGCCCTTGTCGGTCGGCAAGGGAGACGGGATGTTCAACACTGAGTCTCCTAGAATAAAGGTGCGGTGATATTAATATATTATACTACAATAAAGATAAAAAGTCTATGTATCACGAGGGTTGCGACGGGTGAGGTGCCATTGTCCGCAGAGATGGCAGCGATAAATTGAAAGTTCAAGGTCTCGCACGAGTAGTTCCTGCTCAGTCTTGACTATCTCAGCTTCGTATTTCGAAGTATAGCAACGCTTCCCGCTACACATGCGAGGTTTGTCATACAGAACGGGTCTTCGTATTCGAGCCATTATATCTACTATACGCTGGAGCGCTTTTCTGCTATAATTACAGATAGAAATGAAGTATGTGAATGTACGCCAGTATCGTACCGTAGCTCAGCTTGTGTTCCTTGGGGGGTACAAGAATGTTTAACATGCTTTCTCACTTCGCAGCCGAATCAGGTGTACCACTTTCTGCCGAGCCGATCATTAACTTCCTTGGTCTTCATATTACAAACTCAATGCTTTTTGGGTTGATCATGGCCGTTATTGTTCTTGTATTTTTTACGCAGGCTGCAAAACGTTCGACCCTGCACCCGAACAGCAAGTTCGGCTTTGCCGTTGAATCGATGATCGAGTTTGTCCTCAATATTGCCGAAGAAAACTTTGGCGATCGAAAAAAAGCTCTGAAATTCTTGCCTCTGCTTCTCACGCTCTTCACATTCATCTTGTTCTCAAACCTCTCCGGTCTGATACCGGGCGTTGGCACCATTAATATCGGGACAAATGATGGCGTTTCGCCGTTACTGCGACCTTTCACGACTGACCTCAATGCGACGTTAGCACTGGCTATTCTGACGATTGGTACTGTGCAGTTTGCGGCACTGCGGGAGCTTGGCGTAAAACGTCACTTGCAGCATTACTTTACGAATAAGCCATATAACCCAATGAACCTGTTCATCGGACTTATCGAAGTTATGGGTGAGTTCATCCGTGTTATTACACTTAGCATGCGACTCTTTGGTGTTATTTACGCCGGCGAAGTTCTCCTCCATGTCATCGGTGATATTGCTGGCAATTTCAGTCCAATCGCTACCCTGCCCGTTTACCTTCTCGAAATATTCTTCTGTCTCATCCAGGCATACGTGTTCATGCTACTCACGACCGTATACCTTGCGATGGCTACCCATCACGAAGATGGGTCGGAATCCGACCACTCTACTGACACCCCGATTACTCAGGCAGTCGTGAGTGGTGCAAAATCCGTAAGTTAATTAAATAAAAGGAGTTACATATAATGGATATCGATCCAAACCTCATCAAAGGAATCACAATCGCAGTTGGCGCTGTCGGTCCAGCACTCGGTGTTGGTATGATTGGTGCTGCCGCTGTAAAATCAGTCGGTCGCAACCCAGAAGCACAAGGTAAAATTCTCTCAACCGCCCTCGTTATGGCCGGTCTTGTCGATGCTGTCCTTGCCTTCGTTCTGCTTATCGTCTTCACAACCTCTTAATACACGGAAAAAGTAAATACACATGTACGTACCAATCACACAATTCGGAGCTGAAGCCGCTGAAGCCAGCGGTATTGGTGCGCTTGGTCTGAACTTGCAGAGTTTTCTTTTCCAGCTCATTACCTTTGTTCTTGTGCTCGTTATACTGCGCAAGTTCGTATATGGCCGCCTCGTCGATACGCTTGAAAAGCGTCGTTTGGCGGTGGTTGAGAGTCTCGAAGCAGCTCAAAAAGCTGCCAAAGACCTCGATCGTGCTGAGGAAAAAGTAGAAGCTCTCCTCAAAGAAGCTCGTGTGGAGGCTCAGGCAATCATCGAGACTGCCCACAAAGAGTCTGCCAATATGGTAGAAGAAGCAGAAAGTAAAGCTGCAAAGCGTGCCGATCACCTCATTGCCCAGGCGGAAGCTCGTTTGGAGCAGGATACTGCTGTAGCCCGAGAAACGCTTCGTCGTGAAACGACTGAGCTCGTGGCACTTGCAACCGGTAAAATTCTTCATGAAAAAGTAGATGCAAAAAAGGATGCGCAATTGATTCAGTCAGCGCTGGCGTCTGCGAAGGAGAATAAATAGTCCTATGAGTGCTTTTAGTCGCCGCCGTGTTGCCGAGACTGTTGTTGATCGACTTGAGACGCTACCGCGCGAACAGGTGCTTCGTGAGCTTGCCGCGTATCTCATCGAAGAGCGCCAAGTAAAGCAATTACCTCAACTTATGGAAGAGATAGAGTCTGAGTTTGCCCAGCGCGGCCACGTCGTTGCTGATGTTACTACCGCTCATGCGCTGGATGAAATGACGCGCAATCATCTGTCCGAGTACATCAAACAACTGACGCACGCCCAAGATATTGAGCTTCGCGAAACGACTGACGAAAGCCTAATAGGCGGTGTCGTTATCGAAACGCCTGGTCACTATTTTGATAGTTCAATCAAGACACAATTAAAGCGACTGAAAGTTAATAGCCACTAGCGAAAAGAATGGAATGAATATATGCCTGAATTAGAAGTAAAAACATTAAGTAAAGAGCTGCGCGACGCAATCAGTGGCCTTGAAGTTGAAGGTCAGCTCGAGAGCAGCGGTGTCGTCACGCGTGTTGGTGATGGTGTGGCGTGGATCTATGGTCTCCGCGACGCTGGTTACAGCGAAGTGTTGACTATCGAAGGTATGGAAGGTGAAGTTGAAGCCTTTGCGCTCAACCTCATGGAAGATGAAATTGGTGCGGTAATCCTCGGCGATGACACAAAGGTCAAAGCTGGTGCTAAAGTAACGCTGACCGGAAAAGTCCTCGATGTCCCGATCGGTGAAGAGCTGCTCGGACGCGTGGTTGATCCGCTAGGTCGTCCACTTGATGGTAAGGGTCCAATTGTTACTAAGCAGCGCGGACTCGTTGAGCGTCCTGCTCCTGGTGTTAAAGACCGCAAATCTGTCCATGAACCACTCATGACTGGTCTCATGGCAATTGACACTATGGTGCCGATTGGCCGCGGTCAGCGTGAGTTGATCATCGGCGACCGTCAAACTGGTAAAACGGCAATTGCAATTGACACGATGATTAACCAGGCAAAACAAAAGACTGGTGTAGTAAACGTCTATGTCGCTATCGGGCAAAAACTCTCGAAGATCGCTCGTCTCGTTGACCGTCTTACCGAAGAAGGTGTGATGGATCAGACAATTGTCGTTGCAACCGGCCCAAGTGACTCCGCTTCCCTCCTCTACCTCGCGCCGTATGCTGGTGCGGCGATGGGTGAATATTTCCGCGACAACAAAAAACATGCACTTATCATCTACGATGACCTGACGAAACACGCAGCTGCCTACCGACAAATGTCGCTCCTTCTTCGTCGTCCACCAGGTCGCGAGGCTTACCCGGGTGATGTTTTCTACTTGCACTCACGACTCCTTGAACGTGCCGCAAAACTGAGTGATGAGCTCGGTGCGGGTTCACTTACCGCTCTTCCTATTATCGAAACACAGGCGGGCGATATTGCTGCCTATATCCCAACCAACGTGATCTCTATCACCGATGGTCAAATTTTCCTTGAAACAGATCTTTTCTACCAAGGTGTACGTCCGGCTATTTCTGTCGGTCTTTCCGTCTCACGTGTCGGTGGTAATGCGCAGACAAAAGCGGTGAAATCCGTCGCTGGAACGCTTCGTTTGAGTCTCGCACAATACCGTGAACTCGCCGCCTTTGCCCAATTCGGTAGTGACCTCGACAAAGAGACTCAGCAGAGTCTAAACCGTGGTGTTCGTTTGACTGAACTATTGAAGCAGCTACAGTACCAGCCTATGAGTGTCTGGGAGCAAACTGCGACCCTTATTGCCGCCGGAAGTGGTCATTTCGACTCTGTTCCAGTTGAGAAAATCAAAGATGCACAGTCAGCTCTTTTGACTGATCTTTGGAGTGACCACAAAGATGCAATGCGCACCCTTAACAAGGGTGACAAGCCAACCGAAGATATGACAAAGGCTATTGAAAAAGTGGCTCAAAAAGTCTCGAAAGGATTTGCTAAATAGATGGCGAGCACACGTCAATTAAAAAGCCGTATTCGATCTGTAAAGTCTACCAAACAGATCACAAAGGCAATGGAGCTCGTGGCAGCGAGTAAACTTCGTCGTGCCCAAGATGCGTCTCGAGCAGCGAGCAGCTATTCACTTGCTGCTCGTGAGCTTCTCACGCAGCTCGGTAATTTGACTGACGTGCAGCGCTTTGCTTTTTTCAAGTCTCGTAAGGTGAATAGCCGTCTTGCGATCCTCATCACGAGTGATCGCGGACTCGCTGGCGCGTACAACACAAACGCTATTAAGCAGTTTGTGCGCGTACTCGAACAAGATCGACAAAACGGCATTGAGACAAAAGTACTCTGTGTTGGTCGTCGTGGTGCGCAATTTGCTGCACGTATCAAAGATGTTGAGGTTATTGGTGTGTACACCGGTTTGCCAGACCACATCACTGCTAATGACATTCGCCCATTACTGGTCAATGCTGTTGATCATTTCATTGATGAAAAGGTCGATGCTGTGAGCGTGATTACAACTCGTTTCGTTAATAGCTTTACGCAAACAGCCGAAACGGTCGAGTTATTGCCGGCCGTGTTCGAGTCAACCGAGGTGTCACGAGATATTCAGCTCGCAACGTTTGAGCCGTCAGTCGAGGAAGTCCTGGAAGGAGCAACGATTCGTTTGCTCGAATCCCAGCTTTACCAGGCCCTGCTCGATGCTCGAGCAAGTGAGCAAAGTATGCGTCGTGTTGCCATGAAGAATGCGACCGACAATGCCGGCGAGATCATCGATGACTTAACCCGTGAGATGAATAAAGTTCGTCAAGCAACTATTACCCAAGAATTATCAGAAATTAGTGCCGGTGTCGAAGCACTGAAATAGAAGGAGAAATATGAGTACAGATACAGTTACAAACCAAGGAAAAGTCACCCAAGTCGTGGGCGTCGTTGTCGATGTTCAATTTGAAAAAGGCCACATGCCAGCAATTTATGATGCACTTCGTGCTGACAATGACGGTCAACAAATCGTTCTCGAGGTAGCACAGCACCTCGATGAGACGACAGTCCGTGCAATTGCTCTCTCATCAACTGACGGTCTCTCGCGTGACGCCAGCGTGACTGCGACGGGTGCACCCATCACAGTGCCAGTGGGAGCGGCAACAGCTGGTCGTATGTTCAATGTGATTGGTGAACCAATTGACGGTAAGCCTGCCCCAGAAAACGTCCAAACAGCCCCGATTCACCGCCAACCACCAGCTTTCACTGAGCAGTCAGGAAAAACTGAAATTCTCGAGACTGGAATTAAGGTTATTGACCTCATTGCTCCTATTGCCAAGGGTGGTAAAGTTGGTCTCTTCGGTGGTGCTGGTGTCGGCAAGACAGTCCTTATTACTGAGCTCATCAACAACATTGCGAAATTCCACTCTGGTAACTCTGTCTTTGCCGGTGTCGGTGAGCGTACTCGTGAAGGAAACGACCTTTACGGTGAAATGGCGGAATCCGGCGTTCTCGACAAGACCTCATTGGTCTTTGGACAGATGAATGAGCCACCTGGAGCCCGTCTTCGTGTCGCCTTAACTGGCCTCACAATGGCTGAGACGTTCCGTGACGAAGGCAAAGATGTCCTGCTTTTCATTGATAACATTTTCCGCTTCACTCAAGCCGGTGCCGAAGTGTCTGCCCTTCTCGGGCGCCTTCCATCAGCTGTGGGATACCAGCCAAACTTGCAACAAGAAATGGGTGCGCTCCAGGAGCGAATCACGAGTACGAAAAAAGGCTCAGTCACCTCTGTTCAAGCCGTCTATGTCCCGGCAGACGACTTGACCGACCCGGCGCCAGCGACAACATTCGCCCATCTCGACTCTACTATTTCATTGAACCGTTCCCTGACTGAAATCGGTATCTACCCAGCCGTTGACCCACTCGACTCTAACTCAACGATCCTCGATCCTGAGATCGTCGGCGAAGAGCACTATCAGGTCGCTCGTGATGTCCAACGCGTCCTACAGCGCTACAAGGACCTACAGGACATTATTGCGATCATGGGTATGGAAGAGCTCTCTGATGAAGATAAGCAGACTGTTGCGCGTGCTCGTCGTGTCCAGCGATTCTTCTCTCAGCCCTTCTTTGTGGCTGAAGGATTCACTGGCACGCCTGGGTCATACGTCAAACTTTCTGACACGATCAAGGGTTTCCGTGAGATCCTCGATGGCAAGCACGATGATGTGCCTGAGAGCGCCTTCTTCCTTAAGGGTGAAATTAGCCAAGTAACAGCCAAGAAATAAGGATACAGATGAAGCTTGAGCTCATAACACTAGATGGTACCAAGGTAGACGATGAAGTCTATGAAGTTCTCGTCCCTACCCCAACTGGCACAATTGCGATTTTGCCTGGACATGAACGTCTCGTCACCCTCGCAGTAAATGGCGTTATCACGCTGCGCCGCAAGAAATCAGACCTCGACAACCAGCTCGAGTATTTCGCGACGTTCGGTGGTATCGTTGAGGTGTCGCCGGAGCGCGTGCGTATTCTCGTCGATGAAGCCGATACGGCTGACGAGATCTTAGCCGAAGAGGCAGAGAAGGCACTCGAAGCTGCAAATATCCTCAAGGCAAACGCAAAAGACGCCGTGGAACTCAACAAAGCACAGCAACTTATTGACCGTCACGCAGTTCGTCTCAAGGTTGCCGGTTTACGCCGACGTCACCGTTCATAAATTCTATTGATTAAAAAGGTGTATCTCTATGTCTTTTCTCAAAAAAGATAATAAAAAAACTGCCTCCCCTTCTGTATCGAAGGCGACAATACAACTGGTAAATTTAGGTCTATTGAGTGAACAAAACTGGAATGGGCCTGTCTCGGCTGAACGGCTCGTCACTCAAAAAGAAACAACTCGCGAAAAACTGGAGCATGCCGCGGAGCATATCAATGATTTTTACGTCAGTGTAAATCCAAAGGCGAAAACACGCTGTATTGATGGCCGCCACGACCCAGAAATGGACGAGACTAACTTAGGTCCTCAAGTTCCTGGAGGGGCGCCTGGCGCAGCTATTGCCTACCGTCTCGGCGTTGATAAAGACGACTTGACACGAGGTACATTTCTCGATGATGCAGAGACAATGATTGCACAGTTTATTCGTCTTGGCTTCTCCCCAGGTGGTCATCGCGATGAACTCAGTGATGGCAAAAATGCAGTTGGATGCGGTGCTATTGACGGCATGAATCGAATTCTTGCGACCATGGCTGATCCTACTCGCATCGAAGATCATAAACGGATCGTTAAAGCTCTTCTGGGAAATGACTTTAATAGAGACCATTACCTGCGCGTGCTCGGCGCTGCACTCGTCGTCAACGGACGAAGCGATGAGTATTTTAGGAACCGGGAAGCAATTATTGATATTCTTGAAAAACGATTCGCAAAGAGCATCTCAGTTCTTAAAGGCGAGCACAAAGAAGGGCTAGTCATTGTCAATATGGTGCCAAATACGACGCTTTCATCGAATCGTTTTGCCGAGAAATATGACGGAGTGCAAGCATTTGGCTATGATTTATGGCGCTCTCGACAAATGGCAGAACGTATTCTGCCTCTTCCTTCTCAGGAAATTGATCGACAACGATTTGTTATGGCGCGCATCATGAGTACTGTCTCGACACTGATGGTGCTGACTGACGGATCGCAACGCCTATTAGTTAGAATGCCGTCATAAGTTAGTTCCGGCACATTTATGCCATGATTGGTGCACACGTAGGTGTGATGCTACTTCACTATTATTTAGATGTCTTCAGAAATTACTTCTACTTTTAGTACATCTTTCATGACGTTAACATCATTCTGGAATTGTTGACTATCTTCATGACTTAACATAACTTTTGCGACTGGGTCGCCATTGTTTTTCGCAAACAAGGCGCGGTCGCCTGGATACAAATCTTGAACAATTGAAACAAAAGATGGGAGTGCACGAACATGATCGGCACCTTCTAGGCTTTTTACAATGCCTTCGGACGTAGCATAAATGTTAAAAGCCGCCGTATGGCGCAGTACCTTATTAGGAATGACTGGCTCTTGGTCACTTCGATTAATAATATCGTTAGCAATATGATTGATCCCGTAGCTGTGTTTGTAAATATCGTGACGATACCCACCTATACGAGGACCAAGCTCAATAATTTTCCACCTATCATGTAAGCGCATCAACTCTACATGGGCAGTTATCGATCGTAAGCCAACAGCATGACATGCTTTTGCTGTAGCTTCATGTGCCTTAACAATATCGTCTGGGCTAAGACCACTCGGGGTTGTTTGCATGTAGCCAAAGAAGTCATCAAAACCGACTTTTTTCCCCGTAATAACTTTTACCGGTGGTGTATGATAACACTTCCCTTGGCTGGAGATATACGTATCTACTGAGTACATATCTCCATCCATAAACTCTTCTACGAGGATGGTCGGTTTTTGTCTTTTGATCCACACATCGTAAGCATGCTGAATCTCATGGAGCGTGTAGCCAAGTGTTCGCTGAAGTTCATCACGATTTTTTACTAAAGTTACAAGTAAACTGCCTTCTAAACCTGAAGGTTTTACGATCATAGGATAATCAAGGTTCTTCTCAATTGATTCAATCGTCTCTGCCGTCTCATTCGTAACCTCTAGATATCCTGGGACTAACGATGCATCATATCCCTCAAGCATCTGCCGCATTAATTTCTTTTCTGTCGACCAGTCCAGTGACGCCTCAGTAGGCATAGTGAGATAAGGAAAATAAGGAACCAGTTTCTTAAGTTCCAAAATAGAATTTTCGTACTGCGAGGTAACAGCGAGAACGTTCTGCATGTAAGGCTGTAGTGTTTTTCGAAGCGATAGTGCCGAATCAAAGTCTGCGCTCAGTACTTGTATATCAGGATTGTCTTTTTGTCCGTTTCGTTCCGTTATAGCGTTCTGAATTTTTGAATCAACAATAATCATGGGTATTAATGAATGACCCGAATCATTCTCGTATTTTTTTAGTGCTTCAAATGTCGCGGGACGAATAGCATTAACAAATAAAATAATATTCTTAGACATAATTTATACTTTCTTAGTATGTATTTTTATTGTAGAACGAAGCGTATCCACATCACGCTGAAGCTGTGAGGGGTCCGTATGATGAATGACCCCTCTTACAATAAATTTCCCTCCATTACTACTTGATACCGCAACGTCGCCGCGATTTGCATGTAACGTTAATTTATACGTCGATGGCCGCGCAGCACTTTCTTCGAATCCTTCTATACGATCTATCACACCTTCTTCGTCAGCATAAAAATATACCGCTGAGCTATGCGCAATAGGTATTGTATTGATTTCAGGTACCAGGCCGATTTTTAGGCGAAGCTCATTGTACGCGTGATCGATACCATATGCTGTGTAATACATCTCTTGTCTTTGGCCGCCAGCACGCGGACCTAGCTCAATAATTTTCCATCCATCGGATGTATAGAAAAGCTCAAGGTGAACCACGCATGAGCGTAGCGCAAGTGCATGTATTGCCTGAGCGGCAGCAAAATTACCACTTTCAATGGCTTTTGCATCTAGTTCCAAATTGCTATTAACTTGATGGATATGAAACCCCTCTTGTCCAATAGTGTGCGCTGTTAGTGACCGGAGAAAGGGTAGCAACCATACATCTCCTGCATGGGTGACGTATGCATCTACCGAATACATATCCCCTTCGATGAATTCTTCCACTATCATACTTGGCTTTCCTCGGCCTTTGTCACGTGCATAGATAATGTCTATTAACGCAAAGCTTCTTTTCAAAACTTGTGTAAGTTCTTTCTGATTATGAGCCTTGGATACGAGCATCGAAGAAGCAAGTCCGGTTGGTTTCGCTATCATCGGGAATGAGAGTCGCGATAGTACCTTTTGGATCTCTTCGCCAGAATCGTTTACGACATCTTGTACTTTAGGTGTGAGTGCAGGGTTATAGCTGGCGAGCATTTCTCGCATTTTTGACTTATGTGTTGCCCATTCGAGCGAGCTTTCGGTCGGCTCTAAAACATAAGGAATGTGAGGTATAAGTTTAGCTAAATATGGTTGATTACGTTCTGAGCTACAAGTAGCGAGCAGTATATTATCCCTAAATGGCTTAAGAGCAGCCTGAATTGATGTCGGACTAGAGAAATCGCATACAACACTTTCAAACACCTTATTTTTATCAGCTACATTATGACCCTGATTTATTACCTCAGTATCAATTAATATAACACCTTTAAGAGGTCGACCTAATTCGGAAGCTAGCTTATTAAGGCCATCTGCAAATTCTTGATCAAAATCGTTAATAAAGACAGCTACGCTTTGTGCGCTATCGTTGGCAAGATTTAACATATTCATATAGCATCTTACTCTTAAAATCAGATATAACAAGGGTTTGAGGCGTAAAAACCATGCGTCCCCTTTTGTAAAATTCAGAGTCTAGTGGACTATAGAAATTGTTACTGAAGTAATGCACGGACATCGTCCGTGCATTTTGTATGCATGAGTTGGTCGCGAAGCTCTGAGGCTCCTTCAAATTCACGTACGTAAATTTTAAAGAATCGTTTGAGTGTTTCGTATGGCCTGGCCATCGTATCCTGGTATTGGTCGAATAGGTCGAGTTGGAGGCGAAGTAAGTCTAGCAATTCGTCTCTGCTGTGTTCGCGTGGTTCATGCTCAAATGCAAACGGATTATGGAAAACACCGCGACCAATCATGACGCCGTCAACCCCGGTTTGTTCTACAATTTCTAGTCCATGAGCTCTGTTGCGGATATCACCATTTATCGTCAGAAAGGTGTGTGGTGCGACTTCATCGCGGAGTTGTTTTATATCTTTTATTAATTCGAAGTGGGCCGGAACTTTACTCATTTCTTTTTTGGTGCGCAAGTGAATCGTTAAGTTCACGATATCCTGGGCAAAAAGATGCGTCAGCCAGTCTCGCCACTCCTCGACAGAGCTATAGCCAAGCCGTGTTTTGACACTGACGGGCAAGCCAGCTGTTTTGGCAGCTGCAATAGCTCGTGCTGCCAGCTCTGGGTCACGAATAAGTGCGGCGCCACCGCTTTTGATGGCACTTTTTGCAGGACAACCCATATTAATATCGATGCCATCATAGCCGAGCTCACGACAATGCTCGGCAAGTGCCGCCATATCACCTACTTCTCCGCCCCAAATCTGAGCGATGATAGGATGTTCATCTGCTGTCTTGTAGAGACGACCATGGACAGACTTTTCACCCGCATGCACCCATCCGGTTGCATTGGTAAACTCAGTCCAGAGAAGGTCCGGCGGTGCTGCCGAGGTCACGACATGACGAAATACCGTGTCGGTCACGGCTTCCATCGGTGCGAGCGCAAAAAACGGTCGTGGTAGTTTGTCCCAAAATGTATTCATCAGTTGTCTATTATCTCATATTTTACAAAGAAGAGCCCCTCGTGACGATGTCACGAGGGGCTGGTGAGAGAGGAGGCTGACACATTAGTAGGACCGCGTTGAACGCGGTACATCTCTACGGATAGAGAAATAACTACCAACGGATCGTCGGTTATAGCTGAAATTTCAGCCATAATGCGATCACTCTCGGGTTGGGCTCGAGAGAGGAGCGAGCAAGGTCAGGTTTTCCGGGGGGCGGAAAGGAGCCTGACCGTGTTCACGGCCTCACGCGGGGCTACTTGAAGTGGCGTACAGGGAACGCCGACTTCTTCACCTCTCTCGAGCGTCTGTGTGCTGATATATATCAGCAAAGTGCGAGGCGGCTGAACGCCTCCATGATTGAAACGTCAGTAGAAGACGTCCAGCCTAACACCGCAATTTCCTCCCAGATTTTGTAGTGCTATATTTCATAATACCACAAATTTATAAATAAAGCAATAGTATTTGCTGTAAAGCATGAAAAAGCCGCTCCTCTGGTGAGAAACGGCCGTAGGGGTAAACCTTCGCTGACGCGAAAGTTGGGGGCTGGTTGGGTGAGATGAACTCACCCAACCAGCTGGTTTCGCAGCCGTTCCCCCGAAGGGCTGCGACCTCTTACTCACTCATGACTTTCGTCTTGAGTGAAGGGTCGGGTTGACTGGATTTGAACCAGCGACCTCTTCGCCGAAGCGAAGCGCTCTGCCATGCTGAGCTACACCCCGCGTGAGAAGTTGCCTTCTCTGCGAGCGAATAACAGGGTTCGAACCTGCGACCTCTTGCATCAACGTGCAAGTGCTCTCCCACTGAGCTATATTCGCGGGCCGGCCCGAGGGCCGGAGTTGTGCTACTTGCCGTAGACGCGCTGCTGCTCCCGCGCCTTGTGGTCGGCGTTGCGGACCGCCTGGCTGCCGCTGCCGTGGTCCACGAGCCACTGCTCGTGGGTGGTGCGACTGGCGGGCGTCTTCTTCGCAGCGTCGCGTGCTTCCTGCTCGGTGGGGGGCATAGTCTGCCACCTTTCATCTTGTCCTTCTCGACGAACGGGCGTCCATCGAAACGTTATCAATTCTAGCACAAAGAAGTGCTTATGTCAACGCTTGTCCTTCTCCTCCTGCACAGCTTACTTGGCCTTTGATACGTCGCTCTCGTACATTTGAACATCCAGCCAGCCTTCGAGACCTCACCGTACTCTCCTTAAGGGTTCGCTCACGTGGGCTTTTTGCACTGTCACGCTCCTTTTCGGCTGCTTTGAGTGCGCTTTTTGCGTTCTTCAGATTCCTCTCGTGGACACGAAGAATGTTCTCGAGACGACTTGCCATGTGGACCACTCTTTTCGTTTTGGTGATGAGCTATGTTTGAGCTGCTCATTTGTCGTTGACCCACGAGATGATTTAAAGCCCGTGCTCCTTTTTGAGCTGTTGAATAAATGTCTTCAATTCACTAATCGACTCTTTCGCAACCCTTACTTTTCTTTGGTGCTCTTTGATACGATCTTGAATCTTCTTGCGTTCTCGAGAATCGATCGTATTGCTGAGGGTTGTCTGCTCAACGGTGAGCTGAGAAGAAAAGATTCTCAAATCTCTCGTGTGATTATCGAGATGGGACTCGAGTTCTTTGAGGCGTCTTTTAGCAGCTTGTTGAGCAGAAATTTGAGCTTTAGTATGGGTGATGAGAGCTTCACATTGCCGCACCTGGTTCTCGCATCGTCCAGCCTCATCTTTAAGTGTGCGCCTCGCTTTGAGGTCTTGTTCGCCTCTGAGTTGCTTACGCTTTTTCTCAAGCAGATCTTTCGCTGTTCGGAGATCTGTGGTTTGCATTCTTAAAATTCTTTCAAGATTAGCCACGGTAGCTTCCTTATCGCTCGGTTTACCCGGTTCCCCTATAATAGTTATTATACAATAATTACGAGATAAGCGAAGATTCAAAGTTTAGTATGTCACGATAGGCAGCGCCGACTGCATCAATCTGAAAATCAAGTTCCATAATGCAGCGCCACACTTCTTGAATGAGCTGGGTCATGACGTCGAGCTCTTCCTGTGTGTAGTTGAGTTCGAGACATGTAATTTTCCCCGCTGTATTTGGTTCGACAAACTCGATCACACCCTTTGTAACTGTGTAACCACGGTATTGGCGGGAGTTTTCAATCAGAAGCTTGTAGAACATGAGTTGCTGCTTATAGTGATGCAGCTTGATTTTTTCGTACTCTGTTTTGCCTTGCCAGCTACTGCTTGCACGACCTGTTTTGTAATCAGTCACAACAATCGTCTTGGCGGACTCATTGATCTCTATCAAGTCAATTGCACCTGTAATGGTGGCGTCACCGAGCTTGACGCCTTCCGAGGCAAAGTTACGTTCAGTAACTTGTGATGGCGAAAAGCTGTCGTAACGTTGGTTCAAGAATGTAGTCAGCAAATCACTGCCTCGTGTCAGAAAGTGTTCAAAATCAAGCGCCGACATATGGCCACGTCGAAGCTCAGTTTCAAAGTCGCCAAGCACGTCTTCGAGTGGACGACGATGATCTGTGGCGCGTAAGTGTTGATGCGCTTTTTGGAGTGCGGCATGAACGGCAGAACCGTATGCAGCCGATGGGCTCATGGCTTGTGGCAGCCGAAGGAGGTTGTGGAGTAGGAATGCATTCGGACCACCGCGCGTGACATCGAGAAAATTATTAAAGTGTGTTGCGCTGAGTTTGTAACGATCGAGTAGCGGCTGTAACATCGAGCGCTGATCGCCTTGATCAACTTGCAATAGTGGTGCGCGCCAGTCGATTGTCTCGGCTTTTAGTTGCTCCTCTGGCGCAGGAGAAGCGGCCTTTACGAGAGGGAGTTGCTCATCGATGACGTAGGCTACGAGCGGTGTTGCTTTTCCAGTAGCGTTGCCCTCATGAGTAGTGAGGTGTAAACATTCTTTCGCACGCGTCATAGCCACGAAGAGCAAACGCAATCTCTCATCGGTAGTATCACCTGCTGCATCCAATGGGAGGTTATGCGGAAAACGAATGAGTCGACCGCGTGTTCGTGCTGTTTCACCCCAAACATCGTCCGTTAGGCTAATAACGGTGACGTCGTCAAACTCAAGTCCTTTGGAGCGATGAGCCGTCAGAAGTTCGATCGCAGTATCCTCTGCCCCGTAATTGTTTGTTCCCTGAATCGGAAGCTTAAGAGCATGGTGAAGATCGAGGAAGGAAATAAAATCTCTGAGGTATAAAATTTCCTGCGGCACATATTCGCGAAGTGATGAACGTAGTGTTCGTAGTGCAGACAAAAATTGCATATACATGACAGGAGCAGATTCAAGCTTGGAATCATCAAAATAATAGGCACGATATGGGCTCGTGAAGCCTTCGATAAGCAATGACTCTTCATCGAACGGTTCGCTGGTCTCGTTTTCTGCTAACTGTTGGTCTACGGTACCAAACAAAAGATCGAGCATGTATTCGAGCGGTTGATGTTGCGCATCTTTGGCACATTCGATCAACCAGCCAGCAATACGCGCAAGTTCATCCGTGCTTTCGCTCATAATTTCTAGCCAGCCCATACCTTCTTTTGAAGCCTTCAAGCTCAGTTCCCATAACTGCTTGGCGCTGATATGCCAGGCAGGGTGCGAAACTAATTGAGGGATAAGCGCATTTGCTTCGCTATGAAGGCCGACGGAAAGAAGGTGTGTTATACGGGCAACGAGTTCAAGTTGCATGACGGCGGGATTCTCGAGAATGTTCTCTTGTGCTTGGTATTTGAGCGGCAACCCTTCGGCATGCAAGTATGGCAATAAAGCACGTAACTGGCGATGATTGCGAGAAATGACGGCATGCGTCTTGTCTTGATCTCGGTTTTTAAGCCGTTGTGCCAGCGCGCTGTACTCGTGCATATCTGTCTCATACGAGGTGAGCTCTACGCTCATGCCCGATGGCGCTCGATGTGGTGTCAAGGTTTTGTCGAGTTCAGGGAGTGATGTTTCCAAGCGTTCTTGTCCTTGAATAATGACGCGACGGGATGCCTCTAGTATTGGACCACTGGAGCGGTAGTTATCTTTCAGTGTAATGAGCTGTACGTCACGGTACAAAGTTCTAAATCCAAGAATATTTGAAATATTGGCACCTTGAAAACGATAGATTGCCTGATCGTCATCACCCACGACGAGCAAATTTGGTCGTCCTTCGCTGACGGGTGCATTCGTCAAATTCCAGACGAGGCGCATCTGCGCATCGTTCGTGTCCTGAAACTCGTCAACCATGATGTAGTGGTATTGTTCTTGGAGGTTAAAACGAAGATCGTGGAACACTTCGATGCCATGTACGACTCGCAAAATCATGTCATCAAAATCATAGAGTTCGCGCGACTGCATTGCGACGAGGTATTCGTAATAAACCGCGGCGACTGCTCGAACTTTTTGGCAGCGCTTTTCGTCCTTGAGAGTCAAATCGCCTGTCTCTCGTTTTTCGCACCAGCCTCGTTTCCAGGCACTCAGGGGCTTGGTCGAGTTTTGATCCTCGCTGTGTGCCAGGGCACGGTCGAGATTTGCCGCCATCAACTCGCTCAGAGGCTCGTAATTAATGAGACTCAGTGGTTCCTCACTGTAGCCTTGTATCGTTTCAATAAGGCTTCGGACGGCATCAAAGGATTTTTTACTCAGACGATCACCTAGTGTAGCCTGCAAATGCGGCTGTACCCACGCGATAAAAGCTTCATTTCGTTCTAAAACGGAGAGCAATTCATCGGGCGTCAATCCACTTTTTTTGAGATCTGAAATAGCTCCCTGTGCATCACGCAGATACGTATATTCATCATTCATTTTGCTCGCTATAGGGCTCGTGTGTGGCAGCTGCTCAAAGATGCCGCGTAGTACTTGAAATGTACTGAGTTCGTCTGCTGGACGGAAGTGCGCGCCGTTATAAAAGTATTCTCCATATTGATTGATGATTTCGGCACCAAAACTGTGAAAGGTATGAATCGCTACCTTGTACGCATCAGGCCCGATCAAGCCGACCAAGCGTTCGCGCATTGCCGCGGCGCCTGATTCGGTAAAGGTGAGGCAGAGGATATTGTTGGGAAGTTCATCTGTTTTTTTGAGAATATTGGCAACCCGTACGCCGAGCAGCTCAGTCTTGCCCGTTCCCGGACCGGCCACGACCATGACGGGTCCTTCGATAGTATCAACTGCTTCTTTTTGGGCAGCATTGAGTGCATTATACCGAGCAGTAAAATCTGTCATTACCCCTATTGTAGCAACTCTTTGCTATGCTAGATATATGCGCCGTTTACTCTATGCCTTCGATGCACGCATCACAAAATCTATTCTCGCCTGGCCGAAGTGGCTTCGCAGACCCATGCTGGCCATTACAAACCTTGGGCAACCACTCACGGTACTGGTATTTGCGATCGGAATTATCATTTGGGCTGCGCGAAAACAGGAATTTGATCTCATTATCAGTGGCGCAATTGTCGTGGGTGTAATTATTATTTCTAGCCTTATTAAATTATTATTACGACGTGCCCGACCGATGACAGAATATGCGAAAAAGTTATTATTTGCGTCATATAGTTTTCCGAGCGGCCACGCAACTGCCGCGTCAGTGGGCTTTGGCCTATTGGCATATTTAGCGTTTGGTATATACGCAGCACCATGGAACCTCGTCATTGCTATTGCGCTTTGCGCTTTTGCGTTGCTGGTGGGTCTCTCACGTATCTATCTCGGTGCACATTATCCGAGTGATGTTATCGGTGGCTTTCTACTTGGGACGATCGGGCTCAGTGTTATTGTTTTTGGAATTGCTCCGTAGTCTCAGTTTCTCCAATAATGAGAGTGATACAATACTCCTATGAATCCTGCAATATATGATGATCTTGCGCTTGAGGAAATAGCGCATGCCCAGTTCGGCGTGCAGCTCGATATCAAGCAAGTTCTCGTACGGGATATTCCCACGAGCCACACCACAAAAGCGACAGTATTTTTGACTGCGAAGCGACAGGTATATGCGTATATACATGGCCGCGCACCACTGACGCTCGGTGATGTGCGGAAAATGATAAAACGCATGGGAATGATAGCCGAGGCGTATCTTCCCCCTCATCGCAATTCACAATATTTTGAATCCCATGCTGAACAAAAATTTCGCGATGTATTTCCTGGACGAATGGTGGTCAGCGATCAAGATCTTCATTTTTACCGTTTGCTCTCGCCCTACAATCCAGCACTCGTACTGATCGCGGAAGTAGATGGCGGTGTCATAAAGCAGTTCGATGCAAGCGATAGCTCAAACTGGCGTATGGCGGCGAAGTTTGCCTACAAGCGAATCAAGACGCTTTGAGATCAAGTACGACTAAATGCTCAATATGTGGTGTGCGCGGAAAGAAGTTGTAGCCGCGGTGGTGACGGATGCCGTATTTTTCGGATAAGAGCGCAATGTCTCGGGCTTGCGTCACGGCATTGCAACTCAGATAGATGATTCGGGAAGGCGTTACTTCGAGGAGTCGATCGATGACGGCCGCATGTAGACCAGCCCGTGGGGGATCAACGATAATAGTTGCCTCAGTAATGATGTAGTCGATGGCCTTTTCACTCGGGGCGAGAACGACACCGGCCGTACTTTTTAGATTTTCGATGTTTTCTTTCATTTCGCGGACAGCATTTTCGTCTATCTCAACAAGCGTCGCTTTATTGCCGCCAATCGTCAGACCTATCGTACCGACGCCGCTATACATATCGATAACTTCATCTTTATCAATCCATTTCTGCATATCTTTGAGAGCCTGTTCGTAGACGGGTATGTTACCTTGGAAAAAGCTTTCTGCAGCATAACGAAACGGCACGTCCAAAACTGTATCATTGAGGACGACATTGCCAAAAGCTGCCAGACGTTTAGTAATTCTTGACGCAGGCGACTTCGGATCAGAGTAGATCACTTCTCCGCCCTGCGAGCCAATATGTTCGGCATCAGCTGCGCTCATCAGCTTCGGCATCTTATCCTTGATATAAAGCTGCCAAACGCAATTGCCCTGTTGATCACAACGAATAAGCAGGGTTTTGAGCGAACGGGCTTCTACTTCTTTTGTACGCAGAAGGTCACGGATGCGCCGTGCACACTCATTAATCTCAGTTCGTGCAAGGCTAGTGGCGTCAACAGGGATCTTTCCGCCCGTACCACGACGGAAAAAGGCCAGATCGAGCTCATGCGTATCATTATCCCACCACCAGCTAAACTCGACTTTATTGCGATAGCCGTATTGGATAGTGTCGGTGAAAACATCAATAGCTCCCGGCAACACAATGTCATGGAGTTCGAAGGCTTCCTCTATGAGCGCGGCTTTGTAGTGTTGCTCTGCGTCGAAGTTCATAATCTGCCAAGGACTCGTCGAGAGGTAGCTGCCAAGGTCTTTTGGCTCAACGCGCTGTTCGCTCGGCGTGACGACCGTAGTGACGACCGCTTCGACCATTTTATTTTTCACTTTGGTTGTTTGTATTTCTACGCTTTCACCGGGTAGGCCGCCCCAGACAAATGCTTTGCGTCCATTTGCGATCTGGCCGAGTGCCTGGCCACCGCCGACAATTTTTTGGAGCGTGATTGTTTCAGTAATAGTTTTCTTCATGAGTCTTTTATTATAGAGCATTTGGCGGTGTTTACTTGCACACATATGAAGTATTGTTTGTTAATATGTGATTATGAACGACACATCTGATTATTTGTTTACTATCCCCGCCTATGACGAAACATTGAGTCGAGCAGCTAACATCGCAGTTGCAAGCGGTGCACTCGCGAGTCGACTTGTCGCCGAGCAAAGGACGCGGACAACGCATCCGGATGGTCGACGCGAAAATGTGTCGGAGCATTCTCATATGCTCGCGAAGGTTGCCTATGCACTTGCCTGCAACATGTATCCTCGTCTTGATCGCGGCAAAGTAGTGATGTATGCAATCCTACATGATGACGTCGAGGCCTATGTTGGCGACACGCCAACGGATCGGATTACGTCCGAAGAGCGTATGGCTAAAAAAGAACGTGAAACACTCGGTGCACGCCAGCTGATGACGGAGTTTGAAACACTCATGCCCGAGTACGCGGTGAGTGTCGCAAAGTATGAAGCACAGCGTGAGCCTGAAGCGCGTTTTGTCAGGGTGGTTGATAAGATTATGACACTCCTCATTCATATACCGAACGAAGGCCGACAGCTCAAGAAGAACTGGACGTTCGCTGCACTTACTGCCGCTACTATTGAGTCCGCTGAACGTCTCACTATGGAGTATCCGGAATACGATGAGCTCATCGTCGTACGGACAGAGATAGCCATGTACATAGCTCGAAAATATTTACTCACGAAATAAGCCTACATATAACAGAGTAAACCTGGTATAATTGTGCCTGCTAATGGGGTGTGGCCAAGTGGTAAGGCACATGGTTTTGGTCCATGCATTCGGGGGTTCGAATCCCTCCACCCCAGCCATAAAAAACGACTCATCTATTTTGACGAGTCGTTTTTCATATTAAAGTAGAAATCTAACAGGTATACGCATCCGTAAGTTCAATATCAAGAAAGACTAGTCTTTTTATAATGAAAAGCATTTATTAAAAGCTATAAAATTTTCGACGGTGCGCCCATGAGGATGTCGCGACTATCACCTGTTTTCGGAAAGGCCATTACATCACGGATGCTGCTTTCGCCTTGCAAAATCATGACAAGACGCTCAAGTCCCCAGGCAATGCCGCCATGGGGAGGGGCGCCATATTCAAAAGCCTTTAGGATGTGCCCGAAGTCACGGTCTATGACCATATCAGTGTGTCCGATAATCTCGAGAGTTTTACGAAGGTCTTCAGAGCGGTGAGTACGGATACTGCCGCCACCGATTTCGTATCCATTCAGAACAATATCGTATTGCGATGAAAGAATACTGCCAATATTTTCCTTTTGGCGAAGGGACTCTATATCGCTGGCTATTGGTGAGCTAAATGGGTTGTGAGTAAAGGTCCAATCGGATGTTGCGTCTGGGTGTGTCTTGCGATCAACCTGTTCGAACATGGGGAAATCAACGACCCAGCAGAATGCCAGTAAGTTAGGGTCATTTTTGTCTTCGCGGATGTCTGGTCGATCATTGCCATATTTTTCCATAGACTCTTTGTACGTAATGCGTGGAAATGGCAGAGTTTGAATTCTCTTTTCAGGGTAGAGGTTGGTAACAATGTCGATAAGAAGCGCTTCATTGAGTTGCATTACTTCTTCTTTGGCGACAAAGCTTAGCTCCATATCTACTTGTGTAAACTCAGCTTGGCGATCGCCGCGGGCATCTTCATCTCTAAAACATCGGGCAATTTGGAAATATCGCTCAACGCCCCCTATCATAAGTAATTGTTTGAATTGTTGAGGAGATTGCGGTAAGGCAAAATGTTGACCAGGTTGCAAACGTGCTGGAACTACGAATTCACGAGCACCTTCAGGGGTACCTTTTGTTAAGTATGGCGTTTCAATCTCCCAGAAACCTTCATTAATGAGATAATCACGCACATTCTTAACGATGAGATGTCGTTTTTCAATATTGTTTCGCATACGATCCGAGCGCATATCAAGGTATCGGTATTGCATGCGGAGTTCTTCGCCGATTTCCGGTGCTTTCTCAATTTCAAATACAGGAGTTTCTGAAGTATTTAGGATTTCAATACTGCTCATTGCTATCTCGATACCGCCCGTAGGGGTCTCAGTGTTAATTTGACGTTCACTTCTTGCTTTAATCTCTCCGGTAACTGATACGACGTATTCTGTGCGAAGCGTAGAGACAGTCTTAAAAAGATCTTGGTCACCCCCGCCAAATGCTACAGTCTGTACGATACCTGTGCGGTCACGAATATCGATGAATATCAATTTGCCGTGATCACGGCGTGCATGAACCCAGCCTTTAATCGTGATTGTTTCTCCGATTTTTTCAGGGGTGCTCTTAATCCAAGTTCTTTCTGCCACGCAGGTTCTCCGTCTGTCTTTTACTGTCTATTACCTTCTATTGTATAGTATTTTATTTCTAAGTGGGAATGCGCACATAATGAGGTGCCTTAATGGGGCGTGGCCAAGTGGTAAGGCACATAGTTTTGGTCCATGCATTCGGGGTGCGAACTGCCATGGTGGCAGTTCGCAAGTCGGTGTTCAGATGCTAGCCGTGCTTGCAATAACGAACTCGCAAGCTTGATGAAAGCGAGTCGAATCTCCCTATCCTAGTCGATTAAAAGGACCTGCTTTTGTAGGTCCTTTTAATCGCTTAACGGGCTGTGCGGATTAACGCTATATGTCCGGTCGTCAATCGCACGATTTATATGAAGTTTATGCCGCATCAACCAACTTAACGTAAATATCTCTAGCTGGATGGTGAGCAAAGACTTCATAGCCTTCTGCTTCGTATACGGGTGAATGTGTATTATCGCTGGCAACGCATGTACGTACTTTTGTAACATTTGGAAATTCTCTCAACGCTTCGATAGCCCGAAGCTCTGCAGGACTTGAACCTCCGATGCGCAACGACGGATCGACGACACCGGATACGAACGCATTATCGGTCACGTTACCTTGTAAAACATCAAACACACCCCTGCCAATGACCGCACCAGACCAACGGTACGTGTCGAAAACTGTTTGAGCTTGTCGGACTGCTATAAGCTCATTCGGTTCTGTAAGTTGAGCTGCTAGATCACTAAAATCTCCTCGGACCACAGTTAATTCAGTTTGGAATCTGGGTTCGTTCACGGGTGCACCTATCCAGCTGTAATCTTCGCCATCCATTCTTACATAGCCAAGGTCAATCTCTGTAAAATCTTGCAAACTAGCTTCAAGGACTGCACCACATTTTATAAATGTAGCTAAATCTTTATGGATAACTTCCCGTAAATCGTCAGGAGATTGAACTGGATATTGTCCACGTGTTTGCGATTCAGGAAGTTTTTTAAACCTGGCCGAAAATCCATCACCTTTCAAACGAGCGAGTGCCTCTTGTGCATCTTCTTCTGTAAACACAACGAATCCCGGAAGGACTGCAGCCGCTTCTCCCAGCTTTCTTGCGAATGAGCGTGAATACCATGGTGGAACACTTGCTTCCGGACTTACCGGGGAATGTAGTACGCCTTTCTCTGCCTGCATTTGATCAGATACTATTGCTCCATGTACGCTATCAGCATCAAAAATCCCGTATCTGCGGGCGTCGTCTATTGATAAGGCGTCGGCTGGAACTGCATAGTTACTGTTCTGGCCTGTTCTATGAGCTTTCAGCTCAGTGACATCACGGACTTCACCGCCTAAAATTCCCGCAATTCTTCCTGCGACAGCTCCCATTTTTATTGCAATTAATTCAGAAAATTTAGCCTTTTCAGCCGCTAAAACTTCATGATGATTATAAAATGGAAAAACTTCTCTCATACTAATCGCTCTACGTAAGTTTCTATTATAACACATTTATTTAATATTGAACAGTTTATGCTGAAGTTTTGTTGCATATAGTAATTTATATAATATATGTTATTATAATGTTTTATGAAACGTGATTTGGAATCTTACCCTCGCTTATTAGAGGCCGATACACTGGATGTGCTGTTGGTGGGCCGTAATGGCCGTGAGCACGCATTAGCTTGGAAGCTTGCTCAATCTGCGCGTATCGGCGAATTATATGTAGCACCGGGAATCGCGGGCGATGAGCCAGGCGTGACGAATGTGCCTATTGATGGGCGGGATGATCGCGCTCTCGTAGAATTTGTACAAGAGGAGAAAATCGACCTCGTCGTAGTAGGATCGATAGCTGCTCTTGAGCGGGGGCTGGTTGATTCAATGGCAGATGCGGATATCCCAGCCTTCGGACCCACTAAACGGGCTATGCGCTTAGAGTCTTCGAAGCCATACGCAAAATTGCTTATGGAGCAGAGCGGGATTTGCACGCCCGCATTCGGACTTTTCACTGCAGAACAAGCAACTGCAGCTCATGAATACGTCGAAAGGAATCCTCACCGGCTATACGTTAAAGCAGGAGGACTTGCCGGTGGAGAAGGTGCTATAGCTTGCGAAACTTCCGCCGAAGCTCATGCTGCTATTACATCTATCTTTGCTGACCGCATGTTTGGGAAAGCTGGTGACGAGATTGTCATCGAAGAATGGATCGATGGTCTATCGGTAGCATTTTCCGCATTTGCTGAGGGTAATTCGTATCAAGCATTTCCGGCACAGGGAGAATCCTATAAGCCTCGGTATGATGGGGATAAAGGTTTAAATACTGGCGGTATGGGTACCTATGCACCGGCAGATTGGTATAGCCCAGGAAAGGTTGCATTAGCAGCCGAAGAGATAATTAAGCCTGCTCTTGCCGCCATGTCACAGACGGGTAATCCCTTCAGAGGAATTATCATGCCGGAGTTCATAGAAACGCCAGAAGGTAAAAGATATGTACACGAAATCAACGCCCGTTTCGGTGGTCCGGAGGTACAAGTAGATGTGCGATATATGAAGAGCGATTTGCTAGAAATGTGCGTCGCTGCTTTGACAGGCACACTCGATAAAACACCACTCGCATGGCGTCCGGAATATTCGATTGGCGTAAATACTGCGTACACAGGCTATCCGGAAAAGGCTGAAGGCGGAAAACGTATAACCGGTATTAATGCCGCGAACGAACAAGAAGGCGTAAAGGTATTTTTAAACAGTGTCGATACAGCTGGTGGTGATTTATATACAAACAGTGGTCGACCATTAACTGTAACCGCAGTAGGAGACAGCTTAAGCGAGGCGAGAGATCGAGTGTATGCAGCACTCGAGTTGATAGATTATGAAGGCATTGATTACCGTCACGATATAGGTCTCCGCACAAGCTGAGGCTTGAGAACTGAATCAACTGGGCGACGCGGTGCCGTCTAGCTATTCGGTGCTAATTCTTCTTCGGTAGCAGTTGTGCGTTAGGCGGCAGCTTCTTCATATGCTTCAATGAGTGAAAAATCAGGTATATTTGCCCATGCGGAGCGTCTTTGTGCGGCATGCAGATCAGCTTTGGTGAGTGTTATGATCTTACTTGCGAATAGTTGGTGACCAAGCCAGTCTGAACCACCTACGTTGTCGCTATTGCTGTAGTAGCGTAGAAGATCTTGTTGTGATTGATCGTAATCATCTTGTTGAATAAATAGTTTTCGGTTTTTCTCAGTATCGTATAAATCTGGCAATTTGGCGTCTAATCGAAAATTGTGCTGTAGATCCGCCAGCTTATCAGGGATCTCTTCAATATGAAGAGCAAACCTATTTTTGTATGCATCGTATATCATCCTACCATCAGGTCCGACGGTTTTCGTAAGCGCTAGTATGCCTATGGCGATACGGTGTGCCGTATCGCTGTCGACATCTAGTCTGCGTAGCGTTTCGTTAACAACCAATGGTGAAGTGATGATATTTGGGGATGCGAGAAAAGATCGACCACTTTTGGAAAATGCATCTTCGAATCCATCATGCATCAACCCTTTGAATTCATGTAGCCACCCTTCCTGTTCGTCAGTGCTATGCGAAAGATGCATCTGGAATGATGTATGTAGTAGTAAAGCTACGTCTCTTGGATGGGTGTAATATGGACGATCACCTACGACGCGGCGCTGGCCTTTATGGGCATTCGCGGCAAGCACCGCCCCGGCGAGGGTGACGTCAGAAGTACTTTTAAGTACGCTTGACGGACGAGAACGACGAATTTTTGTAATAGCTGCAAGACAGTAATCGGCTGTATCCGACGCTGTAGCTTGCGCCGCCTCTAGCGCCTCTTCGGTTTCTGCGGTGTTAATATCAAGCCAGCCCTGCGCCCCAATATTGCTTTCGTCGACTATGCCTGCATGAGCAAGCTCGAGCGCAACCAGTTGACGTGTAGCAACCGAACCTATACGAGGAAGCACTAAAGGCATTTCTCTTTTTTTGTCTACCCACTCTAATAGTTTATTGTCGCCAGCGTGTCCTTGCTCAAAAAAATCGTTCGGGTCATAAAATGCTCGAACAGCGTCCGGTAAATTATCAATAGGTTGAGGCTCTTGAACTGTACGGGCAATCATCTATATACTATAAAATATAATCTATATATAAACAAGTATAATATATTTATATGTAAACTTTGAAAATGTTATGAACGTAGGTACTTTCTGCAATGAAAGTGTTATGGTTTTTGCTTTTTGTCTTTTGTATTGTAGCTAGGTACAAATCAGATACCAATTATTCAAGAAGAATACTTAAGTGATACTCATTTGATCCTGGACTATGCGCTCTAAAGCTTCAGGATAAGTGGTGCCAATACTGTTTTGGTACTGTTTTTCGTCTGAGAGAAGTTGTACGTATCGTCTTGCTATTTCTCGAATCGTATTACCTAAATTCATGTAGCCTGCTTTTGCAAACAATGCGCCTTGATCTTCTAGATCAACGCTGTCGTCAATAGAAAATGCATACGTTGCATGAACGAGGCTATCAATTAATTTGTCGATAGTATGGTGCAATTGACGGACTGCATATTGTAATGATTGATTTTCATGAGTTGTGATATACCTCAGTTCTCCTCGTGCTGCTTCGTTCAACGGCTGACCATCATCAAAGCAAATGCTATACGCACTATAGCTGATCTGTTGGTTCTCTGCTCGGGCGTGCATGCGATATAAGTAATGCGGCATATCAGCTTGTAATGCTTCTTGTTGTAAGTGTACTAACTCGCGAACATCATCAAGAACTTTATCACCGTATTTATACTGGCCATTCTTGCCGTGAACTTTCTCCATGTGACCCTTGAGCTGTTGCCGTTGTGGCGCCATCATGGCTATCCAGCGAACTTTGTGCATGCCACTCAAATTAAATTGGTTTTGAGTACCATCAATTGCGGCGTCCATAATGTCGAACTCTCTCAGGGCTTTTAGTAGGAACTCTGAACCAGATTCACGATTCGGCGTAGTTCCATCTGCAAGACTAACGATAGTTCGCGCAAATACATCATCTTTTTTGGCGAGACTAACGATATCGTCTGTATCCATTCCTTCTGGCAGAAGATGAGGATCAACTAGGCGTTGCCTAATAATAAGCTCGGTAATCTCACTTAGATTGACGGTGACAGGTGGAAGTGATAACGCCTTTAACTTCGCATCGAGTACGTCATATATAGGATCTTCCGGAGGAAGAACGTTAAAGAGATTTGAAGCTGCCCGTGCCGATAAAAAGTCAACAATATCTAGAGCTTGATCGGGAGCTTTATCAAAGAGCTCATCTTTTAACTCTTGTAGTTCATCGATGACGTTCATGACAATACCAATCTGCTGTTCTCTGAGCTGGGGATCAAGAGCAAAACGTTCCTGCTGCGTTTTGGCATGTGCCATTGCGACACCTATTTCATACTCTTCCTTTTCTTGTCGTTTCGCGTGTCCAAAATCTAAGTATGCTGTTTGGCGCCCACCGTAACTAAGAGGGGCGTCAGGGTGATGAAGAATGAAATGGTCTGCATATACGGGTATAATGTTGTGCCATATGTCGTGTGTCGAATAGAAGGAGTCTGTTTGTGCGAGCAACTCATGTAATTTGTCGCTTTCAATATCGAGCAGTCGCTTATCATGCATCATGATCGGGTACTCTACTCCAAATGCCTCACCAGTTTTATCAACCCCTACCAAATGTATGAAACCGAACGTGGAAGAGTATATATAGTCGGATGAAGATACGGCTTCGATGAATGGCAAATAGTCCGCCATACTGTTTGCCGATAAGGCTCGATTTGTACGACTATACGGTAAAAGTGAGTGATGAGAGCCAACGATCCCATTGGCGGTTCTGCGGTAGTTCGTATCAGGTGCAAATAGTATGCGCCTTGAGGTAAGCTGTCCCCATAATAACGGTTGTGTGCGCATAAGCGTGGCAGGATCAAGATTAAAGTCTGAGTATCCTCTTGCTTGCGCAATTTGGATTAATTTCGAAGAAATATATTTGAGTTCCGTGGCATTTTCATCAATCTCACCATCGACGATTTCACAAAAATCTTTTCCGTCGATGAGTTCTTTTTGAAGATCCATAATTAATCGCTTTGTCTCAAGTTGTTCTCGCAACAAGCGCTCTATGTGATCATTCGTTATCTCTCCTCCCACTGCTTGTATTTCTTCTGCAAGGCTGACAACAAGATGTTCAATGCTAGCAACTGTGGTGGCAATATAATTTTTTGCCAGCCTCTGATTCATGAGCGGCATATGGCGCAATTCAGGGTTTTTTGCCAGCATTGCTTCCATGATGATGGCCAGCCGTTGCTCGGGAGATGTGTTTGGGGAAAAAATATCAGCGTATGGAAGAGATGATTCAAAATTGTCATCAAAGAATGGTGCTAACTGTGCCGCTGCACTATCGAATCCACCTCTTCGCACTTCCTTTGATAGCCGAACGATATCGATTGCATTTGAGTGGTGTATAGTTTTGTCTTCATCGATTTTATACGCAGCTAAAAGATGATCTGCACATTGTTGCTGATCAAGATCCTCGGTGTTTATATCAATCACACGAGCTCCGTCTGATGACAAGTCTTCTTTAAAGCGAGCTAAATTTTGTAGATAAATACGTGTTCTGTTTGTGAAGACATCCATCGTATCTTGGTCGCCTTCACGTATGCCACGCACTGCAATGCGATTGTACGCAGTAACAGGATCGAGCTCACAAGATATAATTGTATCCAAGCTGATGCCTTTTGCTTGCATAAATTGCAGTAATGATTCGACTTCTTCTAGTTTTTTTGGCATGCCATCAAGGATAAATCCGTTGCCTGCCGCAATGCTTTCGTCAATATAAGGCTCAAGGAGCGAGAGAAAAAAATTGGGGTCACCTACCGGGCTACCATGTGCAAACAACTCATTAATGTAGGATCGCTCAGGAGAGTCTGGCGCTAAATTCCTACTGATTTCTCCTAAAGATATATATCTAATAGAATCATTTCGAGCTCGTAATGTTTGCGCTAAGGTTGTTTTTCCCGAGCCAGGTATGCCAAGTAAAACTATATGTTGGCGGGAGATACGATCTAGTATCTCGGCATCTGATACTTCGGTAAATTCTTTATTCTGAGCCCATTTGGTTTCTGGCGATTGGTGTAGGCGCGGTACTTGAAGAAGTTCAGCTTCTCGGCCGCTGGAAGGACGTGGCATACTTGACTCATCTCTATGAAATTAAAATAATTTCGTGTAATATAACATCAATATAGTTTAAAAACAAGGCACGACTCATGAAATTAATACTCGCATCGGGTTCGTTTTTAAAAAATTACATTATGGATAAGTCGCGTCTTCCGTATGAAGTGAAGCCAGCAGACATTGATGAGACTATTTATGATCATTTGGAAGTATCTGAGCGTGTGGTGGCCCTTGCCAAAGACAAGTGCCGAGTTGTGGCTGAACGGTATCCGGATGCAATCGTCATTGCTGCAGACACGCTGACAGCCAGCGCATCCGGACACGTATTTTCAAAACCGGCACCCGGCCAGGATCCAATCGAGGCAGCTCTCCAGCTCAGTGGTGCACATATATCAGTGTTTACTGGCTGTTGTGTGTATGTGCCTAGCGATGGCTATGAGGCAAAATTATCAAGTGGCGAAATTGTTTACCAGCAGTTTGATCGTGCTACGCTCGAAAGATTGGCTGAAGATGATAATCCGCAAATCCGAAGCGGTGCACTAGGTGTGTTTGTCGATGCGCCAGGATTTACATTAATTGAATCAATTCGCGGTTCATATACGGGTATATTTGGGTTGCCAATGGAGTTTGTATATAACCGTTTAAGGTTTGCTGAGCAGAAGGATAAGATCTAAGCTATGAGTACATCGGCCATTATCGATCGAGAAGCTGGGGGCGAAAGGAATGCTGAGCTTGCTGATATTCTACGGCGTGGCAAATTGCCGTTATTACCCTTTGAATTAGAGACCTTGCGTGAACGAATGCAAGGTTACATAAATGACCAACAACGGCTAGGCAGATTACTTGGTGAAGCGATGGATCAATCCTCTGAAACGTTCCATGATAATGCTCCGGCAGATGCTATTGAAGACGAGGCGAACATACTAGTGGCACAGGTACGCCGCGTCCAGGAGGCGATTCGCAACGCGGTTGAACTTCCGTATCCTGACGCGGCATATAATAAAGTGACGCTTGGTACGCTAGTAGACGTGGCATATAGCAATGGGGATTCTGAGTTGATATACCTTACAGGGCATGCCAGAGAGATTGATGCTGCCAGACTAGGACTTCCTGAAGATACTATGATAGTCACTCTGGTTAGCCCGGTTGGAGAAAGTCTATTAGGCATGAAGGCAGATGGGCAAACTGAATATGTTGTTGCCGGACGTAAGCATATGATCGAATTGCGTACAATTTTTCAGCATCGTCCATAAGGTATAAAACTAATCTTATTCGAGTAGCTTATGAAGCTCTTTGGCGTTATCTAACGCATAACCATGAAAGTCATTGTTGAAATAGACGTAAATACGTTTGATGCTCTCAGGTAAGCTCGTGATATATGTCGCCCATTCTTGCAGTTGGTCTTGAGAATATGAAGACGTGAAAAGCTTGTCAGGCCCGTGCATGCGGATGTAAACAACGTCTGCCGTATTATGACGTATCTCTGGCCAACGCGAAGACTGACCGGCTACAAGCGCAATGTTGTATTTTGACAATAAGGCGAATAACTCATCAGTGAACCAGTGTTTATTGCGCAGCTCTATCGCTATATCAAATATATATTGCTTGCTGCGCACCTCTACGGTGAAAAAATTTAAGAACTTATCTAATCTGGCAAGGTCATATTTGAAACTTGCTGGCAGTTGTATTAACATGACGCCTAATTTTTCCTTGAGCACCTGCGTCGTTTGCAAAATATACTGTACCTTTTCGACAACCTCATCGTTGAGCTCCAGCTTATGTGTGTGCGTAATGAATTTGTTGAGTTTCATAGAGAAACGGTACGTTTCGGGCGTCATACGATACCACGTTTTGTATGTATTTTCGCCAGCAATGCGATAGAATGACGAGTTATTTTCTACCGTATTAAAGTGCTGTGCATGAAACGTTAGCTCACGATAACCGCTGACGTCAGGTGGATAAAAAAGATCGGTCCAGTCATCATAATGCCAGCCAGATGTACCAATATATAGCTGTTTATTCATACCCCCATTCTAATGTAATAAAAATAAAAGCTGGCATAAAGCCAGCTTTTATTTCATTTAATGACGTACTATATTATCGGCGTGAGCGAATGTAAGCGATCGAAGTACCTACCAGTGAGGTGGCACCGACGAGTTGCATGATAGATTCAGCTGGACCGGTGCTCGGGAGAACTGCAGGCGTTTCGACAGCAGGAGCTTCTGGTGTGACGGGAGTTTCCGGCACTACTACGGGAGTAGCAGGAGTTTCAGGAGTCACGGGTGCACACGCCTCGCTTGTTTTCTCGATGATTTTGGCAGAGATGACTGTGCCGTGTCCCTTAGGCGTGACATTCGATACTTTTTCGCCCCAGTAGGCATCAATCTGCATATTCTTACATGTTTCAGGCAATTTAATGCTTAGCGTAATCGGTGTTGTGCTGCCTTTTTTTGCTACTGCATCAGCATGACCAAAAATAGTTTGTGGCGTTGCCGTTGGGTTATTTGAGAATGGTTCACCATTATAGTCGTCAGGCATGACATATGATGAGAAATTAACATTCGTGTCTTTACAAAGCGCTTTCTTAGGAGTGACGGTAATCGTATCATTACCCTTCCATGTTGCGTCCCAGCTGCTTCGTGCGTTGCCATCAATACATGCTTCTGTTGCGTTGACAACAGGGGCTGGAGATGTGAGAGCAGTCATGCCGATAAGGCTACCAGCAATGACCAAAGTTTTAATAAAATGATTCATATTCACCTCTCGTTAACTGTTTACTATTTTATAATATCATATATAAAGTATTTTGTCAAATATAGTATATAAATTTATGTCTCATCTTCTCCATAAACCCAGATAACAATACTCATTACATGACGGAATTTCATCTATCATAAACTGTAGATGCGGTTCAATCTTATCTCAGCTTGTTATCAGGTGTACTTCGTATAGTCCTAATGTATGACAACTATAAATAAAGGGAAAAAGGAATATGAATGGATTATGGCGTGGGGTCAAGAATGCCTTCCGCAACAAAGTGAGAACGGTATCGATCGTATTGATACTCGGGCTCAGTACCGGTCTTGCACTAAGTATGCTTGTAGCGAACCAGGCAGTCGGAGATAAGATTGATGCCGTCAAAGCGTCAGTTGGAAGTACGGTCAGCATTTCACCAGCAGGAGTCCGTGGTTTTGAAGGCGGTGGCGATCCATTAACAGCCGAGGATATTGCTAAAATAACGAATCTTGAGCATGTGAGCTCTGTGACACAAACGCTCAGCGATCGTGTCACCGCCGATACCTCAAGTCTACAATCAGCAGTTGAGGCTGGTGCGCTTGGTCGGCGGAATGCAGATACAAGTGGTCAGAGTTTTCAGGCGCCACCGCAGGATGCACCAGTTATGAGCGATGATACGGCATCAGACACCTCTACGAGTGTGACGCGCACCTTTACTCCCCCTGTGACTGTTATTGGAACAACTGACCCAACAAAAATAACATCTGATTCGGCGACGGTCT
>Ga0210040_10000170_pt1 | contig 120468 bp, 183 predicted proteins | sample CryGeyCG12114_NA_FD_185462 | JGI IMG/M metagenome (GOLD analysis project Ga0210040, IMG submission 185462) | Groundwater microbial communities from aquifer - Crystal Geyser CG19_WC_8/21/14_NA (SPAdes) (version 2) | ecosystem: Environmental > Aquatic > Deep subsurface > Groundwater | place...
CAGTCGCGCAGCAATCCCGCGACGGTATCATTGCCTTTGTGGATGGCTGCGTCGTTCAATTCATAGCACGCCACCAGATGCGGGAACGCGCTTTCCACCACAACGAAGATGAAGCTGTCGGGATACCACCCCTCCGTCTCCAGCATGCCGTTGCGGTAATGCGCGTCCTGCCAGTCGTAGTGGAAACGGCGAACCGCCTTTGTGAACCCGACAAGGCTCCCGCTCTCCGCCGTCTTCACGTCAACCAGCACACGGAGGTCTCGACGCACGCCGTCAGCCCTGCCCCGCAGCAGAAGCCCAGTCTCCGGGTCCGTCCACCACATGGACTGCTCCACCGCCATTTCAGGCGTCAGAATCTGGCTCGCGATGGGGTGCTGGAGGAGGGCGTCGCGCTGGCGCAATGCGACGTCTAGCTCCTCTTGTTTCACGAGGCGCTTGCCAAGAACCTTCGCTGCTTCTTCCTCCGCCTTCCAGAGCTTGGTGCCTCGCCGCGCCAAGGATGTGCCGACGTACCGCTCCTCGACCGCGTGCGGCTCCAGCATGGTCGTGTGCAGAAGGGTTCCCGCCAGCATGGAGGGCGTCTCCCTAAACTCGCCAAAGCGGGCTTTCGCAGGCGCCTCCGCGAACAGCTTCAGCCGCGACACCGATAGACCGGGCGCGGCTGCGTACTCATCGAACGGGACATCTGGATAGAGCCCCGGCGCAAAGACCTTTGGCGGGGCCGGGGGAGCGCCGGATGGCTCTTGGTGGATTTCCTCCTCAGCCTCGCCCTCTATCTCGTGGAGGTCGGCGGTCTCGTCCGCAATCTCCTCCACGGTCTTCTCCAGCGAACTCTTCTTTCTCATGCCCTCTTCCGAACCAATGCCAGCACAGCCAGCGCCAGCACGAACACCGTCACGGCAGCAGGCTCAGGGACGGGCGTGGGGCCGCCCTCGCCGCCGGATGGCACCACCACCCCGCCAACCAGCCCAGGGCCGCCAGAGACGTCCAGCAGCGGCCCTGGCGCGGGCAGCAGGGGACTGCCGAACAGCGGGCCACCGAAATCACCCACCCCACCAACCACGCCCAGGCCACCGAAGTCGCCAGGGAAGCCATAGCCGCCGCCCAGGCCGCCCAGATACCCTCCAGGGCCCTCCGGCAGAATCGCACCCGGCGCCCAGCCATACTCCGGCGGCAGGTCCAGCAGGGGCCGTGCGTGGCAGACAAGGTCGCCCTCGCGCGGGAGGCTGCGAGCCTTCGGGCGGACCGCCGCGCCCGCTGTAGTTACGGCAACTGCCGTAGCCGCGCCCTGACCGATCACCACCCATTTCCCGTCGATCAGTTCGGTGGGGAGCGCATTGCCACCGCCGCCACCGCCACGACGGGCCACCCGGCCCGCTACGCGGTAGCACTCCCAGAAAAACGACCTCACCTTACCCTCCCGTCAGCCATGCCGCGAGCCACCACAGCAGAATCCAGAGTCCCAGGCTGAGCACAAACGACACTCCGATCTGCCATGGGGCCAAGGTTATTCTCCGCCCCCGCCGTCATCGCCGCCGGAGTCCCCATCGCAGGAATCGCCCCCTGAAAAGGTCATGGGAACCCAGCCGCCCGCATCACTGGACGAGCGATCCCGGCGCGAGGATCGAGACCGGCGATCCAGCACGACCTGCACAATCATGACGATCAGGTACAGGCATGCAAACAGCAGCAGCGAGGCCGCGATCAACATGCCCGTCATTCAACGGTCACCCAGGCGGAGACCGTCGCATCCGCGTGTCGTCGGTCATCGCTCAGCGCATCGTCGCGGAACTCCTCGACTTCCTTCTCCGACACGCCGCTCTTGCGCAGGGCGTCGCAAACCAGCGCCACCATGCCGAACACGCTCAGCACCTTGTCCTTCAGCGGCACGCGGACGTGCGCGAAGTACGGCTTCGTTGCTGTGTCGCTCATGCCCTCCTCCTCTCCTCCCTGGGCTGCCTTGGTGCGCGGTGCCCGTTCTTCAGCACGGTGATGATGACCCGCTCCTCCGGGTTCCAGCCCACGGTCACGGCCATGCCGCAGAGGCTGACCAGCCAGACCTCGAAAGGCTTCTCCCCGGCGTTGACCCTCTCCCGGCGGACCAGACTGGCGCGGCCCTGAAGGATGTCGTTGCGCGCAGCATGCCACTGCTCAGGCGTCGGAGCCATGCCCAAATCGCGCTCTGCGGCTTCCCTGGCGTGCGTCAGCACCCCCGAGATCGGCCTTACCCTTGTCGTAACATTCATGTCGCCCTCCTGTTCAGTACCGCTTGTCTAGCCGCCCCTGTCCCTGGCGACAACCTCATATGCGCATCTTGAAAACTTCTGCCTAACGTGCAAGTTTCTACGCCACACCCAACAGAGGACGGGGGACATGAGTGGGCAGGCAGTGAAGAATGAGGCCATGGAGAGGGCCATCGAGATCGCGGGTGGGGCCTCGCCGCTGGCGCAGGTCTGCGACGTCACGTCCGGCATCATCAGCCGGGCGCGGGCCAGCGGCCATGTGCCGCCGAAGGTCGCCGCGCGCATCAGCGTCTTCCTTGGCATCCCCCTGACGGAAATCATCCCGCGCTACTTCGACGGGCAGGCGACGGAGGAGCCGGAGAATGTGGATTGACCCAGAGGCCCCCGATCCTGGCATGATGGCCGACCTTCGCCGCTATCTGGACGAAGGCATGACCTACCGAGAGATCGGGGAGAAGGTCGGCGTCACTCGCGATCACGTCCGGCTGGTGTGCAAGCGCCTGGGGCTGGTGGAGCGCGACAAGCGGCCGATCTTCGAAAAGGGATGCCGCGATTGGAATCCACGGACAGCCGCTTCGACCCCTGGTGGCTCACCGGCTGGGATGCTTGCAACGACGCGCAATTAGCGCATACAGTGGAAGTGCCGGGGGAAGACCGGCCTGGAGGACACCTTGAGGAACCTGACGACGATGGGCGGCTTCGCCCTGCGGCTGATTGATGCCGCCTTCGTATTCCCGGCGCTGCTGGTGGTGCTGGGCCTGGAGCGTGGGTCGCTGCACGCGGTTGCCTATGTGAACGGCGACTATGCCTGAAGGCATGCCATCGGTCGATGCCTTGCGCGACCTTGCGGCTGATCTTGTCGGGCAGCTTTCCCACCTGAGCGACGTGAACAAGGCCATTGTCATCGCGGACATGGTCGCGCGGACGTCCGGCATGTCGGGGAAGGATGGGGAGCTAGTCGGCATATCCCTAGTGTGCCGGCTGGCGCTGTCCATCATGTGGAACGTTAACCTAGATGACATCGTCATCACGGCGACCGTGACGATGCGTAATCCAGCGCCTCCTCCGCCGCCACAGGAAAAGCTCTAACATGGCGAGGCGGGGCGCGGCCCGGTGGCTGACCGCAGAGCAGGTCGCGCCGAACTTAATCGTCATCGGCGGCCAGGAGATTGGCGAGAAGAAGCCGAAGCGAAAGCTGGGGAAGCCTGAGCACAACTATCAGGTCTCGCAGATCGAATACCTGCGCATCCAGTTCCCGCGCTGGGTCATCTTCTCGGTCCCGAACGAGGCGATGTCTTCATCCAAGAACCACAACGCCACCAGAAAGTGGCAGCAGGAGCGCGAGGATGCGGGCCGCTTAACCGGCATCATGGATGTGGTCTGTCTGGGGCCATTCCCTACCGCAGTCCTGATCGAGAACAAGTCGAAGGATGGCTGGGTCAGGCCAGACCAGAAGGCCATCCACAAGCAGCTTCGCGAACTGGGCTGGGAGGTCCACGTCTCGCGCAGCCTGGACGATCTGCAAGCTCACCTACGTCAACGCGGGTTGATCCGCTGAACATCGGAGAGAACGACCATGTCCATAACGACAGGCGGCGACCAGTTCGCATCCCTCTCAGGTCGCCTGAAGACACACGCTGACATCCTGCAACGCCTTCTGGACGACGGCAGACACATGACGCGGCAGATGATCCGGAGCCTCGTGGCCGATCTACGCGAAGATACGTCAACCGCCGTAAGGTTGGAGAATGGGCCGGACGTCATCCTGCCGGCGCTTCCCTCCCCTGCCCTCTCCCCCATCCCATTCGGCGCCGCTCGCAAGGCGCTGCGCGAGGACCGCACCCCGTGATCAACGACCGCCCCGACACATTCGAGTCCTGGCAGATTCAGCCGGACGACGAGCAGCACGGCATTTGGCTTGCCTGCCGCGACAACGCTCAGCGCGACTGGGCCATCCAGACCCTGACCGTCCCGCCCCGCACAGACGAGCTACAGCGACTGCGCGAGGTCGTCCGGTCCTGCATGAACAAGTTCGACTTCTACGCCAAGCAGCACCACGCGAAGGGCACGGAGGATAGCCTGACCAAGGCCATCGCCAATGAGCGCATGGCCGCGCTCTGCCGGGTCGCGCTGGAAGAGAGCCCCCGGCCGGCGATCTCGATTGACGAAGCGCTGCTGCGGGCCGTGGTCGATGTCGCCTGGGGCGAGGCCACGGAGAGCGAGGCCGTTCCCAGCATCCATACGACAAACGCCGTAATCGAGCGGGCCAGGATCATTGTGCAGGGGGAGCGCGGCATCACGCCTCTCTTGGACATGGACTCCCTGGACATCCCCGAAGCGCCCGCATTCGAGGTCGTGCAGCCTCAGCCCGAGACGCGCTGGAACCGCCTGCGGAAGTCGGCGCTCGCCCTGATCGGCCGCCGGCCATGACCTACAAGCGCGAGGAAGTGGACTCCGCCATCGGGCGCGCGGAGGCTGACGCTGAGCGGTCCTACAATGCTGAGCGCGACATCAGGGGCGTCTTCCTTGACGCCGTGATCCTGGCGACCGAGGTTAAGAAGCTCCGCAAGCTGATCGACGGCCCGTACACGGAGCGGCCGGAGGAAACCATCGGCACCGTCGTGGCCCGGCTGAAGCAGTCCGACCCGCGCGCGGTGGATATGCTCATGCACTACTTCCACCGCGCGGTGGCGGCTGAGCAGCGGGCCGAACGACTGGAGGGAATGCTGAGCAACTTGATTGAGGCGGTCAAGAAGGTGACGACGCCATGAGCCAGGAGATCAAGGACGCCCATCGGCGCGCGGTCGCAACCGCCCTGAAGCGGGCCAGCGAAGAGGCACGCGGCGAATTGGCGAATAGCAACTGCGTGGATGAAGCGGTCTGCACCGCCGCCCCCTGCATGTGCGCCAGAGCCGCAGTCGTTTCCTCCGTCAAGGTTCTGCTGGACGAGATCATGATCTGGAACGGCGGCGTCCTTCCGGATGACCGCATGGAGATCGGTGACATCGCCGCTGTGCTGGAAGCCGTGAAATGACCCGGCGCCTCACCACGATGGTCGGTGCGCCACGCTGCTGCGCCAGGATCGAGGTCGCGGATGGCCAGCGTGTGGCCAAGGGCGGCAAGCTCTACAACAGCACCAGAGGGCAGCAGTGCAGCCGGCGCGCGGTGGCAGATGACGGCTTTTGCCACCAGCACGGGCAGTTCGCGCGGATGGGATTTCAGGCCCGCTGGTGCGAGCCGAAGGACGCGGGGGTGGTGTCGTGACCGACGATGAACTCGCCCCCGCTGAGGAGTGGCGCGACGCTGTGCTGGACGCCATGGTCTGCTGCGAAATGTGGCCGCAGAAGGGGGAGAGCGCGAAATCCGCGCTGCACCGGCTGCTGGTCTGGGAGCAGGCCGTTGCTCTTGATCCGGCCGTATCTTCGGATGCTGCCGCGCTGGTGGAGCAGGGTAGGCAGGACGCTCAGAACGCCCGGACGGCCAGCGGCTACGTCGAGCGCGTGAAGGCCAGAGGCGGCATGCGTCCGGTCTGGCATGACGTCGGCATCTTCCTGCTGATGGCGACACTCATGATCCTGGGGCTGTGGTTTGGCGCCGAGGTCTATCTTGCGGTGCGGGGGATCGTCGGCCGCCACTGACTGATCCGGATGCGGATTCATCTGGAAAAGGTCTGGCTAATTCTGTGACGTGACGGCATTATCAGGAACCAACCCAGGAGGACACCTTGGACAACCTTGAAAAGGCCGCACTGAAGAATGCGAGCGAATGGCTGCGGTATTCGCGCTCTCCACAGGCCCGGCTGGATGCGGAGCGCGATGCAGCCAAGCGCGTGAAGGCGGATCGTAAGGCAGGGCACTCCCCACTCTGCGGGATCATGAAGTGCCATGAGACATGCCCTTCGCTGCGGTGCAGGTAGGTCGGGCATGGCAGGTAAGCCGCGAGGCGAGCGCGCAATGACCGCTGCTGAAAGGCAGCACAACTTGCGCGTTCGCAAAGCAGAGCAAGAGCGGGAACGCATCGCCGCCCTGACCAGCATCCTTCGCGTGGACTCCATAGAGGAGGCCAAGAAGATCGCTGAACGGGCGCTGAGGGAGGAGGATGTTAGCATGAACCGCAGCATCGCGGGCGTAGTCACGGCCCTGAAGGTTGACGGGGCGGAGCATGTTTTTACCAATGCTCTCCACGAAGGCCGCAAACATGACATAGCCATTTTGATTGAGCGCGGCATTGCCCGACTTGTGGACGCCAAGACTCTTGGTGGGGTGCGGGACAAGGAGAGTGTGTTGTGAGCAAAGACAGGGCGCTAAAGCTGGCCGAGGTCGCCAGCCGCATCAACGCGCACCTACAACGAATGGAGAAGGCGCAGTCTATACCTGAGACGGGTTATCGAAGGGCTTACCACATGGCCTCCGCCAGCGACGCCCGGAGTCGCGTGGCCGTTCGCTACATTTGTTACCAGCACACCTATAACCTGACGAAGGCGGAGGCCGTGAAATACCTCGCGTGGCTCGATGCAGGGAACGAGGGAAAGCACTACACGGCGCTTAGCTTCAACACTCTCATCCAGAACGTGAATAAGGAGAGAGCGGCGTCATGAGCGTCACCATCGGCGGCGTCGTGGTCGGGCGCTTAATTGGACCCGTTGAGTTCAGCTTCGGTGGCGTCGCCGCTCCCTGGGACAGCAGCGCTGTGCCCTCCCTGGGCGTTGTGTCGGTCGAGGCCCCCATGACCGTCACCTACAGCGCCAAGCGGTGGCAGCACACACTGGACCCGAAGCGGCCGTCGCGTGGTTGGCGGAAGCATGTGCGGCGGATGAAGGCGGGAGGAGTCCGAAAACGTGAGTTGTGAAGATGCAGTCTGGGCCGTTCAGCAGGTAACGGCACCGACTGGCAGAAAGATCGCGTTGCGAGAGAAGACGCTGCTGAACGTCCTTGGGTTCCGCTCCGGCGGAGGAGGAGAGACCGGCGGCCCAATCATCAATCTGATGGCGGAGACGGCCCTTAGCCGACGCGAGATCGAAAACGCGGTATCTTGGCTGATCGGTCACGGCGTGATGTCTGGCGGAATTGTTCTAGGCGAGCACATCCGGGTAAGACTGCTGGCTCCCTGGAACATCATCCCTGACCCGGTATGCGCTCCACGCCATCGCAAGCGTCGCGTCCGCGTCATGGAAGCGCGGCGGATAGCTACCCACACGCGTGAGCAGTGGTTAGCGCTTCGCAAGTTCTGCGGCTCCTGCGTGGCATGCGGAAACGACGACGAAAACACGCTGAGTCGCGACCACATCGTGCCGCTCGCACGGGGTGGTCATGACGGGATCAGCAACATCCAGCCTCTCTGCGGTTCCTGCAATAGTCGCAAGGGAACGCTTGATTGGGGTGACCTTCGCCCGCCCGGCTGGCGGGCTGCGGTGGAACGTGTCGGAGGACAATTCGCATGAGTAGACCAAGGATGTCGGGCAAATGAGCAGGTATGCAGCGCTCTCGTATGCCCTAGACTGCCGCTACGCCGCTGACGGCACGGTATTGTCGGCTACCCAGCGGTGGGTTTTGGTGAACCTCGCCCGATTCTGCGATGACGAAGGCCGTTGCTGGCCGGGCTTAAAGAAACTGTCGGAGCGCACCGGCTTGACCGACCGTTGCATTCGGGAGACCTGCGCGTCGCTGCAAAGCCTAGGTCTCATCGACCGGGTCGAGCGCTACGACGGGCCGAATCAACGGCAGACAAGCAACGAATACTACATCCACCTTCCCGAGTGGGACAACCGTGCTGTGAGGAACAGGCCAGAAGATATTCCTGACAATTCCAGGCCTTTTGGCCCTCGCCATGGACGCGCGACCCCCCCGGAACCAGATGCCGCCACCCCCCGGAACCACATTCCGCCCCCCACGGAACGAGGTTCCGGCCATGAAGAATCCACTCTAAGAGTCCAGAAAGAAGAACCCCCCCTACCCCCCGTTCCGGGGGGCGAGACGCGTGTTCAGCAAGGCCCCGTCACGAAGCTGGAGCCCGCTGAGGCTCCTCCAGCCAGGACCAAGAGGGGTAGGGTCCGTGCCGGCTCTCCTGAGGCTCTGGTGGGCTTTGACGAGTTCTGGCGCCTCTTCCCCCGCAAGGACGACAAGCCCGATGCCGAGAAGGCGTGGCCGAGGGCTGTGACTCGCGCGGGAGGCGACCCCCAGGCGATCATCGACGGCTTGCGGGCCCGGCTGCATCTGCTGATCGACGCGAAGGAACGCGGCTACTGCAAGATGCCCGCGACGTGGCTGAACAAGGGCTCGTGGGAGAACGAGGTCCCTGGCTCCGAAAGCCTGGATGACGATCCCCCTGCCCTGACTGGAGGCTGAGACGATGCTGAACTGGGAACCCATGGACGGACCAAACCCGCCGCCGCGCGACGGAACGGTGATCTTCGTCTACGACCAGAAGCCGATGTCGCTGTTCGTGGACGAGCCGAACCCCTACGGCAAGGACGCTCACACTGCGGCCTGGGGAACGGAGGGCTACGATGGTTGGGTGGCCGGGCCGGATGCGGAGACGGACCCCTTCGACATCGACCCCACGCACTGGCTGCCGGGATGGAAACAGGGCGATCCGATCCCTCCTCCCCCTGCCCTGACTGGAGGCTGACCATGGACCTGACCGAACTGGACAAGGCCGCGATCCGGATGCACCCGAACACCCAGGCCAAGCTGCGGGCCTGGGGGTCGCAAGATGGGCGGTACATGGAGGTCCAGGCGAAATCAGCGCTCCGAAGGCTGGAGTTTGTTGAGCCGATGGGCGGGGGCGTGGTGCAGATTACGCCGAGGGGCCGGTACGCCAGCACATTCCTGCTGGATAGAGCCCTGATGCGAAAGCCCGCCCTGACTGGCGGTTGAGCGCCGCTGCCAAACCCACTAGCTAAGCGCGTGCTGCGCTGATAAGGTCGGCACTCACCCCATGGAGAACCCCATGAAGTCGAACGTCGTTGAACTGCCGAAGGCGCGCACCGCTCGGACATCGAAGGTCGCGCCTGACAAGGCGAAGCCAAAGCGTCTCGCCGCTGCCCGGTCCAGTGCGGCCGTCGCTGCGCAGCCGGACATCCGGCCGCCGGTCGGCCAGCGCAAGGCCGGGAGCTTTCACTGGCTGGTCCCCACCACCGGGCTGAAGGACGCCTACCCCAAGCAGTGGGATGGCGTGGCGTGGCTGAACATGAAGCGCAATGAGAAGCGCGACATGCTGAACGGGGTGCTGCGCTACGGCGGCGCCATCGAGCGGCCGGTGACGAACCCGCACGGCGACAAGCGCAAGCGTCGTCTCGCGCCGACCTGAGAGGCGTTTGCCATGAGCACCATGTGCCGTGAGAGGCTGAAGGCGACTGGCCATCCCTACCCGAAGTCGTCCTGCCAGAAGTGCGGGACGCTGATGCGGCCGGGCTGGCGGTGCGCGGAGGGTTATACCCAGCCTTCCCCCAGACTTCCGCCGCGCACGCTGTTCACTGGCAAGTACGGGGCGGACAACGCGGACGTCGTTCGGCACGGCGACACGTTGTCCGTCACCCTGACATACCCGCCGATGGGCCAGGACGACGAAGGCAAGATGCGCTACGTCGAGGTCGATCAGGAGAGCGTTCGGGCGTCCGATAGCATCCGGGTCCACTACGACTATGAGCGCGACGGCTGGTCCATCGAGCAGGCCTCCGTCTTCTCGTGGAAGACCGGCGATAAGGTCATGGACCAGGGATGGGCGGAGGTCGCCTTCGTCCCCGCCTGGGCGCGCGACATATCCAGGGGCGGGGGCTGAGCATGAGCGAGGACCCTGGACTGTGGGCCTTCATCATCGGCACGCTCCTGCTGGAGATCGCTGTGGCTGGAACCTTCGTGTGGCGACTGTGCCGGGCGGTGGCGACTGACGCGACGGCGCCGGAGGATCGGAAGGCCACATGACCTGCCCCGCCTGTGGTGCTCCCAAAATCTGCGCTGGCTGCGAAGCTATTGCGTGGCATGAAGACGGCGCCTTCACGCCAGAACAAGCCAGGGCGATGGATGCCTACATAGCTTCTTCTACGGGAGAGGAAATGCGGAAGACCTACTACGCCCTTGCGGACGTCGACCTTCCGCTCTGCAACGTGCCTCCCGAGTTCTCGGATGCGGCTGCAAGAGGAGAGCGGAATGGCTGACATGACCTGCCCCGCCTGCATGTCCGACGAGCGCTGCGATGGCTGCCGCCTGATCGAGGGCCGGTACGAGGTCGTAGGGCGGCTCTCCCCTGCCCAGGATGCGGCCATGAACGACTTCCTGGCAGCCAAGGCGCCGCACGACCGCCGGACAGCCTACCTCGCCCTGGAGAACGTCGGCCTGCCGCTGTGCGCCGCCTCTCCGCGCTTCGGTGACGAAGAGGACTTCGGATGATCTATACGGACCGCCTTGTGTTTCTGAACAAGGCCTATCGTTGGAACGTGGACGTCATGCAGTGCCGGGGCTGCGGAAGGCGTCAGCAGGTCTCCTGGCGGGAGCACGACTTCCTTCACCGCGAGGGCTGCAAGTACACGACTGCGGAGCCCAAGCCCTGGCTGGAACTCTGCGCGGTCGTGAACGATGCGCCGAAGTCCGGCCAGAGGGAGAAGACGACGTGAAGGCCATCCCGCTGGACGACGTGATCGGACGCCTCCCTGCCGAGGAGCAGGCGGAGATCGAGAAGGGGGCCGCCAAGCTGATCAGTGAGGAAATGCGGGCGCGCGCGATCCGAAAGGCCACCCTGCCGCGCCTGCCGAAGGGCGAGCTATACGAGACGCCCAGGAACTGCACGACCGGCCTGCTGAGCGTCGAGTTCTTCGACGGTCCGATCTGGGAGCCGGCGGTCGGTCGCGGCGCCATCGCGGGCGTGCTTCAGGCCGCGCGCTATCCGGTGATCGGCACCGACCTGCACGACTGGGGTATGTCCGGCGCATCGGTCGGGCGGGACTTCTTGCTGGAGCCGAAGCTGCTGGCGCCTAACGTGGTCACCAACCCGCCCTTCAGCATCGCGGAGCACTTCGTGCGCCACGCGCTGGACCTGGGCGCGGAGAAGGTGGCGCTGTTCCTCCGGCTGGCCTTTCTGGAGGGCGAGAAGCGGCGCAAGAGCCTCTTCCTGAAGCACCCGCCGGTCAGGGTGTGGGTCATGTCCAAGCGGCGGACCCTGTGGCGCGCGGACGATCCTGCGGCGAAGGAAACTGGCGGTGCGCTGGCATTTTGCTGGATGGTCTGGGAAAGAGGAAATACCGATCCCCCGATAATTGGGTGGCTTCCATGAACCTGATCCTGCCGTGCGGTTTGGTTGCTGAGATAGACGACGTGGATGCGCCTCTGCTGGTCGGCTTTTCTTGGTACTCTGCAAAACGCGGACCTGTTGTTTATGTTCAAGGAAGAGGGGGCGGGGATTCGGCAGAACGCGTCCTCCTGCATCGACGCATTTTAGATGCACCGGATGGAATGGTGGTGGATCACCAAGACGGGAACGGGCTAAACAACAGCCGTTCCAACATTCGGCTCTGCACGCAAGCGCAGAACACATACAACTCTTCTGTGAAAAGGACGGGTAAGAGATTTAAAGGCGTCTTCTTGGATAGACGAAGAGGTAGTTTCTACGCGCAGATATGGAAAGAGCGAGTTTGCTATAGCAGCAGTGGGCATCGCTCTGAAGAAGAGGCGGCAAGGGCCTATGACATTCTTGCTCTCCGCCACCATGGAGAGTTCGCGCGCCTAAACTTCCAAGGAAACACTGAAGCGCCCCGGATCGGGTGGCTGCCATGACTGTCGTTGCGAGCAACGACAACGACTCCTTTCCCGTGCTGAAGACGGCTGTGATCTCGCCCTGCGGCACCTACCGCTACGAGCTTCGGCGCCGCTGGAATGACGACGAGCCTCTGCTGCCATTCGTCATGCTTAACCCCAGCACAGCGGACGCCACGCTGGACGATCCGACCATCCGCCGATGCGTGGGGTTCGCGCGCCGCGAGAAGATGGGCGGGATCGTCGTCGTGAACCTCTTCGCCTTTCGCGCCACCGAACCGGACAAGCTGAAGACCGCCGCCCATCCCTACGGGCCCGAGAACGGAGCGCACCTTGCGGCGGTAGCGCTGGAGGCGGCAGCCAGGGACGTCCCCGTTGTCTGCGCCTGGGGCGCTTGGCCTAGAGCCACGGCCACCGCGAACAGGGTGGTCGGCGTCCTGCACGAGCACGGCGCCCGTCTGGTCTGCCTGGGCAAGACGGCTGCCGGCCGTCCACGGCATCCGCTATACGTCCGGGCCGACGAACCGCTGGTGCCGCTGTGAGTGCGCACAGCCTCTGCAATATGTTCGGGATCGAAGGCTGGAAGCTGGACCGCATCAAGGTCTATCCCCGCTATGGCGCCTATGCCTTCGTGATGCGCGAGGACAGCAGTGGGCGACGGCGAATGGTCGAGCCCATCGTCACCAAAATGGTATTCGAGCGCAGCGCCGATGGCGTGAAGCTGCGTGCGATGATCCACCGGGCTTTCACCGAGGGTCTTTGGCAGCCCCGGCTTTACCACAGAAGGACAACCCACTCATGAGCGATTCGACTTCCCCCTCTGCGGCGGGAGACGGCAATCCCGTCTGGCGCCAGGGCTACGACCAGGGTTTGCGGGCCGGCGCCAAGCGCGCGAGCGACATCGCGGACCAGCACATCCAGGCTCTCGGCAGCAACCCCGACCGGAGCCTGATCATGAACGCCGTGATGGCCATCCAGAACGGCGTTCTGTCGATGGCCAGCCTGCCGGCGGTCACGGATACCGACCCCGTCGTGGCCGCGCCGCCAGAGCCCGGCAGCACCGAGGATCAGCAGGCACCGGAATAGGGCTTGTTCGGTACGAGCGTTTCGCGCATATTCGGTGCGGATAGGGGAGACTCGGAATGGAGACTGTTGGGAAGGGCGTGAGGCCGGCTCCGCTTGGGCCGACCTTCAAGCTGGTGGACCGCCGGAGTGGCGACGCACTGGGAGCGGTCAGCGTGCCGTACCATTTCCTGGGTGTGCTTGAGGCTCACGGCCAATACACGGCGGAGCTTCTGGCGAAGGCTTCGGGGCTTATCTCCTACACGTTGGCTGACGGCCGAGAGTCTGTCGGCGCGACCCGGTTCACCCTGTCGGTCGAGACCTTTGGTCAGAACACTGGCGCGCTGAGTCTCTACGGGATCACGCCGGAGGAGTTCGGGAACCTGCCTGGATGCGCGTTCAGCCCGAGTGTCGCGTTCGTCAGGCGCATGATGGAGAAGGGCGCATGAACGCCAAGGACTGGCTGACCCAGGTTGCCAGCTTCGTGGAGCGGGAATGTCCGCTGCTGAAGGCTCCGCGACGGCACTTCTCGTCCTTCGTGGGTAGTCTTGGACATGAGAAGCATTTGCATCAGTACCTGATGCCCAAGACGGTCGAGGAGGTCGGCGCCGAGATCAAGATGACGGGCGTGCTCCCGAGCTATCCGGAGATCATGTCCTTCATCCGCAAGTCGGCGGACCGGATCGACGCCAACAAGCCGAAGAAGGTGGCGGGCGGCGTCGATCAGCCGGAGGAGGAGCGGCAGCGGGAGCAGGGCCTGCGCTACTTCAGCAGCCGGATCGAGGAGGTCCCGGAGGGGCAGGCCAGGGACATTCTGGTCTCGTTCATCCGGACCTACTATCAGGCCGCGTACAAGGTGATCGCGGAGGAGTACGACCACGAGCGCTGGGCGGATGAGAGGCGGCGCGCGGCGGAGTTTCTGGACCGGCGCCGCATCGCCTCCATGGAGCAGGCCGCCCGCCTGGAGCGCGAGGGGAAGAAGTTCATCCCGCCCCAGGCGCGCGGCCTCGCCCAGCAGCACGCCCTACCCGGCCCTGTCTACAAGAAGTCCGGCGCACCCCCGCCGGAGACGCGCCGCTTCACGCCCGCCACGCCATCGCCAGGGCAGGTCGCGGCCATGCGGCGCGGCGCCCGGCCGGGGGACGTGGTTCTGCCCTGACCATCACGGGCAGTTTACGTCGAAAGCCATGTGGAGGGTTCCGCATCGCTTGCAAAACGGGCGCATTCGGATGATCTTCCTCTTCTCCGAACGGCGTCCTCCGTCAGGAACTGGTCAACAGGGTGTTCCCTACCCTCTGACCGCGAAGCCCCTGGTGCCCACGCGCCGGGGGCTTTTGCGTATCAGGAGAACACGATGGGTCAGGTCTCTTCCAAGATGCGCAGCGCCGCCCTTGGGGATGGTGAGTCGGCCCTGTCCTTCTGGTGTCCTGGCTGTAAGGGGCCGCACATGCTGCGCATCGGTGGCGACAAGAGGCCGCAATGGGAGTGGAACGGCGACGTGGACCGGCCGACCTTCGACCCCTCCGTGATGGTCCGCAGTGGGCACTTCGTTCCTGGCCAGGAGGGCAAGGAATGCTGGTGCTCCTACGAGCAGCGCTTCGGCCGGAAGCTGCCGGAAGGCACGGGGTGCAGCATCTGCCATTCCTTCGTCCGGGATGGCCGCATCGAGTTCCTGAGCGACAGCACGCACGCCCTGGCCGGGGTCACGATGGACCTGCCGGACTGGCCGGGTGCTGAGTAGTGGCCACGCGAGCACCAGCACACCGGCCGAAGTTCTGGAAGCCGGCGGAGAAGAACAAGAACCCGGAGCACGGCCTGTATCACACGGCCGAATGGCGAAGGTGCCGGGAAGCTGTGCTCGCCAGGGACGGCCACCAGTGCCGCGTATCGACATGCAGGACCCCGAACAAGGGGCGGGGCGGTAGGTTGATCGTCCACCACACAAGGGGGAGGAAGGGAGAGTTCGCGCTGGCGCAGGAATGGATGCTGACCGTCTGCCCTACCTGCCACGCAGCGCTTCACCCAGAGACCGGGTTTCGATAAAAGAGCGGTCCGCCCCGGTGCTGGTAACACCGAAGCGGACCTAACCGACCACGCTGGAAGGAGCGAGGAATGGCTGAGAACAATCTTATATGCGCAGTCGAGAACTGCAATAGCGTCGGCGCCTATGGCCGTCTTGGGCCCTGCCAGTCCCACTACTTCGCGCAAAGAAAGTCGGTGAACGTCCCTGATTGCTGCGTGAAGGACTGTGATAACAAGGCGAGGGATGCTGGCTCCGACCTCTGCGAAAAGCATTACGCACGCCTTCGCAGAACAGGCCGGCTAACCCTAAGGACTGATCGTCCTGACAGTGTTCGCTATGACGGCTACGTCCTTGCGTGGGCGCCGGGGCACCCAGAGGCGGTCCGGACTGGGCGGCCGAGAATCTACCAGCATCGCATGGTCCTGTATGACGCAATCGGGCCGGGGCCGCATGGCTGCCACTGGTGCGGCACCATGTTGGATTGGCCGGACTGCCAACCCGATCATCTTGATCGTGATAGATCAAACAACGATCCAGGCAATCTGGTGCCGTCATGCGCCCACTGTAACTCCAAGCGCGGTACAGCCCAGGCCAACCTAAATATGGGCCATAGGGTCCGGGAGATTACAGTAGGTGACAGGACGCGACATGCCATGGATTGGGCGGCCGATCTTGGTATAAGCGCTACCTCCCTTATGTGGAGAATTGACAACGGCTGGTCGCCGGAGCGCGCTGTTTCTCAGCCGAATCGTCGCCACAGGAAAGGGCAGAGGCTGTGACCACGAAGACCATAGACGCCCTTCCGGGCCTGGAGACGCTTGGCATAGGCGCCCTCGCCATCGTCGTCGTCTGCGTCCTTGTGGGCATCCTGATCGTCGCCAGCGCTGCCTTCGGTCACATGATGGGCCGTCGCAGGAGCGCGCTACCTGCGGAGGTTGGTCCTCGTGGTCCTGCTGGAGAGGCAGGAAGGGCCGGAGACCAAGGTGAGCCTGGACTGCGGGGCGAGGAAGGCCAGATCGGTCGCGACGGGCGGGATGGGCGTGACATGGTTGTGCCGTTCGTGAAGGTGCCGAAGCCTTCCGAGGATAAGGCCTGAGCCATGAGGCTATCCGCAGATCAGGGTGACGTGGGCTACAAGCAGGCGCTGGAGCTTGGCATAGACCTCGCCTGCGTCCTCCTGACCTGCGATGGGGACAGCTTCCGGTTCGTGATCACTGTGGACACCGACCTGGGGTTCATGTCGATGGTCCGACTGGATGACCGGGGCGCCCCCGTCCAGGCCGGCGATGCCTTCGCCCGCCGCGTCGTCCGTGGCCGCGTGGAGGTCCGTTTGCTGGCCCGGCCCGATGGCTCCTGGCCACACGAGTGCGCACCGGCTCCGGAGAAGCCAGTGCGCGTCGCCAGATCGGCAGTCAGCCGGCGGTAGAGCGGCGCTTGCTGCGGGCGGTCTGGAAGCTGGCGGTGAGCGATCCAGCCGCACCGCAGAAGCCGCAGAACAAGGCCACAAGCAGGCTGTGTGGAAGGCCCAGAAGGTAGGTCACGATCCACCATGCGATCATGACAAGGCCGCCCTCAAAGACCGCGCAGCCGATCTCATGCCGCCAGTTCATGCGCCCTCCAGAGGCGCCGTGACCCGCGCCAGTTCCTTGGCCGCCTCCAGCAGCGTGGCGATGTCCTCTGGGTGCAGGTAAGCCCCGTAGACCTTGCTGGCCCTGTCCGCATTGGCGATGGCCCTGGCGAGGTTGGCCGGCGGCTTGGCGCTCAGCACCGCCTCCAGCTTCTCCAGCCGCGCCAGGATGTCCTCCGGCGAGGGGCGGACGGGCCCCAGCACCGGGTGATGCAGGAGGTCGCTCATGCGCCCTCTCCGGTCAGCGTGGCGTGCGGCACGATCTGACCAAGTGGCACCCAGCGCTTCTCGTCCAGGCTGGCGCCCAGGGGCACGAGCAGCGCGCAGGCCACGCCCTGGAGCCGGCCGGCGTGCGGGGATGCGGTGGCCAGCACCATCCACCGGACGCCCGGATGCCTCCGCTGCGCCTCGCGCTCGCTGTTGCTTTCAGGGGTCCATGTGACCTCCTGCCCATCCTCCACAACCATGACCTTCGCTCCTGTCTCGCGGGTCTCGGGCGGCTTGTAGTCAGGGAACAGCCCTGGCGGCTGGCTGAAGGCGAGGCCGAGTTCGCGCAGGGTACGTCGTTCGACGTAAAGGCGCTGGTCTCCGGTGATTTCCTTCTCGTCACTGCCAGAAAAGGTGACGAACACCGAGGTCTTCTGCTTCTCGTCGTCGGTCCCGCCCGGCGTGCCAGTAAGACCGAGCACCGGCACCCACGGGTCGAGGCCGAGGGCGGACGCCTTTTCGTTGTAGGCCCAGAGGCGCTTGCCGATCAGGTATTCCAGCGCGAACTGGGCCGTCACCGGCTGGCGGTCGATGGCGTTGGCGTCCACGGCGCCGGGTTCGTGGATCGTCGCGGTGCTGGTCATGATGGCTCCTGAACTGCGCTGGTGGGGACTTCGCTGGTGGGTGTCATTCCGGCGAGAGGTCCGCCACGGTCGGTGCGAACCTCTTCGTCATGGCATAGGGCCACCGGGCCGGCGTGTCGTCCACCAGTACGCGAACCTTCCACTCCTCGTGAGGGGCGGGCCGCCCGGCGATGCACTCGCCATCCTCGTCGCGCGCCTCTGTGGGGTAGTGGTGCTCCACCACTCCACGACATGCGCCGATGGCACTGTTGCCGGGGAAGCGGACTCGGGAGCCGATGGCGGGAAGCCTTGTCATGCTGTGTGGTCCTGAACTTCGCTGGTGGGGTCAAACTGCCCTGGTGGGGGTCGTGCGCTGGAGCGCCCCGATGATGCAGGCGGGCTTGTCGCCACCGATGGTCGGCAGCCGCAGGCCCAGTACGTCACCCAGTGCGATCAGGTCGTCGCTGTGCATGCCGCAGAGGGTCTGGTCGGCCTTCTCCACGGACATGGCCCGCAGGCCCTGGATGATGTGGTGGCTGAGAGCGGGGTTCATGGATCAGACCTCCGTCTCAGCCGGCTCAAAGAATGCCTGCTGGCCCGCGTACCGGATCGCGTAGCCAAGGAACTGCCCATGGATGCTGCTGTCGTAGATACCGATCTGGCCCTCCAGCAGCACGTCTTGCGCGAGCTTAACGACCTTGTCCTCCATGACTGCCTTCTTGACGTTGATCGTTGAGCCGAAACACGGAAGGGCGACGTCCGGCTTCGGGGTAGCGTCGGTAGCGTCTAGTGCAAAGCGAGCCATGGTCCTGATCTCCGCCGGAGCCTGATGCGCCGGTTCCGAACCATAGGCCGGTGCTCATGCCGCGCATAGTCACGTCGCCGTGAAAAACTTCGCTGGAAGGCAAAAAATAGCTCTTGCTTGTTCTGGAGTGCCGCACTAAGTGTTGGAAACCGGCAGGGACGCCGGAATGGAAAGAGGACGGCAGCCATGATGTTCATGAATGAGGGCGAGATCGAGCAGGTTGTTCTGATCACGAACAACCATCCTGTCGCCGCCCCTTACGCTCCCTTCGCCAAGTTCCTGCATGACTGGAGCCGGGTCTGCAATGAGAACTCGGATGGCTGGCACTCCTGGCCGGGCGGCCCCAAGGCAGCCAAGTCCCTCATGGAGGGGATGGAGAAGGTGCGTGTGGGTTTCCTCTATGGTCGTGGCACCATGGCCGACCTCCCCACTGTCGCGAGCCTCAAGAAGGCTCTGGGGCCGATCAAGGCCTGCTGCACGAAGCGTGGGCTGCCTTGCCCAACCCTGATCAAGTAGCCCTCCGGTCGCGACGCGGGTGCAGGCTCCAGCCTCTCCCGCAGCGTGACCGGCAGGGACGCCGGCTCCAACGGAGGACAGACCATGAGTGATTACACTGCCGTCGTGACGGTCAAGGAAATGCAGGGCGATGACGGCGGGCTGCCGGTGGCGCACATCCGCCGCGCATCCTTCGGGGAGCCCACGAAGCTGCTGCCGGACCTGTTCAAGGCCCTGCCCTACTCCAAGCCCCTGGGGACCTACCACGCCGGCACGTTCGCTGCTGGCATGATTGCGGCCTGGGCCACCCTGGGCGCCCCCTGGGTCAGCCTCGCCTCCGACTTCAACGGCCAGGAAGCCGGCTGGCGCTACGAGGTCACCAAGGCGAAGCACGGGAAGCACATGGTGGTGCGTGTGTACCGCTGGTGTGACGGCTCCACCCGCAAGGGCGTGCGCCAGGGGTGGTTTGAGGTCTTCTACGGCATCTGGCGTGAGGCGGTCCTGTTCTCGGACCTGATCGAGCAGGCGGGCTACGCCAAGCCGATGGTGAAGATCGAGGCCCGGACGGCGGAGCCGAGCTTTCAGGGCGTGAAGGCTGCCTTGGGGGTCGAGGGCGTGCAGATTGAGGATCATGGGCGCGACGGTCCAGAAAGGTTCCTCGTCTTCATCAATGCGGCTGTCGCAATGACAAGGGTCGCAACCCTGAATGAGGCCTTCAAGCTGGGTCGCCAGATGGCCAAGGATCGCGAGGCGTTCTTGGTGAATCGCGAGAAGGCCAAGGCGAGCGGCGCGTGGGCGAAGCTGACCCGACCCGAAGAAAACTTCGATTAACGTAAATTAGGGGTTGCTAGTGCGGTAGAACCGCATTAGCTTCCCTCTTACCGGCAGGGACGCCGGTTTCCACGGAGGACACCATGAGCAACGCCATCGACTGGCCGAAGCATCCCGATGGTCGGAACATGAAGATCGGGGAAATGACCGCTGAGGTCCGCCACCGCGTTGGCGCCGCCGCCATCAAGCAGGTCATGGGGGAGCCGCAGATGCAACACGCCATTGCGACGGTCCTGGCCCTGCCTGAGCCACCGCCGCCCCGCGAGGCGATCCGGCTGGCCCCAACGTGGTCCGGCATCGTGCCGCTGCTGATCGCAGCCCTGGAGCACGGGACGGACAAGGCGCGCGATGCGGCCAAGGCCGAGCTTCGCGAAATGGCCAGGGCTGCTGACCTATACAACGCCCTCCAGGGAGGGGGCTGATCGTGATCCGCACCCACGAAATCCCGCCCGGCTGGTCCGCCAAGATCGAATGGCAGGCCGGGAAGCGCCCGGTGGTCTCCATCAGCCTTGTCAGCGAGCGGGGCGCGGTCATCACCCGCTCGCAAAAGAGCAGGGGTCCGGACGTGGCGGACGCGCTGGAGGACGCCATGTGGGACGCCCAGGAGGCCGCCATCGCCTTCGACGCCCAGCAGCCCGCCCCCGCGCCCCGCAGCAAGCGCCACAAGGCTCCTGCCGGTGTCGAGTGGCGCCGCCTGGACTTCGGCCATGACCGCCGCAAGCTGTGGCTGGATGGGGAGGAGACCCCCTTCTTCATGGACGTGGCGAAGAACGCCGCCCACCGCCATGCCGGGAAGCTGGTGGGGGTCTATCTGGCCGGCGCGGGGGAGGGTGGTTGCGCGCTCCGCCAGGGTGCCTTCCACAGCATCCGTGAGGCCCAGCGCTTCGCCATCCAGCAGGCCCGGACCTTCTATGCCCAGAAGCCCATTGAAGCGCAGACTGCGCGTGCGTAGTATCCGCACATGACCAAGACAAAGCCCTCGGCTCCGGCCGCCCCCATCACCGCCCCGCAGCTAGACGCTGCGCTCACCACGCTAGGCTGGGACCACGCCCGATGCGGGCGCGAGTTCGACAAGAGCGAGACGTGGATGCGCCGCATGCGTCTGGGCCTGCCCGTCGAGAAGCCGGTCGCGGTCAACCAGATCATCGCGACCTGGGCAGTCGCCATGGCCGACAAGGTCGCGGCCCGCCGCGCCGAGATCGCGCGCCTGGAGTCGGAGATCGACGCCATCATGGCCGCTGATCCGCCACCGAAGCCTGAGACGCCACGATGGCATGGCGGCCCGGTCTCGCGCGAGGAGCAGCAGAGGCGCGCGCTGGAGCAGGCTCGGGCGGAGGCCGCGACCCGCACGCGCCAGGATGCTGCGCTGAAGACCAAGCCCGGCAGGAAGAGGAAAGCGACATGAGCACGCGTCAGAAGAAGCCGATGGAGCCGGTCAACCTTGGCCTGCTGATGAACTACATGGCGACCGCCCAGGAAGGCATGGGCGACGCCCTGAACCACCCACTCATGCTTGCGGCCAGCAGCCTGGAGCGGGCAGCGGTAGCGCTGGAACGCGCCACCGCTGAGGCGAAGCGGCAGGCTGCTTTAGCCAAGGCGCTCCAAAACAAGGCCATCGCTGAGCAGGACGCAAAGCTGGGCATGGTCCCGCCTATGAGCGTGGAGCAAGCGCGCGGCATCATGCGGAAAATGGGGCTAGAGGACGCAAGATAGGTCTTGCAAGTGCGGTGTAGCCGAACTAGGTTATCTCCACCGGCAGGGACGCCGGCACGGAGGATAGAGACCATGACGACCACCACGCCCGCCACGTCCATGCTGACTGACACGGACGGTCGCCCCATGACCTATGCCGTCGTGAACGCCGACGATCAGGTGATTCTCGGCGCCGCCGACACCATCCAGCAGGCGATGAAGCTGGCCAGCGCAATGCCCTGCGCTCCGGCCGTCCACAACCTCACGCATTCCAAGTGCCCCGACTGGTTGAAGGCTGCGGTCAAGGCCGATCCTGCCTACTGCGCCGCGCGTGCGGCCGACTTCCAGCGGCATGCTGACGGCCACCGTCGTGCAGCCCAGAAGTCTCTTGATGATGCCGCCGCCATGCAGGCGCTGGCTGATGCGTGGAAAGCCTGAAACTCCCCCAGTAGGGCTGGGGACTACGCTGGTGGGGTGTTAGGCTTCAGGCCTGAGACTCCGCCGGTAGGGGTGCCCGAACTCCCCTGGTGGGGTGATTCAAAAATGACCTGAGACTCCGCCGGTAGGGGTCCAGACTCCCCTGGTAGGGGGGGGAGGGGGGGGTGCCACCCGACGTGGCCCCGACCGCCCTTGTGGTGCCGGATCGTTTCGGCTCGACATATGAACAGCTATTCATATGTGCAGGCGTCGATTCCGCAATGATACCGACACCTGAACAGGTGTTCATATGTCGAGACATTGCAAGCGCAACGGATAGGAGCGCGGCCCGGTTTCCAGGGTCCGCCCCATTGTTGCGCTCCGGCAATGCGAGGGCGGCCCCTCCAGGGCTGGCCAGGGCACGGCCCTCCCGCTCCCCCTGGTCACATGCCAGGGCGGATGGCGCGGGGGCGCGGCCCATGGCGGAGTGCGCCAAGGGGGAGGGCGGAGAGGCGGCGGCCCATGACCGGGCCCGGCCCGTGGCGGACCGTGGCCAGGATCGTGCCAGGGCGGCCCGCGCCATGGCGGACCGTGGAGCGGCGGAGGGCAGATGGCGCGGGAGGGCGGCGGACCGCTCCCCCTCGCAAGGGGTGGCGGCCCGCGCCCGACATTGCGGGATCGGACTAATAGCATTAGCGAACCTATTCCTTCCGGTTGCGGTCCATCCGCAAGGCTGCAATAGGCGCGGCCTGCGCACAAGCCATCACGCGAACCTTTCCGCATGAACACCCATCGAGCACGCAATGAAACGGCGCCGCATAATTCACGGTCGCGAATCGTGATGTATGCGCAGCAATCGAGCACGCAACGGAACGGAAGCGTGACAGATGGATGGAATGCAACGCAAGGAAGCGCAAAACGCGCATGCATGCGCCGTGCCAGCCCGGACCCCCTCAAAAACGGCCCTGGAGGGCCCTACAGCGGCTTTTCAGGTTCGGTGGCGCCGCACTACCTAAAACGCTCCGGACCGCCCTCAGCGGCCCTCCAGATCGAAGCAATTTATTCCTAGTTTTTGCCGGAAAGGTTCCGATTGACTGGCGGAGTCCGCCGGAAAGAAACGCGCGGAATGCGCATAGGCGCCGGAGGATTTACGGGCGCATCTGGCATGCCGCTTGCTATGCGCGGGCTGCGCCCCGTTGGGCCCCTAGTATAAGGCAAGGGGCGGCCCCTCCAGCCCATCGGAACGATTGCGGAAATATGCGCGGAGAGCGCTTGCAAGTGCGGCGGGGCCGGACTAGGTAATGGGGGCCGGGCTGCATAGGGCCGCCCCGCTAACCGGATTATCCGCCATGAACGTTGATCGCTCCGCCCCCGTCTCCGCCCTTTCCTTCGCGCTTACCATGGTCTCCCGCAACGTGAAGACTGGCGCGATTCCCGTGTCTATCACTTCGGCCGCTTCCTGCCCGCCCTCTTGCGTGTTCATGGGGTCCGGTTGCTACGCGGAAGCCGGCCCCCTGGCCCTTCACTGGCGGGCCGTGACCAATGGGGAGCGTGGCATGGGATGGGCGGACTTCGTGAAGGCCATCCGCCGCCTCCCGCGCGGGACGTTTTGGCGCCACAATCAAGCGGGTGATCTGCCGGGGATTGGCGAAGCGCTGGACTCCGTGGCCCTTGCCGAATTGACCCGCGCCAATGCTGGCCGGAAGGGTTTCACCTACACGCACAAGCCGATGACGGAAGACAACGCGAGGGCGGTCCGGGCTGCCAATGATGGCGGATTCACGATCAACCTTTCTGCCAACACGCTGGCGCATGCCGATGAACTGGCCCGGACTGGCGCGGGCCCCGTCGTCGTCGTGCTCGACGCAACGGAAGGGGACAACGTGACTACGACGACTCCGGAGGGCCGCAAGGTCCGGACGTGCCCTGCGACCTACAAGGACTCCGTGAATTGCGCCCGTTGCCAATGGTGCGCCAAGGCGGACCGTTCCGAGATCATCGCCTTTCCGGCCCATGGCGCGCGCAAGAATGTGGCCCGGACCGTGGCAGCAACCGGCAAGCGTGGCCCCGCTCCCGTGAAGATCACGCGCAAGCCCGCCGCCGCCCTGATCTGACAAGGAAGGGGGCCCGCGCCCCCTCCGCTTCCCTCTCCGCCATCCAAGGAATCGAACCATGGCCCGTTCCGCCTCCGCCCTCCCCATCCCTCCCGCAAGGTCTCCCGTCATGTCCTCCGCCCTCCCCCTGATCATCCGCACTACGCGCGCCAGCGCTGCCAATCTGGCCACGGCCCAACGCCATGCGGGAGCGGCGGAGCGGGCCCGTTCCGATGCGGCAGGATGGGGCCGCACGGCCGCCTTCCTCCGCCGGACGGGGCGCCCCCTGGAGGCTGCCAAGGCGGAGCGGGAGCAACGCGCATTCCTGGCCAAGGCGGACCGCTCCGCCGCCCTCTCCGCCCGCGCCATGGCCCGCCACAACGGGGCCCGCTCCGCCCTGGACTCCATGCCGATCTAGCTCCGCCCTCCCCATGCCAGGGCCGCCGCTCCACGGGGCGCGCGGCCCCTTTTTGGTGCGAAGGCGGATTTATGCGCACAAGGCGCTTGTAGGTTCGGAGACGCCGCACTAGGTTTAGAGCGCGGCCCCTGATGGGCCGCCGGGCCGCTGCATTCCGCCGCCGCCCGCACACGAAAGGGTCCGCCCCATGTCTTCCTCCGCCCCGCGCGTTGTTTGGTCCGCCCCCGCCCCCGGTGATGATCTCCGGTCCCGCTTCGCTATCATTGGCCCGTTCAAGATGACGGTTTGGCGCGCGGAGGCTGGCGTGTGGCGTTGGGAAGCGGCCGGAGTCCGGTTTCATGGGCTGAATCAAGAGTCCGTTCCGGCCTACTATTCCGCCCCCACGTTCCGCCTTGCCATGGCGGATGCGGCGGCTTGGGCCCTGGCCAACGCGGCGCACGCGAAGGCCTCCGGCCGCCCCCCTTCCGTCCGGGCCATGGATGCGGGAGAGGTCCGGACCTTCCTTGCCAATCCGGGTGGGGCGGCATTCATGGTGGAGCCGGACCCCCACGCCATCGCGGCGGCGGATGACATCCTGGCAAAGCGTCGCGCGCGCTTCGCAGCCCTGGAGGCGGAAGCGGAAGGCAAGCCCGCCCCCGTGGCCCCCGCGCCCTCCGCCCTGGAGGTTGAGGCGGCGGCGGCGGAGTATCGCCACCATGCCGAAGGGGAGGACATGCCGGCCCCCACGCGCGCCCTGGCCCCTTCCGACTCGTCCCTTACTCGGGACTCGTCATGGGTGATCATCCGGAAGGCGGATGGCGCCGTGATCATGGAAACCCATAGCCGGGCTGTGGCGGATGCCATCAACCTTGAAGCCTATCGCGTAGTTTCGATTATGGAACACTTGCAAGGCATCAACGCAGCCATCCGGGCTGGCGCCTAACCGATACGATTGCGGATTATGCGCGGGCCGCGCTTGCCAGTGCGGCCCATCCGGACCTAGTATCGCCATGCGGCCCCGGACGGGCCGCCGGGCCGCCGCATGGTGCCGCGCCCGAGATCGGAAAGGGTCTCCCCCATGTTCAGCAATCGCAAGGTCGGCGGAATCCGGTTCATCCGCATTGGCCGCATCAACCTGACTCTTTCCGTTTCCCGCGCCGCGCCCCGTCCGGCGCCCGCGCCCCGCTCCCCCTCCGCTGCCGATGGGTCCGGGTTTGGGGACGTCCTGGCCGTGCTCCCCCTGGCCGCCGCCATCCTGGCCGCTTTCTTCTAGCCCTCCAGCGCAAGGCCCCGCCCCATGTCCGCCACCCTCTCCGCCCCCATGCTGCGCAACCTCCCCTATGAGGGGCCCAATGCCGCCGGCCCCGTCGTGCGTGTGTTCCGCAACCTCACGCGCCGTTGCTTGTCCATCCAGGCCAAGGGCCCGAAGGGCTGGCGGACTGTGGCCTATGCCCGGTCCGTGGAGCTTGACGCGGTCCGCTTCCATGTGGGGGAGGCTGGCCGTGCCAGGGTCCTGGCCACGGGCCGTAAGAACGTCCATGCATGGGCGGAGGGAACGCTGGCCGCATGGGATTTCAATGTCTCCCCCTTCCGGGAAGGGGCGCCGCAGTCCGTTCGTTGGGCGCTAGGGGCGCTGCCTTCCATGTCCGCCCGCGCCTTCGGGCCCTCCGCCGCCATCACCTACAATCCGCGCAAGGCCCCCACGTTCGTTCGACTCTACGGGGGCCAGCCTGTCCGGTCCGCTCGTGGGGCCAGTATCGGGCCGTTCGGCATCCTGGCCAGCGATCCGGCCTAGCTCCCCCTCCGCCCCTCTCCCCTCCCGAACAAGGGTTCCGCCATGTCCTCCGCCTCCGCCGCCCTCCGCCTCCGCCGCCTCCGGTCCCATCCTGCCCTATGGGGTGACCATGGCCCCGCCAAGGCTGCGCAAGTCTCCCGCTTGATCCTGGCATGCAAGGCAAGGCTGGCCCCCTCATGGGATGCCAGGGCCGCCGCCCTCCGCCATGAGAGGGGCCAGCGGTTGCTTGCCACCCTGGCCTAGCCCTCCGCCCTCTCCCGAAATGGAGTCCGCCCCATGTCATCCGCCCTGGCCTATCTCTCCACCCTCCGCCGCGCCCTCCCCTATGCGGGGGAGCACGCGCCCCGCGTTCAAGCCGCCATCACTGGGCTAGAGCGGAATCCGCAACCGGACCTTTCCGGCCCATGTCCAAACCCCCAAGCCTTCATCTACGGGGCCCGCCGCCATGCCGCCGCGCGCCGTGAAGCGGAGTCCGTTCTGGAGATTCTGCTACCCATCCGGGAGAGCATGCCAGGGGAGTCGGAGGCTGTGGCGCGCGACCTAGCAGCCTTCCCGCTCTAGGGCCCTCCAGCCCTCCAGCCCTCCAGCCCTCCAGGGCCCGCCCTCCAGCAACGGGGGCGGGCCCTTCCTACGTCCGGGCTAATCGTTACGGATCGACAATTCTACAGCTATTCAGGCATTGCCAGCGCAACGGGGGGCTGGCATGGGGCTGGAGGGCCACCCCTTCAGAGAGGGCCAGGAAGGGGCCGCCAGGGCGGAGGGCCAGCCGATGGGGCTACCCTAGCGGGCCCCTTGCCAGGGCCACCCCCACGGGGCCCGGACGTGAGGGGCCCGGAGGGGGAGACCAGGGGGAGACGAGGGGCCAAGGGTCCGGGGGCCAGGGGGGCGCCCCTCTCCGCCCCGTGGCCAGGGGGAGGGCCGCGCGCGTTCCCTATCCGTTCCACCTAGCCGGCCCGATGCGGCACCACCGGACCATGCCTGCCTAGCATCGCCCTGGAGGGCCCTAGACCGGGTCCATTCTGGAGAGGTAGCCCCCTAACTCTACCTCTTCATCGCGCCTTCCTTGGCCCCTCCAGTGCGATGCCAAGGCCATGCCAGACCCCCTCCCCCCCCTCTAAAGTTAGGCTTGGATGAGGGCCTGGACCGGCCCGAGGTCAATTTTCCGCAGTCGGGGAAAAACGACAGGGGGGTTAACCTATTTTGGTTGGTGCGGAAGTCCTAAACCCCCTTCCCAGAGCGTCGAATGTGCGCTAACTGGGCATACCAACAGCGAGCGCCGATCCCATGGCCCATGACGGATATAAGACCTACCCAGACCCGCCGAAGTGGCGTCTTGCGGCCTTTGTGGTGGCCATGTTCTGGGTCAAGCACAGGGAGTTCTTGGCCGCACTGTTCTGGGCATACGCCTTCGTCACAGCGTTCGCCCTGCCCGTACTCCTGATCGTCCGGTAGCAGGCGCATGGTCCGTCGATGGAGTAGGTCTGGCGCCCCGTTGAGCGCTGAGCGCGCTTCGTGGCAGCGCCGTGTCGAAGGGCAGATCAGGGATGCGATGCACCAGCATCCCGAGTGGTTCAACGTCCGCAATGAGGCCGTGCGCCAGCGCATGCTGAGCAGCATTGCCAAGCGGATCGTTGGTGAGATCGTCGCTGGTCCGGCGAAGACTGGTGACGGTGGCTGAGGGCGTGGCAGCACCTGCTCCCCCAGCGGTGGGGCTCCCCTGGACGGCAGTCCAGAGGCGGTCTTGGCGGACCGCTGAGCCGGGCGTCGTGGATGTGAAACTGTGGCGCCAGGGAGGGGTGGTGGTCCTAGCTGCCACCCCTCTCATCAACCCCCAACGAAGGACGAGAAGATGAGCGACATGCTGAGGAATGCCATCTGGGACGCTGCGGCAAGGGAGCCGGCCGTCACGGCGGATATGGCGACAACGATCACAGCGAGGATCATGGCGCTGCTGCCGAAGGCTGGTCAGCCGTTGCCGCAGAAGGCCTGGGTGCTGATGCGGCGAGATAGCAGCGATCCGGTGATCCGCATCTACCTGAACGAGGATGACAAGCTGGAGGACGAGGAGCTTTTGGGGGAGGTCTACGCCTCCGGTGTCTATTTCGTGGAGGCCCAGGTCTTCCGGAGGGGGGAATGACCCAACGCCCCGGCGACTGGATGCAGACCTTCACCGGACGTGCCTTCTGGCCGCTCGATCCCCGGCCGGAAGAGGTCTGCCTGGAGGACATCGCCCACTCGCTCTCCCTGCGGTGTCGGTACGGCGGGCATGTGAAGCGCTTCTACAGCGTGGCGGAGCACTCGGTGTTGGTCAGCCGGCATGTCCCGCCCCAGCACGCCCTGTGGGGCCTGATGCACGATGCGGCTGAGGCCTACTCCGCCGACGTGCCCCGCCCGCTGAAGCGCTTCCTGCCGGACTGGAAGCCGATGGAGGCCAGGATCATGGCGGCCGTCTGCGAGCACTTCGGCATGGAGCCCGGCGAACCTAACGTCGTGAAGTGGGTGGACCTCTCCATTACGGGGGACGAGCGAGAGGCCCTTATGCAGCCGATGCTGGACCCTGGCATGGACTGGGGAGAGCTTCCGCCCCCACTGGGATGCGAGATCGAGGGGTTTGATCCTCACGTCGCCAAGCTCCTGTTTCTGGAGCGGTTCGCAGAGATCAAGGCGGGCGGGCGGTGAGCACCCCCTGGGACGAGAGCCTGACCCAAGCCCTGCAACAGGCTACCCAGGCCATGAAGCTGGAGGCCCTTCGCGGCGACGCAACGACCGAGAGTCTGACCGCGCGCACCATTCAGGCCTTCCTGACCGCCCTGCCACTGGATCGTAGCGGCCCGGCAACGCGGTATGTTCCGGGCGGCTCGTCGGCCTACGACCCTCGCGTGCTGGCCGGGCAGGTTGAGCGCCGGATCGTCCGCAAAGAGGTAGTTCTGAAGGCCTTCTGTGTCTCGTGGTGGCAGCGTCCATGCGAGCCCTACCGCGCCGAGTTCAAGGTCTGGCTGAAGGGAGCAGGGGCCGACGACTCGGATCAGAATTGGGGCGCAGCAGTGATGGCGGAGAGCCCCGAGGAAGCGAGAAGAATGGTGAGAGCGAGCATCCCCGAGGGGGATTTCCTCTACTTCGATTCCTGCGAGGAGCGGAGCCGGGAATGGTACTTCGTTCGCTCCGGGTATCGTCCAGGGCAGACTGGATGACGCAGGACGAGCTTGTCGCGGCCCGCTGCCCCTTCCACGTCGTGCAGCGGTCTTGCGGCGACCGGGCGACGGTGAAAGGCTTCTCTCGCCGCACTCCAGATGGCCGCGCCGTGGCGGTCGCGCATTTCGTGGAAGGGGGATGGATCGAGCTTGCGGACCTCCTCCGCCACTTCGACGTTATCAAGCCGGAAAGTCTGGTAAACGGGGCCCTTCATGGGTGACCGGGAACGAGAGGGGAACAGATAAGAACCATGCCGAAAATGGCGTTTGACGTAAATCTGGATCGTTCCGAGGACCCTGCGAGGATCAGCCCGGACGAAATGGTCCCTGGCAGGCATCGCTGGATCGGCATGAACCTCAGCTTCGGCTTTGTCGAGACCTGCCGCTGGTGCCTCAACAACCGCCCGTCCGATGGGTATGAGGGCCGGTGCCCCGGCATCGCGCAGATCAGCAGCAAGGGGCATGTGCTGAATGCCCGGTGAGGACTGGGAGCCAGCCTCCTCCGCCCCCCGAGGGCCGATGGCTCCGCACCAAGCGGGAGGGAGAACAGGGCGAGAACGTGACCATGCTCATGCGGCGGTGGGACGGCGAGGAGGAGTGGTGCGACCGGATGGGCCGGACCACCACCACGCATTCCACCTTCCTCCCACCAACCTACTGGAGGAATCCATGAGGGCTGACCTCCTCTCCAGCGCCGCCAAGGTGCAGCCTCCTGGCCGCCCTGAGATCAGGCTGACCTACATGGTGCAGGGCTGCTTTGGCACCCAGATCATCCGCCGAATCGCCACCACCGAGGAGGAGTTCCAGCACGACCTCCTGTCGTTCGGGCACGCCACCATGATGGTGAAAGCGGCCCCTCACCCCACCATTACGAAAGGCAGGCCATGATCCCCGGCCAGATCGACGGCTTCACGAACGTCCTTGGCGCCCCGAGAGAATGGGACGAAGCGAGGGACGGGCCCTGTGGGGCGCTCCACATCCGCCGCGACCCCGGCAATCGCCTCCTCTCCGCCTGGACGCCGACCCAGGACGAGCTTGCGGCCCTGAACGCAGGAGGATCGGTGATCCTGAGCGTCGTCGGCACCGGCCACCCTCCCGTCTGGATCGCGGTGGTAGCGCCGGACGGCAACTGGGTAGCGGATGGCGCAGGATGAGTGATGACCTGCGCGACATGACCGGCGCTGAGGAGCGATGGTGGAATATCCTGAAGGCGCATTTGCGAAAGCAGCCCAAGGGGATTGAGCTTCACGCGCGCGTCGGCGGGGCTGTTGGCATCGCGCCAGCCGGCACCCGTCTCGCGATCAACAAACGGGACGGAGACTCCGATAGGCTGGGCGAGGCCGAATGGGACTCCGTGGTGGTTCCGCGACTCGATGGCAGGGACAGTCAGTTATGAGCGGCAAGACCTCCTCCCAGGTCGTGGCGGACCGATACCGCGCGATGTCCCTGGAAGACCTGAAGGGGTACGAGAACAACGCCAGAACGCACGACGCCGAGCAGATCAAGATGCTGGAGGCGTCGCTTCTGGAGTACGGCTGGACCCGGCCCATCGGCGTGACGGACGGCGTGATCCGCGCTGGGCACGGCATATTCGAGGCGGCCCAGAACCTGCTGAAGGACGGCAAATGCCCTGCCTTCTGGCCGGACGCTTCCCAGGCCCCCGTGGTGGACCTGAGCCACCTGAGCGAGGCCCAGCGCCGCGCCTACGTCCTGGCGGACAATGAACTGGCGCTGCGATCCGCCTGGGATAAGGACGTCTTGACGTCGGAGGTCCGGGCCCTCCGCGACCTGGGCGCCAACCTGAACTCCATGGGCTTCCTCCCCGGCGAACTGGAGGACATGCTGAAGCCAGTCACGGCCGAAGACCTGAACGGGCCCGGCCCGGACGAAATGCCGGACGAGCCGCCCTTCGCGGTGGCGGAGCAGGGCGAGGTCTGGATCATGGGCCAGCACCGGCTGGTTGTGGGCGACCCTGCGGAGCCGTCCGTGATGGCCATGGTCCTGGGCAGCGTGAGGCCACACCTGATGGTCACGGAGGTCCCAGACGGCGGCGACGCACCGAAGGACGAGTCCGTGTGGACCGACTGGCGCGAGGCCATCACCATCTTCGGGGGCGACCTCGCCTATCTCTGGCACGATGGGCTGTTCACGGGGCGCGTCGCCGGCTCCCTCCAGAACTCCGGCTTCCTGCTGCGAGCCCAGATCATCTGGGACATGGACCGGAGCGTGGCGCGGGGGAGCGACTACCCCTGGCAGCACACGCCCTGCTGGTACGCGGCGCGCGAGAAGAAGCGCCGGCACTTCGGCGGCCGGGGTCAGTCCACCATCTGGCGCATCCCTGAGCCCGAGAAATCGGAAGGCGACAAGCGGGTGCGGCTGCCGGTGGAGTGCCTGAAGCGCTGCATCGAGAACAGCAGTAGCGCCGGGCAGGCCGTCTACGATCCGTTCCTGGGCGCCGGCACCACCATCATCGCGGCGGAGCTATCCGGGCGGTCCTGCCTGGGCGTGGCCAGCAAGCCGCTGGACGCGGACGTGGTCATCACGCGGTGGCAGCAGTTCAGCGGCTTGGCCGCCACCCTGGAGGGCGACGGCCGGACCTATGCCGAACTGAGGACGCTGCGCGCGATCAGGTCTTCGCCTGGGGCTTAGCCTGCCAGTGGATGCCTCGCGGACCGCATCGGCCCAGGTGCCGGCGGAGGCTGTCGCAGGTCTGCATCTGCGCCTCTATCGTGCCGGCGACCGCGTCCCGCTTGACCCACCGGAGGCCAGGATGGGCACACATCAGGGAGGAGGGGATGCCCAGCCACCAGCCCAGCGTGCGCCGGCTGTGGTGGCAGGTCACGCACGGTCGGCTCAGGTCTGGCTCCGGAGGTCTTGGCGGAGGCGGGGCGTAGGCCATCACGCGCCCTCCAGCGGGCCGTCCGTGAAGCCGATGTGGCCGTAGCCCGAGAGGACCACGATGAACCGGCCTTCGATCCCATAGGGCGCCAGCGTGATCATGTCGGACGTCACCTTGCGGTCGTATCGAGCGAGCGTGTCACCCAGCAGCTTCGTCAAAGCGGCCATGTCCGCGACTTCGACCCAAGGGCCCTCGCAATGGTTTGCGTGGTCGAGGAACTTAGTCACTCGTACTCCCCTTTGCCCCTGCGGTATTCAGCGGAAAGGGACCGCTCCTGATGGATGGCCACGGAGATCAGCATCCAGCAGACGAAAGCGATAGGGATGGCCCAAAGAAGCGAAACAGGCCAGCCGACCATCACTTGCCACCAAAGGAACGCCACGCAGCCTGCGAGACCAAGAACGATGATGGCGTGCAGGCAAAACACAGCCACCTTCCCGTTCCAGTCGAGGAAGCGGTTCACGCCAGATCGTCCGTCGTGGACGGGCGATCCACGGAGTCGTTCCCTCCCGCCGTGTGGCTGGACAGGAGGACGACGCCAATGACGGCGAGAGCGCCCATCTTGATGCCGGCCAGGGTGCTGATGATGCGCTTCATGACTTAGTCCTTGTCAGGAGGTTGATAAGCGCATTATGCGCTTTCCTGACGATGTCGCCAAGTGTTATCTTGGTGGCTGCATGGAGAGACAACCGATGACGCATGACCGACAGGCAAGTCTGCCCCAGCAGATTAATCCTGAGACGGCGGACCCGGCGACGCTGGTGGATCGGCTTCGCGGCATCTACCGTATCCCGATCCGCGACGGCCTTGGCGCAGTTGGTGCTGGCGAGGAGCCGGACAATCCTGACGAGTTTGTGCGTCACCATAAGACGCCGCCCATCCAGCACGCAGCAGCCAATGAGATTGAGCGGCTGCGGGCAGAAGTGCGCGGCTGGGAGCAGTGGGCCAAGCCACTGAATGACGCCAACGAGCACCTGAACAGCAAAATTGAGGAGGCTTGGGCTAGGGAAGCGGACCTTCGCGCCGCTCTGGGACTGAATCGCTATGGTTAACCAACAAGGGAGCCGTGAGGCGCGGCTAGAGGCGGCACTGGTCCGTCTGCTGGACGTGCTGGACGAGCCATGCCGGTATGACCATCACGGTTACTGTCAGACCCATTTCGTGGAGAACCCATGCCGCGTCGCTGAGGCGCGTGCGCTTGTCTGCCAAGAGGTTCCCGATGCCCAGTCCTGAAACGAACCCTTCATCTTGCCTCCGATGCAACGGGTCTGGATCGGTGGATCGGATTAGTCCCGTGACGGGGGACTTCGTTGAACGGCCATGCCCAAAATGCGGTGGCACAGGGGAGGAGGCCGCTAATGCCAAATGATCAACAAGGGAAGCCAAGCCGCAACTGCAATATCTGCGGTCGCCTCATGCGAAAGGTTGTGTGGTTCGATGATGAGGCGAAGGTGGAGCGGTTCATCCGCTTCCAATGCGTCAAGGTCTTCTCGATAGGTGACGAGGGCTGGGAGCATGACTGACCAGAAAACGAAGGTTTCTGGAACCGGCATAGCCGGCGCCATGGACTACGTCCCGCACACGCCAGGACGGAATGAAAAGGGCGAGCGCGTCTGCTGGACCTGCGGCGGTCCTCTCAAATCCGGATTCGGGGCCCGCATTGGTCCTCCGTTGCAGGAAGTGTGCAGCGAGAAGTGCTCCAATGCACCCGGCTGGAAGAGGCAAAATACTGCATGAATTGCGCATAAAACGCGCAAAAACGGCGTAAAACACGCCCAAATAGTGATAAACTCACGTTGCGCATGCGCAAATGATACATATTGCGTGTTGGGCAATAAAATACGAAGTGCTGCACGATCATGCAGCGCGGACCCAAGCCAAAGACCGTCGAGGAGCATAAGGCGCGGGGCAATCCCAGCAAGCGCCCGCTGACGACGCTGGTTCCGGAGCCGATGGCGGGCGCCATGCTGTGCCCCCGCGAGGTCGCCAGCGACGGTCGCGCCCAGGACTACTGGGATATGTTCCTCAGCAACACCGCGCCCGGCCATCTGCGCCCGCTGGACGCCCCGATGCTGGCCCGGCTCTGCATGTCCCTCTCCATGGCCGACAAGGCATCGGAGGAGATCACCAAGACGGGGCTGCTGGTCAAAGCCCGCAACGGCATCCCCATGCAGAACCCGTACCTGCCGATCCTGAACAAGCAGGTCGAGATCGCCCGCAAGCTGGCTGCCGAACTCGCGCTTCCCCCTGCCATGCGCAACCGTGTGGGCAAGTACGAGGACGGCAAGGGTGGCCCTTCCGCCTGGGATGCGCTCTCCGCCCCGGTCAGCGATGAGCCGGACGGCGACGATGGGCCGAACTACGGCCTGGACGAAGATGGCGAGTTAGAGGACGGCGACCCCGTTCCTGCTGAAGACGGCGAGGAGGAGTAGTCGTGTCTGCGGCCACCAAAGAGCACCCTGTGGATGGCGCATTCCGCTACGCACGCGGCGTCATCAGGGGAGACATCGTCGCGCCAGTCTACGTCAAGATGGCGTGCAAGAGGTTCATCAGTGACGTCAAGGAAGCGCTTGCCGGGCGCGGTGAGTGGGAGTTCCGGCCGGACCTCGCTGCGAGACCGCTGATCTTCGCTGGCCTGATGAAGAACATCAAAGGCCCCATGGCCGGGAAGCCGTTGCAGCTTGGCGACTGGCAGGTCTTCATCTTGGTCAACCTGTTCGGATTCGTTGAGCGTGGAACGACAGCGCGGCGCTTCCGCCAGGGCATCGTCTATGTCCCGCGAGGCAACGGCAAGACAACCTTCGCCGCGCCCATTGCCCTCTACCTGACGTTCATCGACGGCGAGGGTGGTGCGGAGGGGTATGCGGCGGCGGTGACGCGTGATCAGGCGCGCATCCTGTTCGACACCGCTCAGGCGATGGTTCGCAAGAGTCCCGAACTGAAGTCGAACTACGGGATCGAAGTAAACGCCAATTCAATCTTGCAGGCGGATAGCGCATCCAAGTTCGTGCCAGTGTCGTCCGATGCGAAGGCGCTGGACGGCCTGAACGTGCAGGTCGCCATCTGCGACGAGATCGGTTCGCACAAGACCAGCGAGGTCTATGACGTCCTCCTGACCGCCATGGGCAAGCGCAAGCATCCCATGCTGCTGAGCATATCCACGGCAACCGGCAACAACACCGGCATCGGGAAGACCTTGTGGGACTATGGCGTGCGTGTGCTGGAAGGGAAGAACGAGGACGAGCGAGTCTTCGTGCTGATCTACAGCGCCGATGCCGGCGATGATCCCTGGGACGAGAAGACGTGGATGAAGGCCAACCCTTCATGGGGCAGCGCCGTCCAGCCGGACGCGATACGCGCCATCATGAAGCAGGCCAGGAACAACCCCGCGCAGGAAGCGGCGGCCAAGACGAGGCATTTGAACATCTGGGTCGGCGCGGACGAGGCGCTGTTCAGCAGCCGCGCCTGGGCTGATTGCAAGCGCAAGCTGAGCCTGGACGCCTTTGTCGGCATGGACTGCCACGTCGGCCTGGACCTCGCGACGCGAACCGACCTCGCCGGCATGTCGCTGGTGTTCCCGCAGCGCGACAAGGAGACGGGCAAGATGCGCTACACCGTCTTCGCGCGCGCCTACATCAATCAGGAGGCGGTGCTGGAGGCGCGCAACCCATCCTATCCAGGGTGGGCTGCTTCCGGCGACATGATCATCACGCCGGGGAACGAGACCGACTTCGACTTCATCGAGTCCGACTTGCGCGACCTCGCCGGCAAGTTCCGCATCCAGTCGGTGCGCTACGATCCCTGGCAGGCGACGCAGCTTTCGCAGCGGCTGCGCGCTGAAGGCCTGAACTGCGTGGAGTTCAGGGCCACCACGCAGAACTTCTCGCCGGCCATCATCGAGCTTGACGCCGCTATGCGCGGAGGGCGCTTGGACCACGACGGAAACCCGGTGCTGGAGTGGTGCATGGGCAACGTCGTCGGCACGCAGGACCGGCGCGGCAACTTCTACCCGACCAAATCCAAGCCGGAGCAGAAGATCGACTTGGCGGTGGCTGCAATGATGGGCATTGCTGGTGCGATGGATGAAGACGGCGACGGCGAGTCCATCTATGAGACCCGTGGAGTGCTCATGGCATGAGCATTAGGGGAACGGTGCATGTCCATCCTTGACCTGTTCCGCAGCAAGCCCGCCGAGAATGCGCAGAGCGAGCGCAGTCCGCGTTCGGACCTCTCGGATGGTGAGTGGATGGGCCTGGACTTCTCCGATCCGGCTCTTGCGGAACTTCTTCGCTTCGGGATCAGCAAGGCGTCGCACGCTGGGTCTCCCGCCGACGCAGACAAAGCTATGCTCAACACGACCGTATTCCGGTGCGTGTCCCTGATCTCTGCGACCATCGGCTCCCTGCCCCTCTACATCCGCAACAAGGACAGCGCGGGCAACATCACCAATGCGACGCAGCATCCTGCCTATGACCTGCTGCTGAACGAGCCCAACGATTACCAGACGGGCTACGACTTCCGCAGCCAGATGCAAGCCAACGCGCTGATCGAGGGCAACGGCTACGCGGTGATCGTGTGGTCGCGCGGCAGGCCGATCCGGCTGGTTCCTCTTGATCCGTACAAGGTGAAGGTTATCCAGAACAGCGACTGGACGCTAACCTATCGCTACCGCAGGCCTGACGGCGGATATACCGACTACCCGGCGAGCGAAATACTCCACCTGAAGGGCTTCTCGCGCGACGGAATTGTCGGCGTCTCGCGCGTGCATATGGCCAAGGAGGCAATCAGCCTCGCCTTGCAGACGGAGAAGGCAGCGGCACGCCTCTTCACGCACGGCTTGATGGTCGGTGGCGTGCTGAGCCACCCCAAGACGCTCTCTCAGCAAGCGCATGACCGGCTGATCGAGAGCCTGAACAGGCGTCACGCTGGCGCTGAGAATGCGCATAAATGGCTGATCTTGGAAGAGAACATGGACGTCAAGTCCTCTCCAAGTTCATCCACGGCGCAGAACAGCCAGATGATCGAGCTTCGCCGTCTTCAGGTGGAGGAGGTCTGCCGCGTCTTTGACGTCCCTCGTCCTCTCGCGATGGTCGATGAGACGTCCTGGGGCACCGGCATCGAGCAGCTTGGCTTCTTCTTCGTCCGCTACGGGCTCTCTCACTGGTTCACCGCCTGGGAGCAGTCGATTCGTCGCTCCATCTTCACCAAGCGGGAGCGCGCGGAAGGAACCCTGTTCGCGGACTTCGATGAGCGCGAACTGCTGCGCGGGAGCCTGAAGGATCAGGCCGAATACTACGCCAAGGCGCTCGGCTCCGGCGGCAGCGGCGCATGGATGAAGCAGAACGAGGTCCGCGACGACATCGGTCTGTCTCCCGACCCCAGCGGCAACACGCTTGCCGCTGCTGCAACACCAACCGCCGGGGCGGAAGCCGGCACCACGAACGGAGAATAGAATGGCCAATCGCAAGAAGGCCGCTGTGGTCAGCCTTCCCCAGGCCCAGCAGGTCGCCATCGACGCCAAGGGTGGCGAGAGCGTCATCACCCAGCCCGGCATGCGCCCGGCGGAGAAGACCGGCCCGCTGGTGTCCGGCGCCCCGACCCCCATGGTCTCCGGCGGCGCGGCCATCGGCATGCCCAGGGGCGTCATCGGCAAGGTCCAGGGGATGGCGGATGAGCCTCCCGCCGCCAACGCAGAGACGGAGCAGACCGCAACCCAGCGCCTGGAGGACAGCCTTGCCGCGCTGCGCACGGAGGTTGCCGGCATGCGCGCGGAGGCTGCCAAGGGAGCCACGCACGGCCGTCCTGCGGCCTCTCAGGCGCGTCCTGGCACCATCGGGGGGCTGAGCCTCCCCAGCGCCGCCCGTGGGGCCTCTGCGGTGACGCGGCCGTCCGCTTTCGAGCGCTGGAACGCCGGGCTCGTGGTGGCCAGCGACACCAACCCCAACGTCATTACGATGTACGACGTGATCGGGGAGGACTACTGGTCCGGCGGCGGCGTCACGGCCCGCAGCGTGACCGCGAAGCTGAAGGAGATCGGCTCGGAGGCTGATCTGGAGGTCCACCTGAACTCGCCGGGCGGCGATATGTTTGAGGGGATCGCGATCTACAACATCCTGGCCATGCACCGGGGCAAGATCACCGTGAAGGTGCTCGGCCTCGCCGCGTCGGCCGCGTCCGTCATCGCCATGGCTGGCGACGAAGTGCAGATGGGGCCCGGCTCCTTCATCATGGTCCACGACTGCTGGGTCCTGGCGTCGGGCAACCGGCACGGCTTCGCGGAGACGGCGGAGTGGCTGGAGCCTTTCGACAAGGCTATGGCCGACCTCTACGCCAAGCGCACCGGCAAGACCCCGGAAGAGACGCTGGCCTGGATGGACAAGGATGGCGGCGAGGGCACCTACTTCGGCGTCAAGGAAGCCATCGCGGCAGGCCTCGCGGACAGCGAGCTTGGTGAATCCGTGCAGGAGAGCACCAAGGCGGCAGAAAACGGCAAGGTGAAGTCGAATCTGCTGAAGACGGAGCTTGCGCTTTGTGCAACAATGAGCCGTAAGGACGCGAGGGCCCTGCTTTCGAGCGTGAAGGCCCCCACCGACAGCAAGCCGGACGCTGCTGGAGGTACGCTCCCGACTGATGGCAAGCCGGACGCTGCCGTCGAACCCCCCGCAGACACTAGCTGGCTTGGTTCCGCGACCAGCCTCCTCGCAACGCTTCGCTCATAGGGAGAGCACTGGCATGTCCATCATGAATCGCGTGGGGCGGCTGATGGCCGGTTCCGCGCTGCTTTCGGCGCCGTCGCGCCCCCCGCTGCTGGTTCCGGCCACTGCGCGTCCGGCGAGTGTCATCCACAGCCTGCGCGGCGACGCGACCGGCTCGCCCCAGGAAATCCTGGCCGCGCTCCAGAAGTCCGTCACCGACTTCCGCGCCGAGTACGACACCAAGCTGAAGTCCAAGGCCGATGTGGTCACGGAAGAGAAGCTGTCCCGTATCGACGCCTCCGTCTCCGGCTTCCAGGCCGCGATGGACAAGATCAACGCGGAGCATCAGGCGGCCATCGACGCCGTCAACGCCAAGCTCGCCGCGATCTCGGCTGGCGCGGGTGACAAGGCCGGCTTCGGCTCCTCGCCGGAAGACCGCGAGTACGCCACACGCTTCGACGCCTATGTGCGGCGCGGCGACCGCGAGGCCGACGATCATCTGCGTTCCTCGCAGCGCACCGGCATCCGCGCTGCCATGTCGGTCGGCTCCAACCCGGACGGCGGCTACCTCGCCCCGGTGGAGTGGGACCGCAGCATCACGGATCGGCTGAAGGTCATCAGCCCGATGCGCCAGATCGCGCAGGTCCAGAACATCACCAGCGCGGGCTTCATCAAGGTCTTCAACGACCGTGCGGTCGGCAGCGGCTGGGTCGGTGAGACTGCCGCGCGCCCGCAGACCACCAACCCGCAGTTCGCCACGCAGACCTACACGCCGGGCGAAATCTACGCGAACCCGGCGGCGTCCCAGCAGCTTCTGGATGACGCGGTCATTAACATTGAGGAATGGTTGGCGAACGAGGTCGAGGCCGAGTTCCTTCGCCAGGAGGGTCTTGCCTTCGTCAACGGCGATGGCGTCAACAAGCCGAAGGGCATGCTGACCTACACCGCCAGCAACATGCACCCCTGGGGCGCGGTGCAGCAGACGGCCGTCGCCAATGCCGCTGCGCTGAACGGCGATGCGCTGATCGACCTCGTCTACAGCATCGACCCGGCCTATCAGGACAACGCGCGCTTCGTCATGAACCGCGCGACGCAGTCCACGATCCGCAAGCTGAAGGACGGCAACGGCAACTACCTCTGGCAGGCCTCGGTGCAGGTCGGTCAGCCGGCGTCGCTCCTCGGCTACCCGATCACCGACATGGGTGCGATGCCCAACGTCGGCGCCGGCAACCGCCCGATTGCGTTCGGTGACTTCCGCCGCGCGTACCTGATCATCGACCGGATGGGCGTGCGTATGTTGAGGGACCCCTATTCCAACAAACCGTACGTGATGTTTTACACCACGCGCCGTGTCGGTGGCGGCCTCCTCGATCCCGACGCCATCCGCTACCTGTTCGTCACCGCCTGAGCGGTCGGCTGGAGGAGGCGCCTTCGGGCGCCTCTTTCTCTTCCATCCCCTTCAACCCTGATCAGGAAACAGGAGGCCACATGGCCGCTTCCACGCAGAACACCGCTCCGGTCAGCGGTGCGGTCAAGACCAGCACCCCGGCGACGGGCGGCGACCTGAAGCAGCAGGAGGTCACGGTCGGCGGCTCCGCCCCAAAGGGCGAGAACGGCGAACCCGCCTCCGACGTCGAGAAGCAGCGTCTGCACGAGGCGAACGCGGCCGGCGACGTCGGCCAGGGCGACGGCTCCGATGCGCTCGGCAGCGGCGCCATCATCGAAGAGGGCGTGCGTACCGCCATCGACTTCGAACACCCGGCCGTGGACAACCGTCCGCGCTTCGGGCTGCCGGAGCACAGCAACCGCATCGACTTCAACGACCCCTACGCCTGATTGATGTGGCATCGGCCGGGGGCTTCGGCTCCCGGCCACTCTTTTGCCTGATGCAGGGAGGCATGAATGACGTCACGCTATGGCCGCCGCATCGTCATCGACACGGCGGATGCTTTCATTCCTGGGCATCAGGGGGGGGAGGCAGTCCAATACCCAGCCAATCTCCTCAAGGGCGCAAACAGTCGCTTCCCGCGAGTGGCGGTTTTCGGGGACAGCATCACGTCCCCGATAAATAGCTACGGCTACTGGATGTGGATGCGATTCTTCCTGCGGCACCGTATCTATCTTCCGGAGAGCCATAACTTCGGCGTCGCTGGGAATACGACAGCCCAGATGATCGAGCGCCTTGATGGCGTTCTCGCCGTTCAGCCGGATATTGTCGTCTTTCTCGGCGGAACGAACGACATCAGCGGCGGTTCATCGGCGGCCACACTCGATAATTACCGTGTTATCTTCTCGCGCATTCTGCAATCTGGCGCGCAGATTGTCGTTGTTCCTGTCCTTCCTCGCGTTGGCGGACAAATGTGGGGAGTTTCCGGACTTAATTCATTCCTTTTCCAGTATTGCTTGATGACGCCAGGAATGTTCTACGTCTCGGGCCTTTCCGGGATGTTAACTGATTCGACAGGCGCCCTCCTGCCGAATTATTATCAGGCGGACGGCTTGCATCCCGCTCCGGCGGGAGCGTGCGAAATAGGTCGCGCCATTGCGAAGACGATGGCCGTCTTGATTGATCCGATTGAGACTGCCCTGGACTATGTCGTCCAGGATCAGTGGCACGGTAGCTATGCCCCCTACGGCAACCTTCTCGCCAACCCATCCCTAACTGGCACTGGAGGAAGTGTCGGGGCGCCCTCAACGGGAGCGGTCGCGACTGGGTGGGGGCACTCCGGCGGAGGCGGAGGCGGAGGCGTTACAGGTTCGTTGGTACTGAGCCAGCAGGCCGCCCAGGATTCATCGGGCGATTGGCAGGTCATGACCTTGACCAACCGTGGATTCGCGAATGCATCGGACAGCCACAGCCTATCTCAAAGCGTGCCCTACTCCCTCGGGAAGTATGCCGCAGGAGATTCCGTCGTGGCCTCCATCGAGGTCGATGTTTCAGACAACGTCGGCTTGTATGGCTTCACACTGAATATGACGGAGCAGGCGGGGTCAGGGACCACGAATGCCGTAAAGCGTGATCTCCGCATTACGTCTTTCGCTCAGCTTGGATCGACCAAGGCGATGACTGGTCTCTTGAAGACTGAACCTTTGGTTATTCGGCAGCCGTCCGGCTCCGGAGTGCAGCAGCTTGACTTCAACTTCACCTATGTGCCGAACGGCACTTATCCGGGTGGGGCCAACATGACCATCAAGGTGCGGCGACCTTCTCTGCGAAAGGTGGTCACGGCCTGACGGCCCAGGAGGAGACTGCCATGCTGGAGATTATCACCCCCGCGCCCACGAACGACCTGACGACCTTGGAGGTCGTGAAGGAGGAGTTCGGGATTGCGGCCGACGATACGTCAAAAGACGGAAAGTTGCGTCGGCTGATCGCGGAGGCCTCCTCCATCGTCGCGATGTACTGCAAGCGCGAGGGCTTTGGCCGCGCCCTCTACCGCGAGACCTTCCGCACCGGGCCCGGCTCCTCGTGGTATCGGCGCGGCGTGATCCTGACCGAAGACGTCAACGTCCAGATCAGCAGCGTCACCGTCGATGGCGTGCCGGTTGACCCGGCCGGCTACGCCTATGACGGCGTGCTCCTGCGCCGCATCGTCGGCAACGCCGCCACGATCTTCCTGAGCAACTTCGGCTGGTCCTGCCGGGCGCTCAGCGTGACCTACTGGGCCGGCTGGGATGCGATGGCGGGCGTGCCTCCTGCGGTGGAGCGCGCGGCCTTGGACGTGATCGCCTCCATCTACAGCACTCCCGGCACACGGGACCGCTCCATCCGCAGCGAGGAGGTCGCGGGGGTGGGCACCATCACCTACGGCACCCAGGCTGCCGGCGCGGCGCTGCTGAGCCCTGAGCGGTATCCGGGGCTCGACCAGTACCAGCGGCAGATTCTGATCTAGGGGAAGCGCGATGGACTACGACAGGCTGGGAGAGGAAGTAGCAAGGTCGGAATACGCGGAACTTGACGCGCAGGCGGTCGCGGACGCGCTCAATGCGCGCAACCTGCCGGTCGTGGTTGACGTGCCAACCTTCGACGCGCGCGGCTTGCTGCTGGGGACGGGCGAATGGGGCGCGCTCTGCATCTTCGCCGTGCCGCAGCCGGGCGACGCCCAGGAGATACTTCAGGCGCGCGCCGTCGCCATCACCGCCCGCGACACGCTGACGCTCACCCAGTCCCTGGAGACCAGCAAGCCGGCCTATATGGGGGCGGTGACGCAGATGCTGGGGCTGCTTACCCAGGTCGGCGTCATCAGTGCAGGGACCAGGGATGCTCTCCTGGCTCTGACGCAGTCCAGTCGTTCACGCGCTGACGAACTGGCCATCGGCCCCGTGACGGATCAGGACGTCCTCACGGTCCGGAAGATGGCGCAGATGGCAGAGGGCGCTTCCTGATGGCGTCCGTTCAGTTCTCGTCCCCGGTCGCGATAGAGGCCTTCACCCCGGCGTCGCTGAGCGCGATTGCCTCGGGCGCGGCGGCGGCGAACTGCGTGCTCGGCAGCGAGATCGACAACTTCAGCGCCGGCAACCGCTTCCTCTACGGAGACCTGCTGGTCAACTTCTCCGCCGCCATCGTGGCCACCGGCTTCGGGCCCTTTCTGGACTGCTTCCTGCTGGCCTCGCCGGATGGCGTCACCTACCCGACCTCGACGGGTGCTGCGGTCGCTGAGATCGTCTCACCCATCTACTCGGTGGGCCCGGTTCCGGCGGCGGCCAATGGCCTGACCAAGAAAGCCTTCCTCTTCCGGGGGATCGTGCTGCCACCGACGAAGTTCCGGCTCATGATGAACAACCAGCTTGGCGCAGCCTTCCCGACGTCCACCACATCCACGGCCACCCTCTACCGCTACGGCGAAGAGGCTTCCTGATGGCGTTCATCCACCGCGCGCGCAATCCGGGCCTCTGGCTGCCGAAGCGTCAGCCGGTGGGTGTCCACGAAATGACGCCGGCCCTTCCCGCAATCAGCTTCCAGGCGCGCAGCCAGCGGAACCATGGCGTCGCATCGACCGGACTTATCGTCCGTGGCGATAGCGCGATGCCGCCGCGTGTCATCGGCCAAGCTGGCGTGTGCTGGGACTTTTCGGATGGCGTAAACAGCAATGCGCCGACGACGCCACGCACGTTCTACTCACAAACCAACACGACGAACCTCAGATCGACCATCGAAGCGGTCATATCCATTCGACCGAACGGGTTTTCGCAGTGGTTCGGCGGCTTCTCCAACCAGTCCTTTGGGCGTGGCGGCTCCTATGGCCGCATCCTGGGGGTCCATGCGGACGGAAGGCTGTTCTATTACACCTATGACGGAGGTCTGAAGACCACCTTCAGTCGTGCCGCTGTGCCGACTGGCGAGCCTCTGCATATCATCGCCGTGTCATCGACCAACAGGATCGAGATATACGTCAACGGTGTCTCGCAAGGTGCTCTTGGAACGGCGAATGCGGGGGAGTGGACGAACCCGAACTACGCCGTGGTTGGGCATGGCAACACGCCTTACCACACGCCAGGGCAGTGCTGTTCCCAGATATACTACATGAACTGGTTCTTCGACGCCCTAAACCTCAGTGAGATCGCCCTGCGCGGCGCCTCTCCCTGGCGCTTCCTCCAGCCGGCGGGGTAGGCAGCATGGCTCGGATCAGGAACTACGGCGTCCTCTTCGCGGTCCCGCCAAGCGCAGCGGTGACGCTCTCTCCGGCAGGGATCGTCGGGGCGCCGGCTGTCCTTGATACCCCCGTTCTCGGGCAAGGCCACGCGCTGGCCGCCGTCCCGCTCGCCGGCAGCCCAGGCCTGCTGGATAGCCCGGCCCTCTCCGTCGTTGGCGCCCTCGCTCCCGTGCCCATCCAGGGCGCCCCTGGCGTGCTGGCTTCCCCCACCATCGCCCAGCGGCACGTCCTGGCGGCTGCGCCGATTGCCGGCGCTCCTGCGGTCCTCGGGACGCCAGCGGCGGTCGTGGCGCGGAACCTCTCAGCCTCGCCGCTGACCGGCTCTCCGGCGGTCCTGGGCGCCCCTGCCATCGCCCAGGCCCATGTCCTGGCCGCCAGCCCCATCCAGGGCTCCCCAGGCCTTCTGGCGTCGCCCCAGGTCGGTCAGGCGGGGGTGATGTCGGCCACGCCGCTGCTGGGCTCTCCCGCCGTGCTGGATCGCCCGGTGCTGGGCCAGCGCCACGCCCTGGCGCCGCTCCCGCTCAGCGGGGAGCCTGGGGCAGCCGCGCGCCCGCCACTCGGGCAGGGGCACAGCCTGATCGCGGTGTCGGTCAGTGGGGCTCCCGCGATCCTCGCCACGCCGACGATGGTGCGGGTGGTCGTGCTTGGCGCGAACCCGATCATGGGGTCGCCGCCCATCCTGGGCAGTCCGCTTCTGTCCGAAGACGATGTGCTGGCCCCAGTGGAAATCGTCGGTGCCGGCGCAGTCCTGGCGCGGCCGGCGCTCGCACAGAACCACGCCCTGGACGCGCTGCCTATCGAGGGCGACGAAGCCGTTCTCGATGTGCCCTCGATCAGCAGCCAGGATCGTCTTGAAGCAGTCGGAATCGTCGGTGAGCCAGCGGTGCTGGACATGCCGGTGTTGCACGGCGCAGGAGTGCTTCTCCCGCAGCCCATCTTGGGCGCCGCTCCGATCCTCCCGCGCATACCGTTGTCGCAGACCCGGCGATACGCGACGCCGCGCCCGAACGGAAGCGCGGCGACACCGCGCACGGAACGCTTGTCCGCAACCCCACGGCCGCCGTATGCGGCTGCCACACCGCGAGGATAGCAGATGCCCGCATACCTGAATGACCGGGTCATCGACCTTGGTCTCAACGTGCTCGACACCGAAGCCAATGAGCTTTGGATCGTCTCTGGCGCCGTTCCCACGACCTATGCCGGCGCCAACACGGCGAAGCTGGGCACGAAGGCTCTGGGGGCCGGCAGCATCAGCGCACCGGGCCCCGGCACTCCCAGCGGACGCGCCGTCACCGTCGCGGCTTTCACCGATGGGTCGGTCACCGCCAGTGGCACGGCCGCCTGCTACGCCATCGTGGACACGGTCAACAGCCGGCTCCTGGCAGCGAACCCGCTGTCCGCCACTCAGGGCGTGACGGCGGGCAACACCTTCACCCTGCCTGCCTTCGCGGTCACCCAGCCCGCGCCGACGACGTAAGGCCACGCGATGACGGAGTTCGCGGACAGCAGGCGCCGGACTATCGGGAGGTTCGGTCGGCCCATGAGGCTGCGCCGGACCGTGCCGAACGCGCCCGCGCAATTCGTCAACCTGACGGGCTTCGCGACCCTCTACCAGCCCGGCGAGATCGAAGGGCCGATCCAGCAGGGCGATGAGCGCGTGCTGATCACCAACGACGAGATCAAGACCGCCGGCTGGACGGAAGTGCGGAGGTCGGACTGGCTGCTGAAGGACGGAAAGCAGCAGACGATCCAGGGCAGCGTGCCGGTGATGGAAGGTGACGTCTGCATCGGTCACACCTTGTGGGTCAGGGGATAATATGAGCAGCCCGGAGGTATACGACGACGCGCGCGCCATCATCGAAGCGGCAGCGCTTTCGCTGAACCTTCCGGTGGCGTGGCCGAACGAAGAGTTCCTTGAGCCGCAGCCTTTCGATAACGAAGGAGTCCCTTCCGTTTGGGTAGCGGTCGAATTAGAAGGTGACGTGGGCGATCCGGTCGAAATCGGAGGCGTCCAATGGGACGAGCAAGGCGTCGTCCATTTGTCGGTGATGATCCCCTTGAACACTGGCGTCAGGGAAGGGATGGCGAAGCGTAAGGCGCTTGCTCTCGCCTTCCGTGGATTGCCGCCCGGTGTTGTGCTCTACGGCAGCAGCAGTCTCGATCCGGGCGGGCCGAGTGAGACTGACGGACGCTGGCGCATGCTCGGTCTGCGCGTGGCGTATTCCTTCCAAGACCGGGTTGAACTGAAGGAGACGCGACCGTGAGCGAGAAGCAGATCACCTACGACATCATGGAGAACGGCAAGAAGGTCGGCACGCAGACGCATCCGGAGCAGTACGCCCCGGTGTTGCAGAGCGGGCAGACCGTGCGGGTGGCGCAGGAGGAGAAGGTGCGCGAGGCCGCGCCCTCCGAGTCCAACATGAAGTCCGCGACCGCGACGCCGACCAAGGCGAAGTAGACCGCAGTCCATCATCAATGCAGCGCATCGTGCGCACATAAGGAGATAGCCGATGACGGCCACCAGCGGATACCGCGCAGGGGCAGAAACGTCCCTGATGCAGGTCGCGTATGTGCAGGAGAGCGTCTACGGCGTCACGCCGTCGCCTGCCGTCGCATTCAAGCAGCTTCGCCTCACGAGCGAGAGCCTGACGGGCCGCGAGACGCGCCAGCGCCCGAACGAATTGAACGGCCGCCGCGAAGCGTCCTCCTCGGGCACCATGGAGCGGTCGGCCGGCGGCGACATCGGCTTCGTGCTCAGCTACGGCACCTTCGATGACTGGCTGAGCGGTCTCTTCGGCGGCGAGTGGACGGCGGACGTCCTGAAGCCGTCCGACGTCTTCAAGTCCTTCCTGATCGAGAAGCGCTTCGCCGCGAACCAGCTTCTCAGCTACCCCGGCTGCTTCATCGGCGGCGCCTCCCTGACGATGGCGCGCGGCCAGTTCCTCAGCGGCACCTTCAACATCATGGCGAAGGACGAAGTGAAGGGGGTCGCGACGCTCTCCACGGGCGCTTACACCCCTGCACCGCTCGGCCGCGTCATGGACCCGGTCACGGGCGTGAAGGACGTGATGATGGACGGTCAGGCCATCGCCGCCGTCTGCAACACCATCACCCTCAACATCACGAACGAAGGCGCCAGCCAGGACTTCGGGCTCGGCTTCGAGTCCGCGCAGGGTATGCGCATGGGCCTCTTCACGGGCGGTGGAAGTGCCGAGTTCTACTTCCGCGACTTCACCGTCTACGACCGCGCGCGTTCGCGCATGCAGGGCCCGCTGTCCTTCCGGACCGTGGACTCGGACGGCAACGCGTACAAGTGGGAGATTCCCAACGCGGTGCTGACCGATCCGCAGATCACGGCCGGCGGCCCCAGCCAGCCCATCATGGCGCGCTTCAATCTGGAGCCGAACCCGCACCCCACGGACGGCACCATGCGCGTCACGCGCCAGCCGGCCGCCGGCTGACCCCAGATTGCGCGCAGCCCGGCGCCGGGCCGCGCGCATAGGGGGAGGCATTGCGTGCGGGCGTGGTGCCTCCCCCGCCTACCGCTCCGCAGCGGTCCCGCATCCCGTAGAAACGAGAGGGCCACATGGCCGATCTGGAAAACTTCGCCGCAGACATCAGCGCGATCCGCGAGGGCGCCTGGGAGAGCCCCGGCCCCGAGTGGGGCGACATGGAACTGAAGGTGCGCGGCTTCGGCCCGCACTACACGGAGCCGCAGGCCAAGGCGCAGAAGGAAGCGGTGCGCGCCGCGCGCTTCTCCGGCGCCATCAAGAACAATCAGGACTGGGAAGACCTGCCGGTCTCCGAGAGGAACGACGTCAATGACAAGATGATGCTGAAGCACATCTTCATCGACGTGAAGAACCTCAAGCTGAACGGCCAGGAGGTCACCAAGGAAGAGTTCCGCGAGCTTGCGCGCGTTCCGAAGTACCGCGACCGCCTGATCGGCGCGCTGTACGAGTGCGCCGTTGCCGTCACCACGCGTCGTGAGGCGACCAAGGAGCATGCGGTGGGAAACTCACCACAGTCCTCCGATACCACCTTGAATGGGCACAGCACGCAGACTTCCTGAACACGATCCCGGAAGAGGATCGTCCGGAGAAGCCTGCCGTTCTGGTGGAATATGGCTGGTTGTGGAGGGCCTGGGTCAGGCTCTCCCGCGACCGGCCGCGCCACGGCGGCGGCTTCTCGGCGCCCGTTCCGGGATATATACCCTGGACAACCATCATCGCTTGGGCCGAAAAGCACAGGCTGGACGACGACGAAACAACCTTCCTTGATGAGGTACTGAACAGCCTATCTGACTTCGACCTGAAATGGACGATTGATAGGCAGAAGGAGAAGCCAGAGAAGTGAGCGGTTCGCGCGCATTCAGGCAGCAAGTCAACCTGATCGTCAACCGCCGCCTCTCTCCGGAGGCCATTTCCGCGCGACTTGCGGAGTTCGCCAAGCAGGAATTGGCACGCCACATCCAGGGTGGCGCGTCACCGGAGTACCAGCGCTTTGTGGACGGCAAGCGCGGCGCTCCAGAAGAGCGCGTGAAGCCAAACGGAATCATCGTCTATCGCTTCAACCTGATGGCCATCGCCGCGCGCATGGCGCTGGAGGAGCTACGCAAGCGCTCCCCAAGGGGCCTCACGACGGACCGTCGCCGCATGTTCCGCCCTGCCTACATCGACAGCTTCTTTCTCGGTCTCAACGGCACGTTCGTGCTTGCCCGCAACTTCAACCCGCGCACGGCAGGCGACCTGAGCAACGTGGTGATCGGCAACACGGCGCCATACTCGCGCAAGGCAAACGTGCAGTTCGTCGGCAACAAGCGCCTCAACTACAGCATCGAGCCGCAGTTCTTCCGTGCCGCTGCCAGGGTCGTGCAGGCGAGGTTTCCGAACCTTGAAGTGAAGGACGTCTACACCGTCACGTTCCCAGGGCAGTACAGGCTGAAGCAGCGTCAGTACCGGAAGGGCAAGCAGTCCCACCGTATCAAGCGTCACACGGGTGAATTGGTGGAGAGTCCGTCCATCATCATCAAGCCCAGGTAGGTCATCGCATGGAACTCGAAAACACCGAAAGCCTCGCGATCACCGCTAAGCTGGACGATCAGGTCACTGGGCCTGGGGTTGCTGTCGCTACCGCCCTGAACAAGGTGGCGGACGGCGCTGAGCGCATGACCGAGACGCTGACCCGGAAGGCGACGCCGGGCATTGTCGCCACGAGGAACGCGGTGGAGCCGCTGTCTGGCTTGCTGGACAAGCAGGCACAGATCATCGAGCGCTACAATGCCAGGGTCGCCACCCTGCAAAGGGCGGGAGGGGATGCTGACAAGCTGGCGGAAGACATCCGCCGCCTCGGCATTCTGCGCGACCAAGACCTTGAGAAGGCTCGGGCTGCGGCGACGGCGCGCGAGCAAATGTTCAATGGAGGCAAAGTCGATGCCTACGCCCAGGCGCTGAGCCGTGCGGCGGTGGTGGGCAAGAACCTTCAGGACGTGATGCAGAACGGCCTGAGCGCGAACGCGTTCAATGCCGCCAGCGCGGGGATCACCCGCACAGCGCAGGAGCTTTCCGACCTGCGGGCGGAAGTGGACTCCGTCTACAGGGTCTCTCGTGACTACGAGAAGGCGTTGAACAGCCTTGGCGAGGCTGCTGACGTGCTGGGTATCAGGGGCAAGGCCCTTGAGAACATCATGCAGGAGCTTAACAACGCCTACACGCGCCAGCTTCAGCCGATGCGCGAGGTCAACGCTGAAGCGGCGCGGATGGCAGCGGAGCGCGACAAGCAGGCCAAGGCGTCGCGAGACCTCCAGAACGCCTACAATCAAGAGCGGGCGGCGCTTGATCCCCTGTTCGCCCTGGAGCTTCGCCACCAGCAGCAGCTTTCCCGCATCGGTGACCTCCAGAACAGGGGCCTCAACCCGGCCAGGGCGCAGAACCTGACCACGATGGCGACCGCCTCCTATGAGGCGGAGGCTGCAAGGATCAAGGAAGCGGCCGGTCAGGTCGATGCCAACGGCAAGAGGATTGGCCTTTCGCTGGGGCAGCAGCGCCAGCAGATGATCAACTTCGGCCAGCAGGTTCAGGACGCCTTTGTCCAGATCAGCAGCGGTTCTGGCCTGTTCTACCCGCTGGTCCAGCAGGTTCCCCAGGCGGTGTCCGCTCTCGGCGGGATGAGCGATGCGTGGGCGAAGCTGAAGGGGTTCGTGCTCAGCGGCACCGGGGCCTTCACCATCGCGACTGCCGCCTTCGCTGGCTTCGCCTACATGGCCAATTCGCGCATCGGAGACCTCAACGGACTCTCCGTCCGCCTGCGGGGCGTGGGCGACGACGCCATGCAGATGGCCAAGAACGTGGAGGAGGCCGGCAAGAGGGCCGCCAGGAACACGCCGGGGGTCAGTGCGGCTGAGGGCGTGGGGATGGTGGAGGGCTTCGTCACGGCCGCTCGCACCAACCGCCTGCGCGGGGACGTCGATACCGTCGCGCTGGTGCGTGACACCGCTGACATCGCGGCCCGTGTCGGGCAGAGCGTGACGGACGTCTTCGGCCAGATCAAGGGCGGCATGGCCGACCCCCTCGCCATGCTGGACCAGTTCGTCAAGCAGGGCCTCCTGCCGCTGGACGCGTCCTTCCGGTCCTCGGTGGAGGCGGTACGCGCCTCCGGCAATACCTGGGCTGCCTTCGTGTCGGTCATGGATCGCGCGCGGCTGTCCGCAGCCGGCGCCGCTGAGCAGGGACTGTCCCCGCTTGGCAAGGCCATGCTGGAGTTCAAGCGCGAGTTCGGTTCCTTCTGGGACGACTTCGGGCGCGATCTGGAGAGCTTCGCCACTCGCCTGATCCGGATGGTGTCGGAGACCAGGGCTGCGGCCCGGCTCTCCGCCATGGCCGATCCGGACTACCGCGAGAACGAAAACCTGATCATGCGCATCGCGCGCCGCCGCACGCGCGAGGCGAGTGGCGGACCTGATCTGCCAAACACAGGCATCCGCAACGCAGCCCTGCTGGACGCCATTCAGGTGACGGAGGGCGGGCGGAACTCGGACACGGCCTTCAACACCTTCCTGGGGCAGAACTCGGTCGGCGGGCGGACGTGGACCAACCCCAACCCCGTCGTGAATGGTCTTGAAGAGAAGACCATGCGCGAGGTCATCGAAATGGGCCGCGCTCTCCGCGCCCAGCAGGCGGCCATCGGCATTCCGGAGAACAAGACTTCCAGCGCGGCCGGCGCGTTCCAGATCACCGGCTCCACCATGGAGGAGTTTGCCCGCCGCCTGGGCATGAGCCTGGACGAGAAGTTCTCGCGCGAGAACCAGCGCCGGCTGGCGCAGGGCATCGTGGATGACGCGGTCCAGCGCTCGGGCGGAGACATGAATGCTGCGGCCGGCTTCATCCGGCAGCGCTGGACCGGGCTGGAAGGCCTGTCCAATGAGCAGATCATCAACAAGCTGACCATCATCGCGCAGAGCACGAGCGTGGAGGCGCAGGGGCGCGTCAGCGTGGAGGGTGCCGGCGCTCAGCAGCCCACCACGGCCGCTGGAGCGGAGCCGGGAACGCAGCTTGCCAACGGCATCTTCCGGCCCATCACGGACAACCCCAACCCCGGCTGGGACGACTGGGAGCGCGCGCAGCGCATCCTTCAGGGCCTTCAGGGCTACACGCCCCAGATGAGCACCGCCGCCGGCCGACGCACGGAGCTTCCGCAGTACATCGGCGCCCTAGAGAGCGCGCTTCGCCCGGAGAACATCCCGTTCGGCGCGACTGAGGAGCAGATCGACAAGGTCAAGGCTCGCCTGGACGAGCTTCGCAAGGCCTATGTGGATAGCCGCGACCCCATTGCGGAAATGATCCGCCTGGAGCGCGAGCGAACGGAAGTCCTGACGTCGCAGACCCCTGCCCAGGCCGCCATCACGCAGAAGATGCGCGAGTACGATCAGCAGTTCGTGGATGACCCTGCCAAGCAACAGTACAACACGCCTGAGAACCGCCGGAGCTACGAAGCGGCGGTGATCACGCAGATGGCGCAGCCTGTCAGGGAGCAGCTTCAGGACACGGAGCGCGCCATCATGGCGCAGCGCCGCATGACGGCCGCCGTCGCGGAAGGATCGGTGGCCGTTGGGCAGGCCACGAATTACGAGCGGGCATTCGAGATCGTCCGCAGGCAGGGCATCGGATCGGATGAGGCTCGCGCCAAGGCGGTCGATGAACTGCGGGCCAAGTACGACCTCCTCCAGCGCGCCCAGAACAACGATGCGGTGACCAAGAGCATCGAGCAGCGCCGGGTCGAAATCGGCCTCATGGAGCAGGAAGCCGCCACCCTCGGCATGGGCATCACCGCGCGCGAGCAGGAGCTTGCCGCGATCAAGGCGATCTCCGATGCGCGCAACCGGCCGGGCGGCACAGACCAAGCCTATGTGGATGCAGCGGCGCAGTCGGCGCGGCAGGCGGTCTCTGTTCGCCAGGGCCTGGAGCGTCAGAAGGCGGCCTATTCCGAGATCGAGAACTTCGGCTCGCAGGCCTTCGACCGGATCGGTGAGGCGATCACTCAGAACCTCGCCACGGGGGAGAAGAAGGCCGTCAAGTTCAAGGACGTCCTGCGCGGCGTCGTGAGCGAAATGACGCAGTGGCTGCTGAAGCTGGCCCTGCTGAATCCCCTGAAGAACTGGCTGACGGGGGCGAATCTGCCGACCCTTGCCGATGTGGGCGGCATACTGATGGGCGGCGGTGGCGGCGGCGTAGCCTCTGGCGGCGTGGCAGCCAGCGGGATCACGGCGGTCGCTGGCGCTCTCGGCGGGGGCGGTGGTGGCGGTGGTGGCGGGCTGCTGAGCGGGATCGGCAGCATCGCGTCCGCTATCTTCGGCGGCGGCTCCTCGGGCACCAGCAGCCAGGGCATCTTCAGCCGCCTTTTCGGTGGCGGAGGCACGTCGGCCGCCGGCAGCACGGCGGTTACGTCAGGTGACGGAACACTCAACTCCCTGACCAGCCTCATGTCGGCCGGCGGCCTCATGATCGTCCCCCAGGGCAACGGAACCAGCCGCGACGCCAATGCCCCCGCCAAGGAAGAGGGCGGGATCATGGTGATGGGGCAGAAGGGCCTTCAGGCCTTCAACGCCTATCGCCAGTTCGCAGGGACGGGCGACACCGGGGGGTTCTTCTCCCGCCTGGAGGCCAACAACCCCACCAGCTACATCAACGGGACCACGTCCTTCTCCACCGGCTGGAGCGCGGCCGACAGCTTCCTCAACACGCCCCTGATCTCCGGTACGGCAGATGCCGGAATCAACGCCACGGGCGCGGTGACGAACTCGGCTGGCTACGGCTCTATGGCCCAGAACTCCATCGACGCGGCGGGCAGCGCCAGCGCGGCGGGCGTGGGCACGAATGGCCTGACCGTGGGCGGTGCGGCCGTGGGTGTGGCGGGCGTGGCCGGCGGCATCTACGGCATCTACAGCGGCATCCAGAAGGGCGGCGTCGGCGGCGGCTTCCAGGCGGCCGGCGGCGCCGCGACGGCAGGCCTGTCCGCAGCCGCCATGGCGGGTATGGCCGTCCCCGTCTACGGCTGGATCGCCGCAGCGGTGCTGACGATCATCGGCGCGCTGCTGCCCGGCCAGAAGCCATCCGACCGGACCGGCACCTACACCTACAACACGGCGACAGGAGAGGAGAGCGTCGGCGGCCTGACGGGCGACCGCTTCTCCCAGGAGACGCGCGATCAGGCGAAGACCATGTCGCAGGGCTTTAAAGACCTCGCGGCCACCGTTGGTGAGAAGACGGGGCTTGGCCGTGCGGTTGAGGCTCAGTTCCGGGTCGGCGTGGGCGCGCGCGATGGGCTCACCTTCGACCTCAACAACTGGCATGCGCAGGGTGCGCTGGACGAAGAGGGGATCGGCGCGGTCACGAAGGCGGCGACCGCCTACTTCCTCACCCTAGCCGGCGAGCAGACCACCGATCCGCTGATGAAGCAGGTCATCGGCTCCTCGGGCACGGGCGACATCGAGAAGACCTTCGCCAACATCGACTGGTATCAGAACACCTACCGGCCGTTGGTGATGCCGAACGACTATGAGCGCGGCATCAACGACGTGCGGAAGAAGTGGCAGGAGAGCATCGACAAGGCCAAGGAACTGACCCTGCCTGTGGATATTCTTGTGGAGAACAGGGAGAAGGAAATCCGCGCGCTCCAGCGCAAGCGCGACGCCGACGTCACGACCTATGACGCGGAGCTTCAGGCGCGGCGCGCGGCCCCGAACGGCGGGCTGACCGGGCAGGCCGGCGCCGACAACGCAAGGCGGAAGGCAGCGGCGGACTCGGAGCGAGAGCGCATCGACTTCGAACAGAAGATGAGCAGCCTTGGCCTCACGGGATCGGAGCGTGATGACCGCCTGACGCAGCTTGTCGAGGCCCAGAAGGCGGACTGGGCGGTGGCGGAGCGGAACTACTGGCGCGGCGAAACGGACCGGGGGTTCAACATCCGCAACGCGGCCGATGCCCCCTACATGCGCCTGCTGAATGCTCAGGGCGCGGCCGGCGACGTCAGCGCCACCAACATCGCTGAGCGCTGGAGCTTTGAGAATCAGGCCGTCCAGTCCCTGGAGCAGACCCGCCGCTCCCTGGAAGACCTGGGTGTGTCCGCGACCGACATTTCCCGGATCATGGTGGTGGCGGCGCAGGCCATTGATGCTGAGCGCACCAATCTGGAGCGCACGGAGACGCGTCGTCTACAGGACCGCGACTTCACGGCGCGCGACGTCCGCGAGCAGCCGTTCCTTCGCCTCTACTCGGCCCTCGGATCGCAGGGAGACATCGCCGCCACGAACGAGGGGGAGCGCGCAGCCTTCGCCACGGATGCTGAGCAGTCCATGCTGAGCCTCCTCCGCTCCATGGAAGACCTCGGATACTCCTCCGACCAGATGGCGGCGCAGATGGCGGTGGCGGCTCGCGCCATCGACGTGGAGTGGCAGAACCTTGCCCGCACTCAGCAGCGGCGCGGCGAGGACCGCGACCTGAACAACCGCAGCGTCAGGGAGACGGCCACCCTCCGCCTCTACTCCGCCATGGGCGCCGCCGGGGGCGTCGCGGCGACGAATGAGGGGGAGCGCGCGGCATACGAGACCAACGCGACCCAGTCCATGGTCACGCTGCGCCGGAGCATGGAAGACCTGGGGTGGTCGGCGGAGGCTATCGCGGAGCAGATGGCCATTGCGGCGCAGGCCATCGACGTGGAGCGGTCCAATCTTCAGCGGGTTCAGGCACGCCGCCTGGAGGACCGCTACATGCAGGAGCAGCAGGTCGGTCAGCAGCCCTATGTGAAGCTCTACGGGGCCCTTGCCGCCACCGGCAATGTCGCGGCGGCGAACGAGAGCGAGCGCGTCCAGTTCGAGGCGGGCGCCACGCAGAGCATGATCAATCTTCGCCGGAGCATGGAAGACCTGGGCTGGTCTGCCGACACCATCGCCGGCCAGCTTGCCATAGCCGCCCAGGCCATCGACGTGGAGCGCCAGAACCTTGGCCGGGCTCAGGCGCGTCGTGCCGAAGACAACGCGTTCCAGAACCTGAACGTCGGCCAGCAGCCCTGGCTCCGGTACTATGCTGCCGCTGGTGCCGCCGGCAACATCGACGCGCAGAACGAGGCTGACCGCGTTCAGTTCAACACCAATGCCAGCCAGTCCCTGGCGACGCTTCGCAGGTCCATGGAGGACTTGGGCTGGTCGGCGGAGGCGATTGCCAACCAGATCGGCATCGCCAGCTATGCTATCGACGTCGAGCGGGACAACCTCGAAAGGACGATTGCCCGCCGCACGCAGGATCGCGCATACGCCATCACCGACCTCCGCGTGGGGCTGGACGCACGCTATCAGCGCGCCACCGGCAACAATGAGGCTGCGGATGCCATCGCATTCGAGTGGCAGGCCCAGCAGGACCAGCTACAGCTTCAGCGTCAGATGCAAGACCTGGGGTTCAGCGCGTCGGAGACGGCGGCTCGCCTGGAGCAGTTCGGCGCCATCGTGGATGCGGAGAGGGAGAACATGGCGGAGCAGCTTCAGGATCAGCGCGCCGGCACGGCCCTCGGGCCGATCTCCGGCTTGGTGGATTACGCCACCAGCCTCCGCTACAGCGATGCCTCCCCGTTGTCCTTGCAGCAGCAGCTTGAGTCGGCGCAGGCCGCGTTCAACGACACCGCAAGCAAGGCGGCCGGCGGTGACTACAGCAGCATCCAGGGGCTCCAGTCCGCCTCCGACACCTATCTGGGCCTCGCGCGGCAGGTCTACGGCTCGGGCGCGGACTACGTCGATGCCTTCAACAAGGTCACCACGGCCCTGGAGAGCGTGTCCGGCATGTCCATCGAAGCGCTGACGGCTTCGGTCTATATCGAGGAGCAGCGGAGTTCCACGCAGCAGCTTGTGGATGAGCTTCAGAAGCTGCGCACGGAAGTCGTCAACCTGCGCACCGAGACGACCCAGTCAACGAGCGCCCCGACCAGGGTTCAGGACGCATGAGCGAGGCTTCGTCAGACGTCGAGTACGTCGGCAACGGACGTCAGTTCGTTACAGCAGAGATCGAGACCTACCAGCCGGGCTATGGCGGGGAGGACGAGGACGCTGAGGCGCCGCGCGCCTGGGGCACCGGGCCCTGGGGAGTCCGCACGAGGGCGTTGGGATCGCTGGAGATCACCAGCACCATCCGGGTATCCGACATCGGTTACCGGACGGCGACCACCGACAACCCTGCGCTGACGCCATATCCGCCGCTCCTGGCGGAGGGGTTCGCCGTCAGTCGCAAGGTCCCCCTGGCGCCATCCCAGGCCTCGGCTGGGGCTGCCTGGGGCGCCCTGAAGCTGCTGAACGGCGACCGCATGCTGGACGTCTACCTGCCCAGCAACAGCGACGCCCGCCCGGTGCGGATCAGGATCGGCAGGAAGCAGTGGGACGAGGCGCGCGGGTACGAGATCGACCCTCCATACGCGCTGATCCGGCAGGTCTTCGCCGGAGTGGCCACGCCATGGGCCTTCGGGGAGGGAACGCTGGAAATCCCTCTGCGGGATGCGACCTACTGGATCGAGAGGCCTTACCAAAACAACCTCTACGCAGGCACCGGGGGCCTGGAAGGCCCCGATGAACTGAAGGGGCGGCCCAAGCCCCGCACGCGCGGCGGGACCGCCCAGGCGCCCGTCCAGAACATCACCCCCGTGCTCGTGGACTCCGTGAACCGCATCTACCAGTGGACGGACGGGCCCGGCACGGTGGTCAACCTCTACGAAGGGGGCGACGCGCAAATCCCCTATGACGGCGACACCGGAGACCTCTACTCCGGCGCGGTGGCGTCCGGGCACTTCAGGACCGACAATGCGCGCGGCCTGTTCCAGCTTGGCACGCGGTCCTTCCGCACCATCACCTGTGACGTCACGGGCGCCTTTCCGGTGGCCGGCGCGAAGTCGTCTGCCATGGATGTCGTGATCGGCATGCTGAAGGAGGACATGCAGCTTCCTGAAGACTTCCTTGACCTCACCACCCTTCTCACGGTGAACGAGGACAATCCCGCGCCAACCGGCTGGTACTGGTCCGGAGAGGAGCGTGTGCAGGGCGTGGATGCGATCATGCCCTTCTTCACGTCCATCGCCGCCAAGATGGTGCCGCTGCGGGACGGCCGCCTGTCATGCCTCCTCCTGCGCCCGCCGGCCGGCGGAGGAATCAGCCGCTTCACATCGGCCGACATCATCAAGATCACCCCCGTCTCCCTCGGCGCACCGCTGGACCCGCCGGCAGCCGTCTGGCAGGCCGGATATGCGCGGAACTTCACGGTGCAGATCGGCGAGCTTGATCCGGACGTGACGGAGGAGCGCCAGGGCATCATTGGCGAGACGTGGCGCTCGGGCACCTGGGTCGGCAACGATGTGATCGCGGCTTATCGTCGCCCCAGCACGCCGGATATTGTAGAGACAGCGCTTCTGGTCAAATCGGATGGCGACAATCTCGCCGCGATCTGGGGAGCGCTATGGGGAGTCCGGCGCCGCTGCTATGAGATCGAAGTTCTGGCGGACAGGGCATTTGCCCACGACATCGGGGAACAGATCACCTTGGCGTACCCGCTGGACGACCTAGACGCCGGAAGGACGGCCCTGATCGTCGGGGATGCTCTCCGCACGGGAAGCCCGACCGCGACGCTGCGAGTGCTTGTCTGATGGTCGCCACGATCATCCGCACGAGCGGCAATGCGCTGTTCGGCCATAAGAACTACGTTCTGACCGCATCGCTCGGCGCGAGTTCTTCCGTCGCATCCCTCGGGGTTGGTCAGCTTCAGAACGCGCAGGGGAGCGCGGCCAGCGCGTGGCAGACGCCCTACGGCACGACGAGCGCATTCCTTGTCATAGACGCGGGCGTGGTGATGCCGTGGCGCCTGTTCGGCCTGATGAGGTCAAACCTGACCAAGACGGCGAAGGTCCGGTGGCGGCTCGCCAACAACCGCGATATGTCCGATCCGGTGCATGACACCGACTGGATCGACGCGATGGTGCAGCCCGGCTACCAGCAGCACATCCATGCGCCGCTCATCGAGCCTTTGGTGCTGCCTGACCCCGGCCCGGTCCTGATAGACGAGTACGGGGAGATCATCATCCGCGAGGACGATGATGGCGACGAAGACCCGGAAAGCCTCCTGATCGGCATGGGGCCGTCCGACGTGCTCTCGGTCGATGCCACGGACGATCCCATCGTGGACGAGTTCCTGGCGAGCGAAGAGGGCGTGCTGATCGTCGGAGAGGGCACCGGCATCGCGGAGGGCGGCCCCCTGAAGGCGCAGTTCTGCCGCCTGGACATCAACGATCCCGAGAACCCGGACCTCTTCCTCAACATCCCTTTCGTGTACGCCGGGGATGCCTGGGAGCCGGGTCGCCAGATCAGCAGCGACAGCGCCTGGGGCGTGGACTCAGCGGTGGATGAGGTTGTGGCCAAGAGCGGCCAGGAGTACCCGGTCTTCCTCTACGAGAAGCGGCGCTGGGAGATCGCTATCTCAGCCCTGCCGGACGACGAGGTATTCTCCGGGCTGGCGGAGGTCATGCGCGTCGCGCGGCGCGGAGCGAACATCCTCTTCGTGCCCTTCCCGCGCGGCGACAGGAACAATTTCGAGGCGGTCTATGGGCGGCTCGCGCTCAAGTCGGACGTCACGCACCCAAGCTCAAACAAAATGTACCGCGCATTCCGCGCATCGGTGACGGAGAGGTTGTAGCATGATCCGGAACCGCGTTGAGGAAGTGCTGAACAATCCCGGCTCCGACTTGTCGGTGCTGCTGGGCGGCGCGTCCGGCGCCGGTATGCGCACCTTCTCGCAGGCCTTCGGCGGCGAAGTGGACTCCTTCTACTTCATCGAGTCCGGCGCAATGTGGGAAGCGGGCATCGGCACCGTCACGGTAGGGCCGCCAGCGAAGTACAACCGCAACACCGTGCTGGACAACAGCACCGGAAGCAATTCCAGGCTGAACTTCACGGGCGCATCGCGCATCTACAATTACATCCCCGCCTCGCACGCAGCGTACAAGCAGCAGCTTGATGCCGAGATCGAGGCGCGCAAGGCGGCGATCACCGAGACGAAGGAACTCATCAAGGGGGTGGCTGAAGGCCGCATCACCTTCGATGAGACGATCTCGGGATACCTGAGCAATGAAACGAAGCTGAGGGAGCAGCAAGATGCCCTCCTGCTTGCCTGGGCCAATTCCATTGACGCCACCAGGGCGAGCGAGGATGCGATCCTCAGCAAGGCGATTATAAAGGCAAACAACGACCGCGTTGACGCAGACACGTTCAATCGCAAGCTGCAAGTCGATGACGATGCCTACTACAGGCAGATTCAGATCAATGACGACAATGCGCTGGCCTCCACCCTCCGACAGGAAATGAGCCAGCAGCCCGTGAGCCGCATTCTTGGCGCTTCAGGCTTCTGGGCGAATAATGGTGGCCGCTACGATCCGATCTGGGAGACCGAGTTCTTCAGGGTGGCGCTTCCGGGGGCTGCTGGGTTCCCTGCCGTTCGTGTGTTCTTGATCATGAGGATGACGGCGCGACACATCGGGCCTGACGTTGGCGATCAGGCGATGGTCACGCGAGCACGCCTCTTCGGTCCAGACAGCCGCGCCATCGGGACTTCGGTGCCGCTGTTCAGCGCGTGGGCAGGGTACGGGCAGTACGGCACCATCACGGAAATGATCCGGTTTGAGCAGACCGGCATTCCGCCCGGCTCATTCGTGCAGTTCACGGCGGAGCGGTCTTGGAAAGAGGGTGGGCCCGGAATGCAGGTCGTGGACTACCACGCAGACGGCTTCGTGGTCATAGGATAGGAACATGGCAAGCGCAGAATGGGCCAACGCTGAAAAGACCTTCGTCCTGTACTTCGATGATGGTGGAACGCGGTATGTCGTCCTCCCGGATGACGTGCGCCTGAACGGGCTTGTGCTGGAAGATATGCGCATAACGGACGCAACGATTGTCCCAAGGTCGGTGACGCGCTTCCAGGCGCTCAGCGTCATGCTGCAAACTATCCGCTCCAGCGGTCGCAGCATGTATAGTGAGGCACTGGAAATGCTCACGGGTGCTGTGGCACAAGTCTCATCGTTGCCTGAGAGTGACCCCGCGAGGCGCGCGGCGGACCTCAACCTTCTGGCGTTCACGGCGGCCGACACGTTTGAGCGCTCCAGCGCGCTGATCAGCAGCATCGGAGCCGCGCTGGACTTGGACGACGGCCAAATTGACCGTCTTTTCATACTCGCCGCTTCGGTTGCGCGGTAGGAGGACGACATGACGGTATCGAACGCAGACCTGCTGAAGGCGCTAGAGGCGCACTCTGCTGCGGTTCAGGCGGAAATTCGCTCCGGCTTCGACCGCCTTGTCGGGGCGGTGGACAAGCTCTCGGAGGCGACGAAGAACAGCATCCTCATGGAAGATGGGTCTGGCATCGCCGCCCGTCGAAAGGAAGGTTGAGCATATGGCCAACATCAAGATCAGCGCTCTGCCTGCCGCGACGGACGCGACTGGTGTGGAGTTGCTGGGCATTCAGAACGGTGCCAACAAGCGCGTTCCAGCCGACCTCATCAAGGGGTCTGGGGCCGCAGTATCCTTCTCGAACGCCAATCCCAGCGCGCCTGGAACGCCAAACCCCGGCTCCTCGCAGCAGGTCGCGCGCGCGGACCACGTTCACCCGCCGGACGACACGAAGCTGGCGGTGACGGGCACGAAGACGGTGGGCCGCATCCCTACCGTCGAGAACGACATGAGCGTGGTCTGGAAGGACCCGCCGGCCGGCGGCGGTGCGGGAGGGGCCGGGCTCGCCGTGACCAAGCCCCTCATGAACGGCGTGGCTGCGGTCGGTGACGCAACCACCGCAGCGCGCGCGGATCACGTCCACGACACCGACACCAGCCGCATGGCGAACCCGACCGGCACGAAGGCTGCCGGGAAGGTGCCGCTGGTCACGGCGGACGGCAGCACAGTGTCCTGGGCGTCCCCGCCGACCGATACCAGCCGCATGGCCAACCCGACCGGCACCATGGGGCCCGGCAAGGTCCCCACCGTCAGCGGCGACGGCGCCACGGTCGCCTGGACCGACCCCCCCACGGGGAGCGCCCTCACGGTCGGCGGCAACCGCCTCATCGGCTCCGACGCGCAGGGCAACATCGTCCCGCTGCGCGCCACCACCACCGTCATGCAGAGCTTCATCGGCACCCCGGTGGTCGGATCGAAGCTCGTCTTCACCGGCAACGCGCCCTGGCCCGGAACGGTAGATCAGATCGCGGTATCGGCAGAAGGCGCTGGCAGCCCCACCGTGACGCTGAAGCTGGAGAAGGTTACCTCCGGCACAGGAACGGTCCTCGGGGGTATCAGTGCCCTCGCTGCTGCCGGCGGCGCACCGGACAACCCGAACAGGACCAATGTGAGCGGCGCCCGAGACTTCTCCGCAGGCGACGCCCTGCGAGCCACCGTGATGGCCGTCTCCGGCACGATCACTGGCTTTTCCGTGGAACTGACGCTTAACCGCGTCGCAGGATAATCGCGCATGTCCGGCACGACCTACCCGCTTGGTGCTCGCACCGGCACGAAGCTGCTTATCGGCTCCACGAAGCTCCGCGAGGACTTCAATGGCGTCCCGCTCCTTACCGAAGGCGGCAAGGTGGCCGGCTTCACGGATCAGGACGTCGGTCCGGTCACCGTCTTCCAGGCGAATGCCGCGCTTCGCCCCACCTTCATGCCTGCGCTCGCAAGCATGAATGGCCTGGACGCAGCCGAGTTCGATGGGACCACCGGCCAGTTCTTCGCCACTCAGGGCGGCATCATGGCGCTGGAAAGCGCCAACTTCATGATCGCCATGAGCACGCGCGTTCGGACGGACCCCGTGGCCGCGCATGGAAGTTTGGTTAGCTTCATGCCGGACGAGGCGGTGGCCGGGCAGGACTTCTACTATGATCTCGAACGGGGCGACGATGCGTGGTCCCTCAACGCGAGTTGGGATGCGGGCGTCACGGGCACGCCAGGGAAGGGCCTTTACGTGGGGCGCGCGCCCGCCGCAGCCGGTGGCGCGGACCGGCACATGCCCGGCGTCTCTTACGCATTCTACGAGAAGGCTGTCGTCCTTCTGGTCGTAGAAAACGGCATCGCGCATGTCCGCTGCAACACGCGCGTCAGTCCCGACTTCGCTTGGCCCTTCGCCTTCAACAAGCCCGGCCGCCTGACTTTTGGTCGAGCGGTTCGCGCGAGCGACCTGAATTACGTTATCGGCGGCGGGAAGCCGAACGTCTTCAAGGGCCATCTGGAGGCGGTCTACATCAGCGCGGAGCCGAAGGACGAAGGGTACGTCGGCAATCGCCTGGGTTCGCGTCTGGGGCTCAATCTCGGCCTGACAGAGCGCACCGTGGTGGCTCCGGGCGAGCTTCCAGACCCCGATCCGGAGCCTGATCCCGAGACCGATCCCGGCACGGGCACGGGGGGGACCATTCCGGACCCCACGACCGGCAATACCGTGACCGTCACGGACGACGGCGGCCTGCCCACGCCGACATCAGGCGTTGGCGCCACGGCCGTGCCGAACTACGACTGGCGCGCATGGGCCAAGCCCGTCCCGCCCGCGACGGCGGCTTCAGGCATCCTCATCGCCCCCCGCATGCCCGCCCTGGCGACCACGGCGGAGGTCGCGTCCTTCATCATCCAGAACGGCTCAGGTTCGGCCCTCTCCGGCCGCTGGGATAGCTGGGGGGAGGTCTTCCCGCCCGGTGTCATGAAGGCCACGCAGCACCTGAAGATCAGGCGTGCGGGCGTCGAGTACCCGGCGCAGCGGACGATCCTGAGCCGGCACAACGACGGCAGTGCCTTCCACGTCGAGATCGCCGCCCAGCTTCCCGATCTGGCCGTTGGCGTCAGCCAGCCCGCCAAGCTGGTCCTAATCGCGGCCGGACCAACGGGGGAGAACAAGACCTTCGCGGGGCTCGGGGACAAGAACCTTTCCGTGGAGTTCACGGTCGAGGGGACTGTCTACAACAAGGCCGTCACGACCCTGTACTCCGAAGCCCTTGCCAACGGCACGCTGAAGGTCTTCCGGCAGGGCCCGTTCAAGACGCAGATTCGCGTTCCCGCCTTCACGCACAAGCGTGTCCGGGGCTATCTGGACCTCACGGTGTGGTTCGACAACCACATCACCATGACATCGCATCTGCGCGCCGATCTTCAGCGCATCACCACCACGCTTGCGACGAACTGGGCGACCCGCATGGTCGTCAAGCGCGGCACCGTGACGCTCTTTGATAGCGGCACGCTCACGCTGTTCCAGGGTCAGGCATTCCGGAAGACGATCTACACCGGGTGGTCTGACGACATGAACAAGATGAGCCAGCCGCCGACGCACAATCTTCAGCGCGACGTCGGCCGCTACCAGCAGATCGGCGTGCTCCCGGCTCAGCGCCTCTCGGAAGGCATGCGCACCGGGACCGGCAGCATGGTCGAGGCCTGGAATGCCGTGTCGGCGCGGAGCGACTACATGCTCCCGCTCGCCGCCAATGGCGTATACCGATACCTGCCGGGGACCGGCGACCGCGCCGACATCGGCCTGATCCCGGCGTGGATGGGCGCCTGGGGCATGACCCAGGATGACCGTTTCCGGCGCTGGATGCTCGCCACGGCGGAGGCCAGCTTGGCGATCCCCTGGAATCACTGGGACGCCGTTCTGGACAAGCCCCTCAGCATCGCGGACCACAACCGGCTGTGGCTGGATAGCCGTGGGCAGGGCGAGAACCCGGCGGGGATCGTCTTCGCGCCGAACGGAGACGCGCCCAGCGGCTCCGGCTGGACGCTGAACTTCGCGCACCATCCGTCCCTGGCTTTCCTGCCGTGGATCACGACGGCTGATCCGATGTGGCAGGACCAGCTTTGCAATGAAGCGCATGTCGGTGCGGCCAGCACTTGGATCAACCGCCGGACGTATATGGGCGGGCAGACCAAGGCTTGGTCTCTCGTGACCAACGAGGAGTCCCGTGGCGCAGCCTGGATTCTTCGTGGCGTCGTCCTGGCGGCGAAAGCCCTTCAGGACAACCATCCCGACAAGCAGTTCTTCGTCAACCTTCAGGAGTTCAACTTCAACGCTTGGCTGAAGAAGGCGCCGCAGTGGCAGGCGGTTCAGGGTGAGCTTTATGGCTGGTTCGCTGAGACCAGCGGCTGGAACCAGTCCACCGAACTGAAGATGTGGATGCAGGAGAAGTGCATGAACGTGCTTGCCCAGGCAGGCAAGTTCGGCTCTCAGCTTGCGCTTCGCGTCTTCAACTGGGCGACGAATATCTACGTCAACGTCGATACATCGCCCTCCACGGTGGAGCTATTCCGGCACTACACTTGGTACATCGACCCGACCGTCGATACGATCTTGGAGTCTGGCAAGCAGCCCACTGTCACCAAGTGGTCGCAGCTTCCCAGCAAGGTCGCGGCGGACGTGTCTGGCAACTACGGGCTCCTCGCCAAGGCGGTCTTCGCGGACATCAGCATTCTCGGCAAGGATGCGACCATCCGCAACAAGGCGACGAAGCACTACAACGACCTAACCCAGTGGGTTCCGATTGGCGCGGTCGATTCCGACGCCAAGGACTGGTGGGGCCCGCTGACGGCCGGCTCCCAGCCGACCCTCACCTACGAGGACGTCGGTGATACCGAGACCCCCGATCCGGACCCGGAGCCTGATCCGGACGCAGAGCCCGATCCGGTCGATCCTGATCCGGAGGAGCCGACGACCCCGGAGCCGGAGGACCCTGCCACCCAGGTCTTCCTGTCTCTCGGCGGCAAGGCGCTCCTCATTCGTGACGGCGGGATCGTCGTGAACTCGGGCGTGACGGAGGGGATCACGCTGACGCGCCCCTCTATCTCTCCCAGCACGCCGACGTTCAGGGCCGGCACGCCGGGGCAGGTCATTGGGACGTTCAACCAGCCGGCCGCGAGCGACACCACCAAGAACGCGTCCATCGTCCGCACCATCACGGTGCTGGGTGATCGCTTCGCGCTCAGTTCCAGCAAGACGCAGCTTCAGGAGGGAGCCACCGCGCCGACCCCCGGCACGCGCTACAGCCTGACGGTGACGGACACCCTGGAGGGGGCCATCAATTCCCCGCAGAGCCTGACCTTTGACGTGATCGCGGAGAGCGCGGAGGTCATCGTGACCCCCACCGATCCGGACGATCCCGACGCTGATCCGGACCCGGTCGTGATCGTCCCGACTGGCTCCTTTAGCTCACCCCTCCGCCTCACCGGCACGGGTGCGCCGGCCGGCTCGGTCATCACCATCGGCCACCCGTTCCAGCGCGGTCACCTGTCACCCGGCGGCGCTCTATGCTTCCGGCGCAGCAACGGCACGAAGATCGCCACCGCGTGGGAGAACAAGAGCGTCCTCTGGGACGATGGGACGGTGCGCTTCGCCGTCGTCCACATCGCGGACCCTGGCCTGACCAACGGTCAGGTCGAGGATGGATACCTCGTCCCCGAGGCGCCTCCGTCCATGGGGTCTACCGTCAACCTCGCCAGTTCTCTGTCCGGCCAGACCGTGCAGGTCGAGATCAAGAATGGCAGCAACGTCTACGTCATGGACGTCGTGGCCAGCCTTGGGCAGAGCCGTTGGTGGCAGACGCCGCTGTCCAGCAGCGCCCGCGTGGAGGCGGATGTTCCGCGCGCTGCGGTCGGCGGTCTGACGGACGCTCGCCTCATCGTTGATGTCACCTACTCGTCTGACGGCATCATCGACTGCGACGCGAACCTCTGGAACAGGAATGCTTTCGAGGCGAACCAGGGTCTTGCCACCTTCGACATGCGTATCATCGGCGCTGGCGGCACGAAGAAGTCCCAGTCGGGCATCAACGTGTACCTCTACTGCCAGTACAGCATGCGTGCGCGCTGGAAGAAGGCTGACGGCGCGGCTGCCCCAGCCCTTCCGGCGGTGCGGCACAACACGAAGTACATGAGCGAGACGGGATGGGTCGCGAACTATGACCAAGGCCTGACCTACAATGCGTCCCTGATCACCGACCTCCAAAGCCAGATGGCTTCGGCCGGGTGGAACGATCCGCGTTCTTCGCGCGGCATCGGCACGAGCATGGGCGAGACGGGCGGTCGCGGCGACATTGGCGAAAACACGCACCCCAACGCGCTCTGGCTTGCGACGGGGCACCCTGTCGCCGCGAAGTACGCGATGGATCAGTCCGACGCCGCCGGGCAAATCCCCTGGCATCCGTGGAATCGGAAGTACGGTCGGTGGATCAATCCAATTGACCAGCCGTACAACCGCGCCTCTGCCGATCACGATTCGAGCTACCGGCGCTCAGGCGCGGAGAAGAATCCGTGGAGTATGGACGCGGGCCATATGCCACAGAACAACTTCGTTCCGTACCTCCTGACTGCCCGTCGCGTCTGCCTTGACCGGCTGATGGGGCAGGCTGCCTGGACTATCATGGAGAAGGCGCCGGCAGGGTTTGAGCGGGGTGTTCCAAGCGCCACCGACGCCGATACCGATGCCGGCAGGCAGGCGCGCAAGGACAGCATCCTTGCCAATGCGGCTGGCGTTGACTTCACCTATGGCGTGCAGGTCCGCAGCGGAGCCTGGACGTGGCGCAGCCTGATCGACGCGAGCATTGCGCCCGTGTCCGAGACACCGCACGGCGACTACTTCCGCCGCTGTGTGGAAGCTGTGATGAACAGGTGGACGCGCGCCAAGGCTGCGCTAAAGACCCAGCAAGGGGAGCTTTACGGGTTCCCGCACGGGTGGGTCTACGGCAACCCCTGCAATGGCTGGGGCGCGTCCTGGCAGATGGACATGACGGCCTCGCAGATCGTGCGCGGCGCGTATCTCGGCTACTCCAACCACCGGGAGTGGCTGCCGCACGCGGACAACTGGTTCTCGGGCCGTTTCACGAACAACTCCAAGGGCTTCAACCCGGCGGACGGCGTCCAGTACAACCTGCGATTCTCCTCTGTCTGCCCGGTGGGTTACAACATCGAGTACACGAAGACCTGGGCGGCCCTTCAGGCGGCCACCGGGAGCGGCACCTACGGCGCGAACTTCTCCAAGGTCACCAGCATCGGCAATGACTATGTCATGCGCGCCGTTGCGGTGAACGAGCAGTGGATCGACGTTCTGGAGAAGTTCGGATACAGCAGCACGCGGGCGAAAGACGCGCAGACCTTCCTGGCAGGCGTTCCCAAGGCGATGACCTTCACGGACCTCGCTTCCTACCAGCGGACTCCGCAAATCAGCATCATCCGTCGCGGCAAGACTCGTCAGCCATAAGGAGGGCGCATGTCGCTCACTCGCCTCAGCACGGGACTCAAGTTCACGGCCGCCGCGATGGCGCCCTACAACACGACTCCCAAATACGCACTCTTCGCGTTGAAGACGCCGTCGTTCGACAGCTACGCGGCGTTCTTCCAGATGCGTGGCACGGCGTCAGACGGGTATGATGGATACCACAACCTGATCCTCCAGTACGGCATGTATGTCGTGCTGGAGGATCGTGGTCGGAATTACGGCGCTCCACTCGGCGTCTCGGTCAAGGCTGACCCAGGCTACAACCTGAGCGCGGACGGCAAGGTCAATAAGTGGACGTGGTTCCTGATCCACATCGACAGCCTCAGTGCGCGCGGATTCCGTGTCGGCGGCTCCGTTGACTTCACGGTTGGCGGAACCTTCAATACGCCGGCAGCCATCAGCCGCATGGAGATTGGTTGGGGTCTGCCTGACAGCGCGAAGATCGCGCACGTCCACTGGTTCTCGGCGCTTAGCCTGACGCAGTACAACGCCATCGTGGCCGGCACTCTCGATCCGTCCACCGTGGAGACGTTGATTGACGGCTTCACCTTCAAGTCTGGTATGTCGTCGGTGAAGGGTCTTCTGACGGCGACGCCGTACAATGCCACGACGCCGCCTCAGATCGACAGCAGTGACGATCCGGTTGTTGGCTCCTCGCCGGGAGGCGTGACGCCCCCGGCAGGCGACACCCTGATCCGCCGCAGCGGCGGCTTTGGGTGGTAGGCGGAGGATGCCCAAGAAGATCGTCAACCTGTTCTCCAGATACTTTCTGGAGACAGTGTCGGGCTGGAGGATAATCCACTGGATGGCCACGGCAGTCGTGCTGTGGCTGTCCTTCCTGTTCTTCCTGCCCGGCGACACATTCAAGCTGAGCCCAGCCTACACCTACTTCGCGGACACGATGAGGGAGGAGCGCTGGGCCATCGCCTTCCTCATCGTCGGCGTCGTCGGGCTCATGTCGGGAGCATCAACCGATCTCCACCTGAAGATCATCGGCAGCATGCTCCTGAGCATCGCGCATGGCGTGTTCGCCACGCTGCTTTTTCTTGGCGCTCCCCTATCGACCGGCTCCGGCACATACGCGTTCATCGCCATCGTAACGACGCTAAGGCTGTGGCGTCTTGTGAAGGTGAAGTCTCATGACGGATGAAGCGAGGGACCTGTACCGAAATCCGACCACGATGACTGGCCGGCTGAAGAAGACCCTGCGTGGCATCTGGGCCAGGGAGCCCTGGTGGGCTGAGTTCTGGGCCGGCGTCAGCACGGTGCTCTGGGCTGTCTGGCCGTACCTCACGGGTGACGGTATAGACACAAGGCCTACATGGTTCGTCGCTTCCCTGCTGCTGGATGAGCACAGGTGGCAGTACGGAGGGATGATTCTTGGATGCGCGAAGATATTCATCCTCCTTCAGGACGCCCCCTACGTTCGCTGGCTGAGGCTTGTGTCCTGCTTCTTTGGTGCGTGGTTCTGGAGCTTCCTGGCGACGTCTCTGCTTATGGTGGACGCGGGCGCTCCCAGCGTCGCGCTCTACATCGTCCCAGCCCTGATCAACGTCTATTCCATGGTGCGCTTGCAGCCGCATGCGGTGCTTAGATGGGAGAACTAGGCCCAGGCGCAGCTTGGTGGGCCGTGGTGATTTCCGCAGTTCCTTCCATCGGTGCTGGCGCCTTCATGTTGCTGAAGTGGCTGGCGGAGCGCCAGGACACGACGGAAGGCCGGCGCACGACGCGTGAGCAGCAGGAAGCGGCTGAGATCGCGCGCGACCGCGAGAAGCTGAACGAGCGCACCAATTCTTGGATCGCTCGCCTGGAGGAGGACAATAAGCGTCTCCGTGGCGCCATCGAGAATAGGGACGACGAGATCGCCGCTCTCGGCCGCTACCTGACGGACCTGCGTTGGTATGCCTGGACCCTGCGCGGTCTGATGCGAGAGGCCCGGCATATTGCCCAGGCGCAGCAGCGCATGATGCCCCAGCCCAACGCAATCCCGCCCATCGTCTGGCAGGAGGAGCCCGTTGAGCCTCCCATGATCCAGCCCCCAGGAGAATAGACCGTGCCGCTCCTCGCCTTGCTCCCATTCGCCCTGCGACTGGTGCCAGAACTCCTCACGGTTTTTGCGGGGGACAAGACCGGGAAGCTGGCGGAACAGGCGGCCGATATGGTGCGCACCGCCACCGGCACGACCGATCCGAAGGAGGCCCAGAACGCCCTGGCCGCAGACGTTGAGAAGCAGACCCAGCTTCGCATCCAACTTGCCAGCATCATCGCGCAACAGGAGGCTGCCAAGGACGCGGCCCAGAACGAGGCGATGCGTACTGCGCTGCAAGCGGAAGTGGCGCGCCTTGCGAGCGTGCAGGGCGCCAGGGACCGCGACACCGCCTTGCGGCAGAGTGGAGAGCGTAATGTGCGCGCCGACGTCATGGTTGGCCTTGTGCTGGTCGGACTCTGCATCGTCGCCGTGATCCTCTGGGCCGGGAACTTCCCGCAGGGCGGCTCCGTGGAGGGGTTCTTCCTGGCGGTCGGCGGCGTCTTCCTGGCCTGCTTCAAGGACGCCTTCTCGTTTGAGTTCGGCAGCAGCCGGGGCAGCATGGACAAGTCGGCCGCCATGGAACGCCTCGCCACAAGCGGCCAGGGCGCGTCAGGGGCGGCCGTCACCACCACGGGGGATGTAGCTACCACCGGCAGCGTGACGGTCCAGACGGGCTCCACACAGCCCATGGCGGATACCCTCATGGACCGCTTCAACCCAGGGAGCGTGCGGACACCATGAATGATCGTGATCTGGCGTCTCGCCTCGCCTCCATAGCTGCCGATTTGGCCCAGCTTGCGGCCGATCTGGCAGTCCCGTGTCCGGAGGTCTCCGCGCCGCCCCTGGCGCCTCTTCCTGCGCCCCTACCCACGGTGCCGGTCGTGCCCGTTGTGCAGCCCTCCACGAATGCCCGCTTCCTGGCATGCGTCGGCATCGTGTTGGGCCACGAAGGCGGCTATGTGAACCACCCGGACGATCCTGGCGGCGCCACCAACATGGGCATCACCCAGGCGACCCTGGCTGCCTATCGCGGTCGGGATGTGTCTGTGGCGGATGTACAGCGACTGGCGCTTGCGGAGGCGCGGGCGATCTATGAGACCCGATACTGGCTGCCCAACAGGTGCGACCACATGGAGCCGGGCGTTGACCTCGCCGTCTTCGACTTCGCGGTGAACAGCGGCGGAGCAATCAAGGCCATCCAGAAGATGCTTGGCGTGAAGGTGGATGGCGGTGTCGGCGCCGAGACGCTTGGAGCTATGGCCCAGTACGAGGCAAGCGACCTGATCGTCCGCATCAGCCAAACCCGCATGACGTATCTTCGCGGGCTGAAGGTGTTTGAGACTTTCGGCAATGGTCTCACGGCGCGCGTGGATCACACCCGACAGGTCGCACTGGCGATGGCTGGATCGAAGTAAGGATGGTGGGTAGGGTAGGAATCGAACCTACAAGCCGTTAGGCGACCGCTTTACAGGCGGCTGATTTAGCCAGTTTACCATCCTACCCGAAACTCTGGGGTGCCTCTCTCCCCCCTGTCACGCACCCGTTTGTCGTGAGGCTTGGCGTGACCTGGGCGTCCCCAGAAGCCTACCCCATGGGACGTGGACCTTCGCTGATGAACATCTTCGAAGGCTTGCGTTCAACCCACATTCGAACTGGCTGTGTGGCACCACGGAACAGTCGGAAACGGCAGTGCGGGCTTTCGCCAGCGGATTAACAATCCGATGCAACCGTAACCTACACCAGTGGTGCCACACAGCCAGTTAGCGCGAGCTATGAAGTGAAGCAAGAGAAGCGACGCTGCGGAACAGGCGGACACGGTCTTTCGTGCTCTATCCACTGAGCTACGGCCGAGTTCCCTCAACCGGGTGGATTCGAACCACCGACCCCGACCTCCATATGGTGAAACCGTACCCTACACCAGCAGCGTCGCAATGGCCGTATAGCGCATACTATCCGGCCACGCAAGAGGGGAGTGTTAGACCTCCTCCTCAGTCTCGCCGGCCGCACTGCCGGTCTCGCCTGTGATGGCGTTCGCCAGGAAGCGGACCACATTGCCGGACCAGCCGTCGATGCGAACCACCGGGCCCTGGAAGTTCACGCCGCGCTGGTAGGGCGCGACGTTGATCACGAACAGCGACACGCCCGGCCAAGTCACGGTGTCATGCGACTGCTCGTCAGTGATGACGACGACGCGGTCCGGCGGCGAGGAGCCGAAGAACTGCATTAGCGCCGCCAGCGCCTTTCCCAGGTAGGTGCCGCTGTGAAGCTGCGAGCCCACTAGGTCATTCGCCAGCGCCACCCCGCGAGAGGACGGCTCATCCATGACCATCACCTGATCCGAGAAGGTGGCCATGGTGCCGAACTCGCAGCGCTCGCGGAGAACGACTGCAAGCCCGGTCGCCGCATCGAAGCGCTTCATTTCACCCTGGCCGGAAAGAGTCTCGCTCATGGAGTAGGACACATCCACCAACACGAGCGTGCGGCCGGGCAGCATCGGTAGCGCGCCGCACGAGCGGAGCATCAGCGCGTCGAGGTCGTGGGTGTAGCTAGGCGCGTGCCGGGCAGCCGCCAGCGCCTGCCACGGCCACACGTCAGCCGCCTTGACCCTCTCCATCGCACCCTTCACCAGTGCGGGAGAGACGCCGACCTGCTCCATGTTGCGGAGGTTCCGCACAAGCGCCAGGGCGCCCAGCTTCCTCTCCGCAAGCAGGCCCTCCCACACCGCGCGCTTGTCGGCGCCCGGCACGGAAAGCTGACTCTCCCAGGTGTCTGGCGCGCGGATGGTGTCGTCGGCCAGGGCCTTCCACACCGCCGTGCGGGTGTCGAACACGACCTGCTGCTCCTCGTCCGGCTTGGCTAGAAGCACTTCGTCCGTCGTCAGCGCCGGGTCCGGGTGCGCCAGGAACATGAGGTCGCGCAGGCGCACGGCCACCTTGTCCTTCAGCGTCCCGTACTTCTGAAGCTGGTAGTTGCTCCAGCGACCGAAGCCGTCGCGGATCGCGGCCTTCATGCAATGCGGCAGCGGCGCGCGAGTCTTCCCAGCCGGCGCGGGGTTCCGGGCCAAGTACATGGCGACCATGTCCATCGCGTCCTTGGGGAGCCGCAGGACCGTCTCCGCCGCCTCGCGCACGAACGCGCGGCCGTCCGGGCGCGAGGCCAGGAGGACCAGCAGGAAGACCGGCGTGTGGCGCAGCCCGAGATCGCGGCGCGCGCGGATCGCGAGGTTGGCGATGAAGGTGGGGTCCACCTTGGCGGCAACGGTCACGATCTGGCTCTCGATGTCCGCGCCATCGACGTAGAAGGTCTTCTCGCCAAGCAGGGCGCACGACACCAGCCGCTCCAGTTCCGTCGCCGGGCTGAAGGTCTGGGTGGCGCCAGCCTCATGGATGGGAGGCAGGATGCCAGACACAGAAGTACGCACGTTCATGCGGGACATGGAGAAAACTCCGGGTTGCCAGGAGGGGTGAACGGCGGCCTGGAACAGAACGGCCACGGGGTTTCTTCATGCGGATGAACCCGTGACCTACACCAAGGCAGCCGCTCGCCACTCCTAACGCTCGGATATGCGCAAGGCAACAGCCGATATGCGCAATGCGTGAGATTTTTTGGAGCGTGTCTGGATGGTGCTGGCACGAGGAATCGAACCCCGGACCCGCTACTTACAAGGTAGCCGCTCTACCAACTGAGCTACGCCAGCACGACGTGACGTCGCGGAACAGTCGGCTGCGGATTGTGGTGGACCGTAGTGCCGTCCACCCAGCCCTTGCGGACTGGCTCGCCCTTCCGAGACGAGGCGTTCTGGAGGATGAACCCGAAGCCTACACCAGCAACGTCACCGCTTGTGTGTGGCACTTCCGCGCATGCCACACAAGACGTGCCGCACGCCCGTTCATCTTGCCGCCGGCCCCGTCGTCTGCATGGATCGCCACAGGGTAACCCGGACCACGTCCCTGCCCGTCTTCTCGTCCCGCCAGACCTGAGCATCGCGGATGGAGGCGGAGAGGCTTCCGGCATTCGCTTCGATTAGCCGCGACCACTCCCGCGCCTCCGATCCGTCAATCGCCACTGCCCGCCCCAGCACCGTCACGTCATGCTGGGCCGCGCCGCGCCCGATCAGGAAGCCGGCGCCGGCCGCCGAGAGCACGAGGCTGATGCCTCCCACAACCATGACGGCCAGGAACTTGCGGGCCTGCATCCAGCGCAGTTCCCGCATTCCCTCCTCCACAGCCTTCCGCACCCCGGCCGCGACGCCCGCCGGCTGGCTCGTCCGGATTGCCGAGACCGCCAGGGGCAGCAGCCCCGCGAACTCCGCCTGGGCCTGGATGACCTGCCCGATGGGATCGTGCTGGATGCCGGCGACATGAGCGGTGCGGACCAGATCGGCCCGCACCGCCTCGCATCGCTCCGTCAGGAGATCACTCACAACAGACAGTCCTCCACCGGGTGTAGCGCCTCCTGCATGCGCCGCACCCAGGAGGTCATCGCGTTCACCATCAGCCCGCCAGAACCCAGCCTGCGCATGTGCTCGGCATAGTTGGAGAACCGCATGCCGTGGTCAATCTCGCTGGCCAGTTCCGGCGCCAGGGCAGGCAGCCGAATGAGGATCGCTCCACGGGATCGGGCCGCCTTGTAGACCGGGTGGGCCTCCACACGGCCGAAGGCCTCAGCCGGATCAGCCTGCCGGAGGAGGGCGTCGCTCATGACCAGCACCGTGTGAGGCGGCTGGAACTTGGCCCTCTCCAGGGCCGCGAGCGTCCCCAGGTCTTCCACGCGTGGGGTCAGGAAGTGCCACATGACGGGGCTGAACCCATTCCCCTCCAGGGCCCCGCGCAGGTCTCCAGCCATCGCCACAAGCCGCTGGAGGGCCGTGTCGCCACCGCCGAACTCCAGCAGCACCGGATGCTTCTCTGGCTGAGCCATGACCCAGTCGAGGTAACGCATGCACCAGTGGGCGACCACGGCAGGGTCGTTGGTCGGTGTCTCCTGGCCAGACGCATCGGTGGACATTGGTTGCATCACGACGTCAGCGCCGTAGGTCCGGACAAGCTCGCGCTTGGACGGGTCCATTTCGGCCACAGCCAGGGTCCTGCCGAGTGCCATGGCGTGGTCGATCAGGAACTTAGCGGTGAATGACTTCCCGCTGAAACCGCTGCCAGCGAAGATATGACAAGGCGTGCCGGTTGGCTTCGGCAGCTTGGCATGCAGGATGGCGTCAGTGATCTCGGGCCGGATAGTCACGACGTTCGTCAGGTCGATGGCCGGTTCCTGACTGAAATCCCTGCGCGAGCGGAAGGGAAGTAAAGCGGCGGTCTTGGGCTTCTCGGGCATGCGCAACGTCCTTTGCGGTGATGTTGTAACGCTTGGTTAGGGCCCAGTCGCGTTCGTACTGGGTCATATAATCGCCCAGATACAGAACGAACCGGCTTTGTCCTGCCAGTTCCAGGCCTGCCAGAATGCCGGCGTACTGTGCCAGTTCTACCGTCTGGGCGATGGTTAGGCCTTTCTGGTGGCCATCATCGCGGGAGCGCTTGGCACCCACCGGCTTGCCGATGGTGAAATCGCCGTTGGCGGTGATCAGGAAGCACAAGCGCCGCCATCGCTCCGTGGTGATGTCCCTGCCACCACGATCCTTGCCGGTGACCATCTGATCCATCCACGCGCCGTACCTGAACCTACTTCCAACACCTTGCAGTGTCCCGACCATGCGTCCTCCTGCTGTAGCACCCTCATGGCTGAGCCGTGACTTGGACTGACCAATATCCGATAGCCACTAGCGCGTCCCACTATCACTGCGCTAGTGTCCCACACGTCGAGGCTCAGCGACCGAACGTGTAGCGCTATTGCTCGCTCGGTGAAAGCCTCATGTAGCGGTTTCTGCGCATAAGGAGGGATCATGGAGGCGAGCCAGAAGTTGCTGGAGGCGCTTGCGGCGGCGGAAAATGCCGACACGAGGATCAGCGCCTATCTCGTGAGGAACAGGGAATATCTCTTGAAGGTCTGGCATCCCGATCCGGACAGGAAGCGTCCAGCATCCGCAAGGATGTGGGCTAAGCGCGCTCAGGTGCTCTCAGAGCAGTTCCCTGGCCTGACCGCGAACGCCCTTCGCATGGCGTGGTACAGGGTGCGAGCAACCGCGCCCAAGACCGAGGCGGCCCCTCCGCCCGTTGCGCGTGGCGGCTTTGGGCTTATGAGCCCCAGGGGGTAAGATATGGCAGATGACGTAAAGCAGAAGACCTTCTCGATCCGCGAGGATGACGATGAGTCCGAGAGCTATTTTGTGAACGGGGAGAAGGTCGGATATTCCAACCACGATGAGGACGGCTGGGCTGGCATGGAGCGGTGCCGGAAACTCTTTCGTGCCACTGCCACCGCGCTAGGAGCGGTCGAGGTCCCGGCGCCTGAGGAAGACGACGAGGGGAACAGCGGAGAGGATGGGGCCTGATGGCAGATGACGTGAACGGCCGACTGGACCGCATTGAAGTTGCGTTGCAGGCTGTGGTGGCTGGGTGCCAGCAGCTATCGAGAGCCGTCATGGCGACGGATGCTTCTGTAAACGTGCTGACCGAGACCGTCCGTGAATTGGTCAACAGCCTGGATAGCGAGGAGGACAGCCCGATGGAGGACGTCATCCAGGCGCTTGCCAGGATAGAGACCGGCATCAACCAGCTTGTTGAGACAGCCGACGCTGCGACATCGAGGAGCCAGGAGATCACAGGGATTGAAGTGAGGGGCGGATAAGCCCTTCATCGCCTTGCGATGATCATGGCAGGCGAGTAGATTGCAAGTGTCTGGCGCCCCGTAGCGCCGACACAACCCGCAGGAGATTAGCTTATGAGCAGCAGGCGTTCACAGCAGGCGGCACAGGCCGCAGCGCAGCCCGCAGAGCAGCCGGCCGTCGCGCAGTCCGAAGCGCAGGCCCAGGACTACGCGGATGCCGCAGCCAACGGCATGTCAGGCGAGGGCGACAACGGCGCCCTGGCGGATGCTGGCGATACCGAAGTCGCGGGCGAGAGCGGCGGCGAGGATGCCGGCGCGGCGGGCGGCGAGGGCGATGCCACGGGCGGCGAGGGCGAGAGAGCGGATGCGGGCCAGCCCAGCGCCGATGCCGGCTCCGGCGATGCACCCGCCAATCCTCCCGCCGATCCCCCCGCCGCTGCCCCGAAGGCCCCGAGGGCTCCCCGGACGCCGCGCGTGAAGGCGACGCCCGTCTTCGGTGACATCGAAGAGGACGTGCCCCTCCCCGAGGAGGCGCCGACCCTGGAGGGCCGCGTTCGCCACCTTCAGGCGAACCAGTCCTTCAAGGTGGACGGGATCAAGGCCCAGACCATCAGCCGGACGGTCAACGCCATCAAGAAGGGGACGGACATGGAGTTCGTCGTCAAGGGCGAGGGCGAGGGCTTCCGCATCTTCCGGAAGGCCTGAGCCGCCCGGTACTGGCCCGCGCCGCCCCAGGGTAGCGCGGGCCTTTTCATGTCCGCAGGAGAGCGCATGTCCCCGACAGAGAAGGCCGCCACCCTGTTCCGCCAGGGCTACAGTGAGGCGGAGGTCATGCGGAAGGTCGTCGGCCTGTCCGCTAGTGATGCAGTCCGGATCGGGGCCGGCGTTCGCGCGGAGAGCGCTTCCCCTCCGGCGGTCATCGAGCACGAGGCGGAGGCGGCACCGCCGCCTGCGCCGCCTCGCCAGCGCGGCCTGAGCCAGACGTCCATGACGCTTCGGTCCATGCTGTTCGATGAGATTGCGTCCCTGCGATCCGGCAAGACCACGCCGAAGCAGGCCCTGGCGGTAGCCACCCTGGCCAGCACGATCTGCGACACGGTGAAGCTGGAAATCGTCGCCGCCCAGGTGGCCGCCACCGGCCGGCGGGCTGATCCCCTGAAGCTGACCCAAGAGCCGGACTGATGGTCCTGAAGCTCACCTTCCTGACCTGCGGTGTCTGCGGCCGGCTGATCGACGGCGCCACGGTCATTGACGATGACGAGGACGCAGAGCCCGCCTATGCCTGGGCGGGGCACTACTCTCTGCCGAAGAGGCGCTACCGCCGGATGATTGCTCCGGACCTCTGTGACCATTGCTGGTTGGAGCACCAGAAGCAGATGAACAACCGCCGGGGACGGCGCGGCCACTACCACATCCCCCCTTTCCATGCCGTCTATCTGTGGCAGTGGGTGGCGGACCGGCTCCGCGAGGAAGCCGAGAGGTATGGGCGGGAGGAACGTAGGCTCCGCCCGCACCACGCCAAGCTGGCCGAGAAAGGCCTTCAGAGGTTAGTGGGGCGCTAGTTGCGGCCCCGCCAGTTCGTGTTGCCCTTCGGGGCGCCGGGGCCATTCTTGGTCCGTGGGCCCATCCGGACGCAGCGGGATCGGGCCGTTGCGACCTCCATGCCCCAGGCCTCCGCTACCTCGCGGTAGCGGCCCTTGCGCTTCAGGATGTCCCGCGCTGTGCGGTAGTCCTCTATGGTCACGCCCCTGGGTAGGCTGTTCTTCGTCATAGCCATAGCTTGTCCTCCGTCTCGGGCCTTCAGGCCCCCGTTGATCCGAAACCGCCGGCCCCACGAGCCGCGTCCGGAAGGGTGGAAACTTCCTCAAAGTCAGCGCTGAAGATCGGGCAAAGAACTGCCTGAGCAATCCTCATTCCACGCTTGACTGTGAAAGCGGTCTTGCTGGTGTTGAGAAGAACGACCTTGACCTCTCCACGATACCCACAATCAATGGTGGCTGGGGCGTTCAGGATCGTAATGCCGTTCTTTGCAGCAAGCCCAGAGCGAGGGCGTAGCTGCCATTCGTGACCCGGCGGAAGGCATACACAAAGCCCGGTAGGCACGAGAGCCCTGTCACCGGGCTGGATAATCAGCGGCTCATCTTCCGGGACAGCGGCGCACAGATCGGCGCCAGCATCGCCTTCATGAGCGTAGCCTGGGAGAGGCAAGTTCTCCGCGTGAGAAAGTCGAGAGAAGAAGATTTTGAGGTTCACAGGCCGACCGCCTTCTCATCAGACCAGCCAAGTATATTCAATCGAGACCTTAAGGTGCTGTAAGTGATCCCGAAGCGGCGTGCTGCATCAGCCATCGTGATGCGCTCTCCCTTGATGTTAAGGATATGGTTGTCGGACTTGTTGTTTTGTTGAGTTCGCCACGGACGCCATTCGCAGTTCAGTGGCTCATACCCTTTATCGTTGTCTTTTCGGTCTAAGGTTAGACCTTTTGGTCTTTCTCCCATGTCGGCCAAGAACAATCGAAAGTCATTCCATCGTTCGCAGACAACAATCCCTCTGTCAAAGTAGCGAGAGGCGTCTGGACTTTCTTTGCGGCATCGGCTGTGCATGTTGCACCACGCGATGTAAGTCGCACTCTGCTCTCTTCGGGTCGCATGCCCATGGCTAGACCGCGAACGACATTGCTCCGTCTTCTGGTCTCGATTGAAGCAGCCGCAGGACTTTTTATCACCCGACTGAAGGTGGCCGGTGGTGGCTTTCACCACCGCCCCGCAGGAGCATTTGCAATCCCAAACAGCGCCCCTTTTGGGGACGACATGCGAGAGAGAAAGAACGGAGAGTCGCCCGTACCGGCAGCCAACCAGAGACCTTACTTTTCCCGGCACTGATCCGTCCTCCATAGTTCCTAGAACGTGTGTATTCGATTCGAACTGCTAAGGCAAGGAGTCATTCTGTTGCCTTCCATGTCGGGCAATTTGTGTGGGCTTTCCGCCGGTCGATATAACCGCCAGATGGTGCGGGAACGTCGCGCTCGGCGTGGCTCCAAGTGTGGTAGTAGAAGGCGCGCGGGATGATGACCTCCGGCATTCGCCACTGGCACTGACCGTCCCCGCTGGGATGCAGCCGGCCAGTCTTGGTGCGCTGCCACTTGGCCAGCGCACAATTCGTGCAGTCCTGCTTTGCTGCGGTGGTTGTTGTCATCTACTGCTCGGTGGACGGCGCGGGGTGCGTCGCCTTGTTGGTGTCGATGTCGCCCATGCCCATCAGGAAGGCGAAACTCCGGGCGAGCTTGGCGGCCTCTCCGATGGAATCAACGATGCTGGTAGCGGCGGCAATTCCACGAGAGGCGAGTTCTTCCGGCGTCTTGGTTGCATTAAGCCCCTTCGTGACATGCACCAGATCAAGCGCGCTGCTCCAGTCCAGCAGGAGCGTCATCGGGTTCTCGCCGCAATCCACCATCGAGGCGAAGACCTGAAGGTTGTGGCCGTCTTCCTGGCCGGCGGGAGGATGGGCAACGCCAACGGCAACCCTACCGCCCGCGACCTTATGTTCCGCCGCAGCCATCAGAAACTTCATGATGATCTCGCCGGCCTCTTCGCGGTCAGCAGCCACCTTCACCTTCGGGTCGTCCACGTCATGTCCTCCTATGCGGTAACGCGACACTATGCGAACGGAAGCCGAGTGCGCAAGGGACAATATGCGCAACATGAGCACGGTTTTGTGTAGAGACGGTGTCGCGTCACCGTGTCATAGGTTTTGCCTCGGCAGAGGCCGCAGGCTGTACCATTCCGGTGCAACAGACAGGGGACGCAATAGATGCTTGGTGGATTTTTTGGTGGCGCGAAGGCCGCTGTTGGTCAGGCGATGCAGAAGAACCTCGTGGAGGCCATGGGTGCCGGCGGCGTGTTCATCGCCATGGCGGATGGAACCATCGAAACGAAGGAAACGCAGGCGATCACGGAGGCGATGCTTCAGGTCCCGAAGATCAACGAAGCGTTCCGCAATGACATCCGGGCGCTGACCACCCCAGTCCAGAAGTACATCGAACTGGCCCAGGCCAGCCCGCTCATGGCGCGCCAGCAGTTCCGCAAGGAGATCGAGGACGTCCGCGCCAACCGCGACAACGCGCTGCTGGTGGCCGCAGCCTGCTATGACGTCGCGCGACGCAGCGGCGACATCAGCGCGGTGGAGAAGGAGGCCTTCAAGACCGTGCTGGAGTGGCTGGGTCTGACCCTCAGCGACGTCGGTCTGCCGTCCAGCTTCTGATCCTCCGGGGCGGGGTGTAGAGCCCCGCCTTCCTCCTGGCCCCTTAGCTCAGCGGATAGAGCGCCCCAATCCTAGTGGGGAGGTCGAAGGTTCGAGTCCTTCAGGGGTCATGACCCCGTCGTCTAACGGTAAGGCACTGGACTGCAAATCCGGGAACGGGGGTTCAAGTCCCTCCGGGGTCTCCACCCAAAAGCAAAGGACAGAACGTGTTCGGTCGCATCAAGGGACTGGGTACAGCGGCCATCATCGTGGTCGGCGGCTCCATGGCAGTGAACCTGATCCAGTGGATCGCCAACAGCGTCGTGGATATGTTCCTGATCCTGATCATCTTCGCCGTCTTCGCCGTTCGCGAGACTATGTCGAAGATTCGGATCGGTAAGCTGGAGAGCCGGAACGCGGAACTGGAGCGCGACAACGCTGGCATGCGGGCCGTCTCCTCCTCCATGCCCGGTGTTCTCTCGCGGCTCAGGCAGGGGTGAGGAACGGCATGACGCGCCTCACTGGAGCCGAGAAGGTCGCGCGCTACCGGGAGCGGAAGGTTAAGAGCGGGCTCGTGGAGTTCCGCTTCTGGCTTCCGAAAGAGGGCGTCGAGGAAGTCAGGCGCTGCGCGGAGCGTGTGAAGAAGCGCCTGCTGAAGGCGAAGACGGGAGAGAGGGATCGTGACGGACCTTGAGAAGTTCCCGGACGTCGTCATGCACGAGAAGGGCGAGCAAGTCAGGACCCTGATCGAAGTTGTGGCGGAAGCCATGTGGCAGGAGGAGAGCAGTCGCGTGGCGGGAAGGCGACGCAGGATTTCCTGGGAAAACGAGAACGATACGATCCGCTACAACTGGCGAAATCTGGCAACAGTGGCAGTTGCCACGGTGGAGGCGCATCGTGCCGAATAAAGAGGAGAGCTACGACGCGGCGGGGATCAGCGGCATACTCTCCGCCTCCGTTCGCGAGGCTCGCGGGCAGACGGCCTGGGCCGCGAAGCACGGGGTCTCCGTCTCCTACCTCAACGACGTCATGAACGGCCGCCGCGCTCCCGGCGCCAAGATTCTGAACGCGCTGGGAGTCCAAAAGGTCGTGCGTTACGTCACACGACGTAATGCCGCCGGTCCGGAGACGGGCGACGAGGAGGCGGCCAAGGCGCGGCGCGAGGCCAACCGTGCCGCAGCCCGCATGCTGGCGCAGGAGATACGCGCCAAGCGTCCTGGCGCCAAGGGGAGTGACGGTGCGGGATGACACGAAGGTCGTCCTCTCATGGCGGGAGCTACAGCTTGCCGCGATGGTCGGCGTCATGCGGCAGGTCGAGAACCTTCAGAAGCAGCGCGTGGACAAGCACAAGGCCGATCCCGCGCGAGAGTGGCAGACGCATCTGGACGGGGCCATCGGTGAGGCGGCCGTCGCGAAGTGGTTGGACCGATACTGGAACGGCAACCTGGGCAACCTTGATGCCGACGACGTCGGGAAGTTTCAGGTTCGCTACACCTATCGGGATGACGGCCGCCTGATTCTCCACAAGGAAGACGGCGACGACAAGGTCTTCATCCTCGTGACCGGCATCCAGCCCGTGCTGCGGCTGCGGGGATGGATCAGGGGGAGAGACGGAAAGCTGCCGCAATACTGGACTGATCCCAAGACCGGACGCCCCGCATTTTTCGTCCCGCAATCGGCGCTGAAGCCCATGAGGAGGAAGGAGGATAAGGGATGAACCGTCGCCACCTTTGGCGTATCAGCCAGCCGGGCAGAAAGTCTCGGCGTTGGTACTTTCCGCACCTGTCGTGGGTGCTGGACAATAACCGCTTCGTCCGCTCTCTTTCGCGGCGTCGCACGCTTAGCCGGGAGGCCTGAATCCTAACTTATCGAACAGGCGCGGCTGGCGGCATGATGGCCGCCACCGCAATGGCGAGCTACTACACGCAAGCCGGCGTGGTGACAGAGCAGGACCACCTTCGGCTTGCCGAGTATTACGGTCGCGGGCACGGGGCTGAGGAGGCGATCTCCGCCGGCCTTGGTTGCGTTCCGACCGCGCGCGTGGACATGGACCCGGAGCTTGCGGCTGCACTCGGCCTGAAGGCGGGCGCGGCCATCAGCGAGAAAGAGGTCGCGAATATCCTGGCGGGACTGCGCGCGGACGGCACGGCCCTGCCGGTGGCGCACGCGTCGGCACGGCGGATGGGCGGCGAGAACGGGACCGGCCACCGCATCGCCTATGCGGACCTCTGCCTGTCGGCCCCGAAGGGCGCGAGCATTGCCTATGCGTTCGCGGAGACCAACGCGGAGAAGCATTCGATCCTCCAGGCCATCCGCGACGCGGAGCGCGAGACCCTGACCTACATCGAAGCCCAGGTGGGGCGGGCGAACCGGGGCGGCGGGCGCAGTGGCGCTGAGGAGTCCGCCCGCATGGGGTGGATCGGCTTCACGCACTTCACGTCGCGACCGACCGTGGAACTGGTCAATGCCGCCGGGGACACGGAGCTTCATCATGTGCCGGTCGCTGGCGACATGAACATCCACACCCACTACATCGTCCCGAACCTCGTGCGCACGGAAAGCGGGCGGCTGGTGGCGATGAACCGCGACCTCATGGACCACCGCATCAAGGAGTTCGGCGCGGTCTATCAGGCCTTCGTGTCACGCAACCTCCGGGCCATCGGGATCGACGTGGGCCTGGACGAGAAGAAGCGGCTGGCCTTCCTGCCGGCGATCCCGGAGCACGTCGTGAAGGCCTTCTCCCGCCGCTCCAGCGAGGGCGAGGAGGGGGCCCGCATGTTCGCTGCATCGGAGGGGAAGGACTGGGACGCGCTGGACCCCGCCGCCCGCAGCGCCTTCATCAAGACCGCGACCCAGTCCGCCCGGCTGGCCAAGGGGACCGCCCCTGGCGACGGCGGCATGGCGGAGTGGCGGCGGCGCGCGGAGGCGCTGGGCTGGAAGCACAGGACCGCCATCACCCTGCCCCGCCACGGCCTGCCGGAGCCGTCCAGGGAGGCGCGAATGCAGGCCTCCTCCAGGGTGGCCCAGGGGGTGCTGGCGGAGGAGCTTGAGCAGCGCGCGGTGGTCTGGGGATCGGACGCCCGGCACGCGGCGGCGGTCGGCCTGATCGCGGGTGGGATCGAGAGCGCGCGCGACATCGACGCCATCACCCGCGACATGCGGGAGAACGGCGTCCACCACCACGGCCAGCAGACGACGGTGATCTGGCGCGAGTTCAAGCCGGGCAAGACGAAGCTGACCACAGCCCTGCACGAGAGCCAGGAGCGGGAGCTTATCGCCCTGGTGCGGGAGGCGCGGGAGGATCGGGCGGCGGACCTGCCCCAGGCTGCCCTGGAGGCGGCTGTGGGGCACCTGAGCGTCAAGGGAGGGGTGGACTTCACCAGCGCCCATGGGCAGGCCCAGAAGGCTTCTGCGGGCGTCCTGGCGGCCTCTGGGCGGTGGGGGCTGATGCTGGGCTCCGCTGGGGTGGGCAAGACGTCCCTGGCGGCTCCCCTGGTGGCTGCGCGGCTGGATGCCGGGTGGGAGGTTTGGGGAGCGGCGCTCTCCTGGCGGCAGGCGAGGGCGCTGCGAGACACGGGGATCGAGGCCGGGAACCTCCGGGCCCTCCAGCCCTTCCTGCGTGCGGTGCAGGAGGGGCGCGTGGTCCTGGGCCCGAAGTCGGAGGTCTGGCTGGACGAGGTCTCCCAGGTCGGCACCCATCAGCTTCTCACCCTGGCGCGGCTCCAGAAGCAGCACGGCTTCAGCGTCCGCATCCTGGGCGACGACAAGCAGGCGCAGAGCATTGAAGCCGGGCCGGTGATCGAACTGATGCGCCGCGCCCTGGGCGAGGAGGCCATCCCCTCCATCCACACGACGATACGTCAAGCGACGGAAAGGGAGCGGGAGATCGCCGGCCTGTTCCGAGAGGGCAAGGCGGCGGAGGCCCTGAAGCTGAAGCTGGAGGACGGCACGGCCGCGATGGTGCCGGGCGGTTACGGCGAGGCGGTGGCGGCGGTGGCGCAGCGCTGGGCGGAGCGGACGGCGGCCATGGCCGGCATGTCGCGCTGGAGCATCACGGTCTCGGCGCCGACGAATGCGGCGGCCCACGACGTCTCCTCCGCCATCCGGGCGGCCAAGATCGCGCGGGGCGACATCCAGGCGCTGGGGGAGCGGCGGGTGGAGGCGGCGGACGCGCAGGGGGATGTGCGGACCCTCACCCTGGCGCCGGGCGACCGCGTGCGGCTGTTCGCCCGGACGCGGGGCGTGTTCGAGGGCGAGGATGGTCGGAAGCACTCCGCCGTGGTGGGCGACAACGGCAGCGTTCTGGAGGTCCGGCGGGCGGGCGGCGACGGGCTGGTCCTCCGGACGGACGCCGGCAAGCAGGCATTCGTCTCGTGGGACGCGCTCCGGCCACGCGAGGGCGGTGCGATCCGTCTGGCCTACGGCGACTGTCTGACCATCGACAGTGCCCAGGGCATCACCAGCGATGAGCACATCATGGCCCTGCCCGCCGGCTCCAGGCAGGTCCAGGGCTTCAAGGCCTATGTGGCAGCCTCGCGCCACCGGGCGCACTCCTGGCTGATCACCAGCGAGGGGGCGGAGCTACGCGAGGTCGTGGAGCGGCGGCCGGCTGGAGTGGAGGAGGAACCCAGCAAGGCGGACCTCTGGGCCAACGTCTCGCGCAACCTGAGCAAGCAAGACCTGAAGGAGTCCGCCATCGGCTTCCTTGAGCAAGCGGCCAAGCAGGCGAACGCAGCGGCGCACACGCTCCAGGCTGCGGCCAGGGTGAAGGAGTCCTTTCGTGGCGTGACCAAGGCGGCGCGGCAAAGGGTTGTGGCGCGGCAGATCGCGCGGCACATTGAGCGCGTGGCGGACACATTGGGAGAGCGCGTGAGCCAGACAGCGGAGCGTCCCCGGATGACCAAGCGGTACGAGGTCAGCGAGAGCGAGGCCCAGGTCCAGTTCATGGATGCCGCGCGCGCCTTCGGTCTCCGGCCAAAGTCCATCATCATGGATGGCGAATACCATAGCGCTCCCCTGGAGGGTCAGAAGGGAAAGCAGTCCGGCGGCTACCGGGCGATGCTGGAGGGCATCCGCCCCACGATCATCCTCTTCAACCAGAAGACGAAAGAGAAGGCGACCTTCAGCGCGAACGGCGAGATCAAGGCTGTGTCGCCGGAGGAAGCTGCGGCGGCGCGCGCGAGGGCGGAAGAGAGCGCGCGGGCCGTGGAGCAGAAGCGTATCGAGAAGGAAGCCGATGGCGCCGCCCGCGCCGCAGCCTTGTGGCAGGGTGGCCGCCCGGCGGACCCGCAGCACCCGTATCTGGTGAAGAAGGCTGTGGAGCCGCACGGGCTGCGCCAGGACACCTACAAAGGGCAGGAGCGATTGCTGGTCCCGCTCCGCGACATCAGCGGCAAGCTATGGAACGTCCAGACCATCGAGCCTGACGGGACGAAGCTGTATCTGGCCGGCGCCCGGAAGCAGGGGGTCTATTACACCCTGGGGGCACCGCATCGCATGGGCGAGCCGGTCGGCATCGCGGAGGGCTTCGCCACCGCCGCCACGATCCGGCAGGCCACCGGCATGACCGTCGTGGTGGCGCTGGACTCAGGCAACCTGCCCGTGGTCGCCAACGCCCTCCACAAGCGCGAGCCGGCCCGGCCGCTGGTGGTCTTCGCGGACAACGACGGCTCGCTTCCGCTCCGCACTCCGCCCCTGCCAAACGTGGGTCTGGAGAAGGCCCAGGAGGCGGCGCAGGATGTCGGCGGGAAGGTCGTGGCGCCTCCGTTCAATCCGGAGTGGAAGGACACGGACTGGAACGACCACCATGCCCGCCACGGCCTGGAGAAGACGAAGCTGGCGCTCCGGGCAGCTTGGCGCGAGAGTGAGGCCGCGCGACCTGCGCAGAAGCCGGCACAGAAACCTGGGATGAGGATGTGACCATGGACAAGGAAGTCCGGGCAGTGAAGCGGAAGGTGGAAGCGAAGGCGGCCCAGTTCTGGGAACGCACCGCTGAGTCGGCGCGCATCGCTCGCGCCTCCGCCCCGCGACAGAACCCGCCGCGTGCGGCTCAGGCTCCGGATGGGGCCCGTCAGCGCCAGCGCAACGCTCCGGCGATGCAGGCATGAAGGAGCATCCCTACGGGCCCGGCCGCCTCCGGTTCCGCAGCAACGGGACATTCAACGACGGCCATCTGGAAGCCCTCCAGGCGGACGGGTCGTGGCTCCGGCTGCGAGGCGTCCTGAAGATCGCGGAGCTACGCATAGGGGTGGGTGAACTACCGATCCTGAAGGCGGAGTTCACCATGGTCGAAGTGGACGTGGAGGTTCTGACCGAGAACGTCACCTTCAACCAGCTTCCGCCGGAAAGGCTGTCGGACGACGAGGAGCAGATGCTGGCCGCATACCGCAGCCACCTTCGCGACCGTCCTCTCACGGAGGAGCAGGAGGCCTTCCTGAAGCGGCACAAGGAAGGCCTGGAGGAGCTTGATCGAGAGGGCTCCGCTGGTTAGTATGCGCGGGCTGCGGCGTTGGGGACGGACCCATCCATCCAAAGCGCCAGTGATGGAGTGACGAAGAGGCGGGGAGATAAGCGGGATTCGCTGGCGTGGTCCCGGTAATCAGTGATCCGACCTCATGTCGAGCCGGTGTCGAGCCCGGTCCGCAGCACAAGTGGGGCTAAGATAGCGGTAGTCGGCCGGTCTCCAAAACCGTGCAGTCGTGGTTCGAATCCACGGTCCCGCGCCAAGTTCGATCTGTAGGGGCCTCCGGGCGGTGCGCCCCGCAGCAGAAGGCCCGGCTGGTGAGGGCACATCCTCATAACCAGCCGGGCCTTCGGTCTTTTAGGCAGTCGGCGTCGTGGCCGAACCCTTGATCTTCTCCCAGAGCAGACGCCAGAAGTTCAGGATGGCGCGGCTGATCCAGGGGGTCGGGAAGATGACGGCGATGCAGTAGCCGACCACGATCCAGAAAATGACGTCGAGCATCTGATCCTCCAAAGGGTTGAGGCGACCTTGTATGCCACAACCCTTTGGGGTGCCATTCACATGAACAGCGTGCCGACCCAGCCGATCAGAAGCGTGAGGGTCACAACGAGGAAGGCAACGCCCATGCTGGCCCAGGGTCCGCGATCATCCTTCGATACTGGTGCGACACGGTAGCGAAGGACGTTCAGCAGGACGATCACGCCGAACAGCACCATGATGCCTGGATTGGGCACTCCGAAGCCGGGCACGACATACCAAGCCCAGAGCTTGGACGCGACCCACGCCCGGAACAGCAGAATGGGGAGCGACACCAGCACCAAGAGCGCCGGCACGAGGAAGACCGCAGCGGCCCCCGCGCCCATCGCCAGCTTTTCGTCGGTCGTCATGTTTTCGTCTTTAGCCAAGTCCGTTCTCCTGTTGTGTTGGTGGTTCATTGTGCTCACGCGCCGCCGGCCGCGTCAGCCCAGACCGTCTTGGTCTGGCGGCGGGGCGGATTGGTGCGGCAGGCCATGAAGTAGAGGCCAGCCGAATAGGTGAAGTTCTCCGCCGTGAGCAGGTAGTCGATGACATCGAAGGCGATGCCGCCGAAGATCAGAAGAAGAATGTTTAGCGCAAAGAATGCCAGGAACAGCGTTGTCAGCAAGGGCCGTAGCATCCGGTGCATGACCCTGGCGACCGGAACCATTCCTTCTGACGGAGACGGCGTCGCGTAGATAACATGAAGCACGCAGGATAGGAAAACGGCTTGGGCGAAAGCCATCAACCCGGTCAGGCCGTCATGCGCGTATCTGTAGTAGACCTCCATGATCGTGAAGACCACAGTGCCAACACAGAGAAAGCGACCAATGGAATCCGGCGTCCTCCACCACGCCAACCTATCGGCCACTGGCTGCGCCACATGGTCGATGATCCAATCATCCATCCTCATGTCACACCCTCACGATACTGCGCAGCCACGACGGACCAGCGTATCATCGCTGTCCAGCGCCACATGCTGCACGATGCGGCGCACGCCATCGGCTTGCAGCGCGATGACCTCCACCGATGCCCGGTAGACGGCAGACGTGCCATCTGGAAGCGGCGTCGTGCCACGGACCAACGGGTCGTTCCACTGGTTGTGGAAGTAGCAGGTCACGACGACAGCCGTGTTGTTGTCCTCCAGCACACGCACCCGGCTGCGGGTAGCGTAGAAGCCGGAGAGAAGGAAGGCGCGGCCCTCGCAGGCCTGGGCAAGCTGGCCCTTGGTGCGGGTCGCGAAGCCGCCCCTGCCATCCTCCGTGACGTTCCGGCGCCCCTCCAGATGGATGAAGTCGTCGGACAGGTAGGTCAGCATCCGGGCGCAGTGCTCCCGCCTGACGTCGTCCGGCAGGTTCATGCCGGCGACCATGGCGTCCACCCGCTTCAGGTAGACCAGCAGGGATTCGCGAGCGATCTTCTCGCGCGCCGCCGCGACCTCTGCGGTCTCGCCCGGCGGTGCCATGCGCGAGTAGGCGCGAGCCGCCACCGGATAGAAGGTCTGGCTTAATTCCGGGTCCAGGCCGGCGCCTGGGATGGCCCCCCACATGGGGCCCGGTTCCGCCGCCTGGACGGCTAAGGGCGCGGCGACGAAGGCGGCCAGGAGGAGCCGCATGCGGAGCCCTTTCACGCACGCCTCCGCACGGCAGCCAGTCCAAGCAGCCCCAGCCCGAACAGCGCGGCGGAGGCAGGCTCTGGCACCGTCGTGACGGTGGACATGCTGGTGCCACCGGAGACCTCGCAGCGGGCCCAGAAGCATCCGGTCTGGCCCATGTCGCTGCCCATGCTGCCGCTAAACCCCAGGCCGCCGAAGGTCAGGAAGAAGTCGGTCTCGGAGTCGTTGATCGAAGCCTCCCCGGTCAGGCCGGCGCCGTCGCCGCTCAGCTTGAAGCCGAAGCGGTCGATGCTGCTGGCGCCGTCCAGGCGCGCGAGGTCGAAGCTGCGGAAGGTCTCGCCATCCAGCAGGATCGTGAAGCTGATCTCGGAAAGCCAGGGGATGTCCCGGACGGGCATGCCACCGGCACCGGAGTAGTAGTCCAGCGAGAAGCCGGACGCGGCGCCGTCCTCCAGGGCGATGCGCCCCAGAATGGAGACGCGGCCTGGGCCAGGATCACCCGGCCCTGCCCAGCCTGTGGAGGGGCCTTCCTGGGCGAACTGGTAGATGATGCCGGCTGAGGCTGGCGGGGCGGCCAGCAAGGCTGCGGCGAGGGCGAGAGAGCGGATCATGTCAGTTCCCTTCAGGAGCTTCGGTGGTGTCCACGGTCAACACGCCACCGTCCGGCGCCGGCTGTTCCGGGGTTCCTCCAAGGTGACTGGACAGGCTGGCGATCAATTCCTCGCCGTTGGCAAGGACGTGGCGGATCAGGGCGACGCTAGTCTCTGCCTGACCAGCCTGCCGCTTCTGGAACAGAGACAGGCTCTTGGAGTCATTGCTCGCCACATCAAAATCATCCACCGCATCCGAACTGTCTTGTGCTTCACGAAGAAGATGGAAGAACTCGGAAAGACGGTTGTCCATTCAGACCTCCTGTTGTGTTGTTGCTGGGCTTGTCAGGCCGGGCGAATGCCGGTGAACCGCTCCACCCGGTCCCTACCTTCCTGAGACTTGTCGCCCTCGCGGGCCCGGTCATCGGCCAGCTTCGCGATCATGTCCGGCGGGATCGTGGCGTGCGCCTTCATCGCATCCACCAAACCATCAACCGTCCCGATGCTGTTGAATCCCTTCCCAACCCACAGGACGGTGTCGTCGTGATCCACGGGGAGAGAAGGGTCACTGACGAGACCAAAGAAGGTTCCCATCGGGGCATCCCACCCAACCGCGACCTCGTGCTTCGGGTTCAATCCAGGGATCGTGTGTCGGCTCATGCTGTCCTCCGTCCGCGACCCGTATGCGCCGTCTGCGCAGGTTACGCAACACCTTTCTCCACGCTGGCGGTCTCGTGATCCTCGCGGTATTCCGCAGGGCTCAACAAGGAGGCTCACGATGGCTGTTGGCGTATCCGGCGGGGCAGGTCAGCCCTCCCTGCTGCGGGAGATCGGGTGGAGGCTGATGGCGGGCGTGGCGCTGTTCCTGGCGCTGATCCTGCTGGCCTTCCTGGCTCTGGGCTTCATCTTGTTCGGCCGTTCCCAGCGGCGCCTGGAGATCGGCAGGGGATGCAGCCGGGTGCTAAATGGGTGCATGGATGGGACAGGGGATGTGACCTTCTCCGCCCAGTCCTGGGACGCGATGCTGAAGGGCAAGCCTCTGGGCGCCCAGCGGGTCGCGTTCGTGGACGCCCTGCCCGGCAATGGCGAGGGGCACTGCCTGGACGCGTGGCGGTGGCATAAGGACCACGACCTTCTGTAGGAGCGCAGCATGACCGAGGACACATTCCAGCCGCCGCATGGCAGGGGCCTGCGCTGGGGCCAGGAGGACCGGCGCGACCGGGCCCTCTACAAGACAATCCCGAACGTGGACCTCCTGCCCGCCACAGCCACAGCGACGGGCATCAGGGACCGTCTGCCGCCTCCGATGGACCAGGGGCCTATCGGGGCGTGCGTCGGCTACGGCACGGCCCAGAACGCCTTCGCCGCCATGGCCAAGGATGGCCGCCGCCGCCCCTTCATTCCATCCCCCGTCGCGCTCTACCTCTGGGCGCGCGAGGAGGGCGGATACCCGCAGGAGGACGCGGGCGCGGAAATCCGCAACGCCTTCAAGATGGTCAATCGGTACGGCCTTCCCGCCATGTCAAACCTGAAGCCGCGTTTCGAGCCGCGCGACCTTCCCGATCCGGAGACGTGGCTGTTTCCTCAGACATCCATCTGGATACGGTCGATCAGCCCCAGCAACATGGCGGACGCGGAGCGGCGACAGGTCGTCAGCTATCGCAAACTCCCGCTGCTGGCTGACATGCTCCAATGCCTCGCTGACGGTCGCCCGGTGTGCTTCGGCTTCACCATGTTCCGGAGCTTCTACGACGCATACGGCAATGCGCGTAAGATCATCCCAATGCCCCGCAACGGAGAGCGGGATTTCGGTGGGCACTGCGTCAACGCCATCGACTACGACAAGCCAGCCCGGCTGATCTGGTGCAGGAATCAATGGGGCGAGGAGGCGCACGAGGGCGGCCCCGACTTCGCTCTGCCCTTCGATTTCGTTGCGGCCTACGCCAGTGATGCCTGGGTGACGGAGAGCGTCGAAGGAGCGCCGGCTGCGTAGACAGCGAAAAGGGGCAGCCGCTTCAGGTCGGCTGCCCCCACTCGGCTCGCTTCAGGGTAATTCAGGGTAGTGTAGAGCAGACAGAACGCGCATGCGCGGCGTGAGTTGCAAGCTCCGTCACGTCGTTCCGCGTGGGGCCCTCGCTGACGTAGCGGACCGGCAATCCAAGGTGTTGCTCCAGCCAGTCCAGCAGTTGCCCCGTAGTAATCCGATGGATCGCGCCTCCCAGCCAGACCAACGCCTCCCCCTTCAGCATCAGCGCGTCTCCCTTCATCTGGTCCATGCAGGTCACGGCCAGGGCCGCATTCACCTTGATGCTCGGATAGTCATCGGCCTGGGCAATGTCTTTCCAGATGGCCGCGCGCAACAGGTCAAGGTTGAGGGCCCCGAAGCGCAACGTGCCCTGCCAGGGGTTCGGCTGGTTCGTGGGGTCCGGGTAGGAGAGGTCTGGCGTCTCCCCCGGCATCGGCCCGGCTCCATGCCGCGTGGCGTAGGCGCGCGTCACATAGACGACGTCTAGCTCGCGGATGGCGTTCTCCTGCGCGATCTTCAGGACGTTGGTCAGCCCCGTGCTGGAGTGCGTGACGTGCGGGAAGAACTCGTGGTTCTGATCCAGCAGCAGGCCCTGGGCACCTTCGAAGACGAAGCTGGCTGTGCTGTCCACATGCTGGTCGCTCAGCCCGTTGCTATTCAGCGCCATGTCCCGGCAGGCGCTGATGAAGGCGCGCTCCAGGGCCGCGTTGAAGAAACGGTCCTCCCAATCCCCCCGAGGCCACACGCCCTCTTCCTTGAAGCGGCGAGGCAGCCAGTTGATCAGAATTGCCCCCAGCTTCTCGCGAGGCTCGCCCTTGATCAGGTCACCGTAGGTGATGGGGAAATGCTCGTGCCGAAGCATCGTCTCGTGGATGCCAGCACCGCAGCTACCATGCCGACTGCCACCGCGCGACGACTCCAGAAACTGGTTCAGCAGCATGTCGTAATGCGTGGTGACGGGCGCGCGGTAATCAATCGAGAGGTCGGTGTTGCCGTCGATGGCGCGGAGCCTCGCGCGCTCCTCCTGCCAGACCAGTGGGTTGACCAGAAAGAACCGGCTCAGATGCGTGGAAGCGGACGCCAGGGAGCCGCTACCGAAGTGGCTGAAGACGTGCCGATCCCCGTGCGGCGTCACCACCGTGTGCCCTGCCTGCGCGCCTCCGTTGAAGCGCACCACGACGCCTCCAGGCTTGCTCAGGTAGTCGGTCATTAACCCTTTTCCCTCGTCACCCCATCCAGCACCGATCACCACGGTTGCGCGCGTCATCAGTTGCCATCCTTCGGATCAGGGCGGCGGAAATACATCCTTCCTTCCGACACAGCGAATGGCTGCCAGCCTTCGGCCAGTAGAGCCCGGTAGCTCACACTTCCGATTCGCGCGTCCTCAACCTGCCACCGGCATCCATCCCAATCCATCGTCCTCATCCTCGTCCTCAGGTTGCAGATAGGCGGGGCGCGCTCTCACGCGCCCCATCCCAATCAGAAGTCGGTCAGCGCCGTCCCGGCGGCTCCGGACGTCGCGGCCGGCACCAGCCCGCTCACGGCGCGGCTGACCACCAGGGAGGTATCGCCACCCCAGGACTTCGCCACGGCCGCGACGCTCTCACCTTCGGTGACCTGCATGGCGGAAACCACGATCTCCGCCAGCTTCGTGTGGTCCGACATCCGGATCACGCGCTGACCGAGAATGGCGTTCCAGCTACGCACGACGTGGTCGGCGCCCGCCTGACGGCAGTAGTCGCCCTCCTCCGCCACGATGTGGAAGGTGTGCCAGTTGCGCTGGACCATATCCAGCAATTGCTGGGTGGTCAGGTCGGTCCACTGGCCGGGGCCGAAGACCTTCTCAAACTCCGACGCGCGCACGACCTTCGGGCATTCCTCATCGCCCACAGTGAAGAGGTAGCCCTTCTTCCCGCGCTTCTCGATGGCGTCCGCCGAGACCTTCATCGCAGCGAAGTACCAGGGGAGCGTGTAGGACTCGCTGTGGTTCCCGCCTCCGCCGCCCTCGATATGCAGGCTGATAAGCTGCTCAGCGAGACGAATGTCCGCCTCGAATTGGCTGACCTGCAACGGGGAGCGGTCATAGGCGACGTCACCGATGCCCATGAACATGATGTGCGGATCGGTGACCGGCTTGCGGTCATAGATCGCCTCGAACAGCACCTTCATGCCGCTGTTGGCGATGGTGTGTGAGAGACTGCCCATGCTGCCGGTGACGTCCAGGCCGACGATGACCGGCGTGGACTGCGGGTTCGCCGCACTATCGCGGCTCTCGCGAACCGCGATGTCCTTCGGGTCCAGGGCCGAAGTCATGGCCCTCGCCGTGAACGCGCTGCTGATCGGCGCGGTGCCGCCCTTCGTCGCGCTGCGCGTGAAGGAAGCGAAGTCGGTTGCGTCGAAACGTGATCCACCCATGGGGGTCAGCCTCCGTAAATGTCGCTTGGTGTGATGGCCAGTTCGATGAAGCGACGAGCACCGAATGAGGCCTGAAGGACGGAGGCCCAGTGCCGGTATTCGGCAATGGCGTCTCCGCCACTCGCAAGCCGCAGCCAATCGGCCATCGGCTTGGGAATGCTGCTATCGGCTGGCAGGCGCATGCCGGACGGGTCGCCCAGCAGTTCGCGGCCCAGAAGCCGAACGAGAGTGAGGTCGGTCGCGGGGCTGGAGACCTTGCTGGCCAGCACCGCTCCTGGCGCGTTCCGCACCGTCCTGGCGGCTTGCTTGCGGGCCATGCGCTCCCCCACCCTGGAAGCGTGCCACCAGCCACCCACGACGCTGGTGGAGTGCTGGCGCGGGTTAATGAAGACCGTGTCCAGCGACAGGTCGTTGTGGGTAAGCCTCAGCACGCCCAGCACGCATGCCCAGTGCATCAGGTCGGACATGACCCAGGCGACATGGCGGGGATCGAGCTTGCCGCCGACGTGCTCCAGCAGGTCCCGCGCCCGGACGCTCTCCGGGTCGCGCTTGAGCACCATCAGGATGTGATCCTGCACGGGCGTCAGGGCCACCACCTTCGGGATGCGGGTGTCCATGATCCTGGCCAGCTTCTCGTCCGGGATGATCATGTCGCTCAGGATCATCGCCGCGCTGTCCATGAGGTCGGCGCAGTCAGGCGCCGCCGCGTAGCTCACCATGGAGGTCCCGATGTAGCCCGGCCCCACTCCCGCATCGAACTCGCGGAAGTAGCGGACGCGCTTCTCGCGCCCGTCCTTGCCGGTGAAGACCGCCAGTCCAGGCACCTTCCACGAGCCCTTGGCGACGCGGTCCTTCGCGGCCTGCCAAAGCACGTTCACATGGGCGAAGACGTCGCCGTCTCCACCGCGATCCGGGTGCCAGCGCTTGGCCAGCGCCTTGAACTCGCCCGCGACCGCATCAGGGCCGGAGAACAGCCGCTCAGGCTGATCTGCGGGTATGGCCAGCAAGCCCGGACCGTCCAGGGTGTCAGCGTTCGGCAAGTCTGTCCTCCGTCCTCGTGGCGGCCCTGGCGTCTTTCCCTCGCCGGGCCTGTTGCAGGCTAGATCACCAAGCCCCCAGCCGTCTAATCCGGCGGAGGGATGATCTCCCACTGATCCGTCAGGCAGCGGACCCGGTTCTGCCAGCGATCTCCGGCAAGGCGGCGCTTCACCCAGACCCAGGGCTTGCGGTATCCCGGCTGGAAGACGATCCGCAGTACCTGCCCCTCGTGGCCGGACACTTCCTTGACCACGTCCCCAAGGCTGACCCCGAAGTCTTCCTTCGCGCGCAGCGCCACGAGCCCCGCCCGCGCCATGTCCAGGCGCCGCTCAAGCTCCTCGACCTCCGCCTCCAACGCCTTCCGGTCCATCAGCCGACCCCTTGTCCTTGCCGGGCTGGGCTCGCCTGGGCCCCGTGCTCCGATGCCGTCTTCAAATCCCGCGCCTGCTCCAGCCGGAGGAGGGAGGCGGTGCGCTGGTAGCCGGCCGCCTGAGCCCGTTCCGCCGTCTTCCGCCAGAACTCCGCCGCGACCTCGTAGCGCCCGTTCTCGCGTGCCCTGCGCGCCTCCTGGGCACTCTGGCGGACCTCCTCCAGGGTCATTCGCCCGTGACCGCCTTGATGGCGTTGCGGAGGTCGTCCATCCGCTCCAGTATTGGCCGCTCGCCGCCGGTCGTGTGCTGCTTGTGCAGGTCCACCAGGGCCCGCTGCGCCGCCTCCAGCAGGAGCTTGCCGGGGCTTGGCGGCCGTGGCTCGCTCCGGTGGTTCATCAGCGCGTCAAGCGAAGCGTGCAGATCAGGCACTCAGTCCTCCGTCTCGGGCGTCCCTGCCCTGCCTGAAGGTTACGCGCGACCCGCGCACCGATCAAGCCTTTATGCGCAGATAGGCAAAACTAAGCCGTGACGTTGTAGGTCTTGGCCACGAACCCCTTGCCGGCGTCGCCGCGCTCGAACTGAGACACCCACCAACGCTTTCCGGAGCAAACCGTGCAGCGGTAGGACAGGTCTGGGTGGTCGCTCGTGGGGTCCGGCTCCATGGCGTGGACACAGCCGCGCGCCGTCGCTTCGCGGTACGTCACATCGCGTCGATAGTGCCCTCGGACCTCGTGCCGACGAAGGCCTGCTTCCACACCCCGAGTCATTCCGATGCGGCGCAGCACCGGAGTGGGATCGACGTCGATGGTGACCACGTTGTGCGCGGCGTAAGGGCGTTGCTTGTTGCCTATCCATCCGCGAGTCAGTGGACGGTCATGAATGTATCGGGTCACGCCTTGTCGGTTCATCAGAAGCAGGATCGTAATGATGTTCCGCAGGTCGCCGGCAGAACCAGAGAAGAGGGTTAGCCATTTATCCGCCCCAACCCGGTCCATGTCTGAGACGGGCGGAAGAACGACTGAGTGCGATGCGCGAAGCGCCCGACGATCCTCAGAATCTTCATCGGAGAGGTTCACGACTGCTTGGTAGGCATCATCCACCGTCCCGCCCGTGGGAATCCAGCGCTCCAGACTGCTTCCCCAAAGAAAGGCATCCAGTTGGCTTCTCGTGGTGCCCAACAACCTGCACGTCCGAAGCTGGCTCTCAATGCTCCAGGGCTGATGCAGCTTGTAGGCGACGGGCGACACGCTACTCATGGCGCCTTCTCCCGCCACGACCCAGACCTCACCATGATCATAGAAGTAGCCGATGGTGTCGTCCCCATTGACGAAATCGGGCGTCTGCCCAGTCATGAGGCGGTACAGCAGGCGCGCGTCCAATTCCACCCACATCCGGTCGTAGGGCTGCCGTGCGAACTCCTGTGCGCGAGCAATTAGCTCCGGCGTATTCCTCATGACGTGCGCCAACATGGTGACGGCTTTCTCATCAAGAACGAATACCCGCGCTGGTTTTGCGCGCAGGCGCACATGATTGTCCATGTCACGCCAGACTTTGCCGATTGTGGACACCGACTTGCCAGTGACCAGTCGGTCGTAGAGGAGGGGTTCGCGCTTGTCGGTCACGTCATGATCTCCACAAAGAGTAGGGCGGGTTTCCCCGCCCGCGCCGGTCAGAGGGAGGGGTTCCAGTACCGCTCGCGGTGGCCCAGGCGAATGCTGCCGCCGTTCTTCTTGCCGCCAAGCTGCCACTTGCCCTTGTCGGTGCCGCGCGAGACGCGGGCGTAGCGGTAGGTGGCTCCCTTGGGATCGGGCGTGTACTCGTACTCCTGGCTCTCGCTGATGCCGTTGGAGTCGGTCCGCTTGTAGAGGTCGGCCTGGACCGTGAAGCCCTTCGCATCCACCGCGATGATCGTGCCGGGGCTGCGGTCGCAGTAGGAGAGCATCGTCACACCCATACCGACGACGGGCTCGGGCTCGCCCTTCGTCATGCGGGAGTGCAGGTGGTTGACCAGGGAGCCGTGCTGCATGGGGAAGTCCTCCGTCACCGCACCATCGCGGCGCCCCATCTTTATGCGCCTTCTGCGCGCGTGGCTCAAGAGGAAAAGTAGCTGAAAGGCAAAATTACTTGCCGGGAGGGTCTAGGCTGATCCCGCCAGGGCCTTGGTGGATCGTGGCGCCCGGCCTGCCGCACTCGGACGCCGGCCAGTAGCCGCCGTAGTGCGTCGGTCGCGTCTCAGGTCCAGCCCAATCCAATGCCCAGGACCACGCGCCCTCACTGCGCTGCCAATGCCCCGTGCGAAGGTTCGTGATGCGCCAGTGCTCGTCCGGCCCCTCGATCTCACACCCTGCCGCGCGTAGCGCCCTCAAGACGGCGCGACAGGTGCGAGTGGGGTGCTGGGTGGGAGGAGCCATCCAGCGGGGTCTCCACTCCCTCTTCGGCTTCTCTTTCGCCTTCAGGCGGTCCAGGCTTTCCCGGACCGCCTTCCCTATCTCGTCGTTAGTGAAGCCGTAAGGCATCAGCCACGCCCTCCCGTCTGCTCCATCACCTTCACGGCGATGGTTGACAGTTCCTCGTGGACCTCCATCAGCTTGGCGACACGGGCCCGGTGCTCGTCCAACGCGCGCCAGATCACCGGCTTGCCATCCTCCGGCTCCTGCACATGGAAGTCGCGGCCGTTGACGGTGATCCGCTGGAGAGCACTGGTAGCTGCGCTGACCGCCTCCATGGCTGTGATCAGTTCCTCCAGCAGGGCCTTGCCGCTGGTGCCGTTCAGGTTGACCGTAGGGACGGCCAGGGGGCGCTTCACCGCCTCGCTCATCGTGATCTCCGTCATGCCCTGCGCAGGGCCCAGGTGAGGAAGGAAGCCGTGACCAGCAGGCCGGCGGCGCCGAGGAGGAGGTCATAGACCTCCACGTTCAGGAGGGCGGCGAGGTCGCTCATTCGGTGAGGCTGAAGCCGCCCGGCTTCCCCTCCGGCAGGCCCAAGGCCTTCAGCGTGCTACGCTGAGCGTAGAGGCGGCCATCAGCGGGAAGACGGGTCTGGGCCGTCAGACCCAGGTCAACGATGTACTCGCCCGTGCTCGTGTCGCGATCCATGCCCTGCACCATCGCCCAGGGGTCCAGACCGTATTCATCGGCCTCCTCGCTGAAGAGATAGAGGGGCTGGTCGCAGAGCTTGTCGAAGGCGAAAGCCGCCGTGACGGCCTGACGGTTGCAGAGGTCGGCAGCAAAGGCGCCGGGGTCCTCGCTCGCGTTGAAGTAGCGGTGCTCGATCATCCGGGTGTCCTCCAGCGCCGTCCCTGGCGCCTCACCCTTATGCGCCATATGCGCCGATCACTCAACAGAAAAGATTGCCCTACAGCGAAGTATTTTGCCCTGGGGAGGAGCGGGATGGTGCGCCGCTCCTCCCCCTGGCTATCAGCGGCCCTGCCTCGGGCTGACGCGCGCCCAGATGCTGGGGCTGGCATCGCCAATGGCCTGCATCAGGCCATCGGCCTTGTCCCGCAGGGCCGTCCGGTACGGCGCCCGCATCATCAGCACCGCATCCACGGTGGCGACGGTGACGGAGTCCGCGCCCCAGCCATCATAGATCAGGTTGCCGTAGAGGCCGGGATTGTTGGCCGTGGCGGGCGTTCGCTCGATGGTGCGCATCTGGTACATCGGCTGCCCGTTCGGGCCCTTCAGGTCGCGGATGCGGGACGCGTTGACGTCCATCAGCCGCATGGTCGGGCGCCGGGCGGGGTTGGTCACGGACATGACGTCGGCCGCGACCATGTCGCCGCTGTTCAGGCCGCTCACCCAGAGCATGCAGGTATTGTTGCTGTCCCGCACCATGCCCAGGGAAGCCCGGCCGACGTCGTTGGGGAGGCGTTCGACTCGCTCGTAGAGCTTCACGTCCGCCTGCCGCATCGCACGCCACGTCTCGGCGCCGCCGGAGCCATCCGGGCCGACGATCATCCGCGCGCCGCGACCACTCTGCGCCGCCTTGCCGATGTCCCCGACGTCCTCCCAGCCGGAGGCGATGGGGCACAGGACGTGGACGTACTCCTCGTAGAGCTTGGAGAAGGGAACCAGCGCGTCCGGCGACCCCGCCCGCTCCGCCTGGAACAGGGAGGTCACGTCCGACTGCGCCAGACCGACGTCGCACTCCCCTGCCTCCAGGCGACGCAGGTTGTCCAGGGAGCCGCCGGTCGTGATGACCTGCACGCCACCAGGGAAGTCCGCCTTGCTGACGCGCTGCGCGATTTCGTTCGCGGCGAAGGTGTAGTTGCCGCGCGCCCCGCCCGCGCAGATTCGGAGGCGAGTGGCATCCACCCCCGGTGGCGCCTGCTGCGCCTCGACACGGGGCGTGGCGAGACAGGCGATGGCCAGGGCCATGCCCAGACCCATGCGACGCGAGAAACCCATAGCAGTCCTCCTGATCGGTGATGATCCACCGGGCAGCGGTCGCCATGACGGCCGCTGCCGGGGAGACCGGCGGGATCGCTCCCGCCTCTCCGCTCAGCCCTCCTCGTCCAGCGCCCGCTCCGCGATGGCAGAACGCTCATTGTGGAGGTCAGCAAAGGCATCGCTCCACTGGCGTGCATCGGCGTCGCTGCCGAACTCCAGTTGCTCGGTGGCGGGGGGCAAAGACCGTGTCGATGCTCACGATGTGCTGGCGCGGCCCGACGCAGGTATGGCGAATGCCGCTGACGGAGAGTGGGTCGATCCAGTTTCGGTTTGGGAGTTTGGTCAGCATGGAGGCCTCCTGGCCTGTTTTGGTTGTGGAGCAGGAGTCGCCGGCTCCAGGGTCCTGGGGTTGATCTCTCGGATCATCCCCAGGCGTCCGGCGATGCGGGCCATCTGGCCGCCTCCGGTCATATCGTGGTGCCCACGGCAGGCGATCTCGCGCCCTGCAATAGACCCCTTGTGGCAGACGAAGCTGCAATCCCTGCGCTTCGTCTGCCACAGGATTTCCCGCATCCTCGCCAAGCTGACGATGCGCCTGGGGCTTAGGAGGCATTCGTCGCACTTCTTAGCCATCAAGTCGTATGTCATGCCGCCCTCCGGATGGGGCGGGATTGCTCCCGCCCCGTTTTGGTCAGGCGAAGGCCAGCGGCTGACCGTTCATCAGCCGCTCGAAATTGGCCGCCATCTTCCAGAGGGCCTTGTTGACGCCGACCTGCTCGTCAATCCCGTTGATCTCGCGGGTGGTGACGTTGCGGGTCCGGCCGCTCGGGGTCCGGGCCACCCCATGCAGGCCGCCGCGCATGACGTTCTCCTGCACCACGTTGAAGGTGTTCCAGAGGTTGGGCGCCGTGTCCTCGGAGCGGCGGGGAGCGATAAGCTGGCGGGGCTGGATGGGGGTGGTCGCGTTCTCCCCGAAGCGAATCTCGTGCGCCGTCTGGGCCAGCAGCATGGCGTGGTCCTGGGTGATGCGGGTGCCCTCCCAGCGCTCGGCCGTGTCCAGGGTGGCGTCCGCGTCGCGGAGCACGGTGAAGGTGCCCTCGATCACCTTGCGGATCACGTCCTCCTGATTGCCGCGATGGCCGACACGGACCTCGTCGCCGCCCGGCAGTTCGGTGACCATGCCGTTCAGGCAGATCAGGCGGAACAGGCCACGGTGCAGCTTGTAGGAGGAGGAGCCGTCGTTGGCGTTCTCCAGAAGGGCCTCCGCGAAGGTGTCGCCCACGCGGCGGGCGGCGGCGGGGCGCTCCATATCCTGCACGCGGCGGAGACGGATCAGGTGGCGGGTGAAGCCCCGGCGGCTGGCGTCACGGGTGCGGCTCTGGGCGGCGGAGACCGGCACGAAGCCCTCGGCGCGGAGGCGGTCGATCATGACCATGGTGGGGATGGGGCGGAACTTCTCGCTGCGGCTCTCATGGGCCGCCGTGGCGAAGGCGCCGGGGACGATGCGGACCAGATCATCATTGGAAAGGATGGAGCGGCCCTGGGCGGAACGGGCGAGGCTGCTGTTGATGAAGGACATGGAAGCGATCCCCTTGGGGTCTTCGCCAGGAGCACCATCGCCCTGGCCCCCCTTATATGCGCGCTCTGCGCAGAGGGCGCAACAGGAAAATTGCCTCTCAGCGAAAATAATTGGGGCCGTCCGTCCTGACGGCCCCATGTCCCCTATGCGGCGGTCTGGCCTTCCTGCTCCGGCTGCCGGGCAGCTTGCCTGGACTGGGCGTTGCCGGGCGGCGGGTTCTGCTTGGCGAAGGCGGTCCACTTCTCGATCCAGGCAGCCTCCTCCTCCGTGATCCTGACCCTGCCGGCGAGCTTGTCGCGGAGGCTGGTGCCCGACCCGTAGCCAAGCTGGCGGGCGAGCCCCCTGCGCGTCCACTGGAAGGGCTGAAGGACGGCGAGGCATTCCACCATCCGCTCCGGCGTCATGGCGGGCGTGGTGGCGGCGCGTGCGCGAGGCTCGGCGGTGGATTCGGTCTTGCTCATTGGTGCTCTGGCTCCCAGGGGGCGGAGAATGATGTTTCGGATAGGAGCGGCGCGATCTCTGGCCTCCGGAAGCCAATCGCTGCTCCGTGCCTCATGGGCTTGCGGCCCGGCACAATGGTGATCCGTTCGTCCGTCCTCACGTCCTGCATTAGCTCGTGCGCGTACATCAGGGGCCTGCTGACCTCGTGCAGGTTGGTGTTCGCGCCCTTGCTGTTGGTCCCCATCAGTTCCAGCGCACGAGAACTGGTTCCCGTGTTCTGGCCCACGCTGATGGCTTCCACGCCGTATTGGCCCAGCCTCTTCGCCAACCGTTCTGCGGTGGCTGGTGACTGGACGGTGCCATATGAGCACCACGCAACGCCGTCAAACCAAGCCTCCCAGCCTTGGCCCCATATCTCAACCAGTTGCTGCTCCGACTGGTAGATGAGTTGCATGGTGATCTTGTACTTCCGCCCCAGGTCGCGGACGATCTTCAGGATCGGCATGGGCCCGAGAAGGGCCGCCTCGTCCATGAAGAAGCCGATGCGCTTCTGGAAACGCCCCTCAGCGGCGAAGACCTCGGACAGCAGCGCGCCCATCACGACTCGCCCGACCGCCGGCCGCTCCGCCAGGATGTCGCGCCTGATCTGCACGAAGACGACGACGTTGCCCTGCATTAGCTCCGCCGGGCTGAAGCCTTCGCCGCCAACAAGGTCGGCCAGGAAGGAGTGCCCAAGCCACTCGGTGTCACCCACGGCGTTGGCGTAGGCGCCGCCGAAGGTCTCGTCCGGCCAACCCATGAAGCTGCCCGCGATGCCGCGCGCGTATTCGCTCTCGCTGGAGTCGATGATGTCCTGAAGGCGAGCCCTCAGCCCCTCCATGCCGCCGTCCATCAAGGCGTAGCGCAGGATGCTCAGGGAGCGATCCTCCGGCGCCAGATCGGAGGAGGCGATGATGTGCGCCAGGAGGCACGTCACGATGTCCCGGCCCCAGCTTTTGAAGCGGGCGCTACTGCCGTCTCCACCCTCGCCGGGCATCGGGCCGATGATGTTGGAGACCAGGGAGACGATCTTCGTGGCGACCTCTGGATCGTCGCGGTCCAGCCCTGCCAGGACATTGATGCCGGCGCCGCCCACCGTGAGGCGCACGACGCGCCGGCCGCCCTGGGTGATACCGTACTCCAGCATGTCCGCAAGCTCGCAGGCCGGATCAAACACGACGGCAGCGGAGCGCCAGACCAGCAGGGCCGTGGCCAGCGTCACGGTCTTATTGCCCAAGCCGCTGCCGCCGAAGATCAGTGAGTGCGTGGAGCCGCGCGTGCAGTGGTCGATCATCAGCGGAGCCGTTCCACCCAGCCCCCAGGTGTCGCGGTTGCGGGGGTCATAGGCGATCTTGGCGACAGGCGTCTGGTCCATGCGCACCCGCTCGCCCACCACCACCCCACCGATCTCGGGATGAGGTTCGGACGGGAACATGGACGCGATCTCGTCCTGCGGCATCCAGTCCGCCTGCCCGTGGTTCATGCTCGTGCCCCGGCGCAGCATGTCGTCCTTCATGTGCCGCTTGGTCATGCCTCGCAGGTCGCCCGCACCCTTCAGCCAGCGCCGCGCCAGCGTGATCGTCGGCAGCAGAACGCCGGCCGCTGCGATGAGGGCGGAGAGCCACAGCCAGAAGTTCGTGGAGCGGGAGCGCGGGCGGTAAGAGAAGTACCGCCACCACTGCCAGGGATAGTCCATTACGTCGATTGACGGATGGCCCCACAGCCCGCGCAGCTTCAGGAAGAGAAGGGAGGCGGCGATCAACCACACGGCCGCCGCTAGGATGATGCCGGCGAAGATCAGCAGCGCGCGCCTCACGCGACCTCCTGGCCGAAGGCGATGTCCGTCACGCTGAAGCGTCCGGCGGCATCCCGCTCCACATGGACGATGACGTCCACGAAGGCCCGCAGCATGTCGCGCAGCACGCCCTCCGGTATCTCGGCTCCGGCCGGGTGCTGGCGGATCATCACGGCCAGCGCGTCGAAGCCGCCCCGCGCGCTGCGAGCGTGCAGGGACGTCATGCCGGGGTGGCCCGAGATCAGCCCGCGCAGGAAGGCGAAGGTCTCCGCGCCCCGGACCTCGGGGACCAGCAGCCAGCGCGGCCCGTTGCGGAGGGCCGTCCTGATCAGCTTCTCCGCCGTGACCGGGCCGCCCTCGGTGTGCATGAAGCTGACGCGGTTGCGGTGAGGCAGCCTCGATAACTCCTCCGTGTCGGCCACGGTGATGACCCGTTCGTGCAGCGGGATTTCGCGCGCGACGGCGATCATGTCCGTGGTGTTGTGCGTCACGACATATCCGTCAGTGACATACAGGTGCTCGGGGTGGTCGATCTTGATGCACTGAGCCTCCTTGTGCCCGACGCTCTCGATGCTGACGATCTTTAGGCGATGCTTCATGCCCTTGGACCGGCAGGCATTGATCTTCCTGGGGAGGGAAAACAGGCGTGAAACGTCCGGGTGGACAATGCTGACCCGCCACGAAGGCCGCCCAAGCCGCTTCTGTCCTCCGTAGGTGTAGGAGGTTTGACGTTCGGTGAGCTTGGCTACAGCCCCAAGTGACCACGCAAGCTCCTGCACGTCACGCGCAAGCCTCTCGCTCGTGCTGGAGAACGACGCGTGAGTTCCGTTTCCCACGGACCCATCGGTGTCCAGCAAGCCTCGCAGGACCTCCAGACGCTGGTTGGCGCTGCCGGTCTTGTAGACTTCAGGCACAAACTTCTCGTGTGCGCCGTGAGCCCAGAGGCCGAGAGCATTCAGCGCCACCCACAAAGGCCCACCGCGAGTTCGTTCCTTCAAGCGGAAGTAGTAATCGACGTTGTCGCCGCCATGCTTGATGATTTCGTAGTCGGGAAGTCCAGCGGCCAGTCGCTCCACAATCTCCGAGTCCACGCTCGCGAACTTCACGCCCTTTGGCTGGAAGCACCCATCCCCCAGCAATGCCCCCAAGGCGTAAGGGTCTATGGGAAGATCGGCGGGAGGATGGTCGATGGCGAAGGGTTCAACGACTGGGACGGCAGCCCGAAGCGACTTAACGAGCCCGTCCTTAAACCAAGCGTGTATCTCCGAAAGGGGTTTTACGACCCAGCCTGCGCCGCCGTTTGCGCTTGCGCGGGACGCATGGGTCTTGCCCGTCTCATAGACGTTCTTCTGCTCCCACACCTTCCAAAGGTGGTCGGCGCAGCACTCGACAACGCGACCGTCAGAGAAGGAAACCCGGAAGATTTCCTTCTGGCCCTGCGGAAAGACGCCAAGGACTTCGGCCGCTCGTCCATCCGGGCACTGAACCAAGCTGCCGATCTGCATTTCGGCCATAGTCTTCCATCCGGTCGGCGTAAGCACCTTCGCGTCCATCGGCTGTGCTTTGCCGGAGCCGGTCTCGCCAGCGAACACGACCGTCCAGCGGTTGGCGATGCAGGCGCGCAGCAGCCCCACGCCATCACCCGCCGCGACCATCGCGCGAGCGTCCCGCATGCGCCTCTCCGCGACCGTCTCCCCGCCCTCCTGCTGGCGCTGGCGGTAGGGATCGAACAGCCCCTGCCGTCGCAGTTCGTCAAGGTCTGGCTCGCGCTCCATGGCCCGCCTGATGGCCAGGGACGGCATGCCGGCCGGCGTGGCGGGATAGACCACGGCCGATAGGCGCTCGCCGCCAGGAAGCTCGCAGTCCAGCACGGGGCAGGCCTCGCTGAGGTCTTGCCCGCGCAGATGCCCGGCCAGGACGCCGACAGCCTCGATAGAGCCGGCGTCAAGCTCAGGGACGTCGCGGTACTCCGTCGTGGCGCCGCGCCGAACGAAGTAGCCGCCGGGCGCGCAGACGAAAATGTCCTCCACGCTGCGGTCGCCCCAATCGGCCGCGAACGGCTTCATGGCGACGTCCAGCAGGCGGCTGGCTGCCTGGAGCGTCATGCATCCTCCACGCGCGAAATGCAGCGGATGGCGTGCCATTCGATGCTTTGGGAAACGGGGTACGGACCCTCCAAGACGGTGACCCTCACGGCCTGATGCAAGACTCCGTCGATCCAGACCAGTTCCGCCGTCTTCTCGCGTATTTCCGCCCTTACTGACGTCGGCACACTGGGGAATGGAATGGGCTGCGTCACTGGATCATCCCCTTCACGCCACGGAAGTCCAACGGGTGTTGAACGAAGACGGTGCATGGCTGTCCCTGCGGTCGGCTGAACGGCGCCTGACGCTGCTGCTGCTGATCGTACTCGCGGCCGGATAGCGTGCGTGCAGCGTTCTGGAGCGGGAAGGTGTTGACCGACACGCTTGTCCCGCTGCTGCGGAGCGAGTCATTCAGCGCGCTGGTGCCAATGGCTCCGCCCGCCTGCACGACCGTGTCCAGGGCCGCGTAGGCAGCGACGGAGAGGAAGCGGGACCAGAAGTCGTTGCCCGCGTTCCCGGTCAGCCCGGCGCTGCCCATCTGGTCCGCAGCGGTGGAGCGGAGCGCAATGACGGGCGTCCCCTGGCCGGCGCGGGAGGGCCACTCGGCGTGGTTCAGAACCGCTGCGATGCGGTCCTGGCCGCGCTCCATGTCCGTCACGATGCTTCCCACCACGCGAGAGCCGGCCGGCAGCAGGACGCGGTTGCCGACACGACCCCGCACGGCGACCGGGACGATGGCGGAGAAGGGCGTGCCGGTGCGAGGGTTGTTCAGCGGCTCCAGGGTAGTGCATTCGATCTTGTCGCCCGGCATCAGCCAGTATTCCGGCTCAGGCAGGACTTCGGCCCGGTTGGCGGTCATGCCGGCGATCTTGAACTCGGCCGGCTCCGTGGGGGCCGCAGGAGCGGCTGGAGCGGGCGCGGGCGGGCGGATCGGCGCGGCGCTGGCGTACCACACCGCAGACGGCCGGGCCCGGCGGGCGGGCTCCGGCGCGGCCTCAGCGATGGGCTCCGGCGGGCGAGGCTGCGGCGGGGCGGCTGCCGGCACCGGAACCGGGTCCATGGGCGGCGTCCAGGGCGTGATGTTGCCGGTGGCGGACGTGCGGACCTGGGGTGGCTCGGGCTTGCTTGTCGGGAACAGCCAGTAGGTCACCGCCCAGAGGGCCAGCAGGAAGATGACGAACAGCGCGACTTTCCAGAATCGAAAGACGCCGCCACCCAGGTCCGGCGAAGTGCTGCCGCTCATGCTCCTCCTCCTGGCCGGATGCCCACCCGGTCATATGCGCGGTTTAGCACGCAGGCCACGCGAGAGCCATCCCGCAGCACGAGACCGGGATGAATGCCATGCACGCGCACGACCCCCGTGTCCGGGCTCGGGCTGGTGTTGACGGCCGCCTCCGTCTTGTCCTCGTGCAGCACCGTGATGGCGGGGATGCGCTGCTGGCCAGGGAAGCGGAGCCATGTGTCGGTGCGGTCATCCCAGACCACAGGTGCGAGGCCTGCCGCGTTGGCGCCGACCGTCTCGCCCTTGCAGTCCGGCGCCTCCGTGCGCGGGGATGAACAGGCCACCAACGCCACGCAGGCCAGGAAGATGGACGGGCGGATCATTCGTTGGGCTCCAGCTTCTCGCTGATGTTCTGGGTGGAGGTCGTGAACAGTTCGATGTTGGTCTTGGCACCGTGACGGCCCTCGCTCCACACGAGCACGACCTTGCTGTGCTGGTACTGGTCCCGGTCACGCAAGAAGGTCTGCGACGACGAAGTGTCGAACTCCAGGCGGAGGTTGTTCATTCCGCTGGCCCTCGCCAAGGCGACCATGTCGCGCGCGAACTTGCGGTGGGCGTCAGTGATCATCGCGCTTCTCCCACTAGGGCACGGTCGCCCTGCACTTCGTACTGCTGGTTGATGACTGCCGGCGGTGCCGGCTGCGGTGCCGGCGCCGGCACGGTGTAGCGGCGCGCAGGGCGGCGTGGCGCGGTCAGCGGCCTCGCGGGGGCAGCGGCGCGCGGCGGAGGCGCGGGCGGCGCGGGCGGCTCCAGGCGGACGCTGTAGTAGGCATCAGCCGTGGCGGTCTCCAACTGGAACACGATGGTGACCTCCAGGGGATCGCCGGAGGGGCGGGCCTTCAGCAGCACGACCTGCAACGGCTGCGCGTCCAGCGGCGTCAGCGGCATCAGCGCCAGGAAGCGCCCGCGCCGGACGCAGTAGCGAAGGTTCTCGGCGGAGGCGCATGTGTTCTCGGGGTCCGCCGCCGTCATGGCCGGAGGAGGAGCCGCCGGAGCCATAGGCCTGCCGATGGGGCCCGTGTCAGGGGGCGCGGCGTTGACCATGACGTCCTGATCGGATGGCAGGACGGTGTCCACGCGATAGCCGGCAGGGAACTCCACGAGGAGAGACTTCCCGCGCTGCGCGATCAGCCGAACAACCTCTCCGGTCTCGGGCGTGGCGGCGCGGATGCGAGGATCATTGCCGACCTGATGGGGCTCGTAGACGGCCATGGCGGGGCCTGCCCAGGCGACGAATGCCGCCAGGGCTGCGAAGGACATCATCCTCATGGGCGTGCCGCCTGGGCGCCAACGGGCACGCCGGGGCGGTAGTAGGTCACCTGGGAAGCGGAGCCGTTCAGGGTGACGACAAGCTGCGGGTCCAGGCCCTCGACGTTGCGCTGGAAACGGACCTCGCAGAAGTAGAGTACCGGGCGCTGCGCCACGCCCTTGATGATCTCGACGCGCTGGAAGCGGAACTCGAAACCGATGGGGTTGTCTTCGGTGCCGCACTCCCTGCCGTCGCACAGAGAGCGGTGGCTGTCGTAGGCGATCTCCACCCGGACGTTCTCGCCATACTTCTGCCAGGGGCTGCTGGCGACGGTGAAGTGGTCGGTACGGGCATACTCGTTCTGCACAGCCACATTGCTCATGGCGTTCACCGCGTTCCAGGCGTAGCCGGCGCCGATCTTGCTGAACGACTCCCGCATGCGGACGTAGTTCCACATGCTGTTGAGCGCGACGGCGTTGCGGTCGCTGTTCGGCAGGTACTCCCAGCGGTAGGCCTTCGCGATGGTGCCATCGGGCATCATCGGCAGGAACTGAACATCCTGGCGCACGACGGGGCTGATCTCGCGGTACACCCAGCCGGACGCGACCGCCGGCAGTAGCAGGATGATTGCGACGGTCTTCAGCAGATCATTGCGCTCGCTGCGACGCTGGGTGGCCCTCGCTTTCGCCAGCACGTTGGCGTGCCGCTGTTCCTCTTGAACCGGCGTGACATTCTCCAGGCGCAGAAGTGCGTCCTGCATCGTTGTGCTCATTACTTCGTCCTCCTCGCACGGCGCCAGGAACGTCCCACCTGAGCACCCGCATAACGACCGCCGCTCGCTGACATGCGACCGGCCTTGATTGCGCCACCAACAATCGTTGACTGGACGATGGCTGCGCTGCCAACCGCGTGTGAACCGATAGCAGCAATAGCAGGCACAAGCGCCACCATGATGAAGCAGATGAAGAACCATCCAGCAATCGTGAAGCTGGTGTCGATCATCTGTGTAAGAGACAGGCCAGCCGATGAAGTTGCGGCGGCCAGAAATGTCATCATCCCCGTCAGCATGATCTTCACGAGGATGGACGTCATAAGCTGCCACACCATCATCGCGACCAGCTTGCCGAAGAACTCCATCAGCCATCCGCGCGTGTTGCTGAAGAGGATGAACGGCATCAGGAAGGCGCCACCGGCCAACAGCACATAGGTCAGCAAGCGCATGCACACCCAGATGCCATAGATCAGGTCCAGAAATATCTTCTGGAAGAAGCGGGCGATCCACGCGGCAATCGCGTTGCCGATCTGGAAGAGGCCGGTGGCCTGCTCCAGAATGCGGCCAGTGAAGTTCATGGCGGTGGCGTTGACGACGTCGAACTGCTGAACAGCCTGTATGGTCTGTCCACCGCCGTTGACCACGGTGGCGATGGCGTTCGGGATTTCGTCAGCGAAGAGAGTCCACACCATGGGGATGTAGGCGAGGCTTCCGACAAGCCAGACGAAGATGGCGGCGCGCGTGCCGTAGCTCCACATGCGCTCCTTCGTCAGGCCGCCATAGGCACCAAGCACGCCCACCGCGATGACCATTGGCAGCAGCAGCGCGGGCATGAGGCCTTGGATGTAGGCCAGCCCCGCGCGCATCGCCGCCTCCGCCCCAGCCCGGAAGGCGGCGTCGTACTGCGCCGAGAACATCTGATAGGTGTTTTGCACGTCAGGCTCCGGGGCCGAGAAGGTAGCAGTACCGGCGGGTGTAGGAGGCCGGAGCGCCAGGGCGGCAGGCGCCCTCCAGCATCATGCGGTTGGTGGGGTCCATCCAGAACTGGCGATGGTTCAGCGCGCCCATCCCCTGCATCTGCCTGTTGTAGGCGCGCGTCTCCGCAAGCTCGGCATTGCCGCACCGCCCCGTCATCGCCAGCCGCTGATCGTCCCGGCAGAGACGCAGGTCGCGCTGGCGGGCCGCCGGATTGGCGAGATACCAGGGCACGTCGAAGGTCTCCGCCATGGCGGGGCCTGAAGCCAGCAGCGCGGCGAGGAGGGCGATGCGGCGCATGGTCAGTACCCCAGGAAGCCAGGGGTGCTGCGGGCCACCACGGCGTTGCCGCCCAGTGACTGGAGGGCCCAGGCGGAGTCCTGGGTCATCTTCTCCGCGTCGCGGCGCTGGCGCTGCTCCTGACGGAGGTTGTCCGTCCGGTTGGCGGTCAGCAGCATGGTATCGACGCTGGCCAGCGTGCGACGGTGCCCCTCCTGGCGCTCGCGGAAGCCGCTCAGTTCCACACCCAAAAGCTCCGCGTCCACGACAGCGTTGGTGGAGGCAAGCTGCTGCTCCAGGCGCTGCATGCGGCGGATGTCCGCTTCGTTCTCCCGCATGCCACGCTCGATCAGCGCGTTGGCATTTGCCGTAACCTGCTCCCGTCGCTGCATTTCGATAGCCCACTCGTCCTGCACCTGTGGCTGGTGGAGCCGGTCGCGCTGAAGGTAGGTCTGGGAATTGTCGATGGTGCCGCGCCCGCCCAGCAGACCCGTCATCGTGGAAGCGCCGGGCAGCGTGTAGGTGCTGATCCCGCCCATGGCGGAGCCGACGTTGCCGCTGCCGACCGCGCGCGCGGTGGACTGAAGCTGCGAAGTCGCAAGCTGTACCTGTTGGTACTGCTGCTGAATGCTGCGGGCAAACTCCAGCATGCGCTGGAGATTGCTGCCGGGGTCGTGGACGATGAACTGCGCCCGCACACGCGCTGGAGCGGCAAGCCCCAGCATGGCAGTCACGAACAGACGACGCTTCATGCGCGTGCCTCCTGAAGGCGGTTGAGGAAGAGGGGCTTGATCACGGTCGGATCAGTCGTGCCGTACTCGGCGGCGATCCTGTCCCAGAGCCGGACGGTGCGCGGATTGCCCGAGAGAACCGCGACATCCTCCGGCATACAGCCCAGGTCGAAGCGGCACACCGTGGAGAAGTTCGGCCGCTGCACGAGGACGGACCAAGGCCCGACCGCCATGCCCTCGCGGACCTGCTGGAACTCCTGCGGCGTGCAGTGCATCCCATCACCGAAGCGCCCGCCACCGCAGTATGCCGCCCGGTCCGCCCGCTCATTCCGGAACAGGAAGCGGGTCGGTATCTGCGACAGCAGGGATGACCCCATGGGGTGGGACAGGATGTGCTCCGGCTGCTGCGTGACCAGCCACAGCGCCACGTTCTTCTTTCGGCCGGTGAGGGCCAAATCCTCGAACATGCTGGCGATGTACGGCTTCAGCAGCAGGAAGCGCGCCTCCTCCGCCACCAGCACCGTGCGGCGCCCGTCCAGGCGCTTGCGCAGGGAGTGCAGCAGGTACGAGATCATCGGCGCCAGGACCGTGTCGTCGTCCAGCAGGGCCGTGACGTCCACGCCGGCCATGCGCGCGTCGAAGTCGATGGTATCCGTGTCGCCGTCGAACGCCCAGCCGCGCTCCTCGCCCGCGCACCAGGGCCGCAGGCGGTCGGCGGCGTTGGAGGGATCGGCCGGCGGTAGGAAGGCATGGATGGCCCCCAGGCTGCGCTGCTCGGGAGGTAGCCGCATCACCCAGGCGACGCCCTTGGCGATGCGGGCGCGGACGGCCGGCGGGACCGAAGCTCCCCCATCGGCCGCGATCAGGCTGACCACGAAGTCCCCGGCGAAGGTGGCGTCGGCCAGGGTGTTGTCCAGGCGACGCAACGGCGCCGCGCCGGACGCCTCGCCCCGGCGAAGGGTCGTGTAGGAGCCGCCATTGGCGCGGATCGTCAGGGCGTTGGACGAGTCCTTGTCCCAGACGAAAATGCGGCCGTTCTCCCCCACCAGCCGCGTGGCGCTCGTGATGAAGGCTCCCATGGCCAGCGTCTTGCCGCTGCCGATGGGGCCGACGAAGAGGGCGTTGCCGATCTGGCCGTGGTGCAGCGACAGGTCAAAGGGCGTCCCGCCGGCCGTGGCGAGCCGCAAGAGGGGCTTGTCCCAGTAGTGGCGATCCACCCTGCCCTGCGGAAAGCCGTCCAGGCTGGAGAGCATCGTGAAGCGCCTCAGCCCCACGGTGGCCGGGCGCGGCCGGAAGCGCAGGTTCCCAGGCCACTGCGCCCAGTAGGCGGCTTCTCCGCCCACAAGCCCGTAGGCGGAGGGCTTGCAGCCGCCGCCGGAGACGAGGTCTGTCACCTGGGCGACGTGATCGTCCAGGGTGGCCATGTCAGGCGCGTGGACGGCGATGGACCAGTTATGCTCGGCGCGGACCTCCTGTCCGCTGGCAAGCTCGCCCAGCGCCTCCTCAAGCTCCTCCGCATCCTCAATGGCGCGGGCGTCGGCGCTGCGCATCCGGGAGAGGATCAGTTCAAGCTGGTCGGTCGCCTTGCCGCGCTGAAGCGTCTTCGCGGTGTTGGTCATGACCATGTCCACGTCCGCCATCAGCAGGGCGTCGAACATGCCCACCCGCACGATCTTGGGGTAGACCTGAAGGCCGATCATGCGACCCACGGTGGCGCTGGTGTCCCCACCGTCGCGCAGCACCACGAAGCCGCGCCGGCCGTGGCGCACGGGGTCCGCATAGAGCGCTTCACCGAAGGCGCCGGCAGGGTGCGCCAGCGGCACCGCCTCGCGGCGCAGGGTGCGCAGGAAGATCAGCGCCTCCCCGATCTCGCTGTAGAGGAATCCGCCGCTCTCTCGCGTGCCCAGGCGGACCGCGCCGTAGCGCGCGAGCGCCGCCTTGGCGGTGCGGACCTTCGCCTCCAGTTCGCGGAGGGCGATGTCGTCGGACACAGGGTCCTCGTGCCGCAGCTTGCGGATGGTGGAGCGGACGATGCCCTCCACCTGACGGCGCGGCGATACAACGATGGACATGAACCACTCGCGGCGCCGCAGGCTGCCCGTCACCCTCTGGCCATAGCGCGCGGCGAACTCGCGCTCATAGTCGCTGCCGCCACCGCCGCCGTCGAAGGGCTCGACGTAGTGATGCGAGACGTAGTGCTCCACGACTTCCGTCTCGCCGTCACCCACAAGCTGGAGGAGTCCGTAGTGTCGCGCGTTCGCGCCATTGCGGCCGACGTTGTCCGTCAGGTGGAAGGGGGCGCCCTCCATGCGGAGCATGGCCATGACGCGACCGTCGCGCAGCATGACGACGTCAGGTGCGACGTGATCAAAGAAGGGCAGGAACTTGCTCGGGCTGCGGACCCCGGAAGCAGTCTGCGCCAGCATTCCGTCAAGCGGCATCACATACCTCGCGCGCGGTGTTGGAAGAGAGGCGTTGGTGTCGGGCCGGCGCCTCCCTCACGGTCAGCGTCGAAGGTCCATGCGCTGGTGCCAAGCCACTGCTTGACCAGCGTGATGGCGTGGAAGTCGCGGGAGATAAGCTGGGCGACGACCCACCATGCAACGATGCATGGAAAGATCGTCCACCAGACTTTCGCGGAGAGGACGGTGATGCCGAACACCACGAAGAGGATTGCCGCCGCCTCCGTGGGAACGGCGCCGAGGATCGGAGCCCAGATCATCTGAGGCCGCGTTGCCGCAAGCTCCAGCGGGAGACTATCCAGTTCCTGATCCTCGCCAACCGTCCCGACCATCAGAACCAGCCCACGATCTCTTGCGGGTAAATTGCGATGGCGAGACCAACGACCACGCCGAGAAGCGTGAGTACGTTTACCCGACCACTCGCAATGGCGAGCCCCATGCCGATGACGACAAAGATGGCGACGATGCGGAGAATCGTGGCCGCCCAGGTCACGCCCGTCTGGAGCGTGCTGGCGACGTCAGCGAAGGCGAAGGGCGAGAACATGGTGACGGCGCAGATTACGGCAAATGCCAGAAAGATGCGGAAGAGAAGAGGCATGCGGATCAGTCCTTGCTGGAGGGGGCGCGTCGGGCACATGCCGCGACGTGCCGGGCGGTGCCCCAGGCATCCCACGCGGGAGGGGCGCCTGGACACGGGTTGGGCACGCGCGCGGCCACCTGGGGCTGCTGCGCGGGCTGCATCTGGAGGGCGGGCCCTAGACGGGCTGTGCGGGCCAGGACGGAGGCGGCATAGCGCGGCGCCCCGTCCGTCCGGCCGCTGTTGTAGCGCTGGATGGCTGCGGCCTGGAGGTCGTCAGCGAAGTGACGCGCTCCGGCGCGGAGGTTGGTGCATGGGTCGAAGACGTTGGCGACGGTCAGACCGTGCCGCGTCCAGTTCCGGGCGTGCGTGATCTGGAACCAGCCGCCACCCAGGACATGGCCCTGGGCCAGCCGCTCCGCCGCGATCCTCTCCGCCAGGGCACGGGTCGGCGGGAAGATGGACTGGTTGGCGGTCTCGTCCCGGATGGCCCACGGCTTGAAGCCGGATTCCTGCTCCGCGATGGCGGCGAGGGTGTCCAGCATCGGCCGCTGTTCCGGCGGCAGGCAGGCTGGGTCTCGCGCCACGCAGGCGAAGAGGGCCAGCCCCACCAGAGCTTCACAGCCCGTCATCGGTTCCTCCGGTTTCCCTGCACGAAGCCGACGACAATCCCGGCCAGAAGTGAGCCCGCCATGATCACGCCCATCGTGTTGGGCATAAGGGCCAGGGCACCCATGGCGCCCATTGCGGTCAGTCCTGCGTTCATCGTCCTCGCTCCTGTTGAGGGGTGTCCTCCGCGTGGTTGATGGAAGCCCGGCCGGATGTCCCTACCCAGTCAAGGCCTTGTTCAGTTCGTGGCAGAGAGCTTCCGCCTTCAAGCGAGCCGGCTCCTGCCCACCCAGTAGAGCCACCGAACAGGTCTCCACGATCCGCAGCAGCGACGCTTCCGCATTGCGCTGCGTGGTCATGTCGCGGTAGCGGACGGTGTACGCCACCGCCGGCCTGTCCTCTCTCGGTCGCTCTACATGGACAATGTGCATCGTCCGTTTCGCCTGCCTGTTTGCGCATAATGCGCAGCAAGCGCATACGGTTTCCGCTGCATGCAGTCAAGCGCAACTTGAGGCTGTGCTTCGCGGCACCAACACAATCAATGAACAGTAATGAACATTACTGGTACACATCGAGGGAGAGCATGATGGCGGGGTGGTGGAGGTTTGAGGGTCAGGCGACCCTGGAGAAGTCCAGCGACATCCACGACGGAGACAGTCTCAAGGTGACGATCCGGCTGGAGGGATTCGGAGCATGCACCCTTCTCTGGCCCAGCCTTCGCCTGGATGGAATCGACAGCCTGGAGGTCAACGATACCGATCCGGCGCGTCGTGCGAAAGCCATGGCGGCGCGGGACCGGGCACGGGCGCTGGTTCCGGTCGGCGTGCCCCTGACCATCGAAACCCACAAGATGCCAGGGGACAAGTATGGTCGATGGCTGGCCAGGGTCTATCTGTCGGACGGACGCCTGCTGAACGACGTCCTGTTGGCGGAAGGGATGGCCGTGCCATACGACGGCGGAAAGAAGGGCTAAGAGCCCGCCAGGAGGTTATACTAGATCATGGATGTCACGAACGAGGCGCTTGGCTGGCGCGTGCTGAGGATCATCCCAGCGGGCACCAGCTTCACGGCGCACGCCTACTACTCCACCCGACGCAGCAAGATACGCGGTGTGCTACCGCCCTTCGACTACACGGCAATGGCGAAGACGGCTGAGGCCGCGAAGCGCGAGGTCTTGCGGCTGGCGGCCATGGACAAGGACTGGCCCCTGATGCTGGACACCAACATGCCCGGCGTCCACGACTGGGACCTGGGGAAGGATGGCAAGATGGTATGTCTGAAGTGCAGCGAGAGGCAGCAGCGAGACCGCTTGGACGAGCCCTGTTCGTCCTAGCGCCGGCTGACGATGATGGTGGTGCGCCGCAGGACCCTCGATCCTAAAGCCACCCCGATCAAGGCGAAGAACGTCGTCAGGGCGAGAAAGAAGACCAGCGCCTGTCTGCTTGGTATGCCGTCGCAGGCGACCATGCAGAGGGCCATGGGGATCATGGACAGCAGCGCGAACGAGCTACCGACCAAAAGCGGCAGGGTCTGGATTAGTGCCTTGCAGCAGCTATCCGACAGAATCATCATCAGGTTTTCCGGCCGCTGTTCCCACGAAACCCCCTCCATGGCGCGGGGCTTCGTGGGCACCTGATCACGCAAACGCCAGGATTGGAAGCAGTATCGACCGGCGAGCATTTCGTTAGACGAAATTACCCATGTTGATCAGCGTGCCATTTCCAAGACCTTACGCCCTCGATCCGTCAGGACGGGCGGGGTCTTAGTCTTCTTCTTGGTGATGGTGCCGTCGATCAGACCGAAGCCCTTCAGCGACTTCAGGTGCTTCGTCCCGTCCGGGCCGTGTCCGTTGCTGATACGGTTCAACTGCTCGGTGGCTTCGACGTGAAGATACTCGTTCGCTCCGATCTCCATGTAGAGGGGCGACCCATGGCTTAGCTTGCGCCGCGCATCGGTCACCTTGACGAAATTGTCGATGTCCAACTGGACCCCGTTCTCGGTCAACTGGGCCAGATGCCAGAGGTTGTTGTTCTGGACGAGGAGGCGCTTTGCCATGACCTTCTCCTCACCCTGCCCGCATGGCGCGGATCATCTTGACCGCCTCACGCGTCTCGGCGCGCAGCGTCGCCCGCTTGCCCGCCTCGCGCTCGCGCATCGCCTCGCTCTTTGGGAACAGCTTCGTCGCGATGACGGTGGATGTGTTGTGCAGCCGGAAGTTCGCGCGAACCTTGTTCAGCAGGGCCGCCTCCGGGTTGCGCGGCTTGGCGCCCATCAGGCGAGCGATGTCGGCGCCGGAGCCGGTAATGACGAAGCCGCCTACGGAGGGAACCTTGCTCATGGTTGATGTCCTTCTGGCAGATGGTCGGAAAACAGGGGTTATCGAGACGTGGTGGGCTTGGAACGCCGCCAAGAGAACCCGCCATTCCTGGCGCGAAAAGTCTGGGCGCTATTTCCGTTCCATGAAGCCTCCACGCTTTCGCGCACAGTATCGACGGAGAGGATCGTCACCGCTCGGCAGACGGGGTGACTGATGGTGGTGTTGCCCATCTTCTCGCGACGCACGTCATAGACGACATCGCCGGGCTTGAGGTTTTTGATAGCGATGGTCACGCGGACCTCCTTCGGGGGTCTGAGAAACTATTCGGTTGCGGACTGGCCAGAACTGTCGAACACTGCGCCCCATCCACCACCACCAGACCGCAAGCGACGCTCGTAGGCGGCATTCTGGCCGGTGCGCGCCTCCTGCTCACGAGCCTTGCAGGACTTGGAGCAGAACTTGCCCCAGCCGCGCGCCACATCGGCAGAGCGGGCCCTGAACTCCGCGCCGCAGTGGCACTTCCGGTCAATCATCGTGGGCACGGGCAGGTCTCCTCGGGGGCGGTGTGGCGTAACCCTAGCCTCCCCCGCCGCCCCCAGTCAAGCGCCAAGTGCGCTTATTCCGCACCTTCTTTCGGCTCCTGCTCTCCGTTCCACTTCAGGTGCAGTCCGAACGGCAGGATGACCTCCGGCGGCAGCACCCACAAGTGAGTCATGGGAGCACCGTCAACGATGTCCTCGTGCGCCGGGAAGACCTCCACCGCCACGCGCGGGCGGCCCAGGAGGGTGTCCTTGATCCGCTGCTTCTCCGGCCAGAGCGGTGTCGGCCCTCCGCCGGTAGAGATCGCCAAGTGCTCAACCAATCCCCAGGGGGTCGGCACCGGCCGGATCAGCACCGTGAAGATGCCGTTCTCTGCCACCCTGCGGACCTCCCCCAGCCAGTCCTGGCCGCCCGTCCCCTTCGGAGTGTCGTGCCAGCGCCAGGGACGCCAATTCCCGCTTGCGCGCTCCCGGATCATGCGGGTGGCGACCTGCTCAGCGGTCATGCCGATGTTGCTGGGCTTGCTCATGGGCAGACGGCCTCACAGGAGAAGGGCAGGCCCATCTTCTGCATGGTCTGGATGCAGGAGGGATCGCCCGCCTCAGCCATGCAGCGGCGGCAGTCGCCACCGCAGTCCACCGTCTCAGGGCGGCCAGGGATGCTGAGCGGCGTGCGGCAGAGACCGCAGTGCTTGATGGGGGAAGGTGGCGGCATGGCGTCCTCGTTTGCGGGCACGCACTATGCGCGAGTGGCGCATCTGTAGTCAAGCAGATGCGCCATGCTCAGCTACTCCGCGTCAGTCACCTTGCCCTGCCGGCGCGTGCCGCGCTGCTGGTCCTGCTTGTCGCCTTCGGCCTGCGTCGGCTCCTGCGACTGCGGCGGCTTGGCTTCGGTGACGACCTCAGCCTCCGCCTCCACATCAGCAGGCGTCCACTCGCCGTCCAGCACGCGGTCCAGGGCTTGCGACATTCCCTTCTCCGCGATGTTGTCCAGGCTCACGGCATGCGCCAGTTCGACGCTCTGCGGCAGCATGTTGGCCAGACGGCGCAAGGGAGTCTTGCGGCCCATCATTTCGAAGTTCGTGACCCAAGGCGTGTCGGGGACCGCCTTGTTGTACTTCTTCGCTGTGGCCACGGCCGCACGATAGCCGCCACTGGCATCCCTGATCTTCTCGATCTCAGACAGACGCATGTACTCGAACTGCGGCGCCTCCTCGTCCTTCAGTCGCGCAACCGCATAGAAACCCATGATCGCGCCACGCTCATCCTCGTCGCAGGGGATGTGGTGGATTTCGGGATCGGACCCGTAGCGCAGACGCCATTCGTCTTTGGCGTAGCGGACCTGGGTGAAGATGGACGTCACGATGCCGCTGCGCCGTGCCAGTTCCACAAGGCCCTTGTAGCCGGGGATGACCTGCACTTCGGTGATGTTGCGCCGGCTGTTGAAGAAGGGAATCAAGAAGACATGCCCGGCGTAGGTGTTGGGCTCCAGGCCCATCTGCGAGCACTTCACCACCGCGCCGAACAGGCTTTCGACAGAGCACTCCATCAGCTTCGGCGTCGTGCGCAGGGCGCCCAGCGCAATCTTCAGCATGCGGTCCGGCGTGATGTGCGTCGGCAGTAGCGCCGCCAGCACGCTCTTGTTGGACTCGAAGAACCGCTGCACCGTGCTGCCGCCAACCTGAATGGCAGGCAGCTTCGCCTTGGCGCGTAGCTCCTGAATGGAGGTCACCTTGGGTGCCGGAACGGTCTCCACCGGCAGGGCGTTAGCTTCAGCCTGCGCTGAAGCTGGCGTCGCGTTCGATTCACTCATGTCTGTCCTCCAGATTGATCGTCGTTAGCGTTGTGTCGTATCCCGGCCACGCCTCGTGCGCCGGAACGCCTCCGCTCTCCATATCGACGCAGCGCTTCCAGTCGCGCAGCAATCCCGCGACGGTATCATTGCCTTTGTGGATGGCTGCGTCGTTCAATTCATAGCACGCCACCAGATGCGGGAACGCGCTTTCCACCACAACGAAGATGAAGCTGTCGGGATACC